>Ga0070741_10018743_pt1 | contig 11157 bp, 10 predicted proteins | sample Coa_R1_4_FD_66440 | JGI IMG/M metagenome (GOLD analysis project Ga0070741, IMG submission 66440) | Surface soil microbial communities from Centralia Pennsylvania, which are recovering from an underground coalmine fire - Coalmine... | ecosystem: Environmental > Terrestrial > Soil > Unclassified ...
AGGACGCCACCTGGACCTCCGACGGGGGCGGGAAGGCGCGTGCGGCACTCAAGGTCGTCCGGGGCCGAGAGCGGGTGGTGCGATTCGTGCTGGGAGTCCTCGCGCCATACACTGACACATTCAGCTTCAGCCCCGTGATGGTGAACAACGAGGCCGGGATAGCGATCCGGGTTGGCGGCGAGCTCTTTTCAGTGATTTCCGCGCGCACCGACGGCGTGCGAATTCTCGACATCTACACCGTGCTCAACCCTGACAAGCTACATAACCAGGAGACTAGGTTAGCCCAGCTTCTCCGGCGCGAGCCGGCGCTGTAGCGCGCGCTTCCCCGCAGCGGCTGCCAGCTCCGCCAAGCGACTCGCGTGCGCGGGTTGCGCCGGCCGGTATTTGGCATTGGACGCCAGTCGCTCCTCGACGACCTGCAGTGCCCGACCGGTCTCGCGCCTGGCGAGATAGAGGCTGACCAACTCGTCAGTCAGCCGATCGCCAGGACGAACGTCGTCCCAACGAAGGACGGCTGCGAGAACCGCGCGATGCTCGAGCAGCAGTTTGTCAGTCACATCGGCAGCGCGGCCGTGTGCTTGCAGCCATGCCTCGATCTCCTGCCAGCCCTCGAGCGGCTTGCGTACCCGGAATTTCCCGTACGCGCGCTCCAGTACGCGGTTGCGCTCGATGACGTGCTCGCGCTGCGAACGCTCCGCAAAGCGCTCGCGCGCGCTCTTGAACTCTATTCCGAGCTCCGGCCGGTGCTCGTGCAAAATCCCACCGACCACTGCAAAAACAACAAGCAAGCCGAATTGCGCTCCCGCGAGCGACAGCCAGCCAGGCACTCCCAGGCAGACAAACACAACCAGCAGCACCGTGAGGGCGGCGGTGGACCCGAGGGGCAGGAGATAGTCAGGGCCCACTCCCCGCATCACGGACACGAGCTCAGGCGGCCAGGCGGCCCGCAACGGATTGCCGCTCAGGGCCAACACGGCGATGCTGGCTGGCAACGAGAAAAGCAGGAGTGCCGCCAATAACCAGCCGCAAGCGGGCGTGGCATGGCGGCCCAACTCGAAGGCGAGATACGCGCCTCCCGCGATGAGGAGCGCCTGCGCGAGCGGCCGCTGCTCGTCGATCGGATTCACCATCTCGATGGACAATACCGGCGACTCCTCGGCGCCGGCGATCACCGCGTCCAGGAGAATGAAACAGTATTTGAAGAACCAGGACGCCAGCAGGCCGGCCAGCGGAATCCCCATCCAACCCGCGCGTTGGGCCACGCACAAGCCCAGCGTGAAGGTCACGACCAGCACGAGGGAGCCGCCCCGGAAAGGAAACAGAAAATACCGCTTCATGGCGGCATGCCGCTTGCGACAGGGATCTTTATGCCCATGAAGGGCTGGCGCTGAAAGGGTGCAACGAGCATGAGAGCTGCGAGCCACATCAATCGAGCCGAGCTGATCGAGCGAGCCGAACGTTGGCCCGTGCCGATCGTCGTGCTGGTGACCACCTGCCTGATTATGACCGCCGCCGCGGTCTGGGCCTAGGATTGCGGTAGGGCGCCGGCCGCGCGAGGGAGCGATCAGCTCTCCGGCGAAGGCGCTACCATCGGTGCGCGTGGGCCGCCGGCCATCCGGGCGCTGCGCCAGCCGCCATACTTGTAATAAAGAATCGCCAGCACCGCCGACAGCACTGAGGAGATCGGAAAGCTCCACCAGACCGCATCGACCTGGTATTTGCCCACGAGCATGTCCGCCAGCGGAAAGCGGACCACCAGGAGAGCGAGGGTCATGATCAACAGGGGTGCGATGACCGCGCCTGTGGCGCGAACAACTCCGAAGAGCACCATCGAGATGCCGAAGAAGATGAACGACCACGTGACCACGTGGTTGAGATGGCTCGCAATCCGCAGGGCCGCGGAACCTGCGGGCACGAATATCTGGAACGCTTGGATGTCGGCGAACTCGATCAGCAGCACCATCGACCCAGTGATCACGACGCTGAACAACACGCCCGCGCGAGCGACCGCGTTCACGCGATCCCACTTGCGCGCACCGACGTTCTGCGCGGCCATGGCCGACACGGCCATGCCGACCGCAAAAGCCGGCATCTGAATGTAGTTCCACAGTTGCAGCGCGGCGCTGAACGCCGCGGTGGTGTCCACACCGAAGTTATTGACCAAGGCGATCATCAGCACGGCGCTCAGCGAGACGACCAGCATCTGCGCGCACATCGGGATGCCTTTCTTGATCAGCGTCCCCACGATGGTCCAGTCGAGTCGGAGGTGCCGAATCTCATCCTTGTGCAGCACCAGCAGATGACGGCGCCGATAGAGGTGGACCAGAAGAGCGCCAAGGCTGACCACCTGGGCCACGAACGTGGCCAAGGCCGAACCGGCGATACCGAGTCGCGGGATGGGACCCAAGCCAAAGATGAACACCGGATTCAGGGCGATGTCGATGGCCACGGACAGCAACATGAAATAGAAGGGCGTCTTCGAATCGCCCGCGCCGCGAAGCACCGACATCACGAAGGCATACATATAAATAAAGGGCAGCGCGAGGAAAATCACGCGCATATACGCGACCGCGAGCGGCAGGGAAGCCGCCGGCGTGCTCATCGCCGCGAGCAACGGCTCGCAGCCGATCATGCCGGCGATCGCCATTACGACCGACAGGGCGCAGAAGAAGGTGGCGCTCGTGCCCACGACGCGCTTCGCCTCGGGAATGTCATTCGCCCCGATGCACTGTCCGATCAGAATGGTCGCCGCCATGGCAATGCCAAAGGCCGCACCGATCAGCAGGAACATGACCGTATTGGCGTTCGAGGTGGCGGTGAGTGCCGCCTCACCCAGGTAGCGCCCGACCCAGATCGAGTTCACCGAGCCATTCAGCGACTGCAGCACGTTCGCGAGCAGAATGGGCAGCGTAAAGCGGAACAAGCCGCTGGTGATGGAGCCTTCGGTGAGGGATCGGGGGGCATTCATGGGGGCTGCGGATTATGGCGGAAAGCGGCGGTCGTTGTTGCACGTAATACCCGGTCCAGCCGCGCAGAGGGCACCGCTGCGTGGACGAAAGCGCAAAAGCAGGCCAGCGATCGGCGCGAGTCAGGGAACGCGACGGCGCCAGGCGAGTACGAGCCAGGCCGCACCAGCAAGGGTCAGCGCCCAGCCCGGCCAGCCTTCGCCTTGGGCCAGCCCGACCCAGATCAGGCCTCCGAGCAGGATGGCGGCGCCGATCGGGATCGCGTCGCGCCGCCGCGAAGCCTGCCGGATCTCCTCCCGCAGAGCCTCCATATCGGCGGAGGTCACTTCGAGGCGTAGATTGCCGCCGCGTGCTCGTTGAATGGCGCCGTTCAAGAAGGTTGGGATGGAACGGGCCACCTCGATGAGCTCGGGCATCTGCCGGCGCAGGTCGTGCAGCACCTGCCGCAGGCTGAGCCGCTCGCGCATCCATTCCCGCAGGATGGGACTTGCGGTCTGCCAGATGTCGAGCTCGGGGTACAGGTCGCGTCCCAGTCCTTCGACATTGAGCAAGGTCTTCTGCAGGAGGATGAGCTGAGGCTGAACCTCCATGTTGAAACGCCGCGAGATCTCGAATAGCCGCACGAGGATGTTCCCGAAAGACACGTCCTTCAGTGGGCGGTTGAAGATCGGCTCGAGCACGGTGCGCACCGCTGACTCCATCTCGTCGACCCGCGTCCCTGGGGGCACCCAGCCCGATTCGACGTGCAACAGGGCGACCCGCCGGTAGTCGCGATCGAAGACCGCCAGGAAGTTCTCCGCCAGGTAATGCTGGTCGTTGGGATCGAGCGTCCCCATGATGCCGAAATCGACCGCGGCGTAGCGCGGATTGCGGGGCTCGTCCAGCAACACGAAGATGTTGCCCGGGTGCATGTCGGCATGAAAGAAGTTGTGCCGAAATACCTGGGTGAAGAAAATCCGTACGCCGTTCTCGGCGAGCTTCGCGATATCGGTGTCCGCGGCCCGCAGCCGCTCGATATCCGAGATGGGCACGCCGTGGATGCGCTCCATGACCATGACATCCAGGCGGCAGTAGTCCCAATAGACCTCCGGCACGTAGAGAAGTTGGGTGCCGGCGAAGTTGCGTTTGAGCTGGGCCGCATTCGCCGCCTCGCGCATCAGATCCAACTCATCGAGAATGGTCTTCTCGTACTCGCCGACGATCTCCAGTGGCCGCAGTCGCCGCGAGGGAGCCCAATAGCGCTGTGCGAGGCGCGCGAGCGCGTACAACACCTCGAGGTCTCTCTCGATGCGCTCGCGCATTCCCGGACGCAACACCTTGACCACGACGTCCTGGCCCGCCAGCAGCCGCGCTGCATGTACCTGCGCGATGGATGCCGCAGCCAGTGGCTGCTCGTCGAACTCGGCGAAGACCTCGGTGATGGACCGCCCGTAGGCGCGCTCTATCATTTCTCGCGCCACCGCGCCGGGGAACGGCGGGACACGGTCCTGGAGCTTCACGAGCTCGTCCGCGATGTCCAGCGGCAGCAGGTCGCGGCGCGTGGAGACGGCCTGCCCGAACTTCACGAAAATGGGGCCGAGCTCCTCGAGCGCCAGTCGCAGCCGCTCTCCGCGGCTCGCGCGCCGGCGTCGCTCGAACCAGGTGTCCGGCGACAGCAGGAACAGAAATCGCAGCGGGCGATAGAGATGGGTGGCGCGAACGAAGTCATCCAGCCCATGTTTGAGAAGTACGCGCTGGATCTGCAGGAGCCGCGCGAGAACGCGCAGCTTCATTGGTGAGTTGGGCTCACTGTATGCCGCCGCGCCGCTGGCGCAGAAGATCGATGCGGGCCTCGAGTCGATCGACGTCCTCGCGGAGTGCGTCCACACCCGCGAGGAACTGCTCACCTTCGTTTCGGGGTACGAGATCGCGGCGCTCGTGGCCGAGATACTCCGCCAGGTTCTCCACGCCCGTGGCGGCGACCTTGCGTGTCCAGCTCAGCGCGCCGCGAGCGAAGCGGCCGATCTGGTGGGCCGGTATATCGCCTACCAGGAGTGACAGGTCTTCTTCGAGATCCGGACGCAACAGCAGGAGCAGCTCCCGAAATTTCTGGGCAAGCTCGGCATCGCCGCGGATCTCGACGTCGCCGCGCTGAAGGACGGCATCGGCCGTTTCACTGCCGAGTGCCAGCAGCCCGAACGGACCTCCCACGATTTCTGCATCCGGACTGGCCGCATTCGCACTGCCCGCATCCGGTTTCGCTGTATCCGCGACGGCGCCCCGCCGTGTGATCCGCAAGGTACTGCCGGTCGATTCCAGGTGTAGGCGGGTGATCTCGCGAATATCGATTGCAATGCTGCGTCCAGCCAGCTCAGCGCAGAGCTGCCGCGCGCGCGGTGAGCGGGGTAAACCGCGGTTGAGCACATTTTCCAGGGTGGCGGTCAGCATGGGGTCGGCTCCAGTGCGCGCCGATCCTATACTGCGACTGAAGTACGGGCCAGCCCCGCCGCGCAGCCGGCAAAGACCGCGCGCTCAGTGCTCCCGATCGCGCTTCAGCGCGAGGGTGCTCCGGGCAGGCCGGTCAGGCTCGGTCGGATCGTCATCGCGGCATCCCGAGTCGACGAGGAATCCATAGAACGCCCGCAGACACGACAGCGATACGCTGATGTACTCGCGCACGTCCTCGTCGGTTGCGCTGACGAGCGTGCGCTGCTTCGTCTCGATGAGCCAGCGGTCGAGGCTCTCCAGGTCGGAGCGGTAGGCGTACAAGAGCTGTTTCGGCAAGGACTGCTGCGCGCACAGCACATCGACGAAGCGCCGGATCACATCCGGCGAGATGCCCTGCCAGGGGTCGCGTTTCATAACCTCATCCCACCCCGATATTGTCAAGTAGCGCGCGTGTTGGTGTTGTCTTGCCCTGGCGCGCACTCTAAAGAGTTGGTCGTCGGGAAGGAGCGACTCAGTTCACACGAACTACACCCGCCTCGCGAGCGTTGCATCCATGTTGAACGCAGTCGGTCCCAACAGACGCCCTTTGGTCCAGGAGAGCTGCGCGGCGTGCGGCTATAGTCCGGCCGCGGACTCGTTTGAATGGAGGTCGGCCAAACAGCTATCGACGTTCGCGAGATAGTCGGTCAACAGGCTGCGCGCCTTGGCGGTGAGCGTCACGAAATCGCGACGTCCGTCGCGGGCATCGGGGGTGCGATCGACATAGCCGCCGGTGGCGAGCTCACCGATCCGGCGCAACGAGGTGGTCGCGGACACGCCGGGGATGGAGATGGTGAGAGCGGAGACCGACAGTCGCTGATTGCTCTGCTCGGCGCGTAACAACTCGAGCAACAGCTCCCAGGCAACCTCGTCGAGCTTGTGATCGTTGTAACGATTGCGGACGCGGCGGAGCTGCTCGATGGTGTCGAGCACTGAGACCTTGGTCCGCTGCGCGGAGAGCAGCGGTTGCGGCGATTCGCGCGGCGGATCGTTCGGACGCGCGGATCGGCCCGCGGGCTCGGCGAGTCGGCGCAGCTCACCGGTCAACTCCTCGGCTTGCCGGATGAGTTGCACAACATCCGGCACGCTCGCCATGTAGGCGCGGCGGTCCTGCCGGGCGCGCTCGAGCGCGCGACTGACGGTCTCGATGATTTCCGCGGGGCGGACGGGTTTGACGAGGAAATCGTAGGCGCCGCTACGCAGCGCACCGACAGCGGTTTCCAGCGAGGGCCGGGCTGTCAGAAACAGCACGCGTGGCGCGGGCCTGTTGAGCGGGAGAGCCGCCAGGGCTTCGGCGAACTCCAGGCCGGTCATGTGCGGCATATAGAGATCGCTCACGACGACGGCGATCTCCTCGCGCGCGGCGACGGTCGCTAGCGCTTGTTGTGGGTCGCCGCTGCTGGAGCATTTGAAGCCGGCACTACTCAGCACACCGTCGAGAAACGTGAGGGTGGTGAGGTCGTCATCCAGTAGCAGCACTTCCTCGGTCATGGGGGCGAGCAATGTTAGTGAGAGACTCGGATCGATCCTGGCGCAGTCGCGACACTATGGAAAGTCGAGGCAGATGAGCTCAATCGTCAACCCTTTCATTGTAACCGGCCCTTGAGCGCGCTCGCCCGATTTCGACGTGCGTCACACCTCCGGTGGAGGCGCCTCCAGGTGGTCATCGGCCTCCTTGGCGCCCTGCTCGCCGGCAGCGCGCACTTCGCTCCACTCGCCGCTTTGAGCGCGCTAAAGCTAGCGCTGGAGGCTTCTGCCGTCGCGGTAACAGGTCTCATTGCCGGCTGGCTCCGCAGTGCCCTGCTGCTGTTGTTTCTGACACTGGTCACGTTTGCGACAGCCGGAACGTTGGGAGCGGCGCTCTTGTCACTGGGTCGCGACGTTGCGATAGGGACGCTCAGTGTCCTGATTGGCCGGAGGTAAAACGCCAGGTGATCTTCGACCCTTCGTGCAGGCCGAGGCCAAGGACTCGCGCGCGGCCGCGACCGGAGACGGTACGGCATTGGCGCGCCGGCTACACACCTTGGTCGGCAGTGCCGGGATGGTGGGCGCCCGTCAGGTGGAGCGGGTTGCCGCGTGGCTGCAGGAGGCGCTGAAAGCGGATCGTCGGGCGGCCCCGGAGACCGGCCGCGTCTTGCTGGGTGATACCGTGCGCCGTTTCCAGACCGAGCTCGAGCGCCGCCTCGACTCCCTGGCGCCTCGAGCGGCGATCAATATTTGTAGCCCCGATGGACTGCGACGATGCCACCGGAGAGGTTGTGATACCGACAGCCTTCCAGGCCCGCGGCCTGCATCATCGCGAGCAGCTTCTCCTGGTTGGGGTGCATGCGGATGGATTCGGCGAGATAGCGGTAGCTGGCTTCATCGCGGGCGATGAGTTTTCCCAACAGCGGTAGCACGTGGAAGGAGTAGGCGTCGTAAAGGGGCGCAAGTCCAGGCGCGATGGGGTGCGAGAATTCCAGGACCAGTAGCTGTCCCCCGGGCTTCAATGCCCGGCGCATGGAGGCGAGCGCCGCGGGCTTGTCTGTGACATTGCGCAGGCCAAAGCCGATCGTGATGCAATCGAAACTGCTGTCGGCGAACGGCAACCGCTCGGCGTTCGCCTGCACGTAGTGGATGTTTCCCACTCGCCCGCCGTCGATCAGCCGATCGCGCCCGCGCTCGAGCATGGCCGCGTTGATATCGGCGAGAACGACCAGGCCGCGATCGCCCACCTGGTGTGCAAGACCCTTGGCGAGGTCGCCGGTGCCGCCCGCCACATCCAGCGCGCGCTGCCCCGGGCGCAGATTCGTCAGTGATAGCGTGAAACGCTTCCAGAGCCGATGGGCGCCGCCCGACATCAGGTCGTTCATGACATCGTAGCTGTCCGCGACAGAGTCGAACACGCCGCGTACGCGGCGCGCCTTCTCGCCCCAGGCTACCTTCTCGAAACCGAAGTCGGTCGCTGGCTCGTCTTTCATGGTCCTACTTTCCCGGGGGGCCGCACGGCGGCTCACACATGTCGGTTGCAATTTTGCGTCGGTGCTGCGCAGAATCCCTCGCGATACGGGGGTCTTGCAACTGTGAAGGGCTGAGCGGCTTTGAGGTCACTCAGCCCTTTTTTATCTGGCCAAAAGTCGGCTGCGCCGCTTTTGGCGAGCCAGTCCACTCGCACGGGCGCGCCCGCGACCTGCGCGGCCCGACCCAAAAACGCGGTTTTTGGTCGCTAGGACATTTGCGGTTATTTCCCACTCGTGCCCTTGCGCGCGAGGTACCTGGCCCAGTTGGCCTCGCGGTCGCGGCCGAGTTCATACAGGTATTTCCAGGTGTAGAGGCCCGTATCGTGGCCGTCATCGAACACCAGCTTGACGGCGTACTGACCTACCGGCTCGACCGCCCGGATGCCCACGTTCTCCTTACCCAGCACCAGCACCTCCTGGCCGGGGCCATGCCCTTTGACCTCCGCCGAAGGTGAGTGCACGCGCAAGTACTCGAACGGCAATTGGAAAACGCTGCCGTCCACGAAGCTCACCTCGAGCAACCGGGAGGACTTTCGCAACTTGATTTCTACAGGCAGCGCTTCAGACATATTTGACCTTCGGCAGTATAGGCAAGATTGATCCACCGCGTATCATCCTGCGCTATGCAGACAGCGGACGTCGAATCCAGCAAGCAGGCCTCGGATCGCGAGTCGCGCATCGCTGCGAAGCTGATTCGTACTTATTACGGCAATCTGCCGGGCGCCATCATCGGCAGCGCCGTGATCGCGAGCTGCCTGGTAGCGGTCATCTACGAAAAGCTGCCGACGCACGCAGTGGTGCCCTGGCTCGCGGCCGCCTACGCCAACTGCCTCATCCGGCTGCTGCTCTGGAAGCGCTTTCGGGATGCCGACCCTCGGGGCGAGAGTACGTTGCGGTGGGGCCGACACGCCGTCGTCGGCGCCGCCGTGGGAGGGATCGTCTGGGGGAGTAGTGGCACCCTGCTGCATGTGCCGGGGGCACTCTCCGAGCAGATCGTCGTGTTGCTCGTGACGATCGGCCTGGGGTTCACCTCGAGCTACCTGTCGGTAGCCTATTTGCCCGCCTATCGCGCCTTCGTTTATCCGACCTTCCTGCTGTCGGCACTCCCCTTTCTCCTGGGTGGCGACTTCTGGCGCATCGCCATCGGCCTCGGAACCCTGGTCGCGCTGCCCCTGATGCTGCGCTACGCGGGCACATTATGTCGGCAGATGCGAGCCTCGGTCGAGGTTCGCCTGCAAAACGCGGAACTGGTCGAGGAGTTGCGCGCGCAGAAGAAGGCGGCGGAGGAAGCGAACGTCGCGAAATCACGGTTCCTGGCGGTGGCGAGCCACGACTTGCGCCAGCCCTTGCATGCGCTCGAGTTGTTCGTGCAGGCGTTGGAAGATACTTCCTTGCCTGCTCATGCCCAACAACTGGTCACGAACGTCCGTCGTTCCGTGGACTCGATGGAGGAGCTGTTTGATGCATTGCTGGACATCTCGCGTCTCGACGCCGGCGTGGTGAGCGCGCGCGTGGACGTGATTCCGGTTGCCGCTTTGCTCGACCGACTCTCGTTTGAATACGGGGCGGTCGCGCAGCGCAAGGGGCTTTCGCTGGAGGTGATGAAAACATCCCTGTACGTCCGCAGCGATCCAACTCTGCTGGCGCGGATTCTGCGCAACCTGGTCGCGAACGCGGTGCGTTATACGGAGCGCGGCCGCGTCGTGGTCGGGTGTCGGCGCCGCCGGGACCAGATCAGCATCGAGGTGTGGGACACCGGTCCGGGCATCCCACCAGAGAAAATGGCGGAAGTCTTCCAGGAATTCACCCAGCTCGGAGAGCCCGAGCGTGACCGGCGCAAAGGCCTGGGACTGGGGCTCGCGATCGTGGAGCGCCTGACGAAGCTCCTCGGCCACACGGTGACGTTGCGCTCGGTGCTCGGCAAAGGCTCCTCGTTTGCGATCAGTCTGCCGCGCGCGCATCCGGCGGCGGCCGCGATCTGGGATTCGAGCGACATCACGGGCCGCTTCGACTTGAAGGGCCGCCTGGCGCTGGTGGTACAGAGTGAGAGTCGGGGCCGAACCGAGCTCGAGCAGCTACTGCGCGGCTGGCAATGCGAGGTGATCGCGGTCGGGGCCGGACAGGTGCGCGAAGTGTTGGGAAACCTGCGGCGCCCGCCGGACCTCATCATCGTGGGTCATCCGACAGGCGGCGAAAGCGCCGCCGCGCTGGTGGAAATGCTGCGAAATGAATTCAACGTCGAAGTGCCGGCGCTGCTGGTGGGGACCGATCCGGCGCTGGAGCCGAGCGCGCTGCCGGCTCTGCACGGGCACTTCAACGCCGCGCGGCTGCGTACGTTGATCCACAACCTGCTGCGTGCGCCCGTGGCGCCGGCGCGGCGAGTGGGTTAGCGGGCCGGGCGTTTGTAGCAACTTGTAGCAAAACCTGAAGCAACCGAAAGTAACTTGTGTCAGGTTGTCATCATGCCGACACGGCGCGCCACGAGCACGGCCTGCGTACGGTTGACCACGCCCAACACCTTGAAAATGGCCGTGACGTGCGCCTTGACGGTTTTTTCCGACAAGCCGAGCTCGGTCGCGATCTGCTTATTGGTCTTACCCTGACAGACGCGCGAGAGCACCTCGAGCTGGCGCATGGTCAGTAGACCCACATCCGGGATCGGTTGCGGTGGATCCGCCGCGGAGGCGCCCGCCGAGCCGTTGGAAAGGCCCGAGCTGCCTTGCAGG
>Ga0070741_10018744_pt1 | contig 11156 bp, 10 predicted proteins | sample Coa_R1_4_FD_66440 | JGI IMG/M metagenome (GOLD analysis project Ga0070741, IMG submission 66440) | Surface soil microbial communities from Centralia Pennsylvania, which are recovering from an underground coalmine fire - Coalmine... | ecosystem: Environmental > Terrestrial > Soil > Unclassified ...
GTCGCCTTCTCGGACGCCAACGCCACCTGGGCGCCCGACGCCCTGCGCCGTCTCGTCCGCCCGCTGGCCGACCCCGACGTCGCCTACGTCTGCGGGCGCCTGCAGCTGGAGGCGGCCGGCGGCTCCAACCAGGAGGGTCTGTACTGGCGCTACGAGCTGTGGCTGCGCGAGCAGGAGTCGCGGGTGGGCTCGATCACGGGCGGCAACGGCTCCATCTACGCGCTGCGGCGGTCGGACTACGTGGAGGTCGACGCGCGCTTCGGCCACGACCTCGCGCTCCCGTACCTGCTGGTGCAGCGCGGCCGCCGGGCCGTTTACGAGCCGTCCGCGGTCGCCCGCGAGCGGCCGACGCCGACGAACGAGACCGAGTACCGGCGCAAGGTGCGGATGTTCGAGCACTGCTGGCTGATCACGCTGCGCGGCTCGATGCTGCGGCGGCTGCCACCGGGGTACCTGGCCGAGATCGTCTCGCACCGCCTGCTCCGCTACTCGAGCGGCGTCCTCCACCTCGTCCTGCTCGGCACGAGCGTCGCCCTCGCGCCGCAGGGCTGGCCCTACCAGGCCGCGCTCGCAGGCCAGGTCGCGGGGGGGATCGCGGCCGCCGCGGGCCAGCCGCTCGCGCGCTACTACGCGCTCGTCTCCTGGGCGACCGTGCGGGCGCTCGTCAACTACCTGCGCCGCGGCGTGCCCGCCACCTGGGAGCCGGCGGAGGGCACGCGCTGAACCGCGCGCTCGACGTCGCCCTCGCCGGCGCCGGACTGCTCGTCTCGGCGCCGCTGCTCGGGCTGGCCGCGCTGGCGGTGAAGCTGGAGGACGGCGGGCCGGTGCTCTACCGCCAGACCCGGGTCGGCAAGGACGGCGTCGACTTCGAGCTGCTCAAGCTGCGGACGATGGTCGTCGGCGCCGAGCGGCTCGGCGCCGGCTTTGCCGTCGACCGGGGCGACCCGCGCATCACGCGCGTCGGCCGGCTGCTGCGCCGCACCTCGGTGGACGAGCTGCCGCAGCTCTGGAACGTGCTGCGCGGAGACATGTCCGTGATCGGGCCACGCCCGACGCTGCGCTACCAGGTGGAGCGCTACACGGCGCGGCAGCGGCGGCGGCTCTCCGTCAAGCCGGGCCTGACCGGTTGGGCGCAGGTCCACGGCCGCGCCACGCTCTCCTGGGAGGAGCGGATCGAGCTCGACCTGTGGTACGTCGAGCACCGCTCGCCGCGCATCGACCTCGAGATCCTGCTGCGCACCCCGCTCGCGCTCTTCGCAGGCACCTACCGGGGCGCGACGGGCGGCTGGCGGGAGACGTAGCCCGCCGGCGCGGCTCGTCCGCAGCCGCGCCAGGTTGCGGCCGCGGCGCCGTCTCCGCGGCACGGCCCGTCTCGACCGCTCCGCAGGCGGCGACCCGAGCGCGCCGTACGGCCGCGCGCGGGCGGGACGTGCCTTGTGGCTCTGAGCCACGAGGCGGACGGGCGCGCACGGCGCGCACGGCCCGCGCGTGCACGCCTCGGTACGCTCTCGCGCGGATGACGGCCGTCCTGTTCACCTGCGCGGGCCAGCGCGTCGACATCGTCTCCGCCTTCGGCCGGGCGGGAGCGCTCACGGTCGCGGCCGACGCCGACCCGCTCGCGCCGGCGCTCTGGCACGCCGACCGCATGGCGATCGTGCCGCGCGTCGACGATCCCGGCTACGTCGCCGCGCTCGCCGGGCTCGTGCGCGCCCACGACGTGCGCCTCGTCGTCCCGCTCACCGACCTCGACCAGGGCCTGCTCGCGCGCTCGCGGGCGCAGCTCGCCCCCGCCCTCGTGCTCGTGCCCGAGCCGGACGTCTGCGACGCGATGGGCGACAAGTGGCTCGCGCACCTGTTCTTCGAGGCGCACGGCATCCCCAGCCCGCGCGGCTGGCTGCCCGGCGACGTTCCCGCGGACGCCCGCTACCCGCTGCTCGTGAAGGCGCGCCGCGGCTTCGGCTCCCGGCACATCTACCGGGCGCGCGACCCGGACGAGCTGGCGTTCCACCTGCGCACGACGCCCGTCGAGTCGTTCGTGCAGGAGGCGTGCCTGGGCGACGAGTTCTCGATCGACGTCTTCTGCGACCTCGACGGCCGCTGCCTGAACGCGATCCCGCGCACGATGATCCAGTCGAAGGGCGGCGAGTCGATCAAGGGGCGGTCGCTCGCCGACCCGGAGCTGATCGAGCACGGGCGTCGCGTCGCGGAGACGGTCGGGATCCGCGGCCCCGCGAACGTGCAGTGCTTTCGCCAGCCGGACGGCACCCTGCCGGTGACGGACGTGAACCCGCGCTTCGGCGGCGCCTTCCCGCTGCCGCTCGCCGCCGGCGGCCGCTACCCGGAGCTCGCGCTCGCGCTCGCGCGCGGCGAGCGTCCGGAGCCGCGCGTGGGCGAGTTCCGGGAAGGGGTCGTGATGACCCGCTTCTTCTCCGACCTCTGCCTCGTCGAGGGCCCGGACGGCGAGCTCGCGCCCTTCGCCGAGGAGCTGCCCCACCCGCTCGCCGCCGAGCCGGGCGAGCGCTGAGCGCGGACGGCCGCGCGAGCAGCGGACGCCGTCCTCGCACGGCGTCATCCTGCTCTAGAGTCCCGCTGCTCGTGAAGACGGACGCCGCCGACGGACACCGCTCGCCCCGCCGCTGAGCGTGGCCGTCTCGCCGCCGCCGCTCGCGCCCGCGTTGCCGGCCAGGCGCGCGTGGGCGCTCGCGGACGTCCTCGGCTGGCGCAGCCGCGCGCTCGTCACCGCGCTGCTCCTCCTGCTGGCCGCCGCGCTCGTGTGGAACGTGCTCCAGTTCCCGTGGCGGAAGGGCTACGACGCCTCCGCGGTCGCGCACTACGCGGAGGCGCTGGGGCAGCACCACCGGCTGCCGACGCGGGCCGAGACCGACGTCTGGCACAACCCGCCGCTCTACTTCGCGCTCGCCGGCGCGCTCTACCGCGCCGGTGAGCTGACGGGGCTCGGCGACCCCGGGATCCCGGTCCAGCTCTTCAGCGCCGCCTGCGTGCTCGGCATCGTCCTCCTCTGCGGGCTGATCGCGCGCGAGCTCGTGCCGGACTGGCGGCTCGCCGGCGTCGCCGCCGCGCTCGCCGCCGTCGCCACGCCGGTGCTGGTCCGCTCGGCGGTGCTGTTCCACCCCGAGCCACTGGCGGCGCTGCTCACGACGGCGGGGCTCTACGTCGCCGTCGGGTCGCTCGCCCGCGGGCGGCTCGGGCTGCGCTCGGGCGCGGCCGCGGGCCTGCTGCTCGGCCTCGCCAACCTGACGCGCACGTGGGCGCTCGCCGCGCTCGCGGCGGCGCTCGCCGGCGCGCTCGTCGCCGTCGCCGCGAGCCGCTCGCGCTCCAGCGTGCGCTTCGCGGCCGGCCTCGCCGGCGTGTCGCTCCTGCTCCTGGCGCCGTGGCTCGCCGTCAAGGCGGAGCGGTACGGCAGCCCGTTCGCGTACAGCCAGCCGAACCCGGAGCAGTGGCGCCGGAGCGGTCGTCCCGCGTCGTTCTGGCTCGCGACCGACCTCGGGGCGGTCTTCCACAGCCCCTACCAGCCCTGGTACCGCAACCACCTGCTGCCGACGGTGTACTCGGACTGGGTGGGGGACTACTGGCGCGCCTATGCGGTGCCCTCGCGCCTGCACGACGAGCCGGACCGGCTGCCGGCGCGCTGGGGCGACCCGCTGGTACGCCAGTCGTGGGCCGGCCTGGTGCCGCTCGCGCTGACCCTCGTGGGCGCGGCCGGGCTCGCGCTCCGCGCCGTCCGCCGCCGCGACCTCGCGCTCGCGACGCTCCTGCTCTCGGCAGCGACGCTGCTCGCGATGTACGCGGCCTTCCTCGCCCGCTACCCGAAGCAGGACGGCGACAACATCAAGGCGCTCTACCTGCTCGACCTCGCGCCGGTGGCCGCGCTCGCCGCGGCGTGGGGGTTCCGGTTGTCGTGGGGAGGCAGCGCGCTGCGACGCGCTGCGGTGGCGCTCGCCGCCGCCGCGACGCTCGTCGTCTCCGCGTCCTTCCTCGTGCTGCCTCCGGCGTGAGGGGCGGGCGCTACCGTTCGGCGATGCGTTTCGTCGTCACCGGCGCCGCCGGGTTCATCGGCTCGCACCTCGCCGAGGCGCTGCTCGAGCGCGGGCACGAGGTGCTCGGGATCGACGCCTTCACCGACTACTACGACCCTGCCTTGAAGGAGGAGAACGCGGCCGGGCTCGACGTCGCCCGGCTCGACCTCGCCCGCGACCCGATCGACCTGGGCGGCTGGGACGGCGTCTTCCACCTGGCGGGCCAGCCGGGCGTGCGCTCGTTCGGCGACGTGTTCGAGACGTACCTGGAGCGCAACGTGCTCGCCTCGCAGCGACTGTTCGAGGCGGCGGCGCTCGCCGGCACACGCGTCGTCTTCGCCTCCTCGTCGTCGGTGTACGGCGAGGCGGAGGCCTATCCGACGCCCGAGGAGACCGCGCCCCGGCCGCTCTCGCCCTACGGAATCACCAAGCTCGCCTGCGAGCACCTCGCCCGCGCCGTCGCGACGAGCTTCGGGCTCGACGTCGTCGTCCTGCGCTACTTCAACGCCTACGGCCCCCGGCAGCGGCCGGACATGGCGTTCACGCGCATCGCCACCGCCCTCGCCGAGGGTCGCCCGTTCGACCTCTACGGCGACGGCCTCCAGTCGCGCAGCTTCACGTACGTCGCCGACGTCGTCGAGGCGACGATCCGCGCCATGGAGCGCGGCCGCGGCACGTACAACGTGGGCGGGGGGGTCGAGGTGACGATGCGCGAGGCGATCGCGCTGTTCGAGCGGCTGGCCGGCCGCCCGCTCCACGTGCGCGAGCGGCCGCCGGTCGCGGGCGACCAGCGCCGCACGAAGGCCGACACGACCCGTATCCGCCGCGACCTCGGCTGGGAGCCGCGGACGCCGCTCGAGCAGGGCGTGCGGGCCCAGTGGGAATGGGCTGCTGCTAGGGTCGCGGCCTCATGAGAGAGGTGCGCCGCCTGGTCGAGTCCGAGCCCGAGCAGGAGGTCGACCTGCGGACGCTGTGGCAGCGGCTGCAGTCGTACTGGTGGCTGCCGCTGGCCGGCCTCGTGCTCGGGGCGGTCGTCGGGGTGCTCGTCTCGGTCGGCGGCGGGCAGACGTGGCGGGCGAAGACCCTGCTCTACCTCGGCCAGCCGTTCACGGTGCAGGGCGGCGGCCAGATCCAGAGCCTGGCCACGAACCCGCGCACGGCGAGCGAGATCGTCCGCTCCGAGTTTGCGCTCGAGCGCGCCGCGGCGGCCGCCGGGATGCGCGTCGGCCAGCTGCGCGGGCACGTCGCCACGCAGGCGGTGACGAGCCTGGGCCAGGCGCGCAACGTCTCCCCGCTCGTCGAGATCTCGGTGGACGCGTCCACGCGCGCACGGGCGGAGAAGGCCGCCGACGCGCTCGCGCGGGCCGTGATCGGGCAGGTGTCGACGTACGTCGACCGCAAGATCGCGCTGCTCGAGGCGCAGATCGCGTCCAGCCAGACCGAGCTCGAGAACATCGACAGGCGCGTCGCCGACGCGCAGCGCCAGCTGCAGTCGATCGTCGGCGACAAGTCGCTCTCCGCGACCGAGAAGCTGATCGCCACCACCTCGCTCAACTCCACGATCGGCTTCAACGAGCAGCGGCGCGGCACGGTGCAGCAGGAGCTGTTCCAGAACCAGCAGCTCCTCTCGCTGGCGCGCAACGTGGAGAAGAGCAGCATCGTGCAGCCCGCGGCCGGGCGGCGCGTCACTGCCACCTCGCGGCGGAGCTCGGCGCTCGTGGGCGCGCTGATCGGGCTCGTCCTGGGCGGGCTGGCGGCGTACCTCGCCGACCCGCTGCGCGCGCGCAGGAACGCGGGCGAGCCCGGCTAACTCGGCGGCGTGGTCGAGGGCAAGCGCGTCGCGGTCGTCGTGCCCGCATACCGGGAGGAGCACCTGGTGCAGACCACGCTGCGCGGGATCCCGGACGTCGTCGACCGCGTCTTCGTCGTCGACGACGCCTCGCCCGACGGCACGGCCGACCGCGCCCGCGAGGCCGCCGACGCGCGCACCGAGGTGATCGTGCACGAGCGGAACGGCGGCGTGGGGGCCGCGATCGTGACCGGCTACAAGCGCGCCCTCGCCGAGGGCATCGACGTCACGGTCGTGATGGCGGCGGACAACCAGATGGACCCCGCCGAGCTCGTCACGCTCGTCGAGCCGGTCGCGCGCGGCGAGGCCGACTACGCGAAGGCGAACCGGCTGTTCACGGGCGAGGCGTGGAGCATCATCCCGCGCACCCGCTACCTCGGCAACGCCGTCCTCTCGCTGCTGACGAAGATCGCGTCCGGCTACTGGCACGTCGCCGACTCGCAGGCCGGCTACACGGCGCTCGGCCTGAGCGCGCTGCGCCAGCTCGACCTCGACCGCATCTACCGGCGCTACGGCTTCCCCAACGACATGCTCGTGCACCTGAACGTGATCAACGCGCGCGTGCGCGACGTGCCCTCGCGGCCGATTTACGGCGTCGGCGAGCGGTCGGGGATCCGGCTGCGCAAGGTCGTGCCGCGCATCTCCTGGCTGCTCGTGAAGGGCTTCTTCTGGCGGATGCGCGAGAAGTACGTGATCCGTGACTTCCATCCGCTCGTCTTCTTCTACGCGCTCGGCTTCCTCATGCTCGCGATCGGGCTCGCGCTCGGCATCGCGGAGACCGTCCTGCGCATCCTCGGCAACCAGATCACGACGGCCACGATCGTCCTCGTCGCGCTGCTGCTCGTCTCCGGCTCGCAGTTCACGCTGTTCGCGATGTGGTTCGACATGGAGTCGAACAAGGACCTGCGCTAGCCGCGGGCGTCGGGCCTGACCCGGGCCCGACCCGGGTTACGATGCGCACGAGCGACGTGGCAATGCGGGGTGGACCGGTGCGGATCGGCGTAACTGCGCTGCTGCTCCTCGCGCTCGCCGGCTGCGGCGGCGGCGGCGGCGAGCGGCCAAGGGCGGAGGACATCGTCGCCGCGACCTCCGAGGCAACCGCGAAGCAGAGGAGCTTCCGCTTCACGCTCGACGTGCGCGACGTGCCGCCGTCGGCGACCGGGCTCAGCCTCACGCACGCCGACGGGGCGGTCGTCGTCCCCGACCGGCTGCGGGCGAAGGTGGCGGGCACGTTCGCGCGCATCCCGATCGTGTCGGAGCTCGTGATCGTGGGCGGCCGCGACTACTTCAAGGACCCGCTCACCGGCCGCTGGCGCACGCTCGACATCGAGACGAGCCCGGTGGCGCTCTTCGACCCGCGCGCCGGCGTGCTCGCGGTCGTGCGGCGGGCGCGCGACCTCGCCCTCGCGGGCGAGGAGAGCGTCGGCGGCGTGGACACGTACCACCTGCGCGGCAAGGTGCGCGCGCGCGACGCCGCGCCGCTCGTCGCCGCCAGCTCGAGCGAGGAGCGCCTCGTCGACCTCGACCTGTGGGTCGGCAAGGACGACGACGTGCTTCGCCGCGTGCGCGTCAGCGGGCCGATCGCGCCGGGCGAGCCTTCTGGCGCCTCCAGGACGGTCGAGCTGAGGGACTTCGGGCGCTCCTTCGGCATCGAGGCGCCCGCGGCCGGGTAGGCGGAGAGCGGCGAAGCGTGCGCGCGGGCGCAGGGATCGCGCTCACCGCGCTGTGTGCGGGCGTGTTCGTGTCGGGCCTCGACCAGACCGTGGTGGTGACCGTGCTGCCGCAGCTGATCACCGACCTGCGCGTGCCGATCACGCGGCTCGACCACGCCGCCTGGATCGTGACCGCGTACCTCGTCGGCTTCACCGCCGCGATGCCGCTGCTCGGCCGCCTGGCGGACGTGTACGGCTACCGCCGCCTGCTCGTCGCGAGCTGCGCGCTGTTCGCGGCCGGCTCGCTCTGGGCGGCGACGGCGGACGGGCTCTGGTCGCTCGTCGCCGCGCGCGCCTTCCAGGCGGTGGGTGGAGGCGGCCTCGTGCCCGTCGCGCTGGCGGCGGCGGCCGCGCTCCACGGCGGCTCCCGGCGGGCGCTCGCGCTGGGGCTCGTGGCCGGGGCGGCCGAGGCCGGAGCCGTGCTCGGGCCGCTCTACGGCGCGGCAGTGCTCGACGTGGCCGGCTGGCGCTGGGTCTTCTGGCTCAACCTGCCGCTGGCGGCGCTCGTCGCCCTGCTCGCCCGCAACGTCGTCGCCCCCTCGCCGCCGCCCGGGGCGCGGGTGGACTGGCCGGGAGGCGTGCTCGCGACGCTCGCCCTCGTCGCGCTCACGGTCGGGCTCTCGGGCGAGACGCTGTGGGGCAGGCCCGGGCTGCTCGCGGCCGCCGCGGCGCTCGCGGGTGCCCTCGCCATTCGCCACGCGCGCGCGCCGCAGCCGCTGCTGCCGCGGGCGCTCTTCCGGCGCGCGGAACTGGCCGTCGCGGCCGCCGCGAACCTGCCCATCGGCGCCGCGCTCATCGTCGCGCTGGCGGAGGTGCCGCTCTTCGCCGTCGTCGTGCTCGGCCGCTCGCCGGCCGCGGCCGCGCTGACGCTGCTGCAGCTCACCGCCCTGATCCCCGTCGGCGCGCTGGCCGGCGGCTGGCTCGCGTCCCGCTACCCCGCCGCCCCGGTGGCGGCCGCGGGCATGGCCCTGAGCGCGGCCGGCTTCCTGCTCCTCTCGCGCTGGAACCAGGGGACCGACGAGCCCCGGCTGACGATCGACCTCGCTGTCGCCGGGACCGGCTTCGGCATCGTGCTCGCGCCGCTGGCGGCGTCGGCGCTGGCGGCCACGGCCGGCGGCGACGAAGCCTCGGGCGCCGCCGCGCTGACGATTGCCCGCACGCTCGGGATGACCGTCGGCCTGGCCGCGCTGACGACCTGGGGGCTCGACCAGTTCGGGCGGCGGACCGCGGGTCTCTCGCTGCCGCTGCGCGCCGAGGGGCAGAGCGAGGCCGCCTACCGGGCCGAGCTCGACCGCTACCGCGCCGGGGTGCGCGGCGCGGCCGTGTTCGTGTTCGACCGCATCTTCCTCGCGGCGGCCGCGCTCGCGCTGCTCGCGGCGCTGACGTGCGCCTGGTTGCGGGCGGGGCGGGCGGCCGACGCGCCCGACACGCCCGACACGCCCCGGGCGGCTCGACAGTCGGGTCAGACCCGGGTCTGACCCGGGTCAGACCCGGCGGTCAGATCGCCAGCCGCTGCGGCTCCTGCGAGATCTCCTCCACGAGCTTCCCCGCCTGCTTCGGCTTCACCTCGTGGACCACGTCCGCCTGCGCGAGGATGCCGACGACGCGGTCGTCGTCGACGACGGGCAGCCGGCGCACCTGCCGGTACGCCATCTGCTCGAGCGCCTCGTCGAGCGGCTCGTCCGGGTACGCCGGGCTGACGTTCGTCGAGGCAACCTCGCCCACGGGAGTCGTGCGCGGGTCGCGGCCGGCTGCGACGACGCGGACGGCAATGTCCCGGTCGGTGATCATGCCGACGAGGATGCCGGTCGCGTCGACGACCGGAAGCGAGCCGACGTCGTCCTGCTCCAGCAGCCGGGCCGCCTCGACCACGGAGGTCTCCGGCGTCACCGTGCGGGGATCGGGGGTCATCACGTCGCGGACGAGCTTGCGCATGCCTGCCTCCTTGTGTGCTGCCGTACCCCCGTGACTTCCCGGCGGAGGCGACCCCGAAACGGGGGCTACACCGCCGCGTAGCTCGGCGCGACGCCGAAGACGGCCTCGGCCATTCCTCCCGCCGCCGCGTAGCGGTGCGGCGTGGCTGCCGGGATCGAGAAGGCGTCCCCCGGGCGCAGCGCCGCCTCGACGCCCCCGGCCGAGACGAGCAGCTCGCCGCGCGTCGCGAAGACGAGCTCGTCCCCGGCATGGGACTCCTCCGCGCTCGACTGGCCCGGCAGGACGCGCAGCGTGCCGGCGGTCAGGTGCTCCGTGCTCACGAGCAGGCCCGCCAGCACGCCGCGGTCGAGGCGCCAGACCGCGTCGGCGGCACCCAGGACGCGGAAGGACGCGGCCGGAGGCCGCTCGATCAGGCGGCCGAGCAGCGAGTCGTCGGCGTAGCGGCTCTCCGCGAGCAGCGGCCTCGTCTGCGCGTACGCGCCGGAGCTGCCTGTCGCCGGCGGCGGCGCGAACAGCTCCAGCACGCGCAGCCGCTCCTCGCCGTACGAGAAGCCGTGGTGCCACGTGTCGCGCCGGAAGAAGACGCTCTCGCCCGCCTCGGCGCGCGCGACCTCGCCCGTCTCCGGGTTCGCGAGCACCAGGACGCCCTGCAGGACGTGCAGGAGCTCGTCCGCGGCGAACACGGTGCGGAAGCTGTCCGAGTGGCGGAAGGCGCCGCCGGCGGGGAGCTCGAACACGATCGCGTGCAGGCGCTGCGAGGAGACGTAGATCAGGTCCTCGACGAAGCCGGACTCCGGGTCGCCCCAGGTGTGCCGGACGGCGTCCACCTCGCGCACGAGCGTGGGCGCGTCGAACGACGGGCGCGGCGAGGGCCTATAGCCCATGGTGCGAGCGGCGGTCGTGGCGGTAGCGCTCCTCCTGGGCCGCCTCCCAGGCCGCGTCGTAGACCGGGTCGGGGAAGTCGCTCTCGATCGCACGGGCGCGGCCGTCGCGACCTGCCGCCTGCGCAGCCAGCATGATCTCGAGCGCGTGGTAGGCGTGCTCGGGCCGCGTGATCGGGCGCCGCCCCGCCTCCACGCAGTCGACGAGGTGACGCAGCCCCTCCGTCCACTGCCACTGCGGGTCCGGGTCGGGGTAGACCCGCCAGCAGCCCTCCTCGCTGCGCCAGAGCTCCCACCCCTCGGGCGCCCAGTCGTCGCCGAGGAGCTGGATCGTGCCGTCGCTGCCGTAGAGCTCGAGCGCGGGCGAGCGGTAGCGCTGCAGCGTGAAGCCGGTCGTGACGGCGGCGAAGCGGGCGTCGCCGAAGTCGAGCAGCACGTGCGCGTTGTCGTCCGCCTCCACGCGAACGGTGCGACCGTCCACCTCCCGCTCGGGCACGGCCACGCCGGCGAACGCCGTCACCCGGCGTGCCGGGCCGAGCAGGGCGCACAGGCTCGTCACGTTGTAGACGCCGAGGTCGAACAGCGAGCCGCCGCCCGGCCGGTAGAACCACTCGCCCCACCACGGGCCCGCCCAGCCGTAGCGCGCCCGGGCGGTCAGCAGGCGGCCGATCGTGCCGGCCCGCACCTCGCGGTGCACCGCGCGGAACGTCGGGCTGAGCAGGATGTGCGGCGCGCACACGAG
>Ga0070741_10018745_pt1 | contig 11156 bp, 11 predicted proteins | sample Coa_R1_4_FD_66440 | JGI IMG/M metagenome (GOLD analysis project Ga0070741, IMG submission 66440) | Surface soil microbial communities from Centralia Pennsylvania, which are recovering from an underground coalmine fire - Coalmine... | ecosystem: Environmental > Terrestrial > Soil > Unclassified ...
TTGCGCGGTCTTGGGCCCTACTCCGGGTAATGTCCGCAGGGCTTCGATGAGTTGTGTCAGTCGCGGCGAGTGTTTCATATCATGCGCTGCGCACGGACATTGTCGTGCGTTGCGCGCCGTGGCGCTATCTGGGCGGGGACGTTCTTAGAACGGCAGTTTCATCCCGGGCGGAAGCTGCAGTCCCGCCGTCAAGGACGCCATTTTCTCTTGCACCCGCGCCTCGACCTTGTGTACGGCGTCGTTGATCGCCGCCGCAATGAGGTCCTCGAGCATCTCACGATCCTCGCCGGCCACGGACGGCTCAATCTGAACGCGCTTGACCTCGTGCTTGCCGGTCATCGCGATCTTCACCATGCCACCGCCCGACTCGCCAATCACCTCGATCGTGGCGATCTCGGCCTGGGCTTTCTGCATGTTGGCCTGCATGGCCTGGGCCTGCTTCATCAGATTGTTGATATTGCCGCGCATGAAAGAATGGGCTCCTGTGATTGCTCCGCAAATGAGGCTTACTTCAACGGCCGCACGGTGTCCGGCAACAGCGTGGCGCCGAAGCGTTCGCGCAAACCTTGGACACCCGGATCGGCCTCGAACGCCTGCCGCGCCGCGTCCAACTCCTGTTGAGAGGCTCGCTGCTCTGCCTGCGCGGGCGTTTCCGTGTCCGGCGCTGCCGTGGTGAACTCCAGACGGACAGTCTCGCCGTAATAGCGCGAGAGCGCCTGTGCGAGCTTCTCCTCCTGGGAGGGCGTACGGACGAATTTAACACGAGGATCGAGCGCCAGGCGCACCACGGCCCCGTGCCGCCCGATGAGCGCGCAGTGGCTGGCTAGCTGCCGAGCTGCGCCCTGAAGGTCTAGCTGGTTCAGCAGGGCCGCCCAGGGGCTGTCGCCCGCGGGCGTGGTTTCGAAAGAGGCGGGGCTGCCGCTTGCGTCGGACGACCTGCCCGAGAGTCCCCCAGTGGGCAAGTCCGAACGCGCTAGCGAATCGCTTCGGGGTACCCCAGCGCTAGCCCGCGCTGCGGGTGCGCCAGTCGCAACGCTGGCTCGGAACGCAGCACCGCCGGGCCCCGCCTGGCCAGCATCTCCCGCTGGCGGCGCCGCATTGTTCGCGCCAGTCTGCGGTCTCGCCCGTGCCGCCGCCGAAGCGCTAGAGGCTGCCTGAGCGGCGGCCCGCGCGGCAGCCGGTCCGCTCACTCCGCCCTGCGCAGCCAAGCGTGCCGCAGCAGCGGCGCTCTGTTGTCCGTATTGCGCGCCCTGCCCCGTCGCGGCGCCGCCCGACGCGCCGCTGCCGTAGCCACCCGCCGGTTCGCCTGGCGAGCCGCCGCCGTATCCAGCCGCGCCAACTCCGGCCCCGTGGCCGCCAATTTGCGCCACTGTGGCCCCTCGGCCACCCGAGGCACTCGCCGCTGGACCGACCCCGCCACTGTGCGCAAAGCCGGCGTCATTCGCCGGACGAAAGGCGATCATCCGCAGCAATGTCATCTCAAACCCGGTGCGTGGATCAGGAGCCAGGGCCAGATCGCGCCTGCCAATGATCGCGGTCTGGTAATAGAGCTGGAGGTCTTCCGGTGAGAACGCCTTCGCCAAGCGCCCCAGCAGCTCCGGGTCATAGAGATCGTCGCCTTCAAAGTCGCTGACGGTCTGTCTCAGGGCGACCCGCACCAGCAATCCGGAGAGCTCGTCGAGCACCTGTGCGTAGTCGGGCGCGAACTCCTCGAGAGAGCGGGCGCAACGCATGAGCTCCTGAACGTTCAGCGACGCAAGCAGCTCCGCGAGACGCTCGACGTGGTCGCGGGAGATGGTGCCGAGCATTGCCCGCGCCTCCTCCTCGCCCGCTTTGCCACCCCCAAAGGCGATGAGTTGATCGAGTAACGAGAGCCCGTCCCGCATGCTGCCATCCGCCGCTTGAGCCACCAGCCGGAGACCCGCGGGCTCGTAGGGCACCCCCTCCTTCTCGAGCAACGCCTTCATATGCTCCGCGATCTGACCGACCGGCATGCGTTTCAAATTGAACTGCAGGCAGCGCGACAGCACGGTCACCGGCAACTTCTGCGGGTCGGTCGTGGCGAGCAGAAACTTCACATGTGGAGGTGGCTCCTCCAGCGTCTTGAGCAATGCATTGAAGGAATGGGTCGAGAGCATGTGCACCTCGTCGATGAGGTACACCTTGTAGCGCCCGCGGGTCGGCGAATACTGCACGTTGTCGAGCAGCTCGCGGGTGTCGTCGACTTTGGTGCGAGAGGCGGCGTCGACTTCGATCAGATCGACGAAACGTCCACTGTCGATCTCCAGACAGCTCGCACACACACCGCAAGGCTCCGGCGTCACGCCCGTCTCGCAGTTCAAACATTTCGCGAAAATCCGGGCGATTGTGGTCTTACCCACGCCGCGGGTGCCGGTGAACAGGAACGCATGATGCACACGCCCGGTCTCGAGCGCGTTGACCAGCGCACGCCGAACGTGCTCCTGGCCCACCAGCTCGGCAAATTTCTTGGGGCGCCATTTTCGCGCCAGCGCGGTGTAGCTCATGAAAGACCCTATGAGAGCCGAAGCATTATCGCGCGCATCAATGGGAGGCGGCTCGCACCAGCTCTGGCTCCGGCACCCGACATCGCCGCTGCCGCTGCTGCCTTCCGGCCCTGACGGGATTCACGACTAGTCGTCGCGGAGAAGCCGATGCGAGCCACCATGGACTGGCCCGTTACGGATGCAGCGACGGGTGGGGGTGGATAGGATTTGACCACCAAAATGGCTAGCTAAATCAGAAACCTACTGAAACAGCGCCCTATCGGACAGCCCCTTTTTCCCCGCCGGCGCGCGCTCGAGGGCCCGGTTCCAACCTTCGCCCAGTGCGCTCATGCCTTCGGGGGCCCGCGATCCTACCACATCGGGGCGGGAGGGTCGGCGTACAAGGGGCCGAGCCCGCGAATCGACCTCGCGATGGCGGGGATCAGTCAGTCAGGCTGCAGCGGGGCTGGCTGTCACCTGTGCGTCATATGTCATCGCTACGGTCGCGTCGGCCCGCGATGGAAAGCCCCGCGACGGGCCGCCCTATCAGCAACCAACAACAGAGGCCTCTAATGAGCATTCCGACCGCCGACGACGAAACTCCCACTGTTGCCCGCCGAAGATCCTATGGCCTGACCCTATGGCTGTTGACCGCCGCTGCGCCGTTGGCGGCCAGCGCAGCCGAGCCCCCCGTGCACTGGGTCGCGAATGGCGCTCCATCGGAGACCATGATCACCGGCGGTCCCTGGACGCTCGAGCAGTCGGGCGCGGCGGTCGGCCTGAAGTCGGTCGGATATTGCGACTCCCAGGGCAACCAGGCGGGGAATCCTGGGACCGAGCGCATGCAGCCCTACTACTTCCCGACGATCGTCGGCGAAGGCAACCATCTCCAGGGCTACTTCGATTACCGGCCCAAGGACATCGACGAGGCCATCGTAGCCGCCGCGTCGCACGATGGCGGTCATACCTGGATCTTCCAACAGAAGGTGCTCGAGCTGCGCACGACGTGCCCCAACCAACTCAACAAGGAGCCGGACGGCAGCAAGGACAGCAACGCTTTCAACCTAGCGAACAACAGTGACAACGGGGACGACGACGGCCAGGGGCACCAGTTCGTGATCAAGATCGCCGGTCACACCTACCTGTATACCCTGGAGCGCGCCGACAATCACATCGATTCCGACGATCTCTATATTCATGAACTGGCGCCCCTGCCGGGACAGCCTTTGAACGGCGCTCCGGCCCTGAACGATGGGCCCACGGACGCGACCAGCACGCAGCCGGAGATTGCGACCCACACGCGCGGGCTACTCAATCCGGACGGTATCCTGGGCGTGGTGCCGAATAGCTGGCCCCTCAAGATCATCTACGAGCAGAAGATCCTCAAGGGTGACATCACGGGCAGCACAGCTCTACCAGCGAACCAACTCTGCAGCACCTTCTGGGCAAGCTACTATGCGAACAATCCGTTCGGCACCGCCACGAACGACGACATCACCTACCTGCGACTTGCCGAAACCACCGACGGGATCAACTTCACCGACGAGGGAATCCTACAAGGCCTCAACGATCCCACCGACGTGCGCGCGGTCGGGACACGTTGGCTGGCGACCGCGGGCACCATCATCAAGCTCGTCGGCGGCCGCTTCGGTCTGCTCTACTCCGGCGGGGGCTGCATCGATGGCGACTCGGATGCCTTTCACTACATCGGCTACGCCGAATCGCGCGACCTGATTCACTGGACAGTGATCAACGGGATCAACAATCCCATCATCTCGACTTCGCCCTTCACCATCACGGTGGACGCGAACGGAGTACCGGCGACCACTGGGACCTCGATCACCGTGCCGGTACAAACGCCGGTGGCAGGAAATACCATGGGCTTCTTCGCTGGCCGCGTGTATGCGCCTAGCGCGGTGCGCTCCGGCTTCGACGATGCGACGGTCGTCTTTGCCGGCTATCACACACAGAAGCCGAAGAATGGTCTCGGCGACTACCGCACCATCGGTCGTGTCAGCCTGCACGCGTCACAACCACTCCTGGTGGTGGGCTCGCCTGGAGACTGGGGCGACGACGGCCGCTGATGTTTGAATCTCTCGCCGCCGGGCACTGTCCGGCGGCGAGGCTCAGGTCGAGCTGACATCCGTCGGCCACGCAATCGCCAACGGACTGTCGTCAAAGCTTCACGCGCCTCTCGCATCCTGCCCGCGCGCTCGTGACCCTCAACTCACAGCGAGTTCAGGAACGTAATGATCTGTTGCCTTTCGCTCTCGTCGAGCTCCCGGAAGCGTCGGGCCACATGTTCCGCCTCACCCCGATGGCGCACGATGGCGCCTTCCAGGCTCAGCGACAACAGGTCGTGCATGTAGCGCGGGCGCATTCGCAACCCCCACAACGGCGCGGTGCGCAGCTTGTTGGCGGTATCCTGCGGTCCCGCCTGCACGATACCGTCGCCGGTTTCGACGTCATGCAGGAGGAAGTCGCTATAGGGGTGGATGATCTTGTTTCCCAGCGCGGTGGGAACCACGAACATGCCGCCATCGATCGCAGTTCCCGGTGGGGCGGTTGTGATCGACGGGACGTGACACGTCGCGCAGCCAATGTCGCCGAATAAGCGCTCACCGGCCAGAGCGTCCGCACTTGATTGCAACATTGCGTCGCGAGGTGGCACTTTCGTACCCCGGATGAATACCGCGAAATGGTCGATGTCGGCCAATCCCAGACCGTCGGGCTTGTCCTCCGGATCGGAGGTCACCTTGCCGATACTGGTCGTGTCCTTGGGTCGCAGCCGACTGGTCACTCCCATCTCGTTCAAGTAGGCATCCGCGATGAACGAAAGCAGGCTGCCGTGTTGATCTTTCCAGCCGAAGCGGCCGACGCGTGTCTGGCCGGCGGCTTCGAACAACGGGACCTGTATGGCCTCACCGTGAATCTTGCCACCACTGAGTAGCGGCTGTCGGGCCGCGATGGCCAGCAACGTCGAATCGTCGATCGATTCCACGAAGCCGTCGCCCAGTGTGTTGAGTGCGGCCCGCAAGGCGCGCACGTTCTCGGTCGTGGGCACGTGCTCCTGTGCTTCAGGTACAACCGCGCGATCGTTCAGGATGGATCGCCCCGCGATCGTCGCTGCCCCGTCGTCGATCGGGACCGTGGGATTGACGAAATGCCCGCTGCCGTCGCGATGTCCAATGCGCAGCTCGGTAAACTGACTCGCACCCCCACTGACCGGATTTTGATGGCACTCGGCGCAGGCACGGCCGTTGAAGACGGGGCCCAGTCCGCTGTCCACGTCATGAATGGTCTCGTAGACCTGTTGATCAAGCTCGAACCGGTCACCGGGCGGCTCGACAATGCCATTGCTCGAGCTCCTGGAACCTGGATTCTGAGCGAGGGTGGGCGTATCGAACCCTGCGGGCGCCTCGGTGGGCGGAGGCAGCCGGCTCTGCGCCAACAGTGGCGTCTGGAAGGCGATAGCAAGCAGAAGCACAGGCACCGTGCGTGTCATGAAGGATCTCCCTGGTGATGTTGGGTCGCGCGCGGAGAGCCGCCCTCGTACCGGGGCTGGTTCGGCGCGGGCGGTCACACGACCTAGATCCGTCCTGAAGCGCGCTTATTCCTTTGGCTTCATGAATCTTTCTTGACGGGCGGTCGAGACACTGACGGTTGGACTAGCGTCCGTCCCCGGTCATTTCAGGGGCGGGAATCGCGCTTGCGACCTGGCGCGGGCGCGAGCGGCCTCGATTTCGCGATCGCGCGGCTCGGCGGTCGTGACGAGGGAGTAGATGAGCGATCTGGCGGCCGCGGCCACTTCGTCCACGGCACGGTCGAACGCAGCCTGATTGGCTTTTGACGGCGCATTGAAGCCGCTGAGCTTGCGTACGAACTGCAACGAGGCGGCACGGATCTCCTCCTCGGTTGCCGGGGGCTCGAAATTGAAGAGGGTTCGAATGTTCCTGCACATAGGTGCTCTGGTCGGTGTGATGACGGGCAGCTCGGCGTTAAAGGCGATCACGAGCCTCGCGCGAGGCGCGGACCGTGCACAATAATAAGACCATTCGGCTCGGCGTGCGTGGGGCTCGGTATGCCGTGCTCGCGGGAATTCGGTCACCGAGTCCCCTTGACTGCGAAGGGGCCCGGCCCTACAACCGTTCAAGGCTGCGAGTCGAGGACTACACCAGCCTGTAGGAGCAAGTCGTATGTCGCGGAACCCAACCACCGGATTGCTGGCCGCATCGCTGCTGGGAGTCGCACTCCTGGTCGGCTCGCAGGGCGCGGATGCGAAAGGCTGTATCAAAGGGGCTGTCGTCGGCGGTGTCGCGGGACATGTCGCCGGTCACCACGGCGTAGCCGGGGCCGCCGCTGGATGCGTCATTGGCCATCACCTGGCGAAGAAGAAGGAACAGCAACAACGCCAACAGCTACGGCAGCAACAACAATCGGTGCCGCCGAGGCAACAGCCCCCGCCACAGCAACCACCGACACCGGATACACAGCAAGTTACTTGAGCTTGCCGGCATTCCTGAGCTGCTGTTCCCAGGCCGGCACGAACCGGCGGCGCTCTTTTTTCGCCTGGGCGTCCCAACCCCACAACGCGGTCGCTCGCTCCACCACCTGCACGCTCACCGAAAACGCTTCCGCAACGCGCTCGACCGCTGCGGCGCGCGAATAGTCACAACGCTCCATCAGCCGCAGAACCTCGGCGCACATATTTCTGTCTCGCGCGGCGCTCGTCGGACGCCCACGCCTCTTTGCCTCGAGCTTGAAGATCTCTCGCGGGGCCTTGCCGGCGAGCAACTTTCTCAAGCTCGAATCCACCCAGTGCTGCGCTTCCCAGGTCAACCAGCGCTGTCTTGCAACACCTGACATCCCCGCCAGCTCACCAGCGCCGGGCCACGCGTCCTCGGGTGGTTTACGCGCCACCCCCGGATCCTTGAGATAGCTTTCGATGCGCTCACGAACGCTGCCACCTCCTCTATGGCGCCCCGCCTCGAGGTGCTCCTCGAGGAGCGCGCCCGCACCTGCCGGCGCATCGGCCATGAGCTCCGGTACGACAAAGACTTTTGGCGCGGGTGGGATTGTCTTGGACATAGGTTTTGATGGTACCAAGCAAACGCGCGCTTGCGGGTCATTTATCTTTATATTAAGATTCTTTATATTGAGATTCTTGATATGAAGATAACTGACGAGCCCACCGACTCGATCGACCGCATTCGTGCCCAGTGGCGCCGGGAGCTTCCCGGTCTCGAAACCAGCCCCATGGCAACGATCGGGCGCATCCTGCGAATGCAGTTCCTCGCCGAACCGGCCATCCGCCAGAACCTCCGCCAGCACGGCTTGGATCCCGGGGGCTTCGACGTACTGGCGACTCTGCGCCGCTCCGGTCCTCCCTATAAATTGACTCCGACACAGCTCTACCGCGAGTTGGTGTTGACCTCCGGTGCCATGACCCACCGCATGGACATGCTGGAGCGGGCCGGCCTCATCGAGCGCACCGCGGACCCCGCGGACCGCCGGGGCATGCTCGCCGGATTGACTCGCGCCGGACGTTCGATCGTGGAGCAAGCGATGCAGGCGCACGTGGAGCTCGAGGCGGAGCTCGCGGGCGGGCTGTCGAAGTCCGAGCAGGAGCAGCTCGCCCGCCTGTTGAAGAAGTTACTGTTGAATCTGGAGGTGCAAAGTGCTGGCAGGGACTAAGGTACTGGTCATCGGGGGTAGCTCGGGTATGGGACTCGCGATAGCGCGCGAGGCACTGGCGGCAGGCGCACGGGTTGCTATCGCTGCTCGAAGCCGCGATCGCCTCGACGACGCGCTCGCAACGCTGGGCACGAACCAACTCGAGATCTTCGTCACCGATATTGGCGAGCGGCAGCAGGTCCGGAACCTTTTCGACGCGGTCGGCCCGCTCGACCATCTCGTCATCACGGCCGCGGATCTGGTCTACGGTCCAATACGGAATTTGACGGAGGACGATTGGCTGCGCGCGGTGCGCTCCAAGCTCCTCGGCCCGATATTCGCCGTGCAGGAGTGTGCCGATCGGATGAAGCCGGGCGGTAGCATTACGCTGACGTCCGGGATCGCGGCGAGGCGCCCGATTGTCGGCGGCGCGGCGGCGGCGGCCGTCAATGCCGCTCTCGAAGGACTCGGGCGCGCGTTGGCGATCGAGCTCGCCCCGCTCCGCGTCAACATGATCTCACCGGGCTGGACCGACACGCCGATCTGGAATCTGATGCCGGGCATGACCGCGGAGAGGAAACAGGAGCGTTTTGCGGGAATGGCGCAGCGCCTGCCGGTCGGGCGCATTGGTCATGCAGAAGACATCGCCGCGGCGGCGCTGTTCCTGATGACCAACAGCTTCGTGACCGGCACGACCTTGCACGTGGACGGCGGACACCGTCTCGTCTAGCGGAAGGCCGGGTGTCGGCGCGCCCGGTGAAACATCACACAGGTCCGCTATCCTTCACGTATGAGGCCACGCCATTGCCAAATGACCACTCGTCGCGCTGATTCGATGACAGCACGACCTGAATGTCCTCGCGCCTCAAGCCCGGCTTCTCGACCAGTCGATCGGCGATCGCCTCGTAGAGGGCTTTCTTGGTCGGAGTGTCACGCCAATTGCCGGCAATGATGTGAATGAAGACGATATCGTCGGTTCGGTGGACACCCAGATAATCCGGGTCGTAGATCAACTCATCCTTGTCATACTGACGAATGAGCTGAAACCGGTCGTCTCGCGGCACGTTGTATCGGTCGACCAGCGCTTGATGAACACCGTCCGCGATCGCGCGGATATGGTCGCGAGACTTTCCCTTGAGCAGCGAAATGTAGACTAGCGGCACGAAACGAGCTCCTTGCTGGACGTCAGGCGGTGGCCTGATCCTGAAACGCGATTTTATTCGACGCGCTCGAAAGTGTCCGCGTTGGTGAGCGCCGCGTGAGGCCAGTGGGTCTTCTCCAGCCGCTCACCCGACCCTGTCGCGGCAGCGACTCTCTTCGAGTCGGCAAGCACGTGCCATAGGGTCTGGAGCTTGCCTTCGCGCAATAGACCCGTGAATGAGCAGATGGCATCACCCTGAGCCGAGCTGCCCGCGAACGTGAAGCTGAGGCACTCGCTCAGATGCACACCCACGACGGGCAAATCCTGACCGAAGAAACCGCTATCCCTCAGCGCGGTGCGAAACACACCTTGGATCCGATTGCCCTCATCCGAGGTGATCCGAAGCGTTGAGCCGTATTGATTTCGCCATGTGCCGATCCAGTTCATCACCATAGTCCTCCAGTACCGTCTCCTCGTCACCGGGGCGCACCTTTCGCCTCGGCGTTCAGACGCCTGCCTGCAGGGTGAGCTCAGGTAGAAACGCGTAGTCCACCGCGCGATTCCAGCTCCGCAAATAGCGATACGTGTCACTGTCCTGCGGCTGCGCATGGCCGATAAAGGAGCATGGAACGCGCCCCAGACCGTCCCGCCACCACCGATACATGAGAACCGTCCTGAAGGCCGGTTTGGCTTGCCTGCTATCGGCGGCAGCCCACATTACGGTACAGGCGGAGCCAGCGCTGATATCCTCGGAGGTGCAACGGGCAGAGCAGCTCGGGTGGTTCGACCCGGATGCCTCTCTCGCGCTCCTCGACACCCTGCAGCCGCAGGTCCAGGGGGAGCACGCTGAGGTCGAGGTATTGACGCTACGCGGCTTCGCCTACGTGGACAGTCGACGAGATCCACAGGCGCAGCAAACCATCGACCGTTTGCTCGAGCTCGGCAAGCAGGGCTCGCGGGCAGCCGACTTTTCCGCGCATCTCGTACGGGCCTACTTGCTACGACAGAGCGACCGCTACCAGGAAGCACGCGCCGAGTTGGACTCCATCGATTCCAGTAGCGTGCGTTCGGATCTCGACCGCTATCGCCTGGAATACCTACGTGGCTGCGTGTTGCGCTTCCTGGGTCAGCATGAGGCGGCGCTGCTCTCGTTTGAGCACGCTCTGGACATTGCGCAGGCGATGCACAGCGTGCCCTACACGATCCATACGACGCTCACGGCCAGCCAGTTTCTGTTGCGCATCGGCAATCTCGATCGCGCGGCGTCGCAGTTGAGAGAAGCGCAGAGACTCGCGCAGCAAACACACGACGAGGCCTCACTAGTCACCATACTCGAACATGAGAGCGACATCGCTGGCCGACGCGGGGACCACGCTACCGAGCTGCGAGTCATGCTCGATGCGCTAAACCATGCCCAGACAGTCGGCAGCCCTCTTTTGTTGGCCACCGCCTATTGTGATCTCGCCGACGTTTACCTGAACGCGCGCGACTATGCGACCTCCCTCACCTACTCGAAGAGGGCGCTGGCGCTGGCTCCCCAGGTCCGCCGCAACGGTTTCGAACAGACAGTCCGCTTCAACATCGGCATCGCCGAGATAGGCCTGGGACACGTCGCGGAAGGCAAGCGCATCGTGGAGCGCGAAATCCAACGGGCACTCGATACCGGAAACATCGTCGATGTGGAGGATAGCCTTGGCGAGTACGCGACGGCGCTCGAGGCGGCGCACGACTGGCATGCGGTAGACGTACTCCGGCGCGACGCGCAGTTACGCGACCGTCTGATGACCAGCACCCGACAGCAAGCACTCCTGGAACTATCCGCGAAGTTCGACGCCGAG
>Ga0070741_10018746_pt1 | contig 11156 bp, 11 predicted proteins | sample Coa_R1_4_FD_66440 | JGI IMG/M metagenome (GOLD analysis project Ga0070741, IMG submission 66440) | Surface soil microbial communities from Centralia Pennsylvania, which are recovering from an underground coalmine fire - Coalmine... | ecosystem: Environmental > Terrestrial > Soil > Unclassified ...
CACCAACGCCACCACCTGCACCCCCGGTCCGTGGCATCTCGCCCGCATGATCCAGGCCGCGGACGGCTTTCCGATCAACCTCATGTTCTCCGGCAAGGGCAACGCATCGCTCCCGGCGGCCCTGGAGGAACAAGTCAAGGCCGGCGCGGCGACGCTGAAATTGCACGAGGACTGGGGGACCACGCCGGCGGCGATCGACAACTGCCTCAACGTCGCCGAGGCCTTCGACATCCAGGTCACCATCCATACCGACACCCTCAACGAAGCCGGCTTCGTCGAGAACACGGTCGCGGCGATGAAGGGCCGCACCATCCACGCCTTCCACACCGAGGGCGCCGGCGGCGGCCATGCGCCCGACATCATCAAGGTCTGCGGCCTGCCGAACGTCCTGCCGTCCTCGACCAATCCGACGCGGCCCTACACGGTCAACACGCTCGACGAGCATCTCGATATGCTCATGGTCTGCCACCACCTCGACCCCGGCATCGCCGAGGACGTGGCCTTCGCCGAAAGCCGCATCCGCAAGGAGACGATCGCCGCCGAGGACATCCTTCACGACATCGGCGCCTTCTCCATGATCTCCTCGGACAGCCAGGCGATGGGCCGGGTCGGCGAGGTGATCATCCGGACGTGGCAGACCGCCCACAAGATGCGGAGCCAGCGCGGCCGGCTTCCCGACGAGGTCGGGCAGAACGACAATTTCCGGGTCAAGCGCTACATCGCCAAGTACACGATCAATCCGGCGATCACGCACGGCATCGACGAGTGGGTCGGCTCGATCGAGGTCGGAAAGCTCGCCGATCTGGTGCTGTGGTCGCCGGCCTTCTTCGGCGTCAAGCCGGACCTCGTGCTGAAGCTCGGCACGATCGCCGGCGCGCAGATGGGCGACCCCAACGCCTCGATCCCGACCCCGCAGCCGGTCCACTACCGGCCGATGTTCGGCGCCTTCGGCAAGTCGCTCACCCGCTCGTCGGTCACCTTTGTCAGCCGGGCGTCGCTGGAAGAAGGGATCGCGGAGCGGCTGGGGATCGGGCGGGATGTCCTTGCCGTGAAGAACACGCGCGGCATCACCAAGGAATCGATGATCCACAACGACGCGATGCCGAAGATCGAGGTCGATCCCGAGACCTACGAGGTGCGCGCCGACGGCGAGCTGCTCACCTGCCCGCCGGCGGAAGTCCTGCCGATGGCGCAGCGCTACTTCCTGTTCTGAGCCCCTTCGCGCTCCGCCAGGAACTCGGGCAGGTCGGCGATGCTCTGAAGGATCGCGTCGGCGTGCGGTTCGAGTATCTCGCGGGCCGCGTTGCCGGTGAGCACGCCGATGGCGAGGCCGGCGCCTGCCGCCCGCGCCATGTCGAGATCGTGGAGATTGTCGCCGACCACCGCGATTTCGGCAGGTTGAAGGTCCGTCGCCCGGGCGAAGGCATGGACGAGATCCGGCGCCGGCTTGGGGACATCGACCGAATCGTAGCCATAGACATGGAGCAGGTAGTCGCCGGCGCCGTGGTTGAGGAGTGCGATCTTCGCCGCCTCGGTGTCGTCGTTGGTCGCGACCCCCATCACGTATCCGCGCTCCGCCAGCGTCGCCAGCGTTTCGAGCATGCGCGGGAGCGCGACCGAATTCGTGGCGCCGTGGCCGCGGAAGCTCGCATCGATCCGGGCGGCCATGGCGCGGGCAGCCTCGCCCTTCAGTTGCGGGTACCACAGGCGGACGATCTCCGGCGTCGTCCCGGCGGCGAGAACCGAGCCCGGCTTCATCCTGCCGGTGGCGCGGTCGAGCCCGCCCGCAACCAGCATTGCCTCGGCCCTGGCGGCGTCTCCGCCGGCATGGTCGAGGGCCAGCACCCGATAAAGCGGCCCCCACGTCGCCTCGAAATCGAGGAGCGTGCCGTCCTTGTCGAAGAGGATGCCGCGGATCGCCATCTGGCCCGGCATAGCCCGGCCGCCGGCAATGTTCTAGATTTGCCGGCATGAGTGACACGAAAACCCGCGACCGGACGGCCCCGACCTACCAGTCCGATTTCTACGCTTGGACGCAGGACCAGGCGGCGCGGCTGCGTGAAGCGCGGCCGAACAGCATCGACTGGGAGAATGTCGCCGAGGAGATTGAAAGCGTGGGGGGGTCGGAAAAGCGCGAGATACGCAGTCGGCTGAAGGTGCTCCTTAAGCATCTTCTCAAGTGGGAATTTCAACCTGAGAAGAGGAAGTATGGCTGGCGCGTGACCATCGACTATCAGCGCGACATGATCGCGGCCGCCGTCGAAGTGAGCCCCAGCCTTCGTCGATTCCCAGCGGAGGTTCTGGCCGATTCCTATCGGCTTGCCGTTTACGAGGCGATCGACGACACCGGACTTCCCCCGCGAGCGTTTCCGGAGATGTCGCCTTACTCGATCGTGCAAGCCCTCGACCGGACCTTCTTCCCCGGGCCGGCCGAACCGGATGTCCGCTGAGCAGCCTGGTCGGATGATCCGCGCCACCCGCGTCCTTCCGGCCGGCTCGTGGAAGGTGCTCAACACCGATACCGTGGCGCTCGATTTCGACGGCAGGCACCGCCGCCGGGTGCAGATGAAGGGCCTCCGCGGGCTCGAATTCCTGCTCGACCTGCCGGAAGCGGTGGCCCTCAGGAACGGCGACGGCCTGGCGCTGGAGGACGGGCGCGTCGTCATGGTCAAGGCGGCGCCGGAGCCGCTCCTTGAAGTGCGCGCCGCCGACGCCGGCAAGCTGCTTCGCCTCGCCTGGCACCTCGGCAACCGCCACCTGCCGGCGCAGCTCCTCGCCGACCGCATCCTCATCCGCCGCGATCATGTCATCGCCGACATGCTCCGCGGCCTCGGCGCCACGCTCGCCGAGATCGATGCGCCGTTCGATCCGGAAGGCGGCGCCTATGGCGGCGCCCACGCAGCCGCGCAGAGCCATGCGCATTCGGAGGGCGATGGCGGTCATTCGCACAGCCACGCCCACGCGCACGGCCATTCCGGCCACCGCCATGGCTGAAGGCAGCTTCACGCCGGCAGGCGGTCCGGCATCGTCCGGTCCTGCCGAGCCGCCGCTCGATCCGGCCGCCCTGCAGCGCCTGCTCACCTGGCTGTCGCCGGCCTTCCCGGTGGGCGGGTTCAGCTACAGCCACGGGCTCGAATGGGCGGTGGAGGACGGCACCGTCCGGGACGCGGCGACGCTCCGCGCCTGGGTCGAGGGCGTGCTCCACCACGGCGCCGGCCGCACCGATGCGATCTTCCTTGCCGAGGCCTGGCGCGCCGCCGAGGCGGGCGACGATGCCCGCCTCTCCGCCGTCGCCGAGCTTGCCGCGGCCTTCCAGCCGACGCGCGAGCGCATGCTGGAATCGACGGCGCAGGGTCGCGCCTTCCTCGCCGCCGTCGCCGCCGCCTGGCCGAGCCCGCAGCTCGACCGCATCGCGGCGCTCTTCCCCGCCGACCGGCCGCTCGCCTATCCGGTCGCGGTCGGCGCCGCTGCCGCCGTGGAGAACGTCCCGCTTCGTTCGACCCTCACCGCCTTCCTCACGGCCTTTGCCGCCAATCTCGTCTCGGCCGGCGTCCGCGCCATCCCGGTCGGGCAGAGCGACGGGCTGCGCGCCGTCGCGGCGCTCGCACCGCTCGTCGGGGAAATCTCCGGCGCGGCTCTTGCTTCTGGCCTGGCCGATATCGGCGGCATGGCGTTCCGCGCCGACATAGCCTCGATGAAACACGAAACCCAGTACACAAGGTTGTTCCGCTCATGACTTCACAGAACGGACCGCTTCGGGTCGGCGTCGGCGGGCCGGTCGGCTCGGGCAAGACCGCGCTCATGGACCAGCTCTGCAAGCGGCTCCGCGACCGCTACCAGGTCGCCGCCATCACCAATGACATCTATACGAAGGAGGACGCCGAGTTCCTGACCCGCTCCGGGGCGCTCGCCCCCGAGCGCATCCTCGGTGTGGAGACCGGCGGCTGCCCGCATACCGCGATCCGCGAGGATGCCTCGATCAACCTCGCCGCGGTCGACGACCTCAACCGCCGCTTCCCCGACCTCGACCTGATCCTCATCGAATCCGGCGGCGACAATCTCGCCGCCACCTTCTCGCCCGAGCTTGCCGACATCACGATCTACGTCATCGACGTCGCCGGCGGCGAGAAGATCCCGCGGAAGGGCGGGCCGGGCATCACCCGCTCCGATCTCCTCGTCATCAACAAGATCGACCTCGCACCCTTCGTCGGCGCCTCGCTCGACGTGATGGACCGCGACGCGCGGAAGATGCGCGGCGCGCGGCCGTTCATCTTCACCAACATGCGCGACGGGGAGGGGGTCGAGGCGGCGATCGCTTTCATCGAGAGGGCCGGCGGCCTCGTCCCCGCAGCCGCGGCGCCCGCCGCATGAAGATCAGCGCCGTCCGTCCCTTCCCGGTCTGGGTCGGGACCCGCAACCAGCTCCTCGTCAAGGTCGAGACCGATTCCGGCCTGTTCGGCTGGGGCGAATCGGGCCTCTCCGGGCGCGAAAAGGCGGTCGCCGGCGCGGTCGAGCATTACGCCCGCTTCCTCGTCGGCCGCGACCCGATGAATGCCGGGGCGCTCTGGCAGGAAATGTACCGGAGCCAGTATTTCGAGGGCGGCCGCGTGCTCACCGCCGCGATCAGCGCCATCGACATCGCGCTCTACGACATCAAGGGCAAGGCGCTCGGCGTCCCCGTCCACCAGCTCCTCGGCGGCCGGCAGCGCGACCGCGTGCCCGCCTTCGCCACCGTCACCGCCGAGCCTGGCCCGCGCATGGTCGCCGACGCCGAAAAGCTGATGGCGGAAGGCTGGACCGCGATCCGCCTCTTTGCCGCCGGCCAGGGAGCGAGCGCCGTCTTCGAGCCGCGCGAGTCGATCGCGGCGACCGTCCCGTGGATCGTCAAGGTGCGCGAGGCGGTCGGTCATGCCGCCATCCTCGGCGTCGAGTATCACCATCGTCTCAGCGTCGCCGAGGCGGCCTCCTTCTGCCAGAAGCTGCCCGCCGGAACCCTCGACTTCATCGAGGAGCCGATCCGCGACGAGACGCCGGAAGCCTACGAGGCGCTCCGCCGCATGACCGACGTGCCGTTCGCCATCGGCGAGGAATTCTCCTCGAAGTGGCAGTTCCTCCCCTACATCGAGCGCGGCATCACGCAGTTCGCCCGCCTCGACGTGTGCAATGTCGGCGGCTTCACCGAGGCGATGAAGGTCGCCGGCCTGGCGGAGGCCCACTATGTCGACCTGATGCCGCACAATCCGCTCGGGCCCATCTGCACGGCGGCGAGCGTCCATCTCGGCGCGGCGGTGCCCAACTTCGCTTGGCTCGAATGCCGCTCCTCGCCGGTCGAGAAGGCCGGGTTCGATGCACGCGAGGTGTTCCCGGTCCAGGTGCGCCTCGACGGCGCCGCCTATGTCGTGCCGGATGCGCCCGGCCTCGGCGTCGAGGTCAACGAGAAGGCGCTGACGGAGCCCCTCCGCTTCTGGGAGCCGCCGCATCTCCGGCGCCGCGACGGCTCCTACACCAACTGGTAGCGGGCCGGTCCGCCGCGGCTTGGCGCGGGTGCGCGCCGCGGCGTAATCTCCGGCCTTCCGCAGGAACAACCATGCCCGTCATCAACCGTTTCGCCGAGTTCCACGACGATATCGCCGCCTGGCGGCACGACATCCACCGCCACCCGGAGATCCTCTACGAGGTGCACCGGACCGCCGCGACCGTCGCCGAGAAGCTCCGCTCCTTCGGCCTCGACGAGGTGGTGACCGGGATCGGCCGCACCGGCGTCGTCGGCGTCATCCGGGGCCGCAAGAACGGGAGCGGCCGCGTGATTGGGCTGCGCGCCGACATGGATGCGCTCCCCATCCGCGAGACCGCGGACGTCCCCTACAGGTCCGAGGTGGACGGCCGGATGCATGCCTGCGGCCATGACGGCCACACCGCGATGCTCCTCGGCGCCGCGCGCTACCTCGCCGAGACGCGGAACTTCGACGGCACCGCGGTAGTGATCTTCCAGCCGGCCGAGGAGGGCGGCGCCGGCGGCCGCGCCATGGTCGAGGATGGCCTGATGACCCGCTGGGGGATCGACGAGGTCTACGGCATGCACAACATGCCGGGCATGCCGGTCGGCCATTTCGGCACGCGGCCCGGCCCGTTCATGGCGTCGACCGACGAGTTTGGCATCCGCATCCTCGGCCGCGGCGGCCATGCCGCGCGGCCGCACCTCACAATCGACCCGATCGCTGCCGGCACCGCGGTCGTCCAGGCGCTGCAGTCGATCGTCTCGCGGAACGTCGATCCGCTCCAGTCGGCGGTGGTGAGCGTCACCAGGTTCCATGCCGGCGAGGCGCTGAACGTCATCGCCGAGTACGCCGAGTTGGCCGGCACGGTGCGCACGCTCACCCCCGAGATGCGCGATTTCGTCGAGGCGCGCTTCAAAAAGGTCGCGGCGAGCGTCGCCGAGGCCTATGGCGCCACCGCCGAAATCCGCTACCGGCGGAACTACCCGATCACCGTCAACCATCCCGAGCAGACGGCCTTTGCCGTCAAGGTCGCGGCGAGCGTCGCCGGCGCCGCCAATGTCGACCCGCAGACGCCGCCGCTGATGGGCGGCGAGGACTTCTCCTACATGCTCGAAGCCCGCCCCGGCGCCTTCATCTTCATCGGCAACGGCGACACCGCCGGTCTCCACCACCCGGCCTACGACTTCAACGACGCTATCATCCCCTACGGCTGTTCCTACTGGGCAAAGCTGGTCGAGACGGCAATGCCGGCGTGAGGGCGCGGGCCCGTGACGATGAGCGCGGATCAGCGTCTCGTTCTGGGCGACGACCGCGGCGGCAATCGTGCGGGTGCGCAAGGGCGCGAATTGATCTCGCGCTCCACCGATAGTCCTCAGTGATCGATCTTGTCAGTCACTTCGGCGGTCAGTCTCGATGACCAAGGGCACCAATGGCCTCCCGGTAGGGTGCTGCCTCCAACCTCATCTAGGTGCTCCTCGACATAGGTCACGTTCGCGTCGCAGACTTCGATAGCCATTTCGAAGAAACCAATAGTCGCCGGGTCAAGGTGAAATGACCACTCGGGATTGTAGGATGCGCGGCTTTTCACGATAATCCCTTGAACGGAACGCTTCATGTTCGTTCCGTCCGCGAGAATCGAACGCGCCTCAGCGATCCGCTCCGCGTCGTCGAGCCGAAAGACGAATTGCTTGATCGCCTTGTCCGGCGCTTGCTGCTCAAAAACGAAATAGGCGCTGGTGCCGTTGGCGTAGCCCGGTCCGGACAACGTGAACGAGCCGATGGAAAAGACTGCTCCGAGTACTACAAACCACCGTTCGACGTGCACGGCCAGCCTCCATGTCGGGAATGCGTAGAGACGACTATTCTAGTCGGATTACTCCGCTACGACAATTAGAGGTTGAGACGCGACGAGCGCACCATCGCGGCCGTCAAGCGCGACGCACGTTATCGTGCGGCGGCAGGGTCGGGCAGGCGGCGATGCGGATCAGCGTCTCTTCCTGGGGGACGACCGAGGCTGACGTGGAGCGGAGTCTAGCGGTGATTATGCGGGTGGAACGGGTGGAAAATTAGGCGCCGTATTCCCGGTGGGGCCAATCGTAGCCACGTCTAGAAAGGGATTTCGTCGTCAAGTTCTTCCGTCAGGGAGCGCAAACCCGCTGTCTTCGGAGAATCCTTCTTGGGTGCTTCGATCTGCTTTCGGTCCACCGGCTTCGGAAGCTCTTTGCTTTCTGCTTCTTGCGAGCCGTGAAGGACGTTGGCGATCCGCTCTAGCAACGGAAGTACCCGCGAACGATCGATAGCCTCGCCGAGCGCGGCGCTGAACTGGACCATTGTTGCTGCGAAAGCGTCAAATCGCGTACGATCTCTATCGACTTCGTTCTCAAACGCCGCGAGTTTATCAAGAAGCCGCTCCCTTTTTTGGTCGGTGAGCGACGCCTCCAACACGATCTCGCGAAGTTGCGAGATCAGATGATGCAGCGTGCGCTTGGCGTTCACATCCAGCCGCGCGGAGAACGCCTTAGTTCGCTGGCCAAACCTGATCTGAATCGCTGTCCTATAGTGGACCACGTCATGTCTGAAGTCTAAGAACGTAGAGTGATCAAAGTCGCGAAGGCTAGGGCGTTTCCAGTCTCTCAAAATATCAAGTTGTAACTCTGTTTTCGCAGCCAATGTCTGGCTTATATATTCAACATAGGCACTATTGGGAGCGTCGCCTCGATATTCTTTTTCGGATGTCATCACCTTCTGATAGAAAATCTCCTCAAGGTACAAAAAAGCCAGTTCTGGTTGATCCGGAAGATTGTCGTAGATGAAAAATGAGTCGGACATGCTCGCCCCTCACGTTTTGTTAGGAATGTGTGAAGCGTTCAAATCGCGCGCAAGAGCGAAAGCGCTCGATACGAGTAGTTGGTGCCCCGGGCCGGACTCGAACCGGCACGTTCTTGCGAACAACAGATTTTGAGTCTGCCGCGTCTACCAATTCCGCCACTGGGGCTGCCGTTCAAGGCGGCGGGATCATAGAGACGGACCGTTCAGCGTCAACGGTGCGGCGCCATCACCGAAACGGCGGGGCACGCTTCCTCCCCCCTTGCGGGGGAGGACCGTTTCTCTTGGCGACCGTCGGGAGCCTAGAGAAACGCGGAGAGGGGTATCTCCCACCTGCCGGCCAACCCCTCTCCCGGATTTCCAAGGACCGGTTCGCTGCGCGAACCGGGGAAATCCGACCTCCCCCGCAAGGGGGGAGGCGAGGTGCCCTGCCGCGGAGGCCCGTCACCCGCTTGCCAGCCCCATCCCCCGCCTTTAGAAGCCGGGCCGCATGCTGCGCCGCCTTTACGACTGGACCCTCAGCCTCGCCGGGCGGAAATCGGCCGAGCTTTGGCTCGCCGTCATCGCCTTCGTCGAAAGCAGCGTCTTCCTCGTCCCCGCCGACGTCCTCTTCATCCCGATGGTGATCGCGCGGCGTGACCGCGCCTGGCGCTATGCGGCGGTCGCCACCCTCGCCTCGGTGCTCGGGGGCATTGCCGGCTGGTTCCTCGGCCATTTCGCCTACGAGGCGGTGGCGAAGCCGATCCTCTCCTTCTGGGGCGCGCTCGAGGATTTCGAGAAGCTCCGCCAGTCGACCGATGCCAATGCGGTGCTTCTCCTCCTCATCACCTCCGGCCTTGCCCACCTGCCGCCGATCAAGGTCGTCACGATCCTGTCGGGCGCGCTCAACGTCGACCTGACGCTCTTCATCGTCTCGGCGATCGCCGCCCGTGGCCTCCGCTTCTTCGCGCTCGCCTGGCTGCTCCGGCGCTACGGCGCCCAGATCCAGGCCTTCATCGAAAAGCGCCTCGGCGCCATCGCCGCGGGGGTGGCGGGCGCCATCATTCTGCTCTATCTCGCCTTCAGGCTTGCCTGAACATCGTCCTGTCCGGCCTCCGTCCATGATGCCTGCAACCCGCCGCGAAATCCTTGCCCCGGCGGCCGTCTTCGCGATCGGCCTCCTCACCATTGCCGGCGCCTGGGCCTTCCAGCTCATCGGCAACTACATCCCCTGCGAGCTCTGCCTGCAGGAGCGCGTGCCCTACTACATCGGGCTCCCGCTGGCCTTGGTCTCGGCGCTCGCTGCCCTGTCCGGCGCGAAGCCCACGATTGCTCGCATGTTCCTGATGATGGCCGGCCTCGCCTTCGCCGTCGGCGTCTATCTCGGCACCTATCACGCCGGGGCGGAGTGGGGCTTCTGGCCGGGCCCCAGCAATTGCGGCGGCGGCCAGTCGCTCGCCACCACAACCGGCGACCTCCTCAATTCGCTGAAGGGTATCCACATCGTCTCGTGCACGACGCCGGCGCTCCGCGTGCCCAATGCGCCGTGGGGGATTTCCTTTGCCGGCGCCAATGCGCTCATTTCGCTGGCCATGACGGCGATCGCCTTCTGGGGCGCCTTCCGGCCGCTCGCGCCGGACGCCGCCCGCGAGCCGGTCGCCCGCGGGGCGTAGCCCGCAGCCTTATAGGCACCCGCGCTCCTCCCTTTACGTCGTGGGGCCTGGACAAGCCCGGCCATGACGTGGGTGTGGGGGAGGGAGCGCGCGCCTCTCGGAGCTGACCGTTCCCCTGAAACCTTGCCTTTTGCCCATGCGTATCGGAGAACAGGGCAACCGTTCCGGGAGGGGTAGCCATGCTCCCCAAAGCTGAATCCGCCTGTTTCGTCATCGCCGACATTTCCGGCTACACCGGCTTTCTCGCCACGGTCGAACTGGAGCACGCCCACGACATCATCGCCGACCTGATGGATGCGGTGGTGCGGGCGCTCCGGCCGCCCTTCCGGCTGGCGAAGTTCGAGGGCGACGCGGCCTTCGTCTATGCCGTCACCGACAAGGTCGACGGCACGATCCTCCAGGACGCCGTCGAGGCCGCCTATTTCGCCTTCCGGCGGCGGCTTCGCGACGTCAAGACCTCGACCACCTGCGAATGCGCCGCCTGCTCCAAAATGCAGTCGCTCGACCTGAAGTTCGTCGCCCATCACGGCGAGTTCATCAAGCAGAAGATGGCCGGGCGCGAGGAACTCGCCGGCCGCGACGTCATCCTCATCCACCGGCTCCTCAAGAACGCCGCCAACGAGAAGATGGGGGGGCGCGCCTACGCGCTCTATTCCGACGGCTGCATCAGGGCGATGGGCATCGACCCGGCGACCCAGGGACTGGTCGAGCACGACGAGGTGATCGACATCATCGGTCCGGTGAAATGCTGGCTGCGCGACCTCGAAGACGCATGGGAGAAGGAGAATGCGCGCAAGCGCATCGAGGTCACTCGCGCCGATGCCGGCGGCATGCTCGAATTCGATATCGCTGCGCCGCGCCCGGTCGTCTGGGAGCATTTCACCGTCCCCGGCCACCGTCCGCGCTGGCAGGGCGCCGATGCGGTGATCGAGAAATCGGCGAACGGCCGCCGCGGCGTCGGCACGCAGAACCACTGCATGCACGGCAAGGACGCCCTCATCGAGGAGGTGCTCGACTGGCGGCCGTTCGACTACGTCACCATGAGCGCCCTCGTCCCGGTGCCGAATGCGCCGAAGGTGACCCTGACGTATGCCTTCGAGGAGCGCCCGCACGGCACCCATATCGAGGTGCGCTTCGGCAAGCCGAAGCCGAAGGACAAGGCGTTCCTCGAGCAGATGGC
>Ga0070741_10018747_pt1 | contig 11155 bp, 10 predicted proteins | sample Coa_R1_4_FD_66440 | JGI IMG/M metagenome (GOLD analysis project Ga0070741, IMG submission 66440) | Surface soil microbial communities from Centralia Pennsylvania, which are recovering from an underground coalmine fire - Coalmine... | ecosystem: Environmental > Terrestrial > Soil > Unclassified ...
TGGGAAGGCTCGTCACGTCGTGCACCGGCTCGACGACGATCGGCGTGTGCCGGACGTGCTCCTGTCGCTCGAAGCGCACCGCCGCCGCGCGGAGCTGCGGATCCTCGAGCCGATGCGTCGTGATCAGGTACGGCGTGAGGAACGCGAAGAGCGTGGCGAGCCCGACGAACGCGGGCGCCGCGGGCAGCCACCAGCGCTCGCCGAGGAGGCGCGCGAAGCCCATCACGATCGCAAGCGCGAGGCAGAGGAAGACGAACTCGCCGCCGAGCGCGAGCCAGTTGCCGAAGACGGTCTCCCCGTACCCGACGTGCGTCAGGTGGTGGCGGCGCTGCCACCAGAGGCCGAGCACGGTGAACGGCAGCTCCGCGAACCAGAGGATCGCGAAGCCGAGCATGCCGAGCAGCATCCCGGTCCCGATCGGCCCGGCCGCCGACTCGCGCATGAACCGGTGGCCGCGCTGCGCGTACGCGGCGAGCACCAGGACCTGCACCAGGAGCCCGCCGACCCAGAGGACGCCGTCGACGCGGGCGAACGAATCGCTGCGCCGCAGCTGCGCCGCCGAGAAGTACCGCCGCTCGTCGAGATGCGGCAGCTGCAGCGAGCCCGGCACCTTCGTGCGCCAGAGCAGCCATGCCGCGATCCCCCAGATCAGTGCCAGCGCGGCGAGCACGAGCGCGCGCCGCGTGGTGCGGCGCGTCACGGCAGCTCGGCAGGCTCCGCGGCGGCTGCGCCCTCGAGCGGACTCGCGTGCGGGTACGCCTCGGTGAGAAGCCAGAGGTAGGCGCCGAACTGCGCGCCGTAGCGGAGGGCATACGCCGACAGGTTCCGCAGCCCCCACGGCGCGGAGCCGCGCGCGAGCGCGACGAACCAGGTCAGGATCGCGGCGACGAGGAGCGCCCACCCGAGGGCGCCGTTCACGATCGCGGCGGGAATCGCGAGGATGATCCGGAATCCCGTCTTCCAGCGGCTCTGCCGCGCCGGCTCCGGCAGCACGAGGTCGAGCGGATAGGCACCGGCCTCGCCGATGAAGCCCGGGAACGGGTTCGCCGCGAGGTAGAGGTACGCGTAGACCTGCATGCCGTAGCGCACGTAGTGGCTGAGGAACCGGTGGAACGAGCGCGGCGGCGTGCCCGTGAAGAGCGTCGCGAACCAGTTGAGGATGCCGACGACGATCGCCGCGATCGTCCAGAGCGCGAGCCAGACGATGTGCGGGAGTGCGAGCAGCAGGCGGAAGAACACCGTCAGCCGCGAGCGCCGCAGATCGTGTGCGTCGCCGACGAGATGCACCGGATGGAGCGGCGGCCGCTCGATGTCCTCGAGCAGCGCGGTCGGGTCCGAGTTCGGATAGCGATCGGTGACGAGCAGCGCATACGCGAGCACCTGCGCCGAGTAGCCGACGCTGTACGCGCCCGCGTCGCGGAGCCCCTTCGGCATGCGGCCGGTTGCAAGACAGGCGAACCAGCCGAGGATCGCGGTCGAGAGCGCGAGCGCGCCGCTGCCCCCGACGCTGCTGTACCGGCCGCCCCTGCCGCGACCGCCGTACACGCGGACGTTGCCGCCGCCCCCGAGGGCCGACGCCAGCATGAACGAGGGGATGCCGAAGACGAGGCGCAGGAACGTCTTCCACCGCGGCTGCGGCGCCGGCCCCGGCAGCCGCACGTCGACCGGATACTCGCCTTCGTCCCCCACGAAGCCGGGATACGGATTCGCTACGAGCCACAGATAGGAGTTGAGGTGGGCGAGGTAGCGCACGTAGCGGCTGAGGAAGCGATGAAGCCCCGCCGGCGGGCGCCCGGTCACGAGCGCCGCGATCCAGCAGGCGATCGCGGCGAAGAAGACGCCGATCGTCCAGATGAAGACCCAGAAGAAGTGCGGGATCGCGAGGAGCAGCCGGAAGAAGACGGTCAGCCGGTTGCGCCGGAAGTCGTCTTCGACGACGAGCCGGACGGGATGCGGCACTGGCTCGGCCTGCACAGATGAATTCTGCGCAGATCGGTCGGATTGCGCGGTCTATGCTGGCCGTGATGGCGATCGACAAGGAGACCGCGGAGCGGATCGACCAGCCCGTGGCCGCAGAAGCCGAGCGCGAGGCGAGGCTGACGCCCGCCGAGGCGATCGAGCGCATGCGGATCAACGTGCCGGTGCGCGGCAACCGCAAGCTCCGGACGCTGATCGAGCGCGTCAACGAGGACAAGCAGCTGAAGGCGTGGTGGCACGTGTCGAACGTGAACGCCGTGGCGCGCATGGAGATCAACGACCACTCGTGGGTCCACATCCAGATCGTCACCAACATCGCGCTCAAGCTCCTGCGCCAGCTGACGAAGCATCACGTCGAGCCGGCCATGGTGCGTGACTACGGGATGACGACAGACGACTCGGAGATCGTCGTCACGCTCGCGTCGCTCACCCATTGCATCGGCATGTCGATCCACCGGCACGGGCACGAGGACTTCTCGCTCTTTCTCGCGGCGCCGAAGCTGAACGAGCTCCTCGAGGGGATCTACGACGAGCCGGATCGCACCGTGATCGTCTCCGAGGTCCTGCAGGCGATCATCAGCCACCGCGCCGACGGCCAGCCGCTGACGATCGAGGCCGGCCTCATCCGCGTCGCCGACGCGCTCGACATGGCGAAGGGCCGTTCGCGGATCCCGTTCGAGCGCGGACGCGTCTCGATGCACTCGCTCTCCGCCGCCGCGATCGAGGACGTGACGATCGGCGACGGCGACGAGCGGCCGATCCTGATCGAGATCCGGATGAACAACTCGTCCGGGATCTACCAGGTCGACGGCCTCCTGAAGGCGAAGCTGCGCGGCTCCGGCCTCGAGCCCTACGTCGAGGTCGTGGCGCACATCGACACGGAGACCGAGCAGCGCCTCGTGCCGATGTACCGGCTCGATCTGTAGCTCGGTACACTGGCCCGCGACCCGTTGCGGGGTCGTCTAATGGTAGGACGCCTGACTCTGGATCAGGAAGTTGGGGTTCGAGTCCCTGCCCCGCAGCTCGCAGAAGCCGCCCGCCGCTCTTGAACTTGCACCGGGGTCCGGCCGATGATGGGGCCCTGACCCTCGCGGCCCAGCCGCTCGGGCCTGCGTGCAAAACCTGATCCGAGGAGGGAGAGCGTATGACGGTTCGTCGGCGGCGGGTGCTGATGACGTTGGTCCTGGCGGGGACCGTGGGAATCCTGGCCGTTGCGGCGCCGAGCGCGTCGGCCATGATCAAGGTGTTGTCGAACGGCCATGCGGTGTCGTACGCCCCGCTGCGGTCGGCTGCAGCCGGGACGATCGTCCCGGACTACATGGACTACAACGGCGGCCCGGTGATGCCGTCGAACACCGACTACATGCTGATGTGGAGCCCGCAGGGGCTGAGCGCCTACCCGGACGGGTTCGTGTTCGGCATCTCCCGCTACTTCACGGACCTGGCCCACGACAGCGGCGGCAATCAGAACGTCGACTCTGTCGGGCCGCAGTACAACGACCTCACGGGAGCGGCAGCGCGCTACGACGTGCACTTCGGCGGCGTGCTGGTCGACACCGATCCGTACCCGGCGAGTCAGTGTCCGGCGAACGGCCCGGTGACGAACTGCCTCACCGACGCCCAGATCCAGCAGGAGATCACGAGCTTCGTCACCAGTCGTCACCTGCCGACGGATCTGAGCCACGAGTACTTCCTGCTGACGCCACCGCACGTCGAGAGCTGCTTCAGCGGCAACAAGGCCACGAACTACGACGGGTGCTCGGCCGGCATCGTCCCCTTCAACAAGCTCGCGGCGTACTGCGCGTATCACGGCAACACGACCACGCAGACGATGGTGTTCTACGCGAACATGCCGTTCGTCGCGACGAACACCGCGTGCCAGGACGGCAACTACCCGAACGGGCTGATCTCGGACGGCGAGATCAACGGCGGCCTCAGCCACGAGCACATGGAGTCGGTCACCGACCCGATCCCGAACGACGCGTGGACGGTCGGCGCCGGTTCGTTGCACGGCTTCGAAATCGGCGACGTGTGCGACGTCGAGATGGGTACGCCGCTCGGGACCGCACCGAACGGCTCGCCGTTCAACCAGGTGATCAACGGGCACCCGTACTGGTACCAGACGGAATGGAGCAACTACACCCACAGCTGCGTGCAGCGTCTGACGCTGCCGTCCCAGCTGCCGACCGCAACGGAGACCGTCACCGCCCGTAACGGCACCACGATGACGTTCGACGGCAGCGGCTCGACCGCGCCGGGCGGCGTGAGCCAGTTCAGCTGGCAGTTCAACGCAGTCGCGAACGCCGAGACCGTCGCGCAGACGACCCCGACGATCACGTACACGTTCCCGGCGCCGGGCGCGTACTCCACCGGCATGGCCGCGTTCAACGCCGACGGCTTGGCGACCGGGACCGGCGGGATCGTCGTCACCGGCAAGAACGGGTTCCAGCCGGCCTTCACCGCCTCGCCGAGCGGAGCCTCGACGGTGAGCTTCAGCGCGCTCACGACGGTGAGCGGCAAGCCCGTTATCAACTACCTCTGGGAGTTCGGGGACGGCTCAACCGGGTCGGGCCCGACCCCCACGCACACGTATCTCCGGCCGGGCGTCTACACCGTGAAAGCCGTGCTCTTCAGCGGCGTCGGCTCCGCCTTCCCGGGAGACGGTGCGGCACCGGTCTACCAGCAGAGGATCGCGGTCCACTAGCGACCTGACAGCCGACTGCCGGCACCCGGACTTCGGCGAATGCTCCGAAGTCCGGGGCCGGCTACCGGCCGGCCCCACGGACGCGGCATAGAGATGCGCCGAGGGCCGGCATAGGCTCCCTCACGTGACAACAGGCGGGCGCTACAGGGCGGATCTCCAGGGCCTGCGCGCGGTCGCAGTCGCCGTCGTCGTGCTCGACCACGCCGGGGTCGCTCAGCTGGCCGGCGGCTACGTTGGAGTGGACGTCTTCTTCGTCCTGTCCGGCTTCCTGATCACCGGACTGTTGCTCGATTCGATTCGGCAGCACGGACGGATCTCGCTGCTCGATTTCTACGCGCGGCGCGCGAAGCGCATCCTGCCGGCCGCCGTGCTGACCCTCGTGACGACGACGGTCGTCGCGTACGAGCTCCTCAACTACGTCCGCGCGCGATCGGTGGCGTGGGACAGCGTCTGGGCCGCGCTCTTCGCCGCGAACTTCCACTTCGCGCGCGTCGGCGCGAATTACTTCGCGTCCGGGCAGCCGCCGTCGCCGATCCAGCACTACTGGTCACTCGCGGCCGAGGAGCAGTTCTACCTCGTCTGGCCGGCGCTCCTCTCGCTCGCGCTGTTCGCGCCGTCGCTCGTGCGACGTCGGCGAGGGTCCTTCCGGGCGCGCACGCTCGTCGTCATCTGTGCGCTCGGGGTCGCGTCGTTCATCTGGTCGGTGCACGCCACGGCGGCTGCCCCCGTGAGCGCGTACTACTCGCCGTTCACGCGAGCGTGGGAGCTCGCCCTCGGAGCCGGGCTCGCCGTCGCCGTCGCCGACGGTGTGCGGCTGCCCTTCCGCGCCGTGCTCGGCTGGCTCGGTGCGGCGATGATCGCCTTCGCCGCCGTGACGCTTTCGGCGTCTACGCCGTATCCCGGCTTCGCGTCGCTCCTCCCCACGGTCGGCGCCCTGCTCGTCATCGCCGCCGGCGCCGGCGACGAGTCGCGACGTGGAGTCGGCCGCCTGCTCTCCGTCCGCCCCCTGCGATACATCGGTGACCGGTCGTATGCGCTTTACCTCTGGCACTGGCCCGTTCTCGTGTTGGCGATGCTGTATGAGCGACGTCAGCTGAGCACCGCCGTGAATCTCGCGCTCGTGCTCGTCGCGCTCGTTCTCTCGATCGTGAGCTACCGGCTCGTCGAGAATCCGATCCGCCGGGCGCGGTGGAGCCCGGTGCTGAGCACCGCGCTGGCGCCGGTCGCCGTCGTTGCAGGGGTCGCGGTCGGCCTTCTCACCGTTTCGTCGCTCGACTCGAGGATCGGACGAGTCGACCAGGCGGCCGCGGCGGCGGTTCCCGCACCGATCGCAGCGAGCGTCCGGCTCGCGACAGCTGTGCCGCGCGCTGCGACGCTGCCGACCGTCGTGGACGCGGTCACGGCCGCCCTTTCGGGAGCGCCTGTGCCCGCCGATCTGACGCCGACCGTTGACCATCTCCCCTACGACGCGTACCAGTTCCCGAGCGGCTGCGATCCGTCGACGGGCGATCCGGCCGCGCAGCCGATCTGCCATCTCGGTAACCCGAAGTCGACGAACACGCTCGTCGTCTTCGGCGACTCGCATGCGGAGATGTGGATGCCCGCGCTCCTCGCGATGGCGCACGCGGACGCCTGGAACGTCGTGCCGCTCGTGCGCAAGGGCTGTGAGGTTCCGAAGTGGATCGGCAGCGGCTACTCGTCCGACCCTGCGCCGGACGTCGCGCCTTGCCACGCCTGGTACAGCTGGGCGAGGCAGGAGGCACAGCGCCTACGGCCGGATGTCGTGCTCATCGCCGGCTGCTGCAGCGGTGCGACGGGATCGATTGCGACGACGATGAGGAAGACGTACGCCGCGACGGCGGCCGCGCTCAGGCCGTTTGCCCGAACGGTCGTCGTGCTCGAGGACGAAGAACCGCTGGCGACGCAACCCGTCGATTGCCTGCTCGCCGCCGACGCAACCTTGCGCTCCTGCATGACAACCCAGACGAATGCGAGCCTCGCCTTCAACAATGGGCTCGCCCAGCTTGCGACGACGAAGCATTTCGGCTTTCTCAAGACGCGGGGATGGTTCTGCTACCGCAACCAGTGCCCGACGGTCATCGCGGGCACTATCGTCGACCGCGACACGAGCCACCTCACGATCGAATACGCGCAACGGCTTGCAGGGCCGTTCAGAGTGGCGTTCCGTCAATGCCTGTTCGCCAGCTGCCCGCGGTGAACCGGCTGCCCGGCGGGACCCCGAGCCCGGCAACTTGGGCCGTTCGGCCCATAGGCATTCGCCGGAACCGCCCGTACCGTGGAGCCACGATGTCCGAGTACCCGCTCTCGAACCGCGATCTCCTCGACTGGTTCAGCGAGGACGAACGGCACGTCTGCGCGAGCTGCGGCGAGCAGGCATCGGTGACGATGGCGAAGGCCCTCGCGTCCTTCTGCCTCGCGTGCGGTGCGGTGTGGGCCGAGGGCGTCCGCATCGACCAGGACCTCCGTCTCGCGAGCTGACGCTGCGGCTCAGCCGGGCGATTCGTCCGGCGGCTGCTCGAGCGGCGTCGTCTTCGGCTCGTCGGCAGCCGTCCGCCGCGCCTGTGGCTCCGCCTGCTCCTCCGGCGTCACGTTCGGCCGCGGCGGGTGCTCCGGCTGCCACGCGCGTCCGAAGAGCTTGCGGAACCACGAGGCCATGCGCCGATTCTAAGGTGTCTGCGTGCTCCGCGCCTACGACGCCCAGCTCCGCGCGCACGTCTCCGACCGGCTGCCCGAAGGCATGTCCGTCGAGCACGACGGGCCGATCACGCGCACGATCGACGCCGGCCAGCGCGGCTGGGTCGAGTACCGCGACCTCGGCGACCTCGACGAGGCTGCGCTCGACGACCTGATCGCGCGTCAGGTCGCCCGCTTCGCCGAGCGCGGCGAGTCGTTCGAGTGGAAGGCGCACGGGCACGATCGTCCCGCGTTCCTGACCGACCGGCTAAGGGCGGCGGGCTTCGTCGCCGAGGAGCAGGAGACGATCCTGGTCGCCCGCATCGCCGATCTCGAGCTCGACGCCCCGCCGCCCGACGGCGTGCGGGTCTACGAGGTGGACACGCGCGCGGAGTTCGAGCGCATCGAGACGATGGAGAACGAGGTCTGGTCGGAAAACGACACGACGCGCGCCGAGGCGCTCGAGCGCGAGAAGGCCGCCGACCCGCAGGCGCTTCGCGTCGTCGTCGCAGAGTCGGACGGCCGCGTCGTGTGCGCGGGCTGGCTGCGCTTCCCCGCGAATACCGAGTTCGGCACGCTGTGGGGCGGCGGCACCCTCGAGCAGTACCGGCACCGCGGGATCTATCGCGCGGTCGTCGCCTACCGTGGCAGGCTCGCCGCCGAGCGCGGCCGCCTCTACCTGCAGGTCGACGCCTCCGACAACAGCCGCCCGATCCTCGAGCGGATGGGCTTTCAGGCCGTCACGACGACGACGCCGTGGATCTGGCGCCCACCGCGCGCTTGAATGTCGTCATGGCACGAATGCCCCCCGTGACGGTCGCCGTCGACCAGGTCGATGCGGCGCGCCTTCTCATCGAGCTCCTCGGCGAGGACTACGGCGCCGTCCTCGCCGACGGCGGGCAGCCGCTCGTCCAGGTCGAGCCGATCGACGACACGCGGCGGAGCGTCGTGCTCTACCGGATCATCCAGGCGTCGCGCACGGTCCAGGAGCGGTTCCCGGACGCCTCGCTCTTCCTCCTCACTGAGGAAGGCTCCCGGTGGCGGCTACCGCCGCCCGCGATCTGAGGCACCGCAGCACGTCGCGGGCATGCGGGCAGATGCCCTCGCGCACGTAGACCGTCGTCGGTTCCGAGGCGAGCGCGACCGCCAGCGCCGGCGTGATGCCGGCGACCGAGCGCAGGTCGACGTTCGCGGGCTTCGCGCCGCACCCCGTGGCGACGCCGATGCCGACGGCGATCGCCTCGACCACGCGCCTCGTCGGCCGGCCGACGTACCGGTGACGGCGGTAGAGGATCGTCGTCCGGCAGGTCGTCGTGTGCTTCGTCCCCGTCCCGAGCAGCACGAGCGGCGCCACGAGCACCCCTGCGAGCACGACTGCGGTCACCGCGCCGACCGCGAGCCGCACGCGCCGGGATCCGGGCAGGCGGCGGGTGGGCGGCCGAGGCTGGGAGCCGTTCGTGCTCACCGCTCTTCCCTACCAGAAGAAAGAGCCGCCGGACGGGGCTGCGGCTCCCCAGTCCTGGCGGCTCTCGAAGTGAAGTGCAACGGGCTGCGGCCCCCCGGTTCACCTCACTGGACTGATGATCGGAGCCGGGCACATATCTCCGGAGCCTCGTCCGAGTGAACCGAACGAGTGAACCATCGAGTCAGTGATAGATGAACCGAGGCCGGCGCCCCGATGATGGAACTACCGCGGGCCCCGATGCGGCGGGGGCTCGAGGTAACAAGCAAGGCACGGTGCACCACTCTCTGCGGCAGTGAGTGTCGAGCACCGACTAGATCAGGGCGAGTCCGCGGCGGGCTCGCCCTTTTCGTTGCAAGCGACGGTTTCGTTGGGGGCAGGCGTCTGTTAGCTGGGCGGGCGTGCTGCGGCGTGCGGCAGTCCGCGCCGCCCGTCCTATCTATTGAGCTCTGCGAGACGCCGCGCGACGCGCGCCGCCGCGCGGGCGAGCTCGGCGCCGGCCTCGGCGTCGCCTGCGACGCTCGAGCGCAGCTTGCCGCGGACCGACTCGGCGAGCTCGGCGACGGTGTCGGCGTGGGCGGCGATCTCCTCGGGCACCTCGATGATCCGCGCCCGCGTCTCGTCGTTCCGCTCGGCCATGAACGCGGTATAGGCGGCCGCGTCCTCGTCGGCGAGCTCGACCAGCCGCATCATCGCGGCCTTCGCGCGCATCACCGCGTCGTCGTCTTCCGCGAAGCGGGCGGCGAGCTCGGTGAGACCGGCCGCGAGCGCCCCGGTCAGCGCGGTCGCGGCGCCGCTTGCCGGTGTCGGCGTGCGCTCGCCGAGCGCCGCCAGGAACTCACCGACTCGAAGCTCGTTCAGCATGGCGGTAGAACTCGACGGCCGCCGGCTCGAGCGGCGTGTTGCCGAGAATCAGATCCGCCGCTTTCTCGGCGACCATCATCACGGGGGCGTAGATGTTCCCGTTCGGGACGTACGGGAAGACGGAGGCGTCGACGACTCGCAGGCCGTCGAGGCCGTGCACGCGCATCGTCGCCGGATCGACCACCGAGAGCTCGTCGTGGCCCATCTTCGCGGTGCACGACGGATGGAGCGCCGTCTCCGCGTCGCGGGCGACCCAGTCGAGGATCTGCTCGTCGCTCTCGACGCTCGGCCCCGGCGACGTCTCGCCGCCGTTGAACGGATCGAAGGCCGGCTGGTTGAGGATGCGCCGCGCGACGTGGATCGCCTCGACCCATTCGCGCCGGTCCTGCGCGGTCGACAGATAGTTGAAGCGCAGCGCGGGATGCACGCGCGGATCGCGCGACGTGATCTTCACGCTGCCGCGGGCGTCGGAGTACATCGGGCCGACGTGCACCTGGTAGCCGTGCTTGCCGGCGGGCGAGGAGCCGTCGTAGCGAATCGCCACCGGCAGGAAGTGGAACATCAGGTTCGGGTAGGCGACCTCGTCGTTCGAGCGCACGAAGCCGCCCGCCTCGAAGTGGTTCGTCGCGCCGGGCCCGCTGCGGAAGACGAGCCACTGGAAGCCGATCCACGGCCGCTTCCACTTCTTCAGCGCGGGCTGTACCGACACCGGCTGCGTGCACGAGTACTGCACGTAGACCTCGAGGTGGTCCTGCAGGTTCTCGCCGACGCCGGGCAAGTCGTGCACGACGTCGACGCCGAGCGCCTCGAGCTCGCGGGCATTGCCGACGCCGGAGAGCTGCAGCAGCTGCGGCGAGTTGATCGCGCCGCCGCAGAGGATGACCTCCTTGGCGTGGATCGTCTCACCGCCGACGACGACGCCGACGGCGCGCGTGCCTTCGAAGACGACGCGGTCGACGAACGTCTTGACGCGGAGCTCGAGATTCCGCCGCGACAGAACGGGATGCAGATACGCGCGCGCAGCGCTCAGCCGGCGGCCTCGGTAGATCGTGCGGTCGAACTTGGCGAAGCCTTCCTGCCGGCGGCCGTTGACGTCGTCCGTCAGCTCGTAGCCGGCCTGCTGCACGGCGGCGAAGAAGGCGTCGAAGAGCGGAGTCGTCGCCGGGCCGCGCTCGAGCTTCAGCGGGCCGTCGCCGCCGCGGAAGTCGTCGGCGCCCGCGAGACAGCTCTCCATGCGCTTGAAGTACGGCAGCACGTGGGCGTAGTCCCAGTCCTCGAGCCCCCAGCGCTCGTAGTCGAGCGGATTGCCGCGCTGGAAGATCATCCCGTTGATCGAGCTCGAGCCGCCGAGCACCTTGCCGCGGGCGTGGTAGATCCGGCGTCCGTGCATGTGCGGCTCGGGCTCGGACTCGTACATCCAGTCGTAGCGCTTGTTCCCGATCGGGAACGCGAGC
>Ga0070741_10018748_pt1 | contig 11155 bp, 12 predicted proteins | sample Coa_R1_4_FD_66440 | JGI IMG/M metagenome (GOLD analysis project Ga0070741, IMG submission 66440) | Surface soil microbial communities from Centralia Pennsylvania, which are recovering from an underground coalmine fire - Coalmine... | ecosystem: Environmental > Terrestrial > Soil > Unclassified ...
AACATCGTGGCGCAGCTTTGCGTCATCACGTTCTTCCTGCTGCTGGGCGGGGTCGGCGTGTGGATCATGCCCATCCTCACGGGCGACACGCTGGTCAGTGTCCCGATTCCCATGAACGTGGTGCAATCGGTGATCCCGATCTCCTCGGCGTTGATCGTCATCGCCGAGATCACGCACCTCATCGATCTCGTGATCGCGCGGCGCGAGCCCAAGCCCGTGGCACCGGGATCGCCCGCGCTCGCCGACGGCTTGCACTAAGAAAGCATCTCCATGGGCATCATGCTCGGCCTGTTCGGGGCCGTCCTCGCGCTGATCCTCGTCAACGTGCCGATCGCGGTCGCGCTGGGCATCGTGGCGCTGGTCGCAATGGTGGTGAGCCACGGCATCGACATCTTGCCGAATCTCGCGGTCGTCACGTACAACGGCGCGACCAGCTTTCCGCTGCTGGCGATCCCGCTATTCATTCTCGCCGGCGCGATCATGAACGCGTCGGGCATCTCGCGGCGGCTGATCGCGTTCGCATCGTCGCTGTTCGGATGGATACGCGGAGGTCTTGCGCTCGTGTCGATCGGAGCGTCGCTCTTCTTCGCGGAGATCTCGGGCTCGGCCGTGGCGGACGTGGCGGCGCTGGGCTCGATCCTGATTCCGGGAATGAAGAGCAAGGGCTATCCCGCCACTCTCGCGGCCGCGGTGATGTCTTCGGCGGCAACGCTCGCCGTCATCATTCCGCCGTCGATCCCGATGATCCTCTACGCCGTGATGGCGGAGACCTCGGTCGTGCAGCTTTTCGTCGCGGGCATCGTGCCGGGAATCTTGGGTGGCATCGGCCTCATGGGCATGGCGTACATGTTCGCGCGCCGCTACAACCTGCCGCGCGAGGACGCGTTCGCCTGGGCGCGGGTGCGCCAGACCGCGCGCGAGGCGCTGTGGGCCTTCCTGTTGCCGATCATCATTCTGGGCGGCATCTTCGGCGGCGTGGTGACGGCGACCGAAGGCGCTGCGCTGGCGGTGGTGGCCGCACTGTTCGTCGGCCTGCTCATCTACCGCGAGCTCGACCTGCGGCACCTGCGCCAAGCCATCCTCGAAGGCGGAGTGCAGACCGCCGTCGTCATGCTGCTGGTCGCGACGAGCGCGCTGCTCGGCACCTACCTCACCGAAGTGCAGGCGCCCCAGGCGCTCGCGCGCGCCGTATCGGACATGACCCAGAACAAGTGGCTCGTGCTGGCACTGCTCAATGTGCTGTTCCTGCTGCTCGGCATGTTCCTGCACTCCGCCGCGGCGATCATCCTGGTGGTTCCGGTGGTGATGCCGCTCGTGAAAGCGGTGGGCATCGACCCGGTGCACTTCGGATTGATCGTGACGGTGAATCTCGGCATCGGCCAGCAGACGCCTCCGGTCGCCAGCGTGCTGATGGTGGCGAGCGCGATCGCGAAGGAATCCATCTGGAACGTGACACGCGTGAACGTCTGGTTCATCGGCGTGCTGCTGGCCGTGCTGCTGCTCGTGACCTATGTGCCGATCACGGGCCTCGGGCTGGTGCAGCTTTTCTATCGTTGAACGGAATTTCGAATGTCGGATCTCATCCAGGTGTCGCGCGACGGCGCGATCGCGACAGTGGTGCTCAATCGTCCCGCGAAGCTCAATGCCCTCACCCGCGCCATGTGGGGCGAGCTCGGCGACACCATCGACCTTCTCTCGGCCGATGACGCGCTGCGCTGCGTGATCGTGCGCGGCGCAGGCGAGAAGGCGTTCTCGCCGGGCAACGACATCAGCGAATTCGAGACCCAGCGGGCGAACAAGGCGCAGGCGATCGATTACGGCAAAACCATGCACCAGACCGCACGCGCGCTGGCCGAATGCCGCCATCCGCTCATCGCCGAGATCCACGGCATCTGCGTGGGCGGCGGTCTCGAGATCGCCGCGCTGTGCGACATCCGCATCTGTGGCAAATCGAGCCGCTTCGGCGCGCCGATCAAGAATCTTGGCCTCGTGATGGCATATCCCGAGATGGCGCCGCTCGTGCGCCTGTGCGGGCCCGATGTCGCGCTCGAGATCCTGCTCGAAGGGCGCATCTTCGACGCGCAGGAGGCGAAGGACAAGCGGCTGGTCACGCGCGTCGTACCCGACGCGGAAGTGACGACCGAGGCGCGCGCGACCGCACAACGGATCGCCGAAGGCGCGCCGCTCGTGGCGCGCTGGCACAAGAAGTTCGCGCGGCGTCTCGCCGAGGGCAAGCCGATCACGCCGGCGGAGTACGACGAGTGCTTCGACTGCTTCGACACCGAGGATTTCCGCATCGGCTATGCGGCGTTCCTCGCCAAGCAGAAACCGGAATTTGTCGGGAAGTGAGAGGCCAATGAGCGGTCCGCTTTCCGGCATGCGCGTGCTCGAGCTCGCGCAGATCATGGCGGGGCCGACCTGCGGAATGCTCCTCGCCGACATGGGCGCGGACGTGATCAAGGTGGAGAAGCTGCCCGGCGGCGACGATTCGCGCGGCTATCGCGAGCCGCGCATCAATGGCGTGTCGGCGCCGTTCCTCATCCTCAACCGCAACAAGCGCGGCATGGCGCTCAATCTCAAGGATCCGCGCGGACGCGAGGTCCTGCTGCGGATGGTGAAGGATGCCGACGTGCTGACCGAGAACTATCGTCGCGGCACGCTGGAGAAGATGGGCCTGGGCTACGACGTGCTGTCGCAGCACAATCCCGGCCTCATCTACGCCGCCGTGTCCGGCTACGGTCGTGACGGTCCGTATGCCGACAAGGGCGGCTTCGACCTCATCGCCCAGGGCTTCGCGGGCTTGATGTCCATCACCGGCGAGCCCGGTGGACCGCCGGTCAAGACCGGGAACTCGGTCGCCGACATCAACGCCGGAATCCTGGCCGCGGTCGGCATCGTCGCGGCCTACGCGCACAAGCTCAAGACGGGCCAGGGCCAGGTGGTCGACACCTCGCTCATGGAAGCGGCGTTGCAGCAGACGTACTGGCACGCAGCGATCTTTTTCGCGACCGGACAATCGCCCGGACCGACCGGTTCCGCGCACTTGCTCACGGCACCGTACCAGGCGTTTCACGCGAGCGATGGCTGGATCAACATCGGCGGGGCCAACCAGGCCAACTGGGAGCGCATCGCGGAAGTCCTCGGCCATCCCGAATGGCGTGACGATCCGCGGTTTGCGACCAACTCGGCACGCATGCAGAACCTCGAGGCGTTGACGCAGGCGATGAACGAGGTCCTCGGCACGCGCAGCAAGGCGGAATGGATTGCGGCTTTCGATGCGGCGGGCGTGCCGGTCGGGCCGGTGCACACGGTCGGCGAAGCCCTCACGCATCCGCAGGCACTCGCACGCGGGATGGTCGTCGAGCTCGAGCATCCCACGGCCGGCACGACCAAGGCGCTGGGTTGCCCGATCCATTTTTCCGCGACGCCCACGGCGGTGACGCGCCCGGCGCCGCTCCTGGGCGAGCACACCCGCGACGTTCTGCGCCAATACGGCTACGACGACGCGCAAATCGAGGCTCTCGTGCGTGACGGCGTCGTCGAGTAGCGCGCGCTTCACCGCGGTTTATCGCGTCGCCTGCGAGGCTTCGCGCATCGAGGCGCGCGCGCAGGCACTGGCACTCGAGCAAAGCGTCGAGCTGCCGCTCGATGCGGTCCATGACCGGCGCGTGCGCGACCAGGTCGTGGCGCGCGTCGAGTCGATTCGACCCGTCGACCATGGCGCGTTCGAGGTCGCGATCGCGCTGGCGACCGAGACGGTGGGCCATGACGCCGGACAGCTCATGAACATGCTGTTCGGCAACGCGTCGCTGCAGGAGGACGTCGCGCTGATCGATGTCGAGATCACGCCGGCGCTGGCATCGCTTTTCGGCGGCCCGCGCTTCGGCATCGCGGGTCTGCGCGCATTGACCGGCGTGCACGGACGGCCGCTCTCGTGCACGGCATTGAAGCCGCAGGGCATGACAGCGATGCAGCTTGCCGAGCTCGCGCGCACGTTCGCCGACACCGGCATCGACGTGATCAAGGACGATCACGGCCTCGCCGACCAGAGCGCTGCGCCCTTCGACCAGCGCGTGCCAGCGGTCGCGCGCGCGATCGACGGCATGCCCGCGCTGTATGCGCCCAGCATTACTGGCAGCCTGGACGACATGCGCCGGCAGCTCGACATCGCGCAGCGAAACGGCGTGCGCATCGTCCTGGTCACCCCGATGGTGAGCGGTGTTTCGAACGTGACGGCGCTCGCGCGCGAGGCCGGCGTCGCGCTGCTCGCGCATCCGGCGCTCGCCGGGGCGGCGCGCATCGCGCCCCATTTGCTGCTGGGCAAGCTGTTCCGTCTGTTCGGTGCCGATGCGACCATCTTCCCGAACGCCGGCGGCCGCTTCGGGTATTCTCAGGCGCAGTGCCTCGCGATCGCGGCGGCGGTGCGCGAGACCTGCTACGACTTGCGCGCCAGCCTGCCCGTTCCCGCAGGCGGCATGAACGTGGAGCGCGTGCCGGAGATGCGCGAGCGTTATGGCGATGACACGATGTTCCTGATCGGCGGCAGCCTGCTCGTGGCGGCGAGCGCAGTGCGCGCGCGCTGCCGCGCGTTCGCCGACGCCGTGCGCGCGCCATGAGCGACAAGACGGTACGCCGCTTCGATGCGGGCGCGGAATCCTTCCGCTGGGAGGACGTGCCGGTGCTCGACTACAAGTCCGGGACGGCGGCACCCTTTCGCGACATCACCCGCCAGACGCTGTTCAAGCGGGCCGACCTGCGCGGCGAATTGCGTTATTTCGAGGTGGCGGCCGGTGGATACTCCACCCTGGAACGGCACCAGCATACGCATGCCGTGCTCGTGCTGCGCGGCATGGGCACCTGCCTTGTCGGCACCGAGGTGCACCGCATCGGCGCCTTCGATCTCGTCACGGTGCCGCCGCGGACGTGGCATCAGTTCCGTGCCGCCGCCAATGCGCCGCTCGGCTTTTTGTGCATGGTCGACGCGGAACGCGATCGCCCCGAGCTGCCGGACCCGCACGCGCTATCGCAGCTTCGGGCAGTTCCTGCCGTCGCCGAGTTTCTCGCGAGCGACGACTCCTGATCAGCGACTGCGCCGCGCGCGGCGCGGGGTCGCATCCGCCGTGGCGAGCTCCTTCGGCGGCTTGTCCATCGGCTCGCGATTGATGCGCTCGTACTCGGCGATCACCTGCGCGCCGAAAAGGAGGATCGTCGCCGCGATCTCGAGCGACAGCAGCAGGAAGATCGCCGTCGCGAGCGAGCCGTACACCGTTTTCACCTGCGACAGCCGCGCGAAGTACCACAGCAGCACGTGACGCGTGATTTCCCAGAGCACCGCCGCCGCAATGCCGCCGATCAACGCATGCCGCCAGTGCAGGCGGCCCACGGGCATGACCATGTAGATCGAGGTCAGCACCAGGATCTCGCCGCATACGCCCACGAGATACAGCACCATGCTGGAGAAGGCTCCGAACGTTTCGATGTGGCCGAGAAGGGTGATCTCCGACGCGCCGTGCGCCTGCAATGCGCCCGAGACGAGCGTCACGACGAGCAGGCCCAGGCCCAGAAAAAGTATGTAGAGGTACGGGATCAGCACCGAGATGAGGAACCTGCGCTTTCGCACTTTCACGCGGTGCAGGAAGATCACCGACATCGAGTTCTCGAGCACGGTGAATGCAAGCGAGCTGAAGAACACGAGCGTGATGAACAGCACCGGACCCACGACCTCGCGATGGTCCAGGAACGAGGTGAGCTCTTCGATGATCGCCTTGGACTGTCCCGGCGCGACGAGCTCGAGATACCGGCCAAGCGTCGCGAGCAGGTTGCCCTGGTCGACCACGTGCGCGAGCACCAGCACGAGCAGGATCAGGAGCGGCACGATCGACAGCAGCGTGTAGTACGCAACGGCCCCAGCGAGCAGCAAGCCCTGATTGGCCTTGAACGCCTTGAGCACACACAGCGCGAACTGGCCTGGGTGTCGCAGCAGCGCGAGCGCCGGTGACCGTTGAGCATCCATCATTCGCGCGACAGGAATGCAAGACGCAGGCCGAGCAGCACCATCAGGCTGCCTGTGACGCGGCTCACCCAGGCCATGGCGCGGCGGCGCTTGTCGAGCGCGGCGCCGGCGCGTGAGGCAAGCCACGCCGTGAAAAGATTCCACAAGGTCGCGTTGAAATTGAACACGGCGCCGAGGAACATCAGCGGCATGAAGTGCCCCGGTGCGCTGGCGTCGACGAACTGCGGCAGGAATGCGATGAAAAAAAGCGCCACCTTCGGATTGAGCACGTTGGTCAGGAGGCCCTGGACGAAGACGCGCCGCAACGGGTCGTGCCGCCGCGCCGCTGCCGCGGGAACCTCGGTCACGGCCCCGGATCGAAGCATGGCGACGCCGATGTAGACGAGATACGCCGCGCCCGCGAGCTTGATGATCGTGAACGCCGTGGCCGATGCCATCAGCACGGCCGACACCCCGATCGCCGCGGCAAGGGTGTGAACGCAGCAACCCGCGCCGATGCCGAGCGCGGCAGTTGCACCGGCCCGCATTCCCTGGCCCATGCTGCGCCCGACGATGTAGAGCGTGTCGGCGCCCGGCGTGAGGTTGAGGAGCAGGCCGGACAGAACGAACAGCGCGAGGTCGTGGACGCCGGCCATGGCCCGCAGTTTAAAGGAAGCCGGGCTGCAGCATGAGCGGGCTCAACCTCAAGCACTTCAAGCAGTACCGCGATCTCGCATGGCTGCTGATCAAGCACGGCCGCAGCGACCTCGTGAAGCGTGCGGGCCTGTCGGATCTCGCGCTGCCGGCGGGCATGCCGGCGAGCCCGCAATGCGCTGCGGGCGCAACCACCCTCGCGGCCGATCTCGAGAAGCTCGGCCCCACCTATGTGAAGCTCGGCCAGCTCCTGTCGACGCGCGCCGACATGCTGCCGCAGGCGTATGTCGATGCCCTGTCGCGGCTGCAGGACGACGTCGAGCCGTTCGCTTTCGAGGACGTCGAGGCCACCGTGGCGCGCGAACTCGGGGTGCGCATCTCCAAGGCGTTCCTCGATTTCGAGCGCAAGCCGATCGCCGCGGCGTCGCTCGGCCAGGTGCATCGCGCCCGCTTGCGCGATGGACGCGCCGTGGTCGTGAAGGTCCAGCGGCCGCGGATCCAGGAGTGCATCGCAGACGATCTCGACGCGCTGTGCGAAGTGGCGCGGTTCCTCGACAGCAACACCGAAGCGGGACGGCAGTACGAGATCGCGCCGATGGTGCTGACGCTGCGCAAGTGTTTGCTCAACGAGCTCGACTATCGCCGCGAAGCGCGCAATCTCGTCACGCTCAACCAGAACCTGGTGCGGTTCAGCCGGATCGTGGTGCCCGAGCCTGTCGACGATTACACCACCGCGCGCGTGCTGACGATGGATTACATCCGGGGGCGGAAGATCACCTCGATCAGCCCGCTGCGGCGCATCGAGCTCGATCGCGGCGAGCTCATCGACCAGCTGTTCCAGGCGTACTTGAAGCAGATCCTGGTCGATGGCTTCTTCCATGCCGATCCGCATCCGGGCAATGTGTTCCTGACCGACGACGACAATATCGCGCTGATCGATCTCGGGATGGTGGCGCTGGTGCCGCCCACCGTGCGCGACGGCCTGCTCAAGCTGATTCTCGCGGTGAGCGAAGGCAGTGGCGACAAGGCCGCCGAGGTCGCGATCGCACTCGGCAAGAAGCGCGACGATTACGAGGAGATGGAATTCCAGCGCCGCATGTCCGAGCTCGTCGCGGACAACTTGAACGTGTCCATCGCCGAGGCGAACGTCGGGCGCAGCACGCTCGAGATCAAGCGCATCGCGGCCGAATGCGGCGTGAGCCTGCCGCCCGAGATCACGATGGTCGGCAAGGCGCTGCTCGACCTGGACGAGATCGCGCGCACGCTCGCCCCGGAGTTCGATCCCACCCGCGCCATCCGCGACAACACGGTCGCGATCATGCAGCAGAAGTTCCGCGCGAGCCTTTCACCCGGGCGCCTCGTCACCAGCGTCTTCGAGGCGAAGGAGACGCTGGAGGAGCTGCCACGGCGGCTCAACGCGATCCTCGACCGCATCGCCAACAACGACGTCCGCATCAAGGTCGATGCGCTCGAGGAGGACACGCTGATCGAAGGCATGCAGAAGATCGCCAACCGCATCACGACCGGACTCATCCTCGCGGCGCTGATCGTCGGGGCCTCGATGCTGATGCAGGTCGACACGAGCTTCCGCATCCTCGGCTATCCGGGATTCGCGATCATCTTCTTCACCCTCGCCGCGGGCGGAGGCATCGTGCTCGTCGTAAGCATCGTGGTCAACGATGTCCGCGCGCGATCGCGCCGCAAGCGTTAGAACTTGCCGTAGCGCAGGTAGGCTTCGACGGGGTCGAGGCCGTCGATGAGGGCCCGACGCATCTCCGATTCGGTCGCGACCACTTCTTCGGTGCGCGCAACGACGTCCTCGATCACCGCTGCCGGGATGATCACCACGCCATCGCGATCGCCGAGCAGGTAATCGCCGCTGCAGATGGTGCAGCTGCCGATCGTGACCGGCTCGCCGTAGCGGTCGGGAACCCAGCGCGCGACGATGTCGGCAGGCGTCAGGAACGAGCAGAACACGGGGAAGCCCTGAGCCAGCACGAGATCGGTGTCGCGCGAGCCGCCATCGACGACGTAGCCCAGCACGCCGCGCGCCTTGAGCGTCTGCGCCGAGAGCTCGCCCATGAGCGCGATCTCGTGATTGTTGGGCTGGCACACCACGACGTGATCGCGTGGCGCCTTCGACAGCAGCGTGCACCATCCGAGCAGGGTCTCGTCGCGAGTTCGTGTGCGATCGATGTGGCCGGCAACGGTCCATACGGGACCGGCGAGGCGGCGCGAGGGATCGATCGCCTTGATCGCGTGCGGCAGGACGACGTTGTCGTAGCCCATGAGGCGCAGCACGTCGTGCACCGCGCCGGTATAGCAGCGGGCGAGTCGCTCGGTGAGGAGGGGCATTGCAGGCTCCGTGGCAGAAGAGCCCCAATGGTGCCGCAAAAAAAGGGGCCGTGCGGCCCCTTCGATGTACGCGCAAGAGCGCGCACCTTGAAATGCACCGGTCAGCGTGTCGTGGTGGTGGCTGCGTTCGGCGCGCTGGTGGTGTCAGGGTTCGAACCCGGGATGCGGCCGGTGTCGTCGCGGAACGGCTCGGCCGTCGTGTGCTGTTCCGAGTTCTGTGCATTGTCGGACCGGTTGTGCGCCTGCACGTTGTTGTGCGCGTGCGTCTTCTTGTGCGTCTTGAGCTTGTGCGACTTCGTCATCGGGCTCGTGCGCGAGTTGGTGTCATCGGCCGAGGTCATCGTCGACGAGGGCGACATGTTCGACCGTGGCGACGTCACGGTGGGCGAAGACATGGTCGACGTGCCGCCGCCACTCGGGTAGCCGCTCGTCGTGCCGGTCGTTGCCGCGTTCGCCGGATTGTCCACTTGCGTCGACGGCATCACGTTGCGCGGCTGGGCCTTGCTGTTGGTATTGCCGCCGCTGTCGCTGCCGGCGGCGGCGCCCGAGCCGGTTTGGCCGAATGCGGCCGAGGAGACGCCAACGGCGAGTGCCATCGCGATCATGAGAGGTTTCATCCTGACTTCCATACGAACTCCCTTCGAGCTGGTTGCAAAACACAAACTACGGTTGTTGTGACGGTGTTGCCTGAGGTGCCAGGTGCTCGCGCGATTCGTCGCTGTGCATCGAGCCGTTCACGGCGCCCGGCGGAATCACCAGCGCCCCCGAATGCACCCCTCCGCCTCCCGCCGTCGCGCCGGCGCTGCCCAGCGGGCCCGTGGTGAGGCCGCCGGTGTTGCCGATCGCGTTCGCGCCCGCCTCGCCATAGCTCATCGCCGTGCCATTACCGAGGAGTTGCGCGAGCGGACGCGCGCTGCGTGTCGGCAGCGCGTGCTTGCCCATGTGTCGGGTGTCGGGCTCGGGGCGCGTCGGAGACGCGGAGATCGGTCCCGGTCCCGCCACGCTCGCGTTCGGCGGCAGATCGAGCGGCTCCAGCGCCTGGCCGAAGGCCGGCTGGGCCGCGAACGCGAGCAGAAGCAGGACCGGTGTGCGCACGTCAGTCGTCGTCGTGGCCGAGGCCCAGGCGCTCGCGCGCGCGTTCCTTCTTGGCCTTGATGCGATTGCGCAGGCCGCCATGCTCCTCTTCCGAGGTCACCGGCGCCGTGACGACCGGAGCGGGTGTCACCACCGGTGCCGGCGTGACCACCGTCGTCGTGGTGCTATAGGTTTCCGTGGTGACCGGCGCGCCCGGCATCACCTGCATCGGCGCTGCCACGGGCGGCGTGGTCCTGGAGTTAGTGCTGTCGCCGCTATCGCCGGTTTGTGCGAAAGCCGGCGCCGAAGCGCCCATGGCGAGTGCGAGCGCGATGAACAATGGCTTGGTTCGAATCATAGGTATGTCTCCTTTCGAAAGACCGCGCGAGGCGCGGTAGTCGAGGAAGCCATTGTCGCCAACAGCGGGGGCGAAGCCTGTCCGGCGATGGCGGTTCTCGCCGTCACTTGCCTTCCGGGTGCGATGTAGGGCGGCGGGCGACAGTTGCGCTAAGATGGCGAACGATCGTTCGATGAAGCAGTCGAAGCCAACATGGCTCTCAAGACACTCGATGGCGCGGATGCTGCGCCACGCAAGGGCCGCGGCGCGGGAATCAATCCCGAGGGGCGGTTCGAGCATTTGGAACGTGGCGCAGTGGACGATGGCTGGAACACCCCGCCCGAGGAGCAGCGCGGACTCAAGACCCATATCACCATCGAGCAGGCGAAAAGCATCATTTCGCATAACGATTCGCCCGATGTCGGCTTCTCGCAATCGATCAACCCCTATGCGGGATGCGAGCATGGTTGCTCCTATTGCTTCGCCCGCCCGAGCCACGCGTATCGCAATCTTTCGCCCGGAATCGATTTCGAGACGCGGATCTTCGCGAAGACCAACGCCGCCGAGCTCCTGCGCAAGGAGCTGTCGAAGCCGAGCTACAAGTGCAGCGTCATCGCGATCGGCGTCAACACCGACGCGTATCAGCCGATCGAGCGCGAGCTCAAGATCACGCGCTCGATCCTCGAGGTCTGTGCCGAGTTCAACCAGCCCGTCGGGCTCATCACCAAGAACGCGACCATCGA
>Ga0070741_10018749_pt1 | contig 11155 bp, 10 predicted proteins | sample Coa_R1_4_FD_66440 | JGI IMG/M metagenome (GOLD analysis project Ga0070741, IMG submission 66440) | Surface soil microbial communities from Centralia Pennsylvania, which are recovering from an underground coalmine fire - Coalmine... | ecosystem: Environmental > Terrestrial > Soil > Unclassified ...
ATCGTGATGTTCTGGAAAACGCGGTCGGGACGGCGAAAGCTCGACTACGCGATTGCTGCGTTAATCGCAGTCGGGGCAGTCGATCTCGTGGCGGGGCAGATCCATACCGTGCACAAGACAGAGCAATTAATCCAGAAAACCGGGGGGCGCGGACGCTGGAGTGAAAGCTTAAACCAATTCTGCCGGGACGTGTCTTTTCGCTCCGCGCTGACCATCGTCAGCCTCGACTGGGGATTTAACGAGCAACTCATGTTTCTGACCGATGGCCCGAAATTGTCGGAACCCTTTTGGCAATTCAACGAGAGGCTGCCACCTTTGCCCACCGACCCGGATTACATTTTCCTCGCGCATCCCGCGGAATATAGCGCGCTGAAATATGATGTTGCGTATCTGGACCAGCTCCAAAAGAGTGGCGCGAACGTGGAGATCACGCCGCATTTCGATCGAGAAAACGAAATTGCGTTTTACACGATTCGATTTCGCTCACCCTGAATCCGTCAGCGCTTCGCTGAGCTGCTTTCGCCCGCAGCAACTTTCCAAACCGCGCGATATTGTCGATCCACGTTATCGGCTTCGTCGCTACGTCCTTGAGCGTGCAAAGAGTCACGCAGGCCAGAGAGACCGCGCGGATCTCGCGGATTTCGCTCGAGATCGTCGCGAAAGACTTGTTCAGCTTCGGATTCCCGCTTCGCTTCCAATAACGCGCGACCCAGCGCGATCCGGACCGATGGGTACCAGTGAGGGGGCTCGGTATAGTTCAGCGCATCTTGCGCCGCGACTGCTTGTCGAAGAAAGTCGATCGCGGCGTTCTGGTCGTGTTTGCTATGTGCAATCGCGCTCGCGAGCAAGTTCTCATGAATCTTGAACACTGCCCCGGCGGTATTTATCTCGACAATAAAACTGTCCGGCGGAATTTTTGCAGTAACCTCGCGCCACAAGGTCTGCTCATGCTCCGCCTCGGCCGTTTTTCCAAGATTGGCAAGCGCGATTGCGCGGCCTAAACGCCAATACGCCATCGTGATCGGCAGCGACGAGTCAGGCGCTGGGGTTTTCAAAATGTCCTCCCATTGTTCGAACGCGAGCAAGACAATTGTTGGCGTAGGCAAAAACCCTTCCAACATCGGCATCTCTTTTACCACGGGCATGATGTCGGCCACCACTCGGGCGGCGGCTTCCTTTGCTTGTTTGAAGTCGCCTTTCATGCAGGCGGCAAAAGCGAGAAAATGGAGGTTGTGACAAGCGAGCATGCTGGCCTGCATGTCTGGCTGAATCGATTGGCCAAAGAATCTTCGATCCGCTGCCGCTGCCATGGCATTGCACCGCGCTGAAGCCGAATGATCTCCAACTCGCGCATAAATGTGCGATGGCATATGCGTGAGATGACCGGCGCCCGGTGCGAGCTTTTCCAATCGCATCGCGCAGGGAAGCGCCCGGTCAGGATTCGGTGAGGCTTCGACCGCGTGAATGTAATAGTGGTTGGCACCGAGATGATTCGGGTCACGCTTCAAGACTGATTCCAGCACCGCGAGAATTTCTTCGGTGTCTTGGTTCGGCTTGCCTCCTTTCGTCCAAAGCTTCCAGGGATTCAGATTCATCAAGCTCTCGGCGTAGAGGGTCGCCGCGTCGAGGTCATCCGGATAGCGCTCGACCAGTTTCGCCATCGCGTCTCGATAAGCGAGATCGAGCTGATGCAAATCCGGTTTCTCGGCGTTCGAATACCGTAATGAAAGCGCGTTGATATATGCGCGCTCGGATTGAGACGCGTTGTTCTGCAAAGCAAGCGCACGCTGGATCGCATCGTAAGCGACCTTTTCCGGCTCGGGCTCGACGGGGAAATTGTAATTGGAGCCGAGGGCAAGAGCGACTCCCCACCAAGCCATCGCTAATTTCGGATCAAGTTCGCCCGCGCGTTGAAACGAACGACGCGCCTGGGCGTGACTGAAACCGTAAAGTAGCGCCATGCCCTGATCGAAGAACTGCTGCGCCTGTTTGTTCGACGTCGAGACGGGATGATGGGCTTCGCCCAACCCTGAGAGCAGCCTCGGGGGCGCGGAATTTTTTGTCGCCGCGTCGACAAGGAGGAAAGGAACAAGAAAAAGGAAAGCGCAAACGAATCGACGAACCATGCCGATCTAAGATTTCTATTCTTTCTCTTCGTTCAACTTGGCTTTCACGGCTGCTTCGATTTCCTCGTACAGTTTCGGGTCTTCCTTTAGCGCTTCCTTGGCTGCGTCGCGGCCCTGCGCCAGTTGCGTTCCCTTGTAATTCAGCCACGAACCGCGCTTCTCGATAATTTGCTTTTCGAGCGCGAGATCCAGCAGGGATCCGGTAGTTGAAATTCCCTCGTTGTACATGATGTCGAACTCAGCTTCGGTAAACGGTGGCGCGACTTTGTTTTTCACTACTTTAATGCGTGTGCGGTTGCCCATCACGGTACCGTCCGTCTGCTTGAGAGCGCCGATTCGGCGGATGTCGATCCTGACACTGGAATAAAATTTCAGCGCTTTGCCGCCAGGAGTAGTTTCCGGATTCCCGAACATCACACCGATTTTCTCGCGAATCTGGTTCGTGAAAATGCAGCAGGTCCGCGCCTTTGAGATCAGTGACGTCAGTTTGCGCAGCGCCGCACTCATGAGCCGGGCCTGGGCGCCGACCGTGGTGTCGCCAATCTCCCCTTCCAGCTCGGCGCGGGTCACGAGCGCCGCGACCGAATCGACCACGATAACGTCGAGCGAGTTCGAGCGAATGAGCGTTTCGCAAATCCGGAGCGCTTCTTCACCCGAGCTCGGTTGAGAAACGAGCAGATCATCGAGATTCACGCCGAGCCTCTTGGCGTATTGTGGATCAAGCGCGTGCTCCACGTCGATGAAAGCAGCGAGGCCGCCGCGTTTTTGCGCCTGCGCGATGACGGTGAGGGTGAGCGTGGTTTTTCCGGAAGACTCCGGTCCGTACACTTCAACAACCCGGCCGCGGGGAAATCCCCCGACTCCGAGCGCGCGATCGATCAAAATGTTGCCGGTGGGGATCACATCGATATCGACGATTTTATCGCCTCCCAGACGCATGATCGCTCCTTCGCCGTAATCTTTGGCGATTTGTTGAATGGCGAGGTCGAGATTCTTATTTCGCGCGGCTATGACCTTGTCGGCGCCGGTTTTTTCTTCAGCAGTTTTAGTGGGCATAAATGTGGGGGGGCTTGCTCTAACTAAATCTCTCGCGCGAGCTTCGCCAAGCACAAAACAAAAAGGCCGCGGAGTTTCCGCGGCCTTTCCGAAAGATAATTGCAGGGTCTCAGGAAACCGTAATCTTGCGCGGCTTCACGTGTTCCGCCTTCGGAAGCGAAACGGTCAAAAGGCCCTGTTCGATCTTCGCATTGATCTTGTTCACATCGATTGAAGGATCGATCTCGAACGTGCGCCGGAAATTTTCCCGGCGGGATTCGCGATGAATGGCAGCGCCTTGTATCTCAGGCAGCGAACGCCGGCCGGTAATGGTCAGCTCAGCGCCTTCGGTCGAAATCTCGAGGCCCTCCTTGTTCACGCCCGGCATTTCCACCTGTAAGAGATAGCCTTCGCCGTTTTCCAAAACGCTTGCCGCGGGAGCGACGAACTGTTCGGTCGCGCGCCCATCAGTTTCACGGACAGTGGTGTTCATAAAAGTTTTCCTTTCTGCTTCAGATGAATTGTTGTTTAACCAGCGACTTCGATCCGTTTTGGCTTTGCTTCCTCGGCCTTGGGCAGAGTGACTGTCAAAATGCCGTCACGGTAGGTCGCGCTGACTTTGCCGGCATCGACCCGCACGGGCAGGCTGATGCTTCGACGGAAGCTGCCCACATACCGCTCGGTTCGCTCGGATTTTTCGCCGTTCGCCGATGAGCTCCCGCGCTCGCCGGAAATTGTCAGAGTTCCATCATGCAGCGAAATCTCGATGTCCTCTTTGCGCATTCCGGGCAACTCGAGCACGGCGACGACGTTGTCACTGTTTTGGTAAAGATCGAGCGCCGGTGACCATCCACCGAACAGGTCCTGGCGATTGAAGCTCGCGAGGACCGGTAGATCGAAGAGCGAATTCAGCTCATCGCGCAAATTGCTCCAGCGATTCAGCGTGGGCCAATTCGACAGCTCGGGAGTTTGATAACGAATCAGATGCATAATTGTTCCTTTCTAGCTAAGTGAAATTACCTCAGCCTCACTCCAAGCTGCCAGCGTACCGATTGATATGGTGGCCTAATTCGAAACAGATAATATACTGATTCCCAAGATCTTATGTGACAACTGGGTGAACCTACCGCGGGCGACAGTTGGGACATCGCGTCACATCGGAGCCGCGCACAACCGCTGCCCTTGTGACAATCTTCTACAGGCGGGAAAACAAGTTGCCCACGGCTCGTCGCTCCGAATATTCGTCAAGACATGACGGTGGATGAGCGGTTCATGCGGGCGGCGTTGAGTGAAGCGCGAAAATCCCTCGGCCAGACGAGCCCCAATCCGGCCGTCGGCGCTCTTCTAATCAGTCGGAATCGTATTCTCGCGCGGGGGCACCATCGCCAGGCGGGGAAGCCGCACGCGGAAATTGAATGTTTGCGCGGCGTGCGCGGTAAAATTCCGAAAGATTCCACGCTTTACGTGACCCTGGAGCCTTGTTCGACCGAAGGACGCACCGGTGCGTGCACCGAAGAGATTATCCGCCGCGGGATACGTTCGGTAGTGATCGGCGCGACTGATCCTAATCCCCGACATCGTGGCGCTGGCCTCGAAATTTTGCAAAACGCCGGCATTACCGTGAAGACCGGCGTTCTCGCAGAAGAGTGCTCGGCATTGAACGAGCCGTTCAATAAATGGATCGCGACGGGCATTCCATTTGTTATTGCGAAATGCGCAATGAGTCTGGACGGACGCTTGAGTCGCCGCAAAGGCGAATCGCGCTGGCTGACAACTGCCGCCGCCCGGAAGCACGCCCAAAAGTTGCGTGCGCAAGTGGACGCAATTCTGGTTGGCGCCGAAACCATTCGAACGGACGATCCCCGCTTGAGTGTGCGAATCGGCTCCTCGCTGCGGCAGCCAACGCGTGTTGTGATCACGCGCTCGGGTAAACTCCCACGGAGCGCGCGCATTTTTACAGACCGATTCGCAAAGCAGACCGTCGTTTATCAGGACAAGCCGCTGGCAATGGTCCTGGCGGATCTCGGCGCGAAGAACATCACCAGTGTCGTAATCGAGGGAGGCGGCAGTGTCCTGGGACAGGCATTGGATCAGCGGCTGATCGATAAAGTCCACGTCTACCTTGCGCCCATTCTGACCGGGGGACCGACGGTCGCGTTTGGCGAGCAGGGGTTTTTGCAAACCAGCGATGCGGCGCGGCTTGAGCGAATACAATTCGAGAAACTCGGAAACGAACTTTGCGTAACCGGCTATCCAAAATACGCCCCGCTCTAGTCAGCGAATAATCCTCGAAACTTTCCCCGGAATGTTCGGTTCAATTCCTGAAGTTTTGGGAGGAGACAAATGAAAAAGTTTATTTTGATCGCATTGGTAGTAGCCGGGTTCGCGTTTGTTTCCGCGTCGCGTTCGGACGCGGGTGTGGCAGTCAGCTTTGGATTCGGGGGATATCCGGTCGCATACCCGTATTATCCCTACTACGGCTGCGGCTATCCGTATCCTTACTACGGCTATTACAGGCCATCAGTTTATATCGGGCCGTCCTTCTACTGGTATCGCGGCCACCGTGTTTACTATCCGGTCCGTTATCGCCATCATCGCCACTGGCGCTGAGCGAGAGCGAAGCTCTCGGCTTTTTCACACCGGCGGGGGTAAAATCCCGCCGGTTTACTTTTTTGGGGATCCGGACGTGACCGGCCCGGCGCTCGAGCCAGTGCCGGACGAGCCTTCCTGAAATTCCCTCTTCAACCGCTCCTGTAGGGCGGGAAGTTGTTGTTGGCGCTTCGACTCGACTTCCTGGCGCAGGGAGTGTTCGATCTGTCGCCGTTCCTGCAGATACCGTTGCTCGAATTGAGCGCGCTTCTCGCCTTCCAATCGCAAACCGGTATCTCGCAAAGCCGCATCGACCTCCCGTTGAACTTGCTGCCGATAAACCTTCTCTCGTTCGCGCATGATCATGCGTTCCTCGGGGCTCATTTGTATCCAACGCTCCGCGTTTCGGCGAAAGATCTGCTGTTCATTCGGGGGCATTGCTCTCCACCTCTCATGGCCGTTTCGGATGTTCGGACCTTGGCGGTGAGGAGCTGTCATCCTGCGTCCGTTGTTACCCGGTTGCGCGAAAGCCTGACCCGCGAGCAGAAACACTACCCCCGCGCTGGCAATCGTTATTAGAGTGTTTGCGCGTCGTCGTCCCACAAATTGCTCTCGTCTGCAGTTATCAATTCGTCCAGGTCTGCGACAACGTCATAATCTTGCGGATCAATTGCCGCAACCGCGTCAGGCGTGTCGTCTCCCGGTGTCACGTTTAGAGCAGCGGGCGGCCTGTGCAGCATCAAAACCGCGGCAACCGCCAGCGCAACCAGACCGGTCGCCGGGATGAGGATGCGCGGCCAGAGCCACCTACCAAGCCGTTCGAAGCCTCGGGACTGCTCTCGAGTTTTCCGAAGGACATTGCGCGCAAAAAACGGCGAAACCTCGACTGGCCGCGTCCGGCCGAGGAGATCCCATAATTGCTGATCGTCTTCGCGTTTCATGGTCGCGAATTGAACAAATTTTGGCTGTGAAAGTTGCGGCGCCGGTTAGGCCCGGCAGCGTATTACGCTTCGGGAGCTTCCAGGAAGCCTTCCAACTGACGAATGCGCGTCGGGTGTCTCATTTTACGCAACGCTTTCGCTTCGATCTGCCGGATCCGCTCACGAGTCACGCGAAACTGGCGACCGACCTCTTCCAAGGTGCGACTATAGCCATCGACGAGGCCAAAGCGCTGCTCGAGCACCTGTCGCTCGCGCTCGGTCAATGTCTCGAGGACGTCTTTGATCTTCTCCTTGAGCAACACGATCGCGGTCATGTCGCAGGGATTTTCCGCCCCTTTATCCTCAATAAAATCACCGAAGTTCGTTTCTTCGCTCTCGCCCACCGGGGCCTGAAGCGAGATGGGCTGTTGCGCCATTTTCAAAACGGCGCGGACCCGATCCACTGGCAGCAGGATTTCCTCGGCCACTTCTTCCGGGGTGGGCTCGCGGCCATATTCCTGCACGAGCTGCTTCTGCACTCGCATCAGTTTGTTGATCGTCTCGATCATGTGCACCGGGATGCGGATGGTGCGGGCCTGATCGGCAATCGAACGGGTGATGGCCTGACGAATCCACCAGGTTGCGTAGGTGGAAAATTTATAGCCCCGGCGATACTCGAATTTCTCTACCGCCTTCATCAGGCCCATGTTGCCTTCCTGAATCAAATCGAGGAATGACAAGCCGCGGTTGGTGTACTTCTTGGCGATAGAGATGACCAGACGCAGGTTCGCCTCGACCATCTCGGTTTTTGCGCGCAGCGCTTTGCGCAGCCAGGTTTTAAGCGACTGATATTGCTCGGAATATTCATCCAGCGACATCCAGAGCGCTTTTTCGAGATCGCGTCCTTTCGGAGTGGCCGCGGGACGCGCGGCTGATCCGCGCTTGGGCTTGCCGCCCTCGGGATGAATCGACACCAGAGAGTGATAATGTTCGTCGGCCAGATGAACGAATTCTTCGGTGACCTTCTGTTTGAAATAAAATTTCGGATACAATCGTTGCAGCTGGGCGAGCGACTTTTGAAACGTCTTTAGCCGTTTGCTCTCTTTTTTCGTCGAAAGCTTCGCGTAGTTTTCGGTGATGGCGTCAGCGAGAGTCTCCACCTGTTTGCACAAGCGCGGCAGGATCTTCATGTAGCGCTCACGGCTTTCGATTTTCTTGTCCAGGATCACCCGATCGAATCGTTCGCGGCCTTCAGTGAGCTTTTGCGCGAGGTCGAGGTGAGCGCGCGCGGTGAAGCCGAAGCGATTGATGTGCTTCTGCACCATGTTCTCTGCTTCCTCGATTCGTTTGGAAATCTCGACTTCCTGCTCACGCGTGAGGAGCGGCACCTGGCCCATCTGTTTGAGATACATCCGGACGGGGTCGTCGAGGATGTCGAGCTTCGTCTCCGGCTTTTCCTCCTCTTCCTCATCGAGGTCCTTCTTCACCTCTTTATGACGATCGACATCGGATGCTTCGATGACGTCAATCTCCATCCGACGCAGCCGGGTCAGAATTGCGTCCAACTCATTCGCGTCAGTGATTCCCTCGGGCAGAGCTTCGTTGAGATCGTCGAATGTGAGATAGCCCTGTTCCTTGGCCAGCTTGATTAGTTCGCGCAGGCGAACCTGAATTTCCTGCGCTGCGTCGGTTTCGCTCTTTTCCTTCAACAACGTATCGGCGCTCGCCCGCCGGGCCCGCACTAAACGGGTGATCGGTTTCGCTTTGAAGGCGGCGATTTTTGAACCGTTTTCTGAATTCAAATGCGGGCGGCTTGCGCGTTTAAATTTCGCGCGCTTCGCCGTTGAACGGCGAACGTTCCTCCTTGCTTTCGAGTGCCTGGCCAAGACTGTGGGTTAAGGTTTGCGGCCTTCGATTAGCGTTCCCATCGGTCGACAGTTACCGGCCGGCCTCGGGAACAGACGAAAGCCGGGCAATTTGGTGGAGCTGCTCCCTGAGGTCAACAATTTCTTTCTGCAAATTAACCACTTCGCCGGTGGTCAATTGCGGCAGTCGCATCCGCGTCTCCGCGATCTCCAATTGCCGGCGTAAGCTGCCCTGAATGAGCCCATTCCACCACCCTTCCGCCACCTCTATTGCATTAGCCGGCATCTTTTGCATGAGCCAAGCAGAAACCAGACCCTCCTCCTCGGCGCTCAGGCTCGCCATGAACGCATTGAGCGAGGCGGGGTCGTCAGGACGGAGCTCGCTCGCAAGGATTCGGACGAGCAAATCGCTCCCGGTAGTTTGTTCGAGGACCTCCCGCCAGTTTTGCTCGAGAAGGAAACGCCTCGCATCCTCGCTGCGCAGGGCGAGGAGGCAAAGGACGGCGAGATCATGCCGGGGAGCGACCACAATTGCTTCGCGCGAAGAAGGATTTTCTCGTTGTGTCGTAACTCGGGGCTTCGGAATCAACTTTTGAAACTCCGAAGCCGGCACGCCCAGTCGCGCGCTCATTTTATTGGAAATTTCGCCACGCATTAGTGGATCGCGGACCTGGCCGAGTGTGTCGGCCAGTTTTCGCGCGAGCTGCATTTTCGCGCCGAGAGAATTCAGATTAACCCCGCCCATCTCGCGCTCCATCCAGTAGTCGAAGAATTCGCGCGCCGCGGCCACTCGCTTTTCAAACTGCTCTTTGCCATCCCGACGAATGAGTGAGTCAGGATCTTCACCCGCGGGCATATCGACCACGCGAACAAGGAGGTCATTTTGCAAAAGCGCGTCCAACGAATGTGCCGCCGCCTTTTGCCCGGCCTGATCGGCATCAAAACAGAGGACCACTTCCTCGACGAAACGTTTCAGGATTCGCGCCTGATGTTCGGTGAACGCAGTTCCCTGGGGCGCGACCACGTTTGTGATTCCGGCTTCGAACAACGCAATCAGGTCAAGCTGCCCTTCGCACACGATCGCGCAGTTCGCATCGATCAGGGCGCGCTTCGTTTTGTTCAGCCCGAAGAGCACCCGCCCCTTTTGAAACAGGGGCGTCTCGGGCGAGTTCAAATATTTGGCGACCTGCGGGTCAGCTTCGAGCGTACGACCACTGAAGGCAATCACTTCACCGACATCGTTGCAGATCGGGAACATGATGCGGTTGCGAAAGCGATCATAGACTTCATTGCCCGGCCGTTCCTCATCGCGGGGCTTCACCAAACCGCTTTGTAAAAGTTGATTGCGAGAATAACCGCGCTCGAGGGCCCATTTCAGGAACGCGTCCCAACTGTCGGGAGCGAAGCCAAGCTGCCAGTTCTTCGCCACCGCTTTGTCGATCCCCCGATTTTTCAAATACTCCCGGGCGGACTCGGCGAACTGCTTTTTCAAAAGATTATCGTGAAACCATTCGGCTGCTTCGGCGTGAAGTTTCAGCAGCGTCCGTCGCGCCTCGTGTTGTCTGTCTTCCTCCGCGCTCGCGCGCTCCTCGACGATCGGAATTCCCACTCTTGCCGCGAGCTTGCGCACGGCGGACGGAAAATCGATGTGCTCGTACTCCATCACGAAACGGAAGGCACTCCCCCCGACCCCGCAGCCGAAGCAGTGAAATGTCTGTCGCTGCGGGTTGACATGAAAGGACGGCGTCTTTTCCTGGTGAAACGGGCAAAGCGCCTTGAAATTCGCTCCCGCTCGCTTCAGCGGAAAATAGGATCCGATCACCTCCACGATATCATTGGCGGCAGCGATTTGCTCGATTGTCTCCGAAGGAATCACGTGATCGTTTATTTTTCTCTCGTTTGCAGCGCGAAGCGATGTCAAAATTTACTCAGCGCGGAATCCTTTCCAAACGAATGAAGAAATTGGCGATGCTGCTTTTGGTCGGCTTCTTGTCTGCCCAGGGAATGTGCGGGGCGCGTGAAGTAGTGAACAAAGGGGACGTGGTCGTCGTCCCGTTAAACGGTGAAATATCACCCTCGCTTTTAATGTTCTTGCGCCGGGCGTTGAAAGTGGCCGAGAGCAACGGAGCGAGCGCGATCGTTTTCGAGATGAATACCTATGGCGGACGGCTCGACAGCGCGGAACAGATTTCCAGCGCTCTCAATCGTGCCCGGATTCCGACATACACCTTCATTAACTCAAATGCCGGCTCGGCCGGAGCGTTGATCGCTTTGGCCACGCAGCACATCTACATGGCCCCGGTCAGCGCAATCGGCGCGGCCGCACCCGTGCTCCCCACCGGCGAAGATCTTCCTGCGACCGCGCGCGAAAAAACCATCTCCTACTGGTCTGCCTTGATTCGCGGCTCGGCTTTGAAGAACGGCCACAATCCCGACGTGGGCGAAGCCTTCATGAACAAAGATAAAGAGGTTAAGATCGGCGATCGCGTGGTTCATCCGAAGGGAACGCTCCTGACTTTGAATGCCCAGGAAGCGACAGAGAAAATCAACGGCAAGCCATTTCTGGCCGAGGGCATTGCCGATTCCACGGCCGATCTCATTCAGAAGGCGGCCCTGAAAG
>Ga0070741_10018751_pt1 | contig 11152 bp, 12 predicted proteins | sample Coa_R1_4_FD_66440 | JGI IMG/M metagenome (GOLD analysis project Ga0070741, IMG submission 66440) | Surface soil microbial communities from Centralia Pennsylvania, which are recovering from an underground coalmine fire - Coalmine... | ecosystem: Environmental > Terrestrial > Soil > Unclassified ...
TGCGCCGCTTGCGCCGCCAGTACACGAAGCCGATGACCATGGCGCCCAGGATGATCGTCACCGGCCAGTTCTGGACCGCAGCGACGATCACGGCCCACAACACGGCGAGCGCGAGGATCCCGACGATGAACGTCGTGTTCAGCGACGACTGCTTGCGGCGTCTCCGCGCCATACGGTGATTGTCGGCAGACGGGCGGACCGACACAAGACCGCTCTGGATCAAGCTCGACTGCAATTCGTGTGGACGGCGGTCGCCCTCACCGGAGTCCCTCGAAATCGGGTAATCCTGGATGCAGCAGCACCCGGCATCGACCGGGCGCGACTGCGACGAGTGGGGAGGGTGCGCTACTGCGCGAGCGTGACGACGTTCGTCGTCTGCTCCGGCTGCGGCTCGGCGCGGTAGATCGCGTCGAGTGCCTCGGCGACCGAGCGCTCGCCGGACTCGAAGAGGTGGGTGTATCTGTCGAGGGTGATCATCACCGACGAGTGACCGAGTCTCACGCTGACCTGCTTGACGTTCGCCCCGGCGGCGACGCTCGGCGAAGCGCAGGTTAGGGTCGTCCGGGGCGGACCGGGGCACTGCAGGGCACTGTGTGTAGAAGTCGTGCGAGTGGCTTCCCTACAGGGGAAACGGCTCTGTCACGGCGATGGAGCGTACCGGGATCGAACCGGTGACCTTCGGCTTGCAAAGCCGACGCTCTCCCAGCTGAGCTAACGCCCCGAGCCGCGTCTCAGTCTAGCCCCGCCCCCGCCGGATCGGTGTCTGACACCTGGCGGTGCCAGACACCCCTCGAGGCGCGGCGCTAGGCCGCGCGGGAGAGCCGCTCTTCTTGGCGGGCTCTCTGGATGATCGTGTCGCGGTCGCCGAACCGCAGCATCGCGCGTGCGTTCCGCTGCTCGTCCCAGAGCTCGGCGATTCTCTCCTCGAGCTCCTGGTGCTCCGCGGCCAGGGCCGCGTCGTACCCCTGAGCGAGCGCGCGCATCACGTGCAGCCGGCGGTCCGACAGCGAGTCGATCTCGGCTCTGATCTCGGTCAGCGTTCGCATGTGACCTGAAAACGCGTATCGGTTCCTCGGTATTCCTACGAATACCCGAGCTCGTCCAGCCGGTCCTCGTCGAGCCCGAAATGGTGGGCCAGCTCGTGGAGCACGGTGATCCTGATCTCCCGTTCCAGCTCCCGCTCGTCCGGAAACGCCTCGACGAGCGGCCGGCGGAAGATCGTCACCTGGGCGGGCAGGTACTCGTGGCTCTCGTACAGCCCGAAGAGGTCGGGCTCGTCGGGATCCTGCTCGCGGACGACGACGGCGACGTTCTCGAGCCGGGCGGCGAGCTCCGGCGGCAGCTCGTCGAGGGCCCGGCGGACCGTGTCCTCGAAGCGGCTCACGAGGCCCGGAGCGGCTGGCGCACCTGGAAGAGGCGCACGGTCGCCATGCCGTAGAGGAAGCCGCCGACGTGCGCGGCGAACGCGACGCCGCCGCCGGCGCCCGGATGGGTGAGCGAGAAGTCGCCCTCCCAGAGCTGGAAGGCGAACCAGACGGCGAGGAACACCCCCGCCGAGAGCCGCCACGGCAGGAAGCCGAAGAGGAGCGTGACGACGCGGGCGCGGGGGAGGAGGATCAGGTAGGCGCCGAGCACGCCCGCGATCGCGCCGCTCGCGCCGACCGTCGGCACGGACGCCGCGCCGACCCCCGACCAGTGCAGCGTCACGGCCGCCTGCGCGAGCGCGGCGGCAAGCCCGGCGCTGACGTAGAAGACGAGGTAGCGGAGCCGGCCCATCACGTCCTCGACGTTGTTGCCGAAGATCCAGAGGAACAGCATGTTGCCGAGCAGGTGCAGCCAGCTCGCGTGCAGGAACATGCCGGCCAGCGCCCCCTCCGGCCAGGCCAGATGGTCGCGGGCGGCGCCCACGCAAGGCCCCGCGACTGCGCAGGGGTAGAACGCGTAGCGCTCGACGCGCCGCCCCTGCGCGCCGAGCTCCCAGAGGAAGACGAGGACGTTCGCGGCGATCAGCCCGTAGGTGACGAGCGCGAGGCGCCGGGTCGGGATGTCGTCAAAGAGCGGGAGCACCGGTGAATCCTACGCTCTCACATGACTTGACAATGAGAGACTGAGGTTTTATTCTTGACGTGTAATCAAGTACGTGCAAGGAGGTACGAGACCATGACCACGCTGGTTCGCTGGGATCCGCTGCGCGACGTCGCGTCGCTGCACACCGAGCTCAGCCGGCTGATGAACGGGCTGTTCGAGACGCCGGGCCGCCAGGTCCAGGCCTGGGTGCCGACCCTCGACGTCTGGGAGGGCGAGGACAGCGTCACCTACGCGTTCGACCTGCCGGGCGTCGCCCACGAGGACATCTCGATCGAGGTCGAGGACGGCGTCCTGACGGTCTCGGCGTCCCGCGAGCAGTCGAAGGAGATCGACACCGACCGCTTCCACCGCCTCGAGCGGCGCTACGGCACCTTCTCGCGCGCGGTCGGGCTGCCGCAGGGCGTGACCGAGGACGCGATCACCGCCTCCTACAAGGACGGCGTGCTCAAGATCACCGTCCCCAAGCCCGAGCAGCAGAAGCCGAAGCGCATCACCCTCACGGTCGACGGCGAGGCTCCGCCGACGATCGAGGGCTCGGCGAGCTAGGGCTCGGCGCCGGACGGCGCTGCACCGACGAGGGCGGGCGTCTTCGGCGCCCGCCCTTCGTACTGCGCGCGAACACCGTCCCGCACTCGGCAGTTTGCCGAACGAGCGTGCCGCGGCCCCCCGGATGCCGCTCGCTATGCGGGAAACGAGCATCAGCGGCATACCCGAGACCAACCACCAAGGGGGCACCGTGAAGAAGCTCATCCTCTCGACCGGCGCTGCAGCCGTGCTCCTCGCAGCCGTCGTCGCGAGCGCGCTCGCCGCGGGAACGACCGTGCCGAAGCCGAAGCCGATCGCATTCGTCGGCAGCTACTCCGGGACGGCCGTCACCAACGCGACCGACAACGTCGTCTCGATCAAGGCGAACGGCACCGGCACCGGCACGCTCCTCGGCGCCGGGAAGATCGTCGGCGTCGGCAGCGGCGACAGCTCCGTCCAGCCGTGCGTACCGTTCACCGGCACCGGCAACATGACCGGGCCGGGCGGCTCGATCATCTTCAAGGTCCTGCCGGGCAGCTCCGGCTGCGGTGACGAGCAGGGCCAGCTGTTCACGGTCAGCGCCAAAGCCGTGATCCTGAAGGCGACCGGCAAGCTCCTCAAGCGCAAGGGCACCCTGAGGATCACCGGGACGTTCGACCGCTCCAGCGGCGCCTTCTCCGCCAAGTTCCGCGGCACGCTCGTCAAGTAGCGCGCGGATGTCTCTGACCCAAGGAGGAACAATGAGCAGGATCCTCGCGCTCCTCGCCGGGATCGCGGCCTGCGCCACGCTCTCGACTGCGGCGCTCGCCGACACCGCGCCGCCGGCCAAGCCGTTTCCGGCGCCGACCGCCGGCACGCTCTTCATCGCAGCGCAGACGACGAACACGTCCGGAGCGATGGCGAGCTGGTTCACGCCCGGCACGACCGTCGTCTTCCGTGCGCTCGCGCTCGACACGAAGACGCTGAAGACGCTCGACGCGAAGGGCATCACGTACTTCTACGTGACGATCCCGAACCAGCCGAACGTCAAGCTGAAGTACGACCCGACGGCGCCCGGCGCAACCCCGCGGATGCCGTGGACGGGCAAGTGGACGGTGCCGTCGAACTACCCGGCCGGGATCGTCCCGTTCAAGATCCTCGCCAAGTCGACGTTCGGGCACCGCGGCTCGTTCGTGCAGATCCCGGTTGCGACGTCGAAGCTGACGATCTCGTCGACCGCGTCGGCGCCGTTCGGCGCCGGGCCGTCGCCCACGGCCGCGACCGCCCCGCCGGCGAAGAGCGACCTCGGCATCTACGTCGACACCGTCAACGGCACCTCGCCCGTCGGCGTCGCGAAGCGGCCCGTCGGCTGCTCGCAGACGAACGTCTTCAAGCGCGGCGAGCAGGTCGTCATCCGCGTCTGGGGCTTCGACCTCAAGTCGGGAGACACCCTCAGCACCGACAACGTCGACACCGCCACTGCCACGATCGCCGGCGTCGCAGCACCGCTGACGCTCGGCTACGGGGCGCACGGCGCGACCGGCGCGAAGGTCTTCTTCTGGTCGACCCCCTGGATCGTCCCGGCGACCTTCCCGCTGGGCGACGTGACCATCCACGTCGCGTTCAAGACCGTCGCAGGCGCGGCGGGGACCTTCGACTACCCGATCACGATCGTCCCGTAGCGGGCGAGACAACGAGCACGAAGGGACCACCGACATGATCACCACCACCATCGGAAGGCGCGTCGCCGGCATCGTCGTCGCCTTCGCAGCCGTGGGCCTGTGGGCCGGCTCGGCGCTCGCGTCGCCGGGGATCGCCCCGGCCCCGAGCTTCCCCAACGGCCTGCCGTCGCTCGGCGCCCCCGTCGGCGTCGGCGTGCCCGGCTCGACCGTCAAGAACCTCGTCACGAAACCCGACGTCGCCGTCGCCGGCACCAACTTCTCGGTGAGCGGCAGCGGCCTGCCGGCGAACAAGGACGTGCTCCTCACCTGGAGCACCGCGAACGTCGACTGGCTGCTCGACGCACGCCCCGACAGCGTCGACTACCTCGGCCGGAAGGCCACGAACTACAACGTGCAGCTCGCGATCGCCCACACCGACGCGAACGGCGCGTTCGACCTCGTCGTCAAGGCCCCGCAGGACTGGGGCGGACTGCACGACATCTACGCCGTCGTGGGCGGCGTCCAGGTGGCGCACGGCGGCTTCCTCGTCGCCCGGCACGCCACGATCGAGCCGAAGCGCGGCCCGATCGGCACACCGCTCACCATCACCTACACGGGGCTCGGCTCGAAGCTGTACGAGGGCTCCGCGTCGCTGACCTACGACAACAAGTTCGTCGGCCAGCTGACCGCGAACTGGAGCCGCGGCACCGCCGTCGCCCACATCCGGGCGGCCGGCCCCGTCGGCAGGCACGTGATCGTCCTCACCGACGCCGTCACCTACAGCTACATGAACATCCCGCAGTCACCCAACCCGTGGGCGACCGGGTCGAAGCTCTACTTCACCGTCACGAAGGACGCCGGCCGCCCGAAGCCGGAGATCGACTGGCCCGTCCGCGTCGCGCCGACCATGTGGTCGTACACGACGATGCTGCCCGGCCTCGCCAGGCCGGGCGCCGCGAAGGGCGCGCTCAGCCGCTCCGCCGGCGACATCCTCACCAAGGTCGACGTCACGGCGACCGGCCTCGCGCCGAACCAGCCCGTGGCGCTCCAGTGGGCGTCGGTCGTCGGCAACCGGGTCAACTGCACCGGCACCTGCTGGACGACGCTCAACGTCCCGCTCGGCAACGCCACCGCGGCCGCCGACGGGTCGCTGAACGCGAAGATCACCGTCCCGGACGGCCTCGGCGGCTGGCACGCCGTGCAGCTGATCCAGAACGGCACGGTGAAGGCGCAGCTGCCGTTCTTCGTCAAGCGCAGCTTCGCCTCGGCCCAGCCCGTCTCCGACCTGACGCTCCACGCGGGGCAGCACTTCACGATCCACCTCAAGGGGCTCGGCTGGACGCAGCTCGACAACACGATCGCGGTCGACTACGACAACGCCTACATCGGCTACGCCTGCGGCTTCAACAGCCAGGGCGACACCCTTGTCAACCTGACCGCGACCGGCGCGCCCGGCACGCACCTGATCGACATGTATCCGCTGCTGTACACCCAGCAGCCGTCCTACCCGAACACGCCGTACGGGATGATCCCGATGCTCTCGTACCGGACCGACCTTCCCGGCCTCGCGCTCGGGTACCAGTTGCCGGCGATGCGCCTGGCGATCACGGTCGTCAGGTAGGTGGTCCCGGCAGGTGAGGGAGGCGTTCCGGCGCCTCCCTCACCCCCTCCTCGGCGAGGGAAGCCACCAGTTCCAGCGGCCGAGCACCGTCATCAGCGACGGCACGAGCAGGCACCGCACGACGGTCGCGTCGAGCGCGATCGCGATCGCGAGGCCGACGCCGAACTGGCGGAGCCCCTCGATGCGCCCGGCCGCGAAGCCGGCGAACGCCGCCACCATCACCGCCGCCGCCGCCGTCACGATCGGCCCGGTCGACTCGAGCCCGCGCGCCACGGCCTCGACGTCGGAGGCGCCCGCGTCGTGCGCCTCCCGCATGCGCGAGACGATGAACACCTCGTAGTCCATCGACAGCCCGAACAGGGCGGCGAACAGGAACACCGGGATCCACGCCTCGACCGGACGGGCGAAGAGCAGGGCGAGCGCCCCGTACGCGGCGCCCACCGACATGAGGTTCAGCACCACCGCCTTCAGCGGCAGCAGCAGCGACCGGAACGCGGCCGCGAGCACGACGAACGTCAGCGCGAGCACCGCCGCGACCACCCACGGAAACGCGCCGTAAAGGCGGTCGACGAAGTCCACGCCCTGCGGGGGAGCGCCGCCCGCCATCACCACGGTGCCGGCCGGGAAGCGGGCGGCGGGGACGAGCCGGCTGCGCAGCCGCTCCACGAGCCGCCTGCTCGCCGCCTCGCCCCAGTCGTGGCGCGCGCCCACGATCACCTGCCGCGCGGCGCCGGCCGCGTAGGGAGGCCGGCGGCCGCTGGCGACGAGCAGCACCTCCGCGTCGCGGTTCAGCGCGCGCACGAGCCTCGCCTCGGCGGCCGGCGCTGCCGGGACGATCACCACGTGCGTCGGCGTGACGACGCCGGCGCCGAGGCCGTCTCGGAGGAGCCGGTAGCCCTGCACCGACTCGGTCGACGCCGGGACGCCCGCCAGCGACCCCGGCGTCACGTGCAGGCGCAGCGCGGGCGCCGCGAGCGCGAGCAGCGCCGCCGCCCCGGCCGCGAGGAACGGCGCCGGCCGCCGCTGCACGCGCACGGCGAGCGCCCGCCAGAAGCCGCGATCGGCTCGCCGCGCCGCCGGGCCGCCGCCGAGGAGCGAGAGCAGCGCCGGCTGGAGCGTCAGCGCCGCCGCGACGGAGACGACCGGGATCAGCAGGCCGCCGACCCCGAGCGAGCGCACGAACGGCACCGGCTCGAGCAGGAGCAGCGCGAGCCCGGCGGCGACCGCGGCGCCGGAGAAGAGCACCGTGCGGCCCGCCGTCGCCGCCGTCGCGACGACGGCGTCGTCCGGCTCGAGCCGCGTCCGCTCCTCGCGGTAGCGGTGCACGACGAGCAGCGAATAGTCGACGGCGAGCCCGAGGCCCACGAGCTCGACGAGGTTCCGCACGTAGGCGGCCATCGCGACGTCGCGTGCGAGCAGGTAGACGAGCCCGAGCGTCGCCGCGATCGTGCACGCCGCGACGAGAAACGGGATCAGCACGGCGAGCGTCGGGCCGAGGAGCGCGATGAGCGCGACCAGCGTCAGCGGGACGGCGATCGCCTCGCCGCGGCGCAGGTCGGCGGCGAACACCGGCTCGAGATCGTGCTGCACCGCCGGCTCGCCGGTCACGTACGCGCGCGGCGAGCCTGCGAGCGCGGCCCGCAGCGGCGCCGCGTAGCGCTTCGCCTGCTGCAGGCTCTTCGCTGTCGCGACGTCGAGGAAGACGACGCCGCCGCCGGTGTGCAGCGTCCCGAGCGTCGCCCCGGGGACGGCCCGCCTCGCGGCGGCCGCGACGCGGCGGCGCAGACGAGCCTGCAGGGCGCGGTCCGCGGGGTGGCGGACGTGGAACACCACCGTGAACGTCCCCTCGGGCCGGTCGGCGAAGTCCCGCGCGAGCAGCTCGCTCGCCCGCCGCGAGTCGCTGCCGGGGACGTCGAAGGAGTTCGCCAGCAGCGGCGCCAGGTGCGCGGCGGCCGCCAGGCCCGCGACGAGGATCGCGGCCCACGCCAGCAGCACGGCGAAGCGGTGGCGGAGGACGACGCGGGTCCAGCGCTCCGGCATCGGCGCAGCCTAACGGCGGGGTTCTACGGATCCCGTCGCAGGCACGGGCTTCTACGGTGAACGGCGTGAAGACCCTCGCCGTCCTCGTCGCGTCGCTCGCCGTCGCCGCACCGCCGAAGACCGTGCGGCTTGCGATCGTGCACACCGTCCACGGCTGTCACGTCTTCGCCTCGTCGCGCGAGCTCGGCGCGGCGCCGAAGCTGACGGTCGCACCGGGCGCGAGGCTCGTGCTGCGCGTCAACTGTCCGATGACGTTCACGTTCCGGCAGGTGCGCGGGCCGAAGCTCGCGTTCGGCGACCCGATGTTCTACCCGGGGACGCAGCGCACGATCGTGTTCGCCAAGCGCGGCACCTACGTGCTCGCCGGAGTCAACGTCCAGTCGTCGGCGGACATGGGCCTGCAGACGCTCGGCCCCGACAACCACCTCACGCTGACGGTCGTCGTCAGGTAGCGAGCCCCTCGCGGATGCGCGCCGCCACCGAGGACATCTCGAGCGTCGCGCCCGTCACGTCCTCGAGCAGCGCGTCCGCCGTCGGCCCCTGGCCGAGCGACCACAGCTCGCGCAGCAGGCCGCCGGCCGCGCGCTTCGCGAACCAGTCGTTGCCGAACTCGCCGCGCAGGAACTCGCGCAGCTGCGCCTCGAACGCCCACGAGCGCAGGTAGCCGATCACGTAGAAGCTGCCGTCGACGTCGTCGAGGTAGCTCTCCCGGTTCACCGGGAACTTCAGCGCGTCGCTCAGCAGCTCGAAGTAGCGGCCCTGCATCGCCGCCGGGTCGTCCGCCTGGAACAGCTCGATCTCGTAGAGGAGCTTCGCCGAGTAGCGGCGCGCGAAGAAGAGGGAGGAGACCGCGCCGTCCCGCGCGAGCTCGGCGGGGCGCGGGACGTCGAGGCGGCGGTTCAGCCACGCCGGCTCGGTGACGAGTTTCTCGAGCAGCGCCGCCCAGCCTTCGGTCACGGCCATGTCGCCGAGCCGGCGGTCCTCCATCGGCAGCTCCCCGTCGGTGTGCGCGTAGTGCTCCGTGTGGCCCGCCTCGTGGAAGAGCGCCTCCCAGTCGTCCTTGCCGCCGATCGGCTGGATGACCAGCATCACCTTGCCCGGCACCTCGATCGGCGCGCAGAACGCGCGCGGCGACTTCGACGGGCGCGTCTCCAGGTCGAGGTGCACGTTCGCCTGGCCGTGCAGGTCGATGCCGAGGTCGGCGAGCGTCTGCTCCAGCGCCGGCAGCATGCGGTCGCTCGGATAGAGGGCGTCGTGCTCGGGCGCCCGGAACAGGCGGCCGATGTCCCACGCGCGCGCGTCGTCGAGGCCGATCCCGAGCCTCGCCCGGAAGAGCCGGTCGCCCTCGCGCTCCCACAGCTTCTCGGTCTCGTCGAGCAGCGCCCGGCATTCGGCTGCGAGCTCGGCGAGGCGGAAGCCGAAGCGCAGGTAGAGCTCGTAGTAGTTCGCGGCGCCGAGCTCGCGAACGGCCGCCCGGTCGATCGCGGCCGCGTCGAGGTAGATGGGGTTCAGGTGCTCGTCGAGCAGGCGGACGCGCTCGCGCTCGAGCCGTGCCCGCCGGTCGCGGTCGGGCTCGTTCGAGAGCGCGACGCGCAGCATCCGGTACGGGATCGTCTCCCCGTCGACCGTCGCCTCCAGCGACGCCTCGACGCCGGCGACGCGCGCCTGATGCTCCCGCGTCAGGTTGCCGAGGTAGCCCTCGCAGGCGAAGCGCCACAGCTCGGTCGGCGCGCCCTCCATCCGCCTGGCGGTGTCGAGCCGCGTCAGGTCCTCGTACTGCTCGTAGACCGCCTGGACGTCGAGCGTCGGCTTCAGGCCGGCGTAGTGGTCGTAGAACTCCTGGTCGATGTCGCGGATGAACTCGTCGCCGCGGGCGCGGAAGGCGTCGATCTCGGTGGTCGTCGGCGCGGAGGGCACGGCTGTCTAGGATACGGCCCCGTGCAGGAGCTGACCGTCACCACCGAGCGGCACACCCAGGTGCTCGACATCACCGACCGCGTCCGGGAGGCGCTCGACGGCCGGGACGGCGCCGCCGTCCTCGTCTACGTGCCGCACACGACGGCGGGGCTGACGATCAACGAGCACGCCGACCCGATGGTCGCCCGCGACTTCGAGATGGCGCTCGAGAAGATCGCGCCCGAAGGGTGGGACTGGCGGCACATCGAGGAGGGCGAGGAGAACGCCCCGTCGCACATCCGCGCGTCGCTGATGGGGCCGCACGTGCTCGTGCCGCTCCGCGACGGCGAGCTCGCGCTCGGGACCTGGCAGGGCATCTTCTTCTGCGAGCTCGACGGGCCGCGCACGCGCTCGGTCTTCGTGACCGTGCTGCAGTAGTGGCTCCGCCCGTTCAGCGGGACCAGGAGCTCGAGCTGCAGGTCGACTCGCTCGCCTACGGCGGGAACGGCGTCGCGCGGCTCGACGGCTTCGTCGTCTTCGTGCGCCGGGGGCTGCCGGGGGACGTCGTCCGCGCCCGCGTCACGAAGGTGCAGCGGCGGCATGCGGAGGCGGTCGCGGTCGAGGTGCTGCGTCCGGGCGCGAGCCGTGTCGAGGCGCCGTGCGCGCACTACCCCGCGTGCGGCGGCTGCCGCTTCCAGGACCTCGCCTACGAGGCGCAGCTCGAGAGCAAGGCGCAGTGGGTCGCCGACTCTTTCCAGCGCCTCGCCGGGCTTCCCGACGCGCCGCTCGAGCCGATCGTCGCCGCGTTGTCGCGGTTCGGGTACCGCAACAAGATGGAGTACTCGTTCACGTCCACCGGCGACGGGCCGGCGCTCGGGCTGCACCGGGCCGGGCGCTGGGACGAGGTGCTCGAGATCGACCGCTGCTTCATCGCGAGCGACACGGGCAACGCGATCCGCAACCGGCTCACCGAGTGGGCGCGGGAGGAGAAGCTCGCCGCCTACAGCCAGGAGACGCAGGAGGGCTATCTCCGCCACGTCGTCGTGCGGGAGGGCCGCAACACGGGGCAGGCGCTCGTCCAGCTCGTGACGGCGCGCGGCGAGCGGTTCGACCGGGAGCGGCTGATCGAGGTGCTCACCGAGCTGCCGGCCGTGCGGTCGATCCACTGGTCCGAGAACCGGGGCGTCGCCGAGGTGACGAACCTCCCGTCCGAGCTTCTGTGGGGGGAGGACGCGATCGAGGAGGAGATCGGCGGTTTACGCTTTCGCGTCCGCCCGAACGCGTTCCTGCAGACGAACACGGAGATGGCCGGCGTGCTGTACGGGATCGCGGCCGAGTTCGC
>Ga0070741_10018752_pt1 | contig 11152 bp, 10 predicted proteins | sample Coa_R1_4_FD_66440 | JGI IMG/M metagenome (GOLD analysis project Ga0070741, IMG submission 66440) | Surface soil microbial communities from Centralia Pennsylvania, which are recovering from an underground coalmine fire - Coalmine... | ecosystem: Environmental > Terrestrial > Soil > Unclassified ...
GTGTACACCGGCACGCCCTGCTCCCACGCCGCCGCGAGGAGCGACCGGCGCGTCAGGCCGAGCGCCCGCTGCCGCTCGGCGACGACGGCGCCGATCAGGTAGTGGAACTCCGCCGTGCCCATCTCGCGCTGGAACTCCGGCGCGAAGAGTATCTTCCGGTAGAAGGCGTCGGTGTCGAGCAGGACGTCGTAGTCGAAGACGATGTCGTAGATGCGGACGACGCCGTCCTCGCGGAGCGCGACGTCGTTCAGGTCCGGGCGGCCGCGGTGCATGCTGAGGCCGATCCCGAAGTGGGTATCGTGGTAGAGGTTCGCGCCCGTCGACACGAGCCAGTCGATGAACCCCGCCTCGAGGAGCGGGATGAGGCACGACATCCCGACGCCGGCAGGCGTGAGCGCGCCGCTGAGGCTCACGCCGACGGTCACGTCGTCCTCGAGCATCCGGCGGACGAACAGCTGCGCCGCCTCGCGGAGCCGCGCGCCGTTGTAGGCGAGCAGCGCGTTGTCGACGAGCTCGGTGACGCTCGTCGACGGTGTCACGGCCTGCGGATCGATCCGGGCGCCCCCGAGAAGCTTCTTCATCCCGCCCATCCGCTGTGCGTAGCATTTCAAGCTCGGATGTCAAAAGCGTGCCGACGCGGTCGCCGACGTTGACGTGCGCCGCACCGACGTGAGACCATCACGCGCTCCTGGGGGGGAGAGGTTCGCGATGCAGGGCTGCTGCGCCGCGGTCCACCGACGACTATCCCAACCTCCACCGATGCCTCGATGACCGCCGGTCGCGCGCCCGTCAGCGAGCGCGTGCGAGCGGAGTTCCTCCCGCTCTCGCGTCCGTCGATCGGGCAGACGGAGATCGACGCCGTCGTCGCGTGTCTCCGCTCCGGGTGGGTGACGAGCGGGCCGCGCGTCGCCGAGTTCGAGCGGGTCTTCGCCGAGGCTACGGGCGCCGCTCACGCCGTCGCCGTCAGCTCCGCGACGGCCGGGCTCCACCTCGCGTTCCTCGCCGCCGGACTGCGCGAGGGCGACGAGGTGATCACGTCGCCCCTCACGTGGGCGTCGACCGGCAACATGATCCTCGCGGTCGGCGCGCGGCCGGTGTTCGCCGACGTCGACCCGACGACGCTGAACGTCGACCCCGACGCCGTCGCCCGCGCGGTCACGAACCGGACGCGCGCGATCGTCCCCGTTCACTTCGCGGGCCAGCCGGTCGACCTGGACCCGCTGCGCGCGGTCGCGGCGCGCCACGGGGTCGCACTCATCGAAGACGCGGCGCACGCGCTCGGGACGCGCTATCGGGGCCGCCCCATCGGCGGCGGCAGCACGGCCGCGGTCTTCAGCTTCCATCCGATCAAGGCGATCACCACCGGCGAAGGCGGGATGGTCACGACCGACGACGCGGCCTTCGCCGAGCGGCTCCGCCTCCTCCGCTTCCACGGCATCACGCGCGATGCCTGGAAGCGGTACGGCAAGCACGGAACCCCCGACTACGCGATCGTCGCGCTCGGGTACAAATACAACCTGACGGATATCCAGGCGGCGCTCGGGATCGCCCAGCTCGCGCGGCTCGAGGAGTTCATCGAAGCACGCACGCGGATCGCGGGCTGGTACGCCGGGCTGCTGCGCGACGTCCCGGGCGTCTCGATGCTCGCGCCGGTCGCGTACCCGGCGCGCCATGCCTGGCATCTCCTCGTCGTCCGGCTGGCGCTCGACGCGCTGACCGTCGATCGCGACGAGATCATGGGGGCCCTTCTCGCCGCGAACATCGGCGTCGGCCTGCACTTCAAGGCGCTCCACGTCCACCCGCTGTATCGCGAGCGGGTTCCGGTCCCCGCGTCCGCCCTGCCCCACGCGACCGCGGCATCGGACGCGATCCTCTCGTTGCCGCTCTTCCCGGCCATGACGGAGGCGGACGTCCGCGACGTCGTCGCGACGCTCGATGCCGTCCTGCGGCGCCATGCGGCCTGAGACGGTCGACGAGGCCGGCATCGGCGCGGCGGGGCGCATCGAGCCGCCCGCGGTCTCGATCGTCGTCCCGGTATTCGACGAGTCCGCGGGGCTTCCCGCGTTCGAGGCCCGCCTGCGCGCCGTCTGCGAGACGCTCGATCGGTCCGCCGAGGTGATCTACGTCGACGACGGGAGCCGCGACCGGTCGCTCGACGTCCTGCTCGCGATCGCCGCCCGGAACGAGCGCGTCACGGTCGTCTCGCTCGCCCGGAACGTCGGGCAGCATGCGGCGGTCCTCGCCGGATTCGCGCACGCGCGCGCGGACGTCGTCGTCACGCTCGACGCCGACCTCCAGAACCCGCCCGAGGAGATTCCACGGCTCCTCGCCGAGATCGACGCCGGCTACGACGCCGTCGGCACCCGGCGCGCCGACCGGGTCGAGGCGTTGCCGCGCCGGGTGGTGTCCGCGGTAGTGAGCCGGCTCGCCTCGCGCGCCGTCGGCGTCCCGATGAGCGACTGCGGCTCCATGCTGCGCGCGTACCGGCGCCCGGTCGTGGACGCGGTCCTCCAGCTCGCCGACCGGGCGCTCTTCATCCCCGCGCTCGCCGCATGGGTCGCGCGGCGGCCGACCGAGATCACCATCCGCCACGAGGCGCGCGCCGCCGGCCGGTCCCGGTACTCGCCGCTGCGGTTCATGCGCCTCGGCTTCGACCTCATGACGGGCTTCTCGCTCGTGCCGATCCAGCTCGTCTCGATCGCGGGGATCGGCGTGTCGCTGGTCGGCGTCGGCTTCGGATTCTACCTGCTCCTCCGCCGCCTGTTCCTCGGACCCGAGAGCGAAGGGCTCTTCACCCTCTTCGCGATCCTCTTCGTGTTCGTCGGGATCCTGATCTTCGCCGTCGGGCTGGTCGGCGAGTACGTCGGGCGGATCTACGCCGAGGTGCGCCGCCGGCCGTCCTACGTCGTCCGCGCCGTGTACGGCGCGACGCGGGAGCCTTCGTGGCCGTCGTCGTAATGGCCTACCAGGACATCGGCTGGGTTTGCCTCGACGAGCTGCTGCGCATCGGCGCGGACGTCGCCGCGGTGGTGACCCATCGCGACGACCCGCGCGAGGAGATCTGGTTCCGTTCCGTGGCGGCGCGCGCGCGCGAAGCGGGCATCCCGGTGCTCGAGCCCGCGTCGGTGAACGCCCCCGACGTGAAGGCGCGGCTCGCGAGCCTCGCGCCGGACTTCCTCTTCTCGTTCTACTTCCGCGAGATACTGAAGCCCGACGTCCTCGCGATCCCGTCCCGCGGCGCGCTCAACCTGCACGGGTCGCTCCTTCCCCGCTACCGCGGCCGGTGTCCGGTCAACTGGGTGCTGGTGCACGGGGAGACCGAGACCGGCGTCACGCTCCACTACATGGAGCCGAAGCCCGACACGGGCGACATCGTCGCGCAGCGGGCGGTGGCGATCGCGGAGGACGACACCGCGCTCACGCTTAACCGGAAGCTCGGCGACGCGGCGCGCGCGCTGGTCGGCGCCGTCTTCCCGGCGCTCCTCGCGGGAACCGCCCCGCGCGTGCCGCAGGACCACGCCCGTGCCACCACCTTCGGCGGGCGGCGGCCGGAGGACGGGCGGATCGCGTGGGCGAAGCCGGCGCGCGACGTCTCCAACCTCGTGCGCGCGGTGACCCATCCGTATCCGGGCGCGTTCACGACGTGGCGGGGCGCGAAGCTGTTCGTGTGGAAGGCGACGCCGATCGGTCGGCTCGCCCACATGGTACCGGGACGGCTGGCCGCCGTATCCGGCGACGGGATGCTCGTCGGCACCGGCGACGGCGGGTTGCTCGTCGAGCGCGTGGAGGTCGACGGCGGACCGGAAGAGGACGCGACCGACTTCGCGCGGCGGGTCGGGCTCAGGCCTGGAGACGAGTTGGGAGGCGACGCATGCTGACGGTCGTGATCACGGGCGGCTCGGGGTTCCTCGGGTCGCATCTGGCGGACGGGTTCCTGGCGCGCGGCGATGCGGTGATCGCGCTCGACACCGGGTCGCAGAAGAAGGTCCGGCATCTCCTGAAGCACCCGCGCTTCACGCTGGTCGCCGACTCGGTGATGAACCCGGAGATCCTCGACGCGCTCGCGGCGCGCGCGGACCTGATCTACCACCTCGCCGGCGTGGTCGGCGTCGAGCACTACGTCGGCGACCCCTACAACGTGCTGAACGTCAACATCAACGGGACGCAGAACGTCCTGCGCGCCGCGCTGAAGCACCGCCGCCGGCTCGTCTTCGCGTCGACGTCGGAGGTCTACGGGCGGAATCCGATGGTCCCGTGGCACGAGGACGCCGACCGGGTGCTCGGCCCGAGCACCGTCGACCGCTGGTGCTATGCGACGTCCAAGGCCGCGGGCGAGCACTTCTGCCTCGCGTTCCGGCGGCTCGGCCTTCCGCTCACGATCCTCCGCTACTTCAACGTGTACGGCCCGCGCCTCGACCGGCTCGACGTCGGCCGTGTGATCACGATCTTCATGGGCCAGCTCCTCCGCGGTGAGCCGCTCACCCTGATCGGCGACGGGAACCAGACGCGCTGCTTCACGTACGTGGCGGACGCGGTCCGCGCGACGATGGCCGCGGGCCTGCTCGCAGCCGCCGAGGGGCAGGTGATCAACGTGGGGTCCGACGTCGAGACGTCGATCCGCGAGCTCGCGGAGACGATGATCCGGCTCGGCGGGGGGCCGTCGACGGTCCGCCTCGTCCAGCAGGAAGCCGTGTACGGCGACGGGTACGAGGACGTGCCGCGACGGGTCCCCGACGTGACCCGGATGGTCCGGCTCCTCGGCGTTCACGCGACGACGTCTCTCGAGGAGGGGCTCGCGCAGACGATCGCCTGGTTCCGCAGCCAGACGCCCGACGCGCCCTCCCCGGCAGCGACGTGATCCGCGCGGACCGGACCCGCATCGCGCTCAAGGTCGACGTCGACACGCACGACGGTCTCGCGCGAGGCGTTCCGGTCATCCGCGACCGCCTCGCGTCGCACGGGATCCGCGCGTCGTTCTTCGTCGTGTGCGGACCCGACACGATGGGGCGGCGGCTGACGCGCCTCCTCCGCCCGCGCTTCGTGTGGAAGCTCCTCCGGACGCGCGCGCCGGCCGTGTACGGCTGGCGGACGCTGCTGTCCGGCACGGTCCTGCCGGCACGGCCCGTCGCCGCCGCGTTCCCGAAGCTGCTCCGCGCCCTCGCGGACGACGGCCACGAGATCGCGGTCCACGGCTACGACCACGCGCGCTGGCAGGACCGGCTCCCCGCGCTCGACGCCGACGCCGTCGCCGCGGACGTGAGCCGCGCGCGGGCGATCTACCGCGCCGTCATGGGCGTCGACGCGCGCGGGTTCGGAGCCCCCGGCTGGCGATGCACCCCCGCGAGTCTGGCGGCCATCGACGCGGCCGGCTTCGCCTATCGGAGCGACACGCGAGGGACGGGACCCTACCGGCCCGCTGCGGGCGGACGGGTCTTCCGGGTTCCGGAGCTGCCGACCACGCTCCCGACGCTCGACGAGACGTACGGCGTCGTCGGACGCGACGCCGCGACGCTCGCCGCGCACGTCGCCGACCGCCTCCGGCCGGATGCGCTGAACGTGCACACGATCCACGCCGAGCTCGAAGGCGGGCCCTACCGCGACGTGCTCGAGGCCTTCCTGCGCCAGGTGGCGGGACGCGCGGATTTCGTCCGCCTCTGTGACGCGGCGGCGGCGCTCGACGTCGCGGCACTGCCGGCGTGCGAGGTGCGGGACGGCGAGATGCCGGGCCGTCCGCTGCCGGTCGCCATGCAGCAGGAACGGCCCGCGGCGCCGGCCGGATGACGCGCATCGAGCGAGCGGCCGTCGCGACGGCGGCTGCGCTCTCCGTCGTGGTCCTCGCGCTCGGCATCGTCGGAACCGACTTCTGGCCGCCCGACGAGGCGCGCGTCGCCGAGATCGCGCGCGAGATGGGCGCGAGCGGCGACTGGGTCGTGCCGCGCTTCGCGGGCCGGCCCTTCCTCGAGGAGCCGCCGCTCCTCTACTGGCTCCAGGCGGCGGCGTTCCGGCTCGCGGGCCGTCCGTCGACGCGCGCCGCGCGCCTGCCGTCCGCTCTGGCCGGCGTGATCGGCGTGCTCGCGACGGGCATCCTCGCGCGCCGGCTGCGAGTCGAGCCGCTGATCGCGATGCTCGTGCTCGCGACGGCGCCGGAATACTGGTGGATGGCGCGGAGCGCGACGCCCGACATGGCGGCGACGGCGGCGACGACGGTCGCGCTCACGGCGTTCGTCGCCTCCTGGCAGACCGGTTCGCGGGCGGCGCTCGCCGTCACGGTGCTCGGCCTCGGCGCGGCGTTCTGGCTGAAGGGTCTCCTTCCGGTCGGACTCGCCGTCCTGGCTGTCGCGGGGCTCGTCGCCGCCGCAGGCCCCGGGAGGCTCTCGAAGCGGGCGCTCGCCGTGGCGGCCGCGGCGGCCGCGCTCCTCGGCGCCGTGTGGATCGTCCTCCTCGTCCGCGGCGTCGGGATGGACGGCGCCCGGTTCTTCCTCGTCACGAACCATTTCGGACGGTTGGTCGGCGCGCGGGCGGAGGGACACGTCCGGCCCGTCTGGTACTACGTCGCCAACCTCGCTCTCGACCTGCTGCCCTGGTCGCTCGTGCTGCCGCTCGCCGCCGCCTACGCGTGGCGCGAGCGCCGGACGCCGGCGCGCCTGCTCGCCCTCGTGTGGGCCGCCGGCATGGCAGGCGCGCTCAGCATCTCGGCGAGCAAGCGGCCGCACTACCTGCTCCCGGCCTACCCCGCGCTCGCGCTGCTCGTCGCCGGGTGGTGGATGGATGGCGGGGCCGGCCGTGCGGAACGCGTCGTGCGCCGGGCCGTCGTCGTCGTGGTCGCCGTGATCGCACCGGCGCTGGCGCTCCTCGCGACGAGCGTCCGACCGGACGTGGCGGCGATCCGGTCGCAAGCGGGACGCATCGGACGCATGAACGCGACATCGCTCCTCCAGGCGGCGCCGCCGGCGCCGGCGGCGTGGGCGCTGGCGGCGGCGGTCCTCGTCGCGGGCCTGGTCCTCGTCCGCCTCGACCGGGCGCACCGGGCGGGCGCGGTCGCCGCCCTGCTCGGGATCCATGCGGTCCTGTTCGAGTCGATCCTGACGTTCGCGGTTCTCCCGCGCCTGAACGCCCTCAGCACGGCACGGCCGCTCGGCGAGCGCCTCGGGCGGCTCGCGGCGGGCGACGTCCGCGTCGTCACGTTCGGCGCCAGCGAGGACGCCGACCTCGCGCTCGGTGGCGTCTTCTTCTACGCCGGCCGGGTGTTTCCCGGCACGTACGATCCCGCGACGCTCCGCCGCGCGCTCGCCGCGCGCGGCGGGTGCGCCGTGATGCGCCGCCAGGACTACCCGGCGCTGGGCGACGTGCACGAAGCGACGCGCGTCGCGAGCGGCCCGCTCGCGGACTCCCGGCTGGTGGTCGTCGAGCACCCACCCGGCATGTGCAGCGCCGCATCCGCCGATGGCACGGAGCGACCGTGATCGCCGGCCGGGCCCGCCGCGGCTCAGAAGTACGATTCGAGGGTGCCGCGCCGCCGCACGTCGAGCGTCGCGCAGTGGAACGAGCCACCGAACGGCTTGTAGTTCATGAACGGGCACGGAACCGGCACGAAGCCGTGACGTTCGAGGAGCCGCATCATCGACGTCTGCGACGCCTCGACGACGACGCGCTCCCGATCGAGCATGAGGACGTTCATGCTGATCCACTTGCTCACCATCGAGAGGTGGAGGTTCCGCCATCCCGCGATCGGGTCGGGCTCGGGCGCGACCAGCACGTCCCACGATCGAAGCACGGCCGGCAGGTCGTCGACGTCGACGTATTCGGGGTTGACCAGGACCTTCCCCGGCGCGAGCGGCATGAACGTCGTGTCGATGTGGAGCGGCTGCGGGCAGCGGCTCCGGACCTCGTGGATGCGGAACCGCGGGCCGAGGTGGCGCCGCAGCCACTCGATCCCGGCGCGGTTGGTCGCGTTGCTCCGCGTGACGAACAGATCGGTGCCGCAGCGGACGAAGTCCGCGGCGTCGAACACGGGCTCGAACTCGTTGATGATGTACCGGACCGCCTCGCCCTTCGCGGGCGGCACGAAGTCGCGCTCGTACAGCGCGTCGAGGAGCTCCGGCTTCGGCGCCGACACCCAGCGCGCGCCGCGCGCCCAGTACTCCTTCAACAAGGTCCGATACGCGTGCGTCTCGAAGTACCGGGAGCGCCACGCCATCGGCGTCTCGATGAGCTCGTCGCCGATCACGAGGATGCCGTCCCGCGGGCTCGCGGTGCAGAAACCGTTCGATCGCCAGTGCGGTGACGCGAACCGCCGCGAGAAGTCGACGACGTCGGGGCGGCGCACGGTGATGCCCGCCGCCGCGAGCATCCGCACGAAGCCGTCGAGCTCGCGCTGCGCCGGCTTGACGAGCAGCCGCGGATAGCGGCGGCCCGCGAGGAGCGGGTAGAGCCGGGCCGCCCGGGCGGGGAGGTTGCCGACCATCGTCACGTGCGCGGGCGGCGCGGCCGCGCCCTCGAGCCGTCCGACGACGACCTCCTCGAGCGGATCCCACTCGTTCCACGAGTGGACGACGCAGCCGGCCGCGGGATCCGAGGCGTCACCGGGCATACGGGTTTCGGGCGTCGACACGCAGGGCTCCGGGAGCCCGACCTCGATAGTCGTCCGCCGGGCCATCCGTCAACGAGCGGCGGCGACGCCGCACGCTTGACCTGGTCGAACCCAGCCTCTACGCAACGTCGCGTGCGTCTGCTCGCGGTAGCCCTCGCGACCGTCGGCGGCGTCGGGTACGCGCCGGTGGCGCCGGGGACCTTCGGGTCGCTGGTCGCATTGCCGCTTCTGCCGGCCCTCGCCCTCCTCCGCGCGCGCGCGCCGGCGGCGTACGCGGCGGTGGTCGTCGCGGTCGTCGCCGCGGCGGTGTGGTCCGCGGGACGGGCCGAGGAGATTCTCGGCGGACACGATCACTCGCGCATCGTGATCGACGAGATCGCCGGGATGGTATGCGCCGGCATCTTCCTGCCGGCGACGTGGATGGCGGCGTGCGCCGCATTCGTCGTGTTTCGCGTGTTCGACGTCGTGAAGCCGTACCCCGCAGGCGCGATCGACCGCGGCGTCGAGGGCGGTTTCGGCGTCGTCGGCGACGACGTCGTCGCCGGCATCTACGCGGGACTCGTCACGCGGCTCGCGCTGGAGGTCCTGTGATCGAGCGCGTCGCGATCCTCTCGACCGGTGACGAGCTCACCACCGGCCGGATCGTCGACACGAACGCCAGCTGGCTCGCCGATCAGCTCTTCGCGCTCGGGCTCGACGTGGTCGCCGTGCTCACCGTCGGCGACTATGCCGACCGCCTCGCGTGGGCCTGGCGCCACGCGCTCGACGTCGCGGACGTCGTCATCTCGACCGGCGGCATCGGCCCGACGGCCGACGATCTGACGAACGAGGTCGTCGCGCAGGTCCTCGGCGTCCCGCTCGTCGAGGACGCGGCGTCCGCGGAGCGCGTCCGGCAGCTCTTCAAGGCGTTCAACCGCGAGATGCCGGAGAACAACCTGAAGCAGGCCCTCCTCCCCGCGGGGGCCGTCGTCGTCCCGAATCCGCTCGGCACCGCACCGGGCTACCGCGTCGCGCACGGGGCGAAGCACCTGGTCGTCCTCCCGGGCGTCCCGCGCGAGATGAAGCCGATGATCACCGACACGGTGCTGCCGTGGCTCCGCGAGCTCCGCGGCGGAGACGTGTATCTCGCGCACGTCTTCCAGACGTTCGGTATCACGGAATCGGGCCTCGACGAGCAGGTCACCGGCCTGCTCGACCCGAGCGAGGCGCGCGTGTCGTTCCGCGCGAGCTTCCCGGAGATCTCGCTGCGCGTCGTCGTCCACGGCCCGCCCGACGAGGCGGCCGCGCGCCTCGCGCGCGTCGCGGCCCGGATCCGCGAGCGCATCGGCGGATGGGTGTACGGCGAGGGCGCGACCTCCCTGGAAGAAGTCGTCGGGAAGCTCCTCCGCGAGCGCGGGCTGACGGTCGCGCTCGCCGAGTCGTGCACCGGCGGGCTCGTCGCGCACCGCCTGACGAACGTCCCCGGAAGCTCGGCGTACGTCGTCGGCGGGGCCGTCACGTACGCGAACAGCGCGAAGGAGCGCGTCCTCGGCGTCCGCGCCGGGACGCTCGCGGCGCACGGTGCCGTGAGCGAGGAGACCGCGGCGGAGATGGCGGCGGGCGCGCGACACACGTTCGGAACGTCGCTCGGGCTCGCGACGACCGGCGTCGCGGGGCCCGACGGCGGGACGGCCGAGAAGCCGGTCGGGACGGTGTGCTTCGGGCTCGCGTCGGACGCGGGCGTCGTCACGCGCCGCTATCAGCTCTGGGGCACGCGCGACTGGGTGAAGCTCCTCGCCTCGCAGGTCGGCCTCGACTGGCTCCGGCGCCACGCGCTCGGGATGCCCGTCGCCGAGTCGCTGCCGTACCGCATCGCGCGGACGCCGTGACCGCGTGCGCTGCTTCGTCGCGCTCGACCTTCCCGACGCGTTGATCGAGCGGCTCGCCGGGATCGTGCGCGCGCTCGCCGAGGCGGCGCCGCGCGCCGACGTCCGCTGGGTCGAGCCGGAGAAGCTCCACGTGACGCTCCAATTCCTGGGCGAGGTCCGCGACGGCGAGGTCGACGCGCTCGTCGACGCGCTCCGCGCGGAGGCCGCGGCGCATGTGCCGTTTCCGGTCGCGGTCGCCGGCCTCGGCGCCTTTCCGGGCCTCCGGCGCGCCCGCGTCCTCTGGGCCGGGATCGCGACCGGGCTCGCGCCGCTCGCGCGCGTCGCGGGCGGCGTCGCGCACCGGCTGGCCCCGCTCGGGTTCGCGCCCGAGGCGCGGCCGTTCCGCGGTCACGTGACGCTCGCGCGGGTGCGATCGCCGCGCGGGCTCGGCCCGCTCGTCGACGCCGTCGCGCGGGTGCCCGCCGAGGCGCTCGGCGCCTGGACCGCGCGCGAGATCGTCCTCTACCGGAGCCGCCTCCGGCCGACGGGCTCCGAGTACACGGCGGTCGCGCGCCTGCCGCTCGGTGGCCCGCCGGTAGCTGAAATAAAGTAGCGCGGGCGCTGGAGACTCGCGCGGCGCGAGGGTAGAGTACCCGGCATCACATGGCCGCGTGCGGGGGAGGGGCATGACATGGGCATCGACGTGAACCGCGAG
>Ga0070741_10018753_pt1 | contig 11151 bp, 12 predicted proteins | sample Coa_R1_4_FD_66440 | JGI IMG/M metagenome (GOLD analysis project Ga0070741, IMG submission 66440) | Surface soil microbial communities from Centralia Pennsylvania, which are recovering from an underground coalmine fire - Coalmine... | ecosystem: Environmental > Terrestrial > Soil > Unclassified ...
CATAGATCGGTCGGTCGGCGGCAAGCGCTCTGCTGGCAATATGCTATTCTTCTGACCCGGGCGTATGCCATTTGGATACCTTGTTAAGAGAGGACGCCACGATCGCTTCGAACGCTTTAACATCGTGGTTTCGATCCTTTTGGCTGGATGGGTGCCTTCGATCCTGACCGTTTGGTTTTCCTACGCTTTTCTCACCAAGATGCTCGAATCGCGCATTTTGCGAGACCGCCAAACATTCGTGCAGTTAATCAGCCGTTTGGTCGGGGACGATCTCAGCCGCACCGAGGGAATCATCGAATACTACCAGACACTTCCTGACGTCGCGAGAATGCTGGTATCGCCAAATCCGCAACCGAGCAGTCAGCAATGGCTTAGCAGTACGTTTTACGCGCATCCACGCATCGACGGAATGTTTGTCGCCAGCCGCGATGGACATTTGATCGCTTCAATTCCCTACCAGCAGGCCATGATCGGCAAAGACGCGGATTCCAATTTGTGGCGCGTCGGCGCGGAAAAAACACAGGATGCATTCGTCTCGCCGGTGCACCCGCGTTTTTCAGACAAACGAATTGTCACTGACATTGTCGGGACGGTGCACAGCCCGGACAAGAAAGTTGTTGGATATCTTGGTGTATCGGTGTTGGTCGAGCGCATCGGCCGGCGCCTTTCCGCAATTCAATTTGCGGATCAATCAACCTGCCAGGTGATCGACCAAAACGGGCACGCGCTTTTCACGAACGATTTCCAGGCCAACGCCGATCTATCCCCCTTGCCCGAAACGGAGTTGCCGAAGGAGATCAGAACCGCGCGCAACGGCAACTTTGAGCAAAGTGGCAATCTTTATTCTTTCAGTCCGGTGGAGTCGACTGGGTGGACGGTTGTTGTCCGGCAGCCACGAGACGTCGCCTACAAACCGGTGCACGACCTGGTGGGAAGAATGGCCGTGCTCGCCGGCTGGCTGATGGCGTTAACAACAATTTTTGCCTGGCTTGGCGGAATTTTTTACCGGCGCCAAACCGAAGCCGCCCGCCGAATCGAGCGTGAAGTCATCTTCAACGAAAAGATCCTGGCGAACATGCCGGTCGGGATTGCGTTTATCGATCCCGGAACGCGAAAGTTTTCTCAAGCGAACGAAGCTTTCACGCAAATGGCGCAACGATTCGGTCGCTTCCCGCCGCGTCAGGAAATCATCGGAGCCAGTTACGAGGATGTAAAAATTGCGCCCGCGGACGCGATCGAGCGAGTGCTCACATTTGGCGCTCCGTTCCAGCTCATCGAGCAACCTTTTTCGGACGAAGGAGGAATGACGCATTTCGTAAACATCACCCTTGTCCGGCTACAAGCGGCTGACGAAACGATCCAGGGCGTCTTGTATTTCGTGGAAGACAAGACGCGGGACGTGACCTTGCGGCATGAACTGATCAATGCGAACACGGCGAAGGACCAGTTTCTCGCCCTGCTTTCGCACGAATTGCGAAATCCGCTCTCACCCGTCATCGCAATGGTGAGCGAACTGGAAGCGAGCAGCCCGCGGTCACCGAAATTGCGCGAAGCGCTCGAAGTAATCAGACGAAATGTGGAACTCGAAGCGCGCTTGATTGATGACCTGCTTGATGTGACCCGGATTGCCAAAGGCAAACTCCAACTGACATTTGAAATCGTCGACCTGCACGAAATCCTCCGACGCGCTTACGAAATCTGCCGCGAGGACATGTCGCGGAAATCGATCGAGCCAAAGTTCGAGTTAAACGCAAAGCGGGTCCACATCGAGGGCGACCCGGCGCGGTTGCAGCAGGTATTCTGGAACCTGATCAAGAACAGCGTGAAATTCACGCCGGAAGGCGGCCGGATCACGGTCTCCACCGCCAACATTCCGCCCGACGAGATCGAGGTCCGGGTGACGGATACGGGAATAGGCATCGAATCGGACAAGATCGACAAGATCTTTAACGCTTTCGAGCAGGGACAAACCTCAATTACGCGCCGATTCGGCGGACTCGGCCTTGGTCTGGCGATCTCCAAGGCGATGGTCGATGCGCATCGCGGAAAGATCCGGGTCGAAAGTCGCGGCAAAGATATGGGTGCCACCTTCATCGTCGATTTGAAAAATGTGCCGGCGCCAGCCGCGGCCGATAACGGAGCGCATGGCGCGAGTCCCGGTGATGATCGGAAACAGTCCGCGCGGCGACGCCACCTGCTCCTGGTCGACGACCACGTCGATACCTGCAAAGGCATGAAGCTGATGCTGGAGCGGCGCGGGTACGACATCACGGTTGCGCATTCCGCGACTCAGGCGGTGGAAAAGACGAATGAAGCGGACTTCGATTTATTAATCAGCGACATCGGCCTGCCCGACCGCAGCGGCTACGAACTGATGAGTGAATTGCGTAAGAGCAAACCGATGCCCGGAATTGCCCTAAGCGGATTTGGCATGGACGCCGACGTAAACAAGGCGCGCGAAGCGGGATTTTCGGAACATCTCACCAAGCCGATAAATTTTGAGCGGCTGGAACAGGCAATTCGACGCCTTCTCGAATTGAAATCCTGACAGTCTATCGGCGCGATGCCTGCCCCGCCGTGCTCGGCGAAGGCGGTCGGTCGATGCGTCCGTTTACTTGCCGGCGGTAGCCGGAGTCTTTTGACCCTTCTTTTCCGCGGCTTCCTTCAACTCACGGGACAGCTTCTCGACACGTTGCCGCATTACTTTGCCTGCTTTGAATTTAACGGTGGCGCGTGACGGGATAACAAAACTACTTCCCGGCTGGTTCGGATTGCGTCCCACCCGCGGCTTGGTTAGGCGCGGCTGGAAAATTCCGAAGTTGCGCAGCTCAACCGGAACGTTGTTGGCCAAACTGTCCGTGATCTTATCGAGGGTGCGTTGGACGATATCGAAGACCTGGTGTTGCACCATTCCGGTCTGGTTGCTAATCGCAACCACGATGTCGCGTTTTGTAAGCTTTGCCATAACTCCAAAGAGGAATCGTGCGCCAAAGCACAATCGCGGGCATAATCGGCAAAGAAAAGTAAATTCTTTGGCCTGAGGGGCTAAGGGGCCCTCCGCTGCTCAGTGCGCAGTGGCCGGCCGCTGCAAGACGCGCTTCCAATAGAAATTGAAGACCGTCTGCTCGGCCAGTTCCTTCCGGCGCGCTTTGAGTTGTCCCTGAACCAAACCCAGTTTGGTAAAGACGGAGTTCCAGTCTGTTTCGAGCCGGCGAACCTCAGCGTCCGGAAGGTCCCGCACTCCGCGAACCGATACTCCCCGCTGTAAGACGCTCATTGCTTTGCCTGAAACTTCCGAGAGAAGATTGAGCTCGCGCAGGACGTATTCGATTTCCTGAAGGAGATTGCCACGGACATCGGTGAACTGGCGCTCCTGCTCCGTCGAGATGATCGGCTTGGCTTTGTCCAAACCGTACGTGATCAGATCGTGAAGCTTTTTCCAGTTTTCCAGCTGCAGCGTGACTAAACGCAACTTCGTTTCCAGAGCTTTATCGCGCATGAGAAAATTCTATTGAACGCTTACAAGCTCGAGCGTCTCGTCGAGCTTCTGCAGATTATCGATCAAGAGATGCGCCCACGGGCGGTTGACCGTCTGCTCCTGGCTGATGATCCCTTCTTCAAAATAGAAGCGCCCCTGCCGCCACCGGAAAATCTCCGCAACCGCGGCTTCGCCCTCTACCGAACCGAAAACGGCGTGACGAACCGAGCCTTGCTGCAGGTAAATCTCGCTGTTCCCGCGTCCCGATTTAAAAGTGAACCGGCCGCTGCGCTGGCTGAGGCAGCTCATTTGCAAAATTTCAGCGGCTGAAAACTGGTTGAGATTGCCAATCAACGAATGGCACGGATCGATTCCTTCGGCCGCGGTGCCCGCATGCGCATCGAGGGAACGAACGAACCCCGTCAACGTGCTACGCAGTCCGAACTCGCTCCAGCCAATGGACAGGAGCTCGATGTTCTGCTCGCGTGCCGTGCGGGCGATCTCGGATCGGCCGCCGCGCGGCAGTAGGCAGGCGATCCTGAGCGATGGAAAATGTTGCCGAAGATTAGTTGCCTGTTCGAGCGAAAGAGCGGCCTCGCCTTCGATCAGGAGACCGTCAAAATTCTCCTCGAGCAGCGCCTGGACCGCCTCGGAAAGATTGCGGACGATATGCGTCTCCAAATGCTCGATCTGGTCGAGAATGGCCAAAGCGCGATCTTGAAAGACCGGGTCGGCGTTGACGGCTAGAACTCTAGTTTCCACAATTCCCAAAAAGTGGAATAGGCTATAGCAGGAAGCTTGCCCGATATTACCGGTCCACTGCAAACTATCTCCGCCACTCAGTGCGGGGCGCAGGTTCCGGAAAGTGCTCAGGCGCAACGGCATGCGCCGTGCGGAAATGAACCTTCGCAATCTGCCGCAGAACCTCCACCCCCTTCGACTTCACCAGTTCCTCGGCAGTGCTTTTCACGCCCGGCGATACTCCCCGCTCGAGGCGGACTCCCAGCTTTTTCCCCTCCCGATCCAGCCAGTTAATGAATCCCTCCCGCGCCAGGATCGATGCTCCGGCCACCGCGATGTCGGATTCGGCGCGCGGCCGCTGCTGGATCTCGATCTTGCGGCCATGCCGAAGCAACGATTGCTCGATCAATCGCGCATCCGCAAATTGATCCGACAAAGAGCGCGGACAATCCGGTTTTCTCTCAATCAAATTTTCGATCACGCGCGCATGACCCCAAGCCAGCAGTTTGTTGAGATTACCGAATTTCTCATAGAGCTCGTTGTATTTCGCGGGGCCGATCAGAACGACTTCGAACAATCCCTGGGAAGCTTTTCGAATGGCTTCCGCAAGGGCGCGAATCCGCGTGTCCGAGCCAATACGTTTGCTGTCCTGCACGCCTGCCTCCATCAGCTTGCGTGCAATACCGCGATCGACGTAAACCCCGGAGATGACAAGGGGTCCGAAAAAATCTCCCTTTCCGCTTTCATCCACGCCGAGGTGTGGCTCAAACATCTCCGGCGAATGGACTTCTTCGTATCCGAGCTTCGCCTCGCCCAGGATTTTCGGCTCAAGCTCGAACTGCACGAATTCTTCGATGCCTTTGCCCTGGATGAGGACCTTCGGGCCTTTCTCGTAGACCGCGACGCTCAATTTGTTTTTTTGGCCAAAGAAAAGTGTGTATTGCTTCGAGGAAAATTCGAAACCGAGCTCTTGCAGAAGCGAGCGAAGCTTGTCTGCCTGCTCATCCGTTAATGGATGCGTGTAGGAATTCAATGCCGGCTCACCTTTCTTGTCATTCTGGGCGAAGTCGATGAATCTCTCACTATTTCTGAAATGTCTAGAGATGTCTCGGCCGCGCTCGACATGAAAAAAGCGGAAGCTTTTAGCAAGCTCTTGCTGCGCTGGTACTACAAAAACGGGCGGGATTTGCCGTGGCGACAGACGAGTGATCCCTACGCGATTCTAGTCTCCGAGTTCATGCTACAGCAAACCCAGGTGGCGACGGTGTCGCCGTATTATAAAAAGTGGCTGGACAGGTTTCCGACCTTCGGCGCGCTTGCCCGTGCCAGCGAAAACGATGTTCTGCGCGCGTGGCAGGGCCTTGGCTATTATGCCCGCGCGAGAAACCTGCACGCTGCCGGCAAACAGATCATTCACCGGCAGGCCGGACGTTTTCCGCGGGCAATCTCCGAAATGCAAAAACTTCCGGGCGTGGGCAAATATACGGCTCACGCGGTCGCAACCTTTGCCTTCAACCAGCCGGTACCGATCGTTGAAGCGAACAGCGCTCGCGTCCTGGCTCGACTATTCAATCTGCGGACGCCGATTGATTCGTCACTTGGACAACAAACCCTCTGGAACCGCGCCGCCTCCTTGGTTCCGAAAAGCGAGCCGGCAATTTACAACTCGGCGCTTCTCGACCTTGGCGCGCTGATTTGCCTTCCACGCAATCCAAAATGCGGCAGTTGCCCCGTGAAAAAATTCTGCCGCGCGTCCAATCCTGAATCTTTGCCGATCAAACGAGCACGACCTGCGCAGAAACAGCTGATAGAGCGACACGCCCTCATTCGGAAGAACGGAAAGGTTCTCTTGCAAAAATCGTCCGGTCGCTGGCAGGGAATGTGGATTTTGCCTGCGATAAGCGGCCGCGGCAAGGATAAGCATGCGATCTATAGCGCTGCCTTTCCGTTCACGAACCACCGCGTGACGCTGCGTGTTCTCAGTGAAAGCGCTAACCATCCGAGCGATCCTCGCCAGCGCTGGTTTTCCATGCGAGAGCTCATGCGAATTCCCATTCCTCCCCCTCATCGGCGAGCGATCAACGCGCTTCTGCATTGAGCATTGCACGTTCAGCGGTGAACGTTGAACGTTCTCAGCATCATGGAAGCGCCCGCCACTGTCCCGGATCAACAGGGCCATTTTGGGCCCTACGGCGGGATGTTCGTTCCCGAAACATTGATGTCGGCCTTGCACGATCTCACCGCGGAATACGAACGGGCAAAGGAGGACCCGGCGTTTCAAAGCGAATTCTCCCATTTGCTGCGCGATTTTGCCGGACGCCCCACGCCGCTTTATTTCGCGGAGCGACTAACAAGCCGGCTTGGTGGAGCGAAGATCTATCTTAAACGCGAGGACCTTCTTCACACCGGCGCACACAAGATTAACAACGCGCTCGGCCAAATGCTCCTTGCCAAACGAATGGGCAAAAAGCGGATCATTGCTGAGACCGGAGCGGGTCAGCATGGGGTGGCTACGGCCACGGTCGCCGCGCGTTTTGGATGCGAATGCGTCATTTACATGGGCAAAACCGACATGGAGCGGCAGGCCCTCAACGTCGCAAGAATGAAGTTTCTCGGGGCCCGGGTGGTTCCGGTCACGGTGGGTCAGGCGACACTGAAGGAAGCGATCAACGAAGCGATGCGGGACTGGGTGACGAACGTCCGCACGACTCATTATATATTAGGGTCGGTCCTCGGCGCGCACCCCTACCCGGTGATGGTGCGCGATTTTCAGAGTGTGATTGGGATTGAAGCTCGCCACCAAATCCTGGAACGGGAAGAGCGGCTTCCTGATCTTCTCGTTGCTTGCGTCGGCGGTGGTAGCAATGCCCTTGGACTCTTTTACCCCTTCCTGCAGGACGACGCTGTGCGGATGATAGGCGTTGAGGCGGGCGGTGAAGGAATTCGCAGCGGCAAACACGCCGCGCGCTTTCAAGGCGGACGGCTCGGCGTCTTGCAGGGAACAAAAACATTTCTGCTCGCCAATGAAGAAGGCCAGATTGAGCTCACGCATTCGATCTCGGCCGGACTCGATTATGCCGCGGTCGGCCCCGAACATTCGTACTTACGCGACCTCGGCCGGGTAGAATATACTTACGCGACCGACGATGAGGCGCTCAATGCATTTAGAATATTATCTGAAAGCGAGGGAATCATTCCTGCCCTTGAGACCGCCCACGCGATTGCCTACCTCGTCAAGAAGGCCGCCCAAATGAAGCGCGAGCAAATTGTCATCGTGAATTGTTCTGGCCGGGGCGACAAAGACGTCGACCAGGCCGCGCGGCATTTTGGATTAACGGAGAAAGCCAGATGAGATCGATGACCGGATACGGCCGCGGGGAGACCGATCACGCCGGCGTGAAATTCAGCGTGGAGGTGAATTCGGTGAATCGGAAGCAGAGCGACATTGTCGTGAATCTTCCGCGCGATTTGGCTGCGCTCGAACCGCGTATCCGGCAGACGATCAACGAAAGCATTTCCCGCGGACGCACGAACGTCGTTGTCGCCTATCACAACGGCTCGAGCGCGCCGCGCAAACTTGCCCTCGATGTCGATCTTGCCCGCTCCTATCACGATGCGATGCGCGCGTTACAAAAGCAGTTGGACGCTCCGGGAGAAATTACAATTGGAACAATCCTCCAGGCACCTGGCGTAATGCGTGCGCCGGAGGAGTCGTTCGATTCCACCGCGGCGTGGCCGGCCATCGAACGCGCGCTGCGCGCCGCCCTCAACGAGCTCGTCAGGATGCGCGAGCGCGAAGGCAAACATCTCGCGAAGGATCTGATCCATCGACTCAAGGCAATGCGGAAGCAGGTGAAGGAGATCCGCGGATTGCATCCCGAGGTGGTCAAAAAATATCGCGCCGCATTGCTCGAGCGGATCGAAAAGGCAGGCCTTCCCATTTCGAGCGAAGACGAGCGACTGATGAAAGAGGTGACATTTTTTGCCGACCGTGCGGACATTTCCGAAGAACTCACGCGCGTCGAGAGCCACCTCGCCCAATTCGCCCATCATCTTCGCCGCCACGAGCCGGTCGGGCGTACGCTCGAGTTCATCACTCAGGAGATTTTCCGGGAACTGAATACCCTCGGGGCAAAGGCGAACGACGCCGCTATTTCGCAGCGCGTCGTTGTTTGCAAGGCGGAGTTGGAAAAAATTCGCGAGCAAATCCAAAACCTTGAGTAGTCGATTCACCCGCAGTGGCATTCTCTTCCTTCTTTCCGCGCCCTCGGGCGCCGGGAAAACGACGCTCGTGGACGCGCTGCGGGAAACTTCCGAATTCGTTTATTCCGTGTCGTGCACGACGCGACCGGCACGCGCGGGCGAGACTGATGGCCAGGATTACCGGTTCTTGAGCGATGAGGAATTCAATGCGCACGTCGCGGCGGGGGAATTTCTGGAGCACGCGGTCGTGCATGGGCATCAATACGGCACGCTCCTCAATCCGATCGCCGAAAATCTGCGCCATGGCCGCGATGTTCTGATCGACATCGATACGCAGGGCGCGGCGAACATTCGCAATTTAAAGGACGATTTTATCCGCCAGTCGCTGGCCGATGTCTTCCTTATGCCGCCGGACGTGGACGAACTGCGCCGGCGCCTGACCAAGCGCGGCACCGAAACGGCCGAGCAAATTGAAACGCGTCTGAGCAATGCCATTCGGGAAATGGAATCGTGGCCGCAATATCGATACACGATCATCAGCCGCACCACGGAAGAAGATTTGCAGAAGTTTCGACACATCATGAATGCCGAGCGATATTTGAGCCGGCGGCTAATGCAGAAATAATTTTTCAGCATAACTGTAGGGAAAGCTGGCAGCTTCCCCTGGAGCCGATGCGCGAGTAGATTGTCTACCTTCCATGAAACGAAACTCGGCGAAACAATCCGAAAAAACCGCTTCGCGCAAAGTTGTGCGAATCCGGGGCGGCGGGAAAAATATTGTTCTCGGCGTGACCGGCTCCATCGCGGCGTACAAATCCGCCGAACTTGCGAGCCTGCTCGTGAAGCAAGGCCACAACATCTTTCCGGTCATGACCCAGGACGCGACCGAATTCATCACGCCGCTGACCTTGCAGACACTTTCGAAAAACCCGGTGATGACAAGTTTCTTTGACGAGAAGGAAAATTGGCGACCCGGTCACATCGAGCTCGCGGACCGGGCAAATCTCCTACTGATCGCGCCCGCCACTGCCAATCTGATTGCGGAGCTTGCCCACGGTTTAGCGAGTCATCCGCTCGCGGCCATCGCACTCGCCACCCGCGCGCCGATTCTCATTGCCCCCGCGATGAACGGCAAAATGTGGTCTCATCCCGCCACGGTTGAAAATGTCGCAACGCTCAAAAAACGCGGCGTCGAATTCATTGGTCCGGAAGAAGGAATGCTGGCCTGCGGTTACGAAGGACTCGGCCGTCTTTGGAAAGTCGAAGACATCGCCTTCCGCGCCGAATTTCTCCTCGCCCGGCAGGAAAACTTGATCGCGTGAGATTTCTTATCACGGCCGGGCCGACGCGCGAGCCGATCGATCCCGTCCGTTTCCTGAGCAATCGGTCGTCCGGCAAAATGGGTTACGCCATTGCCGAAGCCGCGATCGAATCGCGGCACGAGGTTGTTTTGATCTCCGGCCCCGTTGCGGTCGCGCGGCCGCACGGCGCCGCGGTCATCCCGGTCTCAACCAGCGAGGAAATGTTCGAAGCCGTGCAAGCGCAGGTCCGTAACTGCGACCTGCTCGTAATGTGCGCGGCGGTGGCCGATTACAAGCCGGTCGCGGTTTTCACGAAGAAGCTCAAGAAACGAGATGCGAAGCTGTCTTTGGAATTGATCCCCACCCGGGACATTCTCAGTTCTCTTCCCAAAACTCGGAAATATTTTGTCGTGGGATTTGCCGCTGAAACCGAAAGCATTGAGACAAACGCGCGGAAGAAGCTGCTGAAAAAAAATTGCGATATCATCGTTGCGAATGACGCGCGCATCGGGATGGAGAGCGACGAAAATGAAGTTGAAATTTATTTTCGTGGCGGTGAAAAAAAAGGAATTCCCCGCGCTTCGAAGAAAATTATCGCGCGCGAGCTTGTAAAAATATTTGAAAAATACTTTGGAAAACGTTTGACAAAGAAAACGCGGTGATGAATTCATGCGGTTGTGAAGTCATTCCACTCTTCACAAATTTCCGCGAAAGCGGATTGAAAGGGGGGAATAGAGTCGATGGCAAAGAAAAAAAAGAAAGCAGCAAAACGGAAAGCGAAGAAAAGAAAACGGCATTAAGCCATTCGCTTAACTAACGACTCCGAAAGCGTTCGGAGTCACAACCCCAAACTTCAACCCGGGAGGAGAATTTATTTTCCTCCCGGTTTTTTTGTTTGTTGAGCAGTTGAGAGGTTGAGGAGTTGAGGAGAGAGTGCTGCGGCGAAACATCTCAACAGCTAAACGACTCAACGCCTCAACCTCTTCATGAAGCATTACCTCGACGCCGCCGAGAACGCCGCGCGCAAAGCCGGCGAATCGCTTCGCAAGAATTTTCATCGCTCCCAGCACGTCAACGCCTTCACCGCCCATGACATCAAACTTGTGATTGACGTCCAGACCCAGGAGCTGATCACGAAACAGCTGCTCGACCAATTTCCCGAGCACGCGCTTTATGGAGAGGAAGGAATCGTTGGCGACCAGTCGAGCGAGCACCAATGGGTGGTCGATCCCCTCGATGGCACGGTCAACTATTTCTACCAGATTCCGCACTTCTGCGTCTCCATCGCGCTGCGCTTCAAGGGCGAGATCATTGTAGGGGTCATTTACGATCCGATGCGCGATGAGCTCTGGAGTGTGCAGAAAGGAGAGAAGCCCAGGCTCAATGGCGAGCATTTTCGAGTCAGCGACCGTCGCGAGTTGTCCGAGG
>Ga0070741_10018754_pt1 | contig 11150 bp, 10 predicted proteins | sample Coa_R1_4_FD_66440 | JGI IMG/M metagenome (GOLD analysis project Ga0070741, IMG submission 66440) | Surface soil microbial communities from Centralia Pennsylvania, which are recovering from an underground coalmine fire - Coalmine... | ecosystem: Environmental > Terrestrial > Soil > Unclassified ...
GACGTTGAACTCGTCGGCGAGGAAATAGCGGAAGCGCGAGGAATCCAGCACGCCGGCCATGCCGACCACCTTCTTGTGCGGCATGCCGGAGGCCTTCTGCAGCGCCCACACCATCGCATCCAGCGGATTGGTGATGCAGATGACGAAGGCATCGGGCGCGTATTTCTTGATGCCGGCGCCGACCTGCTCCATGACCTTGAGATTGATCGACAGCAGATCGTCGCGGCTCATGCCCGGCTTGCGCGGCACGCCGGCGGTGACGATGCAGACCCTGGCGTTGTCGAGCGCCTCATAGGAGTTGGCGCCGGTGTAATGCGCGTCGAACCCGTCGACCGGCGAGGACTGCGCGATGTCGAGCGACTTGCCCTGCGGCACGCCCTCGGCGATGTCGAACATCACGACGTCACCGAGCTGTTTCAGGCCGATGAGGTGAGCCAGTGTACCGCCGATCTGACCGGAGCCAATCAAGGCAATCTTGTCGCGCGCCATGGGAAATCCTTTAGAACCCGAACGGGAAGAGGTGGGAAGGTGGGTTTCGTTAGCCCTTTCGCGGAAGGCGTTCAAGTCGCGGCTTGCCCAATTGACAGGCCACCCGCGTCATTCCGGGGCGCGCGAAGCGCGAACCCGGAATCTCGAGATTCCGGGTCTGGTCCTTCGGACCATCCCGGAATGACCTCATGAGTAGCTAGGTCTCAACCAATCCCGTGGCGGCGCCGCTGGCCGACGAATCCTTCCGGCCATGGGGTAGCGCCAGATAGGATTCCGAACTCATTTCGATCAGGCGTGACGACGTGCGCTTGAACTCGTTGGCCTCGTTGCCGTCGGTCGCAAGATAGAGCGACACCGGGTCGGCCGCGGCCGAAGCCATCAGCTTCACCGCATTGTCATAAAGCGTGTCGATCAGCGAGATGAAACGCTTGGCGGCGTTGCGGTCGGGATAATCCATCACGGGAATATGGTCGATCAGGATGGTGTGATAGTCGTGCGCCAGACGCAGGTAATCGCTTGCGGCGAGCGGCGCCTCGCAGAGATCGGCAAAGGAGAACCGCGCCACGCCCTGCGCCGAGCACGGCACATGCAAAATGCGGCCCTTGATCGCAATGTCGCGCGGCTTGCACGGCGCGTTGCCGGTCATCTTCGCCCAGGCCTTGTCGATCGCGGCCGCCGCCTCGCGGTCATCGGGCACCAGCCACATCTTGACGCCCGTCAGCTTCTCCAGCCGGAAGTCGGTGCGCGCATCGAGCCGCATCACGTCCATATGCGCTTCGATCTGCGCGATGAAGGGCAGGAACAGCGCGCGGTTCAATCCGCCCTTGTAGAGATCGTCGGGCGCGACGTTGGAGGTCGCCACCACAACGGTGCCAAGCTCGAACAGTTTGGCGAACAGCCGACCGAGGATCATCGCATCCGCGATGTCCGTGACGTGAAACTCGTCGAAGCAGAGCAGCCACGCTTCGTTGAAGATCGCGCTGGCGGTAAGCGCGATCACATCGCCATCGGCCAACTGACCGCGCGCGATGCTCTGGCGATAGGCATAGATGCGCTCATGCACGTCGGCCATGAACTCGTGGAAATGCGCGCGGCGCTTGTGCTCGACCGGACTGGTCTGGAAGAACAAGTCCATCAGCATGGTCTTGCCGCGGCCGACTTCGCCGTGGATGTAGAGGCCGCGCGGCGGCTCCTCGTCCTTGTCACGGAACAGACGGCCGAGCAGGCGCTGCTTGCGCGCGGGCTTGTAGCCGGAAAGCCGCTGCTCCAGCGCGGCAAAGGCGTCGGCGGTCTTGATCTGCGCCGGATCGCGCTCGATCGTGCCTGACGAGACCAGGGCCTGATAATGCTGCCGGAAGGAGTCGGGGGTGGTGAGCATGCCCCTTTACGGCCTCAGCCGCGCAAAAATTGCAAGCGGGGAATTGGCGAGAGGGGTATGCCAAATATTGCCCTCGTCATGGCCGGGCTTGTCCCGGCCATCCACGTCTTCGACCGCGACGAGACCTAAGACGTGGATGCCCGGCACAAGGCCGGGCATGACGAGACGTTAGAGACACGGAATGTATCTACGCACTCAGCGCGTAGGAATCCTCGACCACATAGGGGCCGCCGCCGGTGGAGGCGCGCGCCGAAAACAATACGAAGCGCTCGGCGGTGAACACCTTGCTCGGGAAATAGCCGCGCACCGACAGGTAGTCGGCGACGTCCTGGCTGGAGGCGTCGTGCAGCCGCGCCAAGGTCACATGCGGCGTGAACTTGCGTCCTTCCGGATCGAGCCCGATCCGCTGCATGAGCCGTTCCAGCTCGGCCTGCAGCTCGATCAGCGGCCGGCTCGGCTCGACGGTTGCGACCACCGCACGCGGCTTGCGGCCGCCGAAGCTGGTCAGCCCCTGCACCTTCACCTCGAACGGCTTGCGGTTCACGCGAAACAGCATCGATGCGATCTCGTTGGCGGAGATGCCGTCGATATCGCCGATGAAGCGCAGGGTGACGTGATAATTTTCGGGATCGATCCAGCGGGCGCCGGGAAGGCCGCCCCGCAATCCGGAAAGCGTCTGGCCGATCTCGGCCGGGATTTCCAGTCCAGTAAACAAACGCGGCATCGATGGGACTCCCGATGCTTGGGTTTGACGCCGCGAATCATAGCGCAAACCCCTAAACAATTCCCGGTGACGAATCACCGACGGTTATTTTGTACCTGAGTTGTGTGACTCTGCGAAGCACGATGCGTTAAGGTTGCGGAAACCTCCGTGAATAGCGTTGAGGGTTAGGGTTATCGCTGCCTGCTTTTCAGTGCCCTTGCTGTTTGATCGCGCCAAGTAATGCCTCGACCATAGGCATGATGTTCTTGACGATGATGTCGACGCCCGCGGGCGTCGGGTGAATGCCGTCGGCCTGGTTGAGCTTGGCATCCGCAGCGACGCCGTCAAGGAAGAATGGATAGAGCGGCACGCCGAAAGATTTGGCCAGATCCGGATAGATCGCATTGAAGCGATCGGCGTAGTCCTTGCCATAGTTCGGCGGCGCCAGCATGCCGCACAGAAGTACGCCAACGCCCCGCGCCTTCAACCGCGTCAAAATGTCTGATAGCGCCGCTCGCGTGACCGACGGATCGGTGCCGCGTAGCGCGTCGTTGGCGCCGAGCTCGAGGATCACGCTCTGGGTTCCCTCCGGAACCGACCAGTCGAGCCGGTCGCGGCCGCCCGAGGCGGTATCGCCGGACACCCCGGCATTGCCGATGTCGACCGCTATCCCCTTGGCTCTCAAGACTTTCTGCAGCTTGGCCGGGAACGCATCCGATGCCGACAGGCCAAGTCCGGCGGACAGGGAATCGCCGAGCACGACCAGCTTGACCGGCGGCCCCTCGCCCGCCTGGGCTTCGTGCGCGAGCGTCATGTCCAGCGCGGTCAAGGCCAGAATCAACACAAGGATGTGCGCGAAGGAGGCGAGCCGCCCCTCGACCCCGCCTGCGAATGTGCCATATGACCGGGCCATGGACAGCCTCATCGAATCTCCCTCGCTCGCCGGCGCTGCCGCCGACACCATTACCATCACAGGCGTCAATCTCTCGCTCGGCAGCGGCGCCGCACGCGTTCATATCCTGAAAGACATCAGCCTGCGCGTCGGCTCGGGCGAGGCGATCGGCCTGATCGGGCCTTCGGGCTCGGGCAAATCCACGCTGCTGATGGTGATGGCGGGCCTCGAACGTCCTGACAGTGGAGACGTGGTGGTCAACGGCACGCCTTTCAATGCTCTCGACGAAGACGCTCTGGCGCGCTTTCGCGGCCGCCGGGTCGGCATCGTCTTCCAGTCGTTTCACCTGATCCCGACCATGACCGCCTTGGAGAATGTCGCGGTGCCGCTCGAGCTCGCCGGCGATGCCGACGCAAGCAAGCGCGCGGCACAGGAGCTTGTTTCCGTCGGTCTTGGCGACCGGTTGCATCATTACCCGACGCAACTCTCCGGCGGCGAGCAGCAGCGTGTCGCGCTGGCGCGCGCGCTCGCGCCCGATCCCGCGATCCTCGTCGCCGACGAGCCGACCGGCAATCTCGACGAGGCCACGGGCAAGCAAATCGTCGACTTGCTGTTCACCAAGCACGCCGAACGCGGCATGACGCTGGTGCTGGTGACGCACGACACCGCGCTGGCGCAGCGTTGCGACCGCGTGGTGCGGCTGCGTTCGGGCCGCATCGAGGCCGCGGACTCCGATCACGCCAAGGCTTCATGAGCGTCGCCTCCGAAAGCTTCGGCAGCGTCGCCGCCAAGCGCGCAAGCAGCGGAGGCACGGTGTCGCTCAGCCTGCGCTACGCCTTGCGCGAGTTGCGCGGGGGCTTGCGCGGCTTCTATGTGTTCATTTCCTGCATCGCGCTGGGCGTGATGGCGATCGCCGGGGTCGGCTCGGTTGCGGCCAGCCTCGGCGAAGGACTGGCGCGCGAGGGCCGCAACCTGCTCGGCGGCGACGTGGCCTTCGTGCTGTTCCAGCGCGAGGCCAAGCCGCAGGAGCTCGCCTTCCTGCGTTCGCGCGGCGAACTTTCTGTCATCGCGACCCTGCGCGCGATGGCGCGCGCCGCCGATGGCCGGCTCGCGCTGGTCGAGATGAAGGCGGTCGACGGCAATTATCCGTCACTCGGCGAGCTGACGCTCAATCCCAGACTTCCGCTCAAAGACATCCTCGAAGCGCGCGACGGCACCTTCGGCGCCGCGGCCGATCCGACCTTGCTGGCGCGGCTCGATCTCAAGATCGGCGACAAGGTCAATGTCGGCGACGCCACCTTCCAGATCCGCAGCGCGGTCGAGGCTGAACCCGACAAGCTCGGCGTCGGCGTCGGCTTCGGTCCGCGCTTCCTGGTCAGCGAGGCGGCGCTGCGCGCCACCGGCCTGCTGCAGCCCGGCAGCCTGGTGCGCTGGAATTATCGGTTGAAGCTGCCGCAAAATGCCGCCGACGATCGCGCCATGGCCGCGCTGATCGACGATGCGCGCAAGGCGGCGCCCGAGGCCGGCTGGGAGATCCGCAGCCGCGCCAACGCTTCGCCCGGCCTGGAGCGCACCATCAACCGCTTCACGCAATTCCTGACACTGGTCGGTCTTGCTGCGCTGCTGGTGGGCGGTGTCGGTGTCGCTAACGCGGTGAAAAGCCACATCGATCGCAAGCTCGAAGTGATTGCCGCGTTCAAGGCGCTCGGCGCGACCGGCCGCGACGTGTTCGCGATCTACCTGACGCAAGTCATCTTGCTCGCCAGCGTCGGCTCGGCGATCGGGCTCGCGGCCGGCGCAGCACTGCCGTTCGTCATTGTCGGCCTGTTCGGCAAATTGCTGCCGCTGCCGGTGGTGCCGGCCATCCATCCCGACGAGCTCGCGCTCTCCTTCGTCTACGGCCTGCTCACCGCTCTCGCCTTCGGGCTCTGGCCGCTCGGCCGCGTTCACGACGTTCCGGTCGCGGCGCTGTTCCGCGAAGCCGTGGTTGCCGAATGGCACCGGCCGCGCTGGCGCTATCTCGTGTTGATGGCGGTCGTGATCGTGCTGTTGATCGCGGTCGTGATCGGGCTCGCCTATGACAAGCGCGTCGCGGCGGTGTTTGTCGCATCGTCGGCCATCGTGTTCGCGGTCCTGCGCGGCGTCGCCTGGGCCGTCATGGCCGGAGCACGCCGCTTGCCGCGCACGCGCTCGACCATGTTGCGGCTTGCGATCACCAACATTCACCGGGTAGGTGCGCTGACACCCTCCGTCGTGCTCTCGCTCGGGCTGGGGCTCGCGGTGCTCGTCACCATCACCCAGATCGACGGCAATCTGCGCCGGCAATTCCTGGCGGCGCTGCCGGAGCACGCGCCCTCATTCTACTTCATCGACATCCCCTCTTCCGAAGCCGATCGCTTCGCGGCGTTCCTGCAGAAGACCGAGCCGCAATCGACCGTGGAGGACGTGCCGATGCTGCGCGGGCGCATCGTCGCCGCGCGCGGCGTGCGCGCCGAGGAGCTCAATCCCTCGACCGACGCCGAATGGGTGCTGCAGAGCGACCGCGGGCTGACCTATACCGGCGAAGTGCCGAAGGGCTCGAAGGTCGTCGAGGGCGAATGGTGGGGACCGGACTACAGTGGTCCGCCGCTGGTTTCGATCGAGAAGAAGATCGCCGACGGATTGCACCTCAAGCTCGGCGACGAGATCGTCGTCAATGTGCTCGGCCGCGACATTCCGGCCAAGATCGGCAACATGCGCAACATCGACTGGCAGGGGCTCGGCATCAACTTCGTGCTGGTGTTCTCGCCCAATGCTTTCAAGGGCGCGCCGCACACCCATATTGCGACATTGACCGAACCGCATCCCAGCGCCGAAGAAGACGCGCGCATCATCAAGACAGTGGCCGAAAGCTATCCGATGGTAACGAGCGTGCGTGTGCGCGAGGTGATGCAGACCATCGGCTCGGTGGTGACCAATCTGGCGCTGGCGATCCGCGGCGCCAGCGCGGTGACGCTGATCTCGGCGATCCTGGTGCTCGGCGGCGCGCTCGCCGCCGGCCATCGTCATCGGGTCTATGACGCCGTCATCCTGAAGACGCTCGGCGCCACGCGTGCCCGCCTGCTCGGTGCCTACGCGCTGGAATATCTCCTGATCGGACTGGCCACCGCGGTGTTCGGCATGATCGCAGGTTCGGTCGCCGCGTACCTGATCGTGACGCGGCTGATGACATTGAGCTTCGTCTGGGACGCCGGCAGCGCCGCCGCCGTGGTCGCCTCCGCTCTCGTCGTCACCGTGGGACTGGGTCTCGCCGGCACGCTGCTGGCGCTGAACCAGAAGCCCGCGACAGTGTTACGCAATCTATGAAGCGGGCAAGCAACGAAGGTTAACGCTCCGGCGCAGCCGTTCTTCCGCGATATTTATGGGATTTTTATACCTCGCAGGTTGCCGCACTCGCGGCGCGCGAGAGGGAGAGCGACAAACAGCCGCGCGTGGAAGCCACCCGCCGCTATGGTAGTTTGTACTGGAAACGCCACATAACAGCGCGGGTCAGATGGCGCGGTTTGATGACACAAAATTAATGTCGGCAGGCCACGCAAATCTGAGATAGGGTTTCACCACCCGGCGAAGCGAAAGCTTACACGAAGCTTACAAGGGCGCATCCGCCGGACAACCAACGGGAATTCGACCATGTCGGACTTTGACCGTAACTACGCATCTCCTTTCGGCCGGGCTGCCGGGCGTGCCGACGCCGCGGTCGTCGACGCCGGCCTGCGCGCATACATGCTGCGCATCTACAACTACATGAGCATCGGGCTGGCCATCACCGGCCTCGCCGCACTCGGCATCTACATGGCGGCGGTGACGTCCGATCCGTCGGGCGCCGCAGCCAAGATCGGCAGCGCCTTCCTGACGCCGTTCGGCTACGCGATGTTCGTGAGCCCGCTGAAGTGGCTGTTCATCCTGGCGCCGCTTGCCATGGTGTTCGTCATCTCCGCCGGCATCAACCGCCTCGCGCCCGCGACCGCGCAAATGCTGTTCTGGGTATTCTCCGCGCTGATGGGCGTCTCGCTGTCGTCGATCTTCCTGGTGTACACGCACACCTCGATCGTGCGGGTGTTCTTCATCACCGCGGCAACCTTCGGCGCGCTCAGCCTCTACGGCTACACCACGAAGCGTGACATGACCGGAATGGGATCGTTCCTGTTCATGGGCCTGATCGGCATCATCATCGCGAGCCTGGTCAACCTGTTCCTGGCAAGCTCGGCGCTGCAGTTCATCGTGTCGGTGGTCGGCGTGCTGGTATTCGCAGGCCTTACCGCCTGGGACACGCAGCGGCTGAAGAACGACTACATCTACGGCTACGCCTCTGCAGGCGGCGATGTGGCGGAGCGGGCGGCGATCACCGGGGCGTTGTCGCTCTATTTGAACTTCATCAACCTGTTCACGCTGCTGCTGCAGCTGCTCGGCCAGCGCGATTGACGCGCTTCACCGGGATGAACCCCAACCCCGGCCATTCGGCCGGGGTTTTTGTTTTGGCATGAATATTTCCCATCGTCATTGCGAGCGAAGCGAAGCAATCCACTTATCCGCTTGCGGCGCGGTGGATTGCTTCGTCGCTTGCGCTCCTCGCAATGACGGCTTTATCCTTACCCCATGTCCTCGCCCGAAATCCGGCCCGCCACCGCGGCCGACCTCCCCGCCATCACCAAAATCTACGAGCACGCGGTGCTCCACGGCACCGCCACCTTCGAGCTCACGCCGCCCGATCTCGCCGAGATGACGCGGCGCTTCAAGGCGCTGATCGACGGCGACTTTCCCTATTTCGTCGGCGTGCTGGACGGTCGTGTCGGCGGCTATGCCTATGCCGGCCCATACCGGCCGCGTCCGGCCTATCGATTCACGGTCGAGAATTCGATCTATCTCGATCCCGCCATTCATCGGCGCGGCCTTGGCCTGGTGCTGCTGCGCCAGCTGATCGAAGAAAGCGAGAAGCGCGGTTACCGGCAGATGATCGCCGTGATCGGCGACTCCGCCAATGCCGGCTCGATCGGCGTGCATACGCGCTGCGGCTTTCAGATGATCGGGACGCACCCGAATGTCGGGCTGAAATTCGGCCGCTGGCTCGACACCGTGATGATGCAGCTCCCGCTCGGGGAAGCGGCGAAGACGGTGCCGAAGGATTGATGAAGCGAAAGATATCAGTCCCTCATGGTGAGGAGCGCGTCTTCGCGCGTCTCGAACCATGAGGCCCAACTCAACTCGTTGCCATCCTTCGAGACGCCTGCTACGCAGGCTCCTCAGGATGAGGAGTCTTGAGTTACACCAGCGCCAGCTTGCGATCGATCACCAGCAGCACACGCTCAAGCTCATGGCCGCGGCGCAGGATCAGCCCGGTCGCCGAGATCACGCTATACATGCCTTGCTTGCGCACGAGCCGCGGATCCTTCTCGATCCGATAGATCGGCATCTCGGAGGAGCGGCGAAACACCGAGAACACCGCGCGGTCTTTCAGGAAGTCGATCGCGTAGTCGCGCCACTCGCCATCGGCGACCATGCGGCCGTAAAGATTGAGGATGCGGTGCAGTTCGAGGCGGTTGAAAGTCACCCGGTTCGGCAGGGAACTGTGATTCGCAGCGGCCCGCGCCGCTGCGTGACTTCCGCTTGGATCGGCATCCTCCGACATCAGACTCATGGAGCGCCTCCTTGTCATGTCGCTTCATGTCGCTGACATGATTGCGCTAACCGATGCCCTCCGCAAGGGTTCCTTTGGCGCATATTTGCGCACCAAACGCGGCTAAACGTCCGATTCACGCCGTCACGGGATCGTTAGCGCAATCACAATACAGCCCTTTTTCCGCCAACCGCCTGCCGCGCTGAATTGCGAAAAGTCTGCACTGCGTTGGCCCGGTTCTTTCGGTTTCGGATTCCTCAGCCCCCAGCCCCCCGGGATCGTCGGGACCGGGCCTAGCGCAGCAAAAAAGGGCCAACTTCGGTTGGCCCTTTTTGTTTGCTCCTGGGGCTTCTCAGCCGAAAGACGAAGATGCGAATCGGCACCGCCCGTTTCGCCGCCGGCGATCGAATCATCCGACGATTTCTCGGGGTGATCAGTGCAGCGAGGTGTAGGCCGCGCCCAGCATCGGGCCGGGCTTGTCGCGATTGCCGTCCTGGACCAGGACCACGGCGCCATCGACGCCCTCATGCGCCACGCTGTCGAGCGACACGGTCCAGCTCCCGGGATTGCCGTTCCAGTCGCCGACCTTCACGAGATTGCGCACCACATTGTAGTAGGTCAGCTCGCGTCCGCGGTTCTCGCCGCGGCCGACCGAGATCGGCACCGCCTTCGAGATTCCGCAAAGCCAGACTTCGCCATGCGACGCGGCGTGAGGCTTGTTGGCGGCCGCGACCGAGACGGTGATCTGTTTGCCGGCCTGCGTCATGGTCACGGGCACCGACATCACCTCATCGGTTTTGCGGGTCGCGCCGATCGCGTTTTCGATGCCGGCGCGGTCGCTGCCGACCACATGCGCCTCGCCGTTGATGACGGCTTGCGGCGTGTAGACCTCGCGGTCGCCGCGCACTTTCGAATAGGCCTTCTGGCGCGCGGTGAAACGCGAGTCGGCGAGCGTGTCCTTCCAGCCGAGATAATCCCAATAGTCGATCGGCAGGCTGAGCGCGATGATCGAAGGGTCCTTGGCGAGCTCGCCGAGAATCTTGTCGGCGGGCGGACAGGACGAGCAACCCTGCGAGGTGAACAATTCCACCACCGCGCGCGGATCGGCATGAGCAGGTCGGATGACCGCGACGATCGCGCAAATGCCGAGCGCACTCGACCAGCGCGAAATCGATTGATGGGCCATCATCACTGCCATACTGCCACAGCCGACGTTCCGTTTTTCCGTACTTTTACGGGATACAACCTGCCCCAACGCAATGAGGCGGCCCTTGTCATAGGCCGCCCCATCTTCAGTCGCTACTCACTTCGAAGTGAGCCAGTGATCACGTCTCGCTTATGCCGCGAGTTTGCGCAGCACATAGTGCAGGATGCCGCCGTTGCGGTAGTAATCGAGTTCGTCGAGCGTATCGATACGGCACAGCAGCGGCACGCGCTGCAGCGCGCCATCGCCGGAGACGATCTCCGCCGTGAGTTTCTGGCGCGGCTTCAGATCGCCCTGCAGGCCCCTGATCGTGACCTTCTCGTCGCCCTTCAGTCCGATCGACTGCCACGACGTGCCTTCCTCGAAGGTCAGCGGCAGCACGCCCATGCCGACCAGGTTGGAGCGATGGATACGCTCGAAGCTCTGGCAGATCACCGCGCGCACGCCGAGCAGGCGCGTGCCCTTGGCCGCCCAGTCGCGCGAGGAGCCGTTGCCGTACTCGGCGCCGGCGAACACGACCAGCGGCACGTTCTCCTGCTGATACTTAATCGCGGCGTCGTAGATCGACATCTGCTCGCCGTCGGGCCAGTGCCTGGTGAGGCCGCCTTCCGGGATATTGCCGTCGGCGCCCTTCAGCATGAAGTTCTTGATGCGGATGTTGGCGAAGGTGCCGCGCATCATGACTTCATGGTTGCCGCGGCGCGTGCCGTACTGGTTGAAGTCGGCGGGCCGCACCTGGTGCTCGCTGAGGAATTTTCCGGCGGGCGAGGTCAGCTTGATCGAGCCGGCCGGCGAGATGTGGTCGGTGGTGATCTTGTCGCCGAACATCGC
>Ga0070741_10018755_pt1 | contig 11150 bp, 14 predicted proteins | sample Coa_R1_4_FD_66440 | JGI IMG/M metagenome (GOLD analysis project Ga0070741, IMG submission 66440) | Surface soil microbial communities from Centralia Pennsylvania, which are recovering from an underground coalmine fire - Coalmine... | ecosystem: Environmental > Terrestrial > Soil > Unclassified ...
CTGTTCGGCCGCTTCGAGGCGGAGCTGCGGGCCGAGCTGCCGGCCGGGCTCGAGCTCTTCGACGCGCACACCCACCTCGGGCACGACATCGACGGGATGGTGGGCGACCTCGACGAGCTGATCGCGATCCTCGACCGCTACGGCTTCTCGCGCGCGAACGTCTTCTGCCTCGACGAGCCTGACCGCGTCCCGGCCTTCCGCGCCGGCAACAACCGGACGCTCGCCTTCGCCGAGCGCGCGCCGGACCGGCTGATCCCGTTCGTCCGCCTCGACCTGACCGACTCGCCCCTCGAGGAGGCGACGCGCTGCCTCGACGGCGGCGCACGGGGGATCAAGCTGCATCCGCGCGCGCAAAAGTTCCAGCTGAACGACGAGCGGCTCGCCCCCGTCTTCGCGCTCGCGTGCGAGCGCCGCGTGCCGATCCTCATCCACGGCGGCCGCGGGCTGCCGCCGATCGGCGACCACCTCGCGGCGCTCGTCGAGCGCTACCCGACGGTGCAGCTGATCATCGCGCACGCGGGCATCGCCGACCTCACCGGCCTCGCCGGGCACTTCGCGGGAACGCCGGGGGTCTTCTTCGACACGTCGGTGTGGAGCGCCGTCGACCTGCTCGGCTTCTTCCGGCTCGTGCCGCCCGAGCAGATCCTCTATGCCTCCGACTACCCGTACGGACGCCAGCCCGGCTCGCTGCTCCTGACGCTGCGCTCCGCGCGCGTCGCCGGCATCGACGAGCCGGCGCTCGCAGGCATCCTCGCGGGCAATGCGAACCGCATCGCCGCGGGCGAGCCGCCGCTCGAGCCGTCGCGGCCGCGCGGCGCGGACGTGCTCGCCCAGCCGATGACGCTCGCGCGCATCCACCAGTACCTGTCGATGTCGATGTCGCTCATCTTCACCCGGCAGCAGGACTCGTTCGGCGCGCTCGGGCTCGCGCTCAACGCCACCTACGAGCAGAACGGCCACGTCGAGGAGCTCGAGCAGATCCGCGAGCTGCTGCTCGCGGCACAGGACCTGTGGCGCTCGCTCCCGGAGATCTCGGACCCCGACGACGCCCGCGACACCGCGCGCACGACGTCGCGCCTCCTCCACCTCGCGGACATCGTGGCGATGACGACCGGTGCCTGAGCTCCAGCTCACCGTCAACGACGAGGTGTACGCGGTCGACGCTCCCGTCGGTGCGTCGCTCGCTCACGTGCTGCGCGAGACGATCGGGCTCACCGGCACGAAGATCGCGTGCAACGAGGGGCACTGCGGCGCCTGCACGGTTCAGGTCGACGGCGTGCCCGTGCTCTCGTGCATCACCCTCGCGCATGCGGTGCGCGGCGACGTGACGACCATCGAAGGGCTGCGCGACCATCCGCTCGTCGAAGCGTTCGTGCGCGCCGACGCCGTGCAGTGCGGCTTCTGCACGCCGGGCCAGGTCGTGTCGGCGGCCGCGCTCGTCGCGGCGATCCCGGAGCCGACGCTCGACGAGATCCGGCATCACATGGCCGGCAACATCTGCCGCTGCGGCACGTATCCGCGAATCGAGGAGGCGATCCTGCATTGGCGAGGCTGATCCGCACCGAGAAGGAAGTCGAAGGCCGCTTCGAGGAGGTGTGGCTCGTCGTCGAGGAGGATCCGCTGACCCAGTGGCCGGCGGGTCCGCTCGCCGTGGTCGGCCGCGACGCGGTGCGGAAGGACGGCCGTGAGCGCGTGCGGGGCGAGGCACGGTACACGGCCGACGTCAAGCTGCCGGGGATGCTGCACGCGGTGCTGCTGCGCTCGCCGTACGCGCACGCGCGCGTCACGCGCATCGACTTCACGCGCGCGCTCGCGCGCCAGGGCGTGCGCGCGGCGCTCGGGCCCGGCGAGGCGAACGGGCTCGTGGAAGAGCCGGAGTACACGGGCCAGCCGGTCGCCGCGATCGCCGCCGACACGCTCGAGCAGGCGCGCGCGGCACTCGCCGAGATCGACGTCGAGTGGGAAGAGCTCGAGGCGGTGCTCGATCCCGAAGAGGCGGTCGCGCGGGAGCTCTTCACCATGGAGACCGTGCGCTCCGAGCGCGGCGACTACGAGCGCGCGCTCGCAGAGGCGGACGTCGTCGTCGAGGGGACGTACCGCACCTCGGTCGTCCTGCACAACTCGATGGAGACGCACCAGGCCGTCTGTGAATGGATCGGCGACACGCTCCACGCCTACGTCTCGACGCAATATCTGTGGGGCGTCCGCGACGACCTGGCGAAGGAGCTCGGCGTCCCCGGCGACAAGGTGCGCGTCGTCTGCGAGTTCATGGGCGGCGGGTTCGGCTCGAAGAACGGCGCCGACGAGCAGACGTATGCCGCCGCGGTGCTCGCGAAGAAGACCGGCAGGCCCGTGCGCTGCGCGCTGTCGCGCCGCGAGGAGAACACCGCCGCCGGCAACCGCAACGCGACGATCCAGAAGCTGACGGTCGGTGCGCGCAGCGACGGCACGATCGTCGCGCTCGGCGGCGAGTTCATCAACGCAGTCGGCGCGTCCGGCTGGTCGGCCATGACGGAAGGCCCGTTGACGATGCTGTACGCGTGCGACAACGTGCGCACGGTCCGCTACGGGGCGAAGATCAACACGCCGCCGATGAAGGCGTTCCGCGCGCCGGGCTTCGTCGAGGGAACCTTCGGCCTCGAGTGCCTGATCGACGAGCTCGCGGAGAAGCTCGAGCTCGACCCGCTCGAGCTGAGGCGCCGCAACTACGCCGACTCGAACGACGGCAAGCCGTTCTCGTCGAAGAACCTGATGCAGTGCTACGACCTCGCGCAGTCGCACTGGGACCGCCGCGACGAGGTCCGCGCGCGCTCCGACTCGACGTGGAAGCACGGCGTCGGCATCGCCTCGCAGATCTGGTTCGGCGGCGGCGGCCCGCCGTCGTACGCGTGGACGCGTGTCGGCTCGGACGGCCGCGTCACGGTCGTGACCGCGATGCAGGACATCGGCACCGGCACGCGCACGGCGATGGCGCAGATCGCGGCCGAAGAGCTCGGCGTCCCGCTCGATCGCGTCGACGTCGTGCTCGGCGACACCGCCCGTGGCCCGTACGCGACGCTCTCCGCCGGCTCGTCGACCACGCCGTCGATCGGTCCTGCGGTGCGCGCGGCGGCGGCCGATGCGAAACGGCAGATCGTCGAGATCGCGGCCCAGCGCCACCACCTCGAGGAACGCGTGATCTCGATCGAGGACGGGGTCGTCAAGTCGGCCGACGGCAACCTGTCGACGCCGCTCGAGCAGCTGCTGGAGCTGCTCGAGGACGCGCAGATCCTCGGCAAGGGCGCGCGCGGCCCGAACCCGACCGGGATGAGCGTGCTCACGTTCGGCATCCATGTCGTCGAGGTCGCGGTCGACGTCGAGACCGGCGAGGTGCGCGTCGACCGCGTGTTCGCAGCGCACGACGTCGGACGGATCGTGAACGCGCTGGGCGCGCGCAGCCAGGTCGAGGGCGGGATCATCCAGGGCATCGGGCACACGCTCTCCGAGGTGCGCCTGCACGATCCGGAGACGGGCCGCATCCTCACGACGACGCTCGACGCGTACCGCATGCCGACGATCGCCGACGTGCCGGAGATCGTCGCCGAGTTCGTCGACGTCCCGGACGAGCACCTCACGAACCTCGGCTCGAAGGGGCTCGGCGAGCCGCCGATCGTCCCGATCGCCGCGGCGATCGCGAATGCGATCCGCGACGCGACCGGCGCCGACGTGCACGAGCTGCCGATCTCGCGCGAGGAGATGCTCCGAGCGCTCGAGGCGGCGAAGCAGAAAGAGCGTCGTGGAGCTCCTGCGGCCGTCTAGCCTGCAGGAGCTCGACGGCGGGCTTCTCGTCGCCGGCGGCACCGAGGTCGTGCCGCTGCTCCGGGACGGGCTGCTCACGGCCGAGCGCCTCGTCGACATCCGCGGCGTCGTGCCGCGCGGCGTGCAGGACGGGTCGATCGGCGCGGGAACGACGCTCGGCGAGCTCGAGGCCGACCCCTCGATCCCCGCTGCGCTCCGCGAGGCCTGCCGCCTCGCCGCGTCGCCGCAGCTCCGCAACATGGGCTCGCTCGGCGGCAACCTGCTGCAGTCGACGCGCTGCTGGTACTGGCGACTCGAGTATCCGTGCCGCCTCCACGGCGGCGACCGCTGCCACGCCCGCGAGGGCGAGCATCGCGAGCACGCGATCTTCGCGAACGACTTCTGCGCGTCCGCCCATCCCTCGGACGTCGCGGCCGCGCTCCTGGCGCTCGACGCGCGTCTGCGCACGACGCGGCGCGAGCTGCCGCTCGCGGAGCTCTACCGGCTGCCGGACGAGTCCGACCGCCGGACGACGACGCTCGACCAGGGGGAGCTGATCCTCGAGGTGCTCCTGCCGGAGGTGCAGGCGAGCGCCTACCTGAAGGCGATGGACCGGAAGCGCTGGTCGTTCCCCCAGGTCGGCGTCGCCGCGGCGCGCCTGGCGGGCGGCGAGGTTCGGCTCGGGCTCGCCGGGGTAGCACCGGTTCCTTGGCTCATCCGCGCACCAGAGGAGCTCGACTCGGCGACGCCGCTCCCGCGCACCGCCTGGAAGGTCGACGTCGCGCGGGCGCTCGTCCGGCGCGCGCTCGCCGCCCTGTAGAACGACCTAGAATCCGCGTCGGGATGGGGTTGCGTCTGGCGGTGCTGCTCGGCGTGGGCGGACTCGCGTGCTTCGGTGCGGTCGTCTCGTCCGCGCACGGCTCCCGCCCGCCGCTCGCGGCGGCGCACATCCCCGCGCTGCCGGCCCGCGACCCGCTCGTCACCGGGCGCTGCCCGATCCCCTCGCGCTTCCGGGACGCCTTCGTGCACGCCGCCCGGGACACGGGGCTGCAGCTCTCGATGCTCGTCGCGGTCGCCCAGGTCGAGTCGCGCTTCGACCCGGCCGCCGTCTCCTCGGCCGATGCGCGGGGGCTGCTGCAGGTGATGCCGACGACGGCGTCGTCGCTCGCGCTCGATCCGGACCGCCCGGCATCGAACGTGCTCGCCGGCGCGCGCTACCTCCGGCTGATGCTCGACCGCTTCCAGCGCACGGACCTCGCGCTCGCCGCGTACAACGCCGGCCCGACGCTCGTCGACAGACTCGGCCGCGCGCCGAGCCAACAGACGCAGACGTACGTCGCGAACGTGCAGCAGCGCTGGGCCGCCTTGGCGGGATGTAACTGATTCCGAGCATGATGGGCGGCGATGGTGTACGCCGTCGTCCTCGCAGCCGGCGCCTCGTCCCGCTACGGCGACGACCCTCCGAAGCAGACCGTGTTCCTGCCGCTCGTCGTCGCAGCGCTGCGGGAGAGCTCCGTCGACGGCGTCGTCGTCGTGAGCGGCGCGCACCCGCTCGACGTCGAGGCCGTCCACTGCCCGGACTGGGAACGGGGTCCGGGAGCGTCGCTCCGCTGCGGGCTCGCGGCGCTGCCCGAGCGCGCCGAGGCCGCGGTCGTCGTCCTCGCCGACGGGCCCGACCTCGACCCGGGCGCCGTGGACCGCGTCGTCGACGCCTGGCGCGCGGGCGGGAGCGACGTCGTCGCTGCGACCTACCGCGGCGTCCGGCTCCATCCCGTGCTGCTCGCCCGCCCCGCGTGGGCGGCCGTGCCGGACGAGGGGGCGCGGGGGCTCCCCGCGCAGCTCGTGCCCTGCGACGACCTGCGCTCCCCCGGGGACGTCGACCGCCGGCGATGAGTGAGGGAGGGCCGGGGCGGGAAACGACGAAGGAGGAGCGTCGGGATGGAGCACGCGCGCACCCTCGAGGCAGTCACCCCCGCGGACGAGTCGCCGCTGGCGCACGCCCGGCTGAAGCGCCAGCTGACGGTCGAGGAGGCGGCGAAGCGCGCCGAGGTCTCGCCCGACGAGGTGCGCTGGCTCGAGGAGGGCCGGCTCTACCGCTTCCCGACGCCCGACCGCGCCGTGCTCGTCACGCTCCTCTACGCGACCGCGCTCGGCGTCGACCACCGCGAGGCGCTCACGCTCGCCGGCCTGCCCGCGCCGCCGCTGCCGCAGAACCCGATCCGCCGGCTCGGCGCGTTCGCCGCGGTCGCCGCGGTCGTCGTCGCGGCGACGCTCGCGGTCGTCCTCGCGAAGGCGGCGTCCCAGCACTCGAAGCCGTCGGAGTCGGCGTCGGCCGCGGCGACGCTGCCCGCTCCGTGGGCGATCAAGGTCGTCGTGCTGAACGGCAGCGGCGACATCGTCTACACGCGCAGCGTCGCCAGCCGGATCCAGGCGCTCTCGTACCGGATTCAGAAGGTCGGCAAGGCGACGAGCTTCAACTACCCGCAGACGGAGGTGTACTACCCGCCGGGCGGCGAGGCGATCGGCGTGCGGCTCGCGAAGCAGCTCGACGTGCCGGTGCAGCCGCTCCCCGGCGGCACCGACGCGCGGAGGCTCGTCGTGATCGTCGGGCCGCGCCGCGCGGTCGGAACCTAGTTCAGCGGGATCCGCAGATCCGCCAGCTTCTGCTTCAGCGCGGCGGGCATCGGCTCGTTCACGGCCTGGCGCACGTAGATGCGCAGGCTCTCCTCGAACCGGTAGCGCCGCCTGCACCAGTCGCACTCGTCGAGATGGTGCTCGGCCTCGACGCGCTCCTGCTCGGTCAGGGTGTGGTCGAGGTACGGCTGCATCAGCTCCTCGCAGTGCGCGCACGGGTCGTCGTGCCATTGCGTCATGACGCATCCTCCAGAACGGAATCCGCGAGCTCGCGCTTGAGGATGCGGCGGCCGCGATGCAGGCGCGACATCACCGTGCCGATCGGGATGTCGAGGATGTTCGCCGCGTCCTGGTAGCTGAAGTCGCCGATGTCGACGAGCACGATCACGTCGCGGAAGTCGTGCGGTACGGCGGAGAGGGCGGTGACGATGTCGTCCTGCGAGAGGCGCTCGAGCACGCGCTCCTCGTCGTCGGCCCCGTCGGTCTCCGCCAGCTTGTCGTACAGGTAGTAGTCGTTCGCCTCGAGCGGCGTCGTCTGCGGCGCGCGCTGCGAGCGGCGCCCGCGATCGATGTTCAGGTTCGTGAGGATCCGCAGCAGCCAGGCGCGCAGATTGGTGCCCGGCGTGTACGAGCGCCAGCTGCGGAACGCGCGGGCATACGTCTCCTGCACGAGATCCTCCGCCTCCTCGCGCGACGGCGCGAGGTGCCGGGCGACGCGGTACACCTGGTCCGCGAGGCCGAGCGCCTCCTCCTCGAAGCGGACCCGGTCGCGCGCCTCGGTCGCGAGACGCGTCGCGTCGGTCGAGGCATCTGCCATCACGGCCACGGTATCTCACAACGCCCGCGCCGCCGGTGTGATTCCCCGCGCCCGGGGTACGGAAGCCGCATGGGAGAAGTCGTCGGCGAGAGCTACGGGGACGAGCACTCGGAGGAGGAGGCGCCCTCGCAGCACGGAACGGCGCCCGGCGAGGGACCGAACGACGCGCCTGCGACGACGGGGACGCACCGCGGCTGGGGCGACCCGCAGTCCGAGCCGGACGAGTCGGACGGCTAGACCGGGACCGACTCGCGGAAGCCGCTGCGGGCCATCGCCTCGAGCAGCTCGTCGCGCGACGTGCGCTCGTCGTCCCAGACGAGCGTCACCTGGCCCATGAGATTCGCGTTCGCCGCCTCGAGGCCGTCGTGGTCCGTGAGCGCAGCAGCGAGCCGGTTGACGCACCGCTCGCAGCGGATCCCCGTCACCTGCAGCGTCTCGCTCACCGTCGCCATGCGGTCAGCCTAGCGTGCGTGCGACGACGTCAGCGACGGGGTCGTCGGCGCGAAGCTGCGCGAGCGCCTCGGGCTCGGGCGGCTCCGAGCCGAGCAGGTCCCGCGCGAGCTCGCGCGCGGAGACGACCCGCTCGCCGTCGGGATGGATGAGCTCGGCATCGAGCCCCTTCCGCGCCGCGGCCCACCGGTTCTGCAGGTAGTCGCCGCGGTCGGCGCGCGCCGACGGCGCGCGTGCGACGAGCTCGGCCACGACGCGCACGAGCAGCTCCGTGCGCTCGAGCGCGGTCGGCTGATCCGCGACGCGCACCTCGATCGTGCCGAGCCGCGGCTGGGGACGCACGTCCCACCATACGCGCGTGTAGTCCTCCATGACCCCGAGCCGCACGAGGCGCTCGACCCACTCCTCCCACGCGTCGTACGAGCCGAAGTCGGGCGGCGCGCCCGCACGCGGCAGCTCGGCGAGGATGCCGGCGCGATTCGAGAGCATCCCGGTCGCCTCGCCGTCCACGAGCGGCGAGTTCGCCGACAGCGCCAGCACCACGGGCAGCCACGCCAGCACCGAGTCGAGCCGGTCCCAGCAGCGCTCGGCGCTCTCGACGCCGACGTGGACGTGCAATCCGTTCACGCCCTGCCGCCGGGCTGCACGGCCGACGCCCTCGATCATCGAGAGGTACCGCGCCTCCTGCACGACCGGCAGCGACTCGAGCGGCGCGCGCGGATGCGAGCCGGCCGCGGCGACGCGCAGTCCGTGCTCCCCCGCGATGCGCGCGGCCGCCTCACGCAGCGCCCGCAGCGAGGCGACCGCCTCTGAGACCCCCGCGCACACGGGCGTCGTCAGCTCGACGACGGAGGCGTGCAGCTCGGTCTTGAGCGTCCCCGGCAGCTCCAGCGCCTCGGCACCGCGCACGAGCACCTCGACCGCGGCCGCCGGCTCGAGCGTCTCCGCGTCGAGGATCATCAGCTCCTCCTCGACGCCGATCGTGAGCGGAGGGGACGAGCCGAAGTGTCGCTCGATCACGTCTTGCCGCGAATGCCGTGCACCGGACGGCCCGCCGCTTCCCACGCGTAGTACGACGCGCTCGGGCCGAAGCCGAGCTCGTACGTGACGACGCGGGGATTGCGTCCGACCTCCTTCGCGCGACCGGCGTGGCGGAGCAGGTTCGGATCGTCGCGCTCCTGCCACACGAGCACGAGATGTGCGGCGGTCATGAACTCCGCGACGAACTCGCAGCCCGGCGCGGGGCATGGAAACGGGTCCGTGGCGACGCAGTACCAGCCGGCGTGGTCTTCGCCGTCCTCACCGCTCCAAACCTCGTCGTCGACCTCGGGCTCCGACACGCCCACCTGGCCGGCATGCCCGAAGTGGAACTCCTCCCGCTCCACGGGCGAGAACGGTAGCGGACGACGTCAACTTGCTTGGCGTGAGTCAGGGGCCCCGGGCAGGCGGTCGGGGCCCCCGACTCACACTCCCGCTACCGCGCTGGCCTGCGGTGACGCGGGAGCCGGCCCCCAGGGGTGCGGGGACCGAACTGGGCGGCTAGCAGAGGGGAGAGGCAGGTTGCCGCCCAAGCTTCACTTTCACGTCGAGGGGTTTCGAGTTGCGGTAAAGCTCGAGCTCCACGGATTGTCCGGGTGACTTGTCCGCGACGATCGCGCGCAGCGCGTCCACGGACGCGACCGGCTGACCGTCGGCCTTCACGATGATGTCGCCGCCGAGCGGCCAGGTGCTGCCGGCGAGCGTGACCTGCGTCGTGCCCGCGTGCACGCCCGCCTTCGCGGCGCCCGCGTCCTTGCACACGCCGCCGACGAGCAGCCCGTGCCGGACCGGCAGCTTGAAGAGCGTCGCGACCTTCGGCGTGATCGCACGCGCGTCGAGGCCAAGGAACGGATGCTGGACGACGCCCTTCGCGATCAGCTGCGCGACGACGTTCTTCACCGTGTCGATCGGGATCGCGAAGCCGATGCCGATGTTGCCGCCGTCCGAGCCGGACGTCTGGATCTGCGAGTTGACGCCGATCACCTCGCCGCGTGCGTTCAGCAGCGGGCCGCCGGAGTTGCCGTGGTTGAGCGCCGCGTCGGTCTGGATCACGTTGTCGATCGGCGCGCCGTTTGGTGCGTCGATCCGCCGCTGGAGCGCGCTCACGATTCCCGAGGTGATCGACCGGTCCTCGCCGAGCGGGTTGCCGATCGCGACGACGGAGTCGCCGACCCGGACGGAGTCCGAGTCGCCGAGGACGAGCGGCGTCAGCGCCCGCGAGCGCGCCTTCACCTGGAGGACGGCGACGTCGGTCGACGGGTCGCGACCGACGACGCGCGCGTTCAGGCGCTCGTTGTCCGAGAAGCTCACCTGCACGCGCTGCGCTCCCTGCACGACGTGGTAGTTCGTGACGATGTGGCCGTCCTTGTCGATCACGAAGCCCGAGCCGAGCGCCTCCTGCGTCTCCGCGGACGGGCCGAGGAAGCCGAACGGGTCGAGGAACGGATCCGTCTGCACCGCGACGCGGCTCGTCGCCGTCACCTGGACGACGCCCGGCGCGGCGCGCTCGTACACCTCGTGAATCGTCAGCGGCTGCAGCGTGCGGGCGAACGACGCGGGCTCGGGATCCTCGGCGCGCGGCTGCACGAGCCGGACGGTCGTCGTCCCGCTGAGCCCGCCGGCGGCGGCGACGATGCCGACGGCGATCGCTGCGCCCGCGACGCCCGCACCGACCAGTGCCGCTCCCTGGAGTGCCAGCCCACGCACTCCCCCATTTCACCCGAGGGCGTGTTGAGATCGGGTTAAGCGACCGGAGAGGCCGCGTTGTGCCCGCGGCGGAGGTTCTCGGCGCTCTGCTCGGCCGCGTGGAGCGCGAAGTGGAGCTGCGCGGGCGTATTGGGGCCGTAGCTGTACGTCCCGGAGAGGACGTTGCCCAGGCGCTGGTAGATCGCGTACGACGTCGTGTCGACCTTGTGCGCCTGGACCGTCGTCGTCGACTTGCCCTTCACCTTCTTCGTCACCTTCACCTTGATCGTGCCGCGCACGCGGATCTTCACCGCGAGGTAGCCCTTGAGGAGGTGCGAGTCGTGGAACCGGGTGATCGTGTAGAGGAGCGGCGGGACCCCGGGCTCGCCGGTCGCGATCGGACGGTTCGGACAGGTCTTCGCATGGTGCAGCGCCTCGCGGATCGCCTGCGCCGCGCCGCCCGGCCGGTACGTGACGACCTCGTTCGAGAGGCCGAGCGTGCCCCCCTGCTTCAGATAGTTGACCTGCAGGCGCGAGGTGCGCAGCTTCTCGCTCGGGTAGCCGGCGGTGCCGCAGAGATCGAGCGTGACCGTGTTGACGACGCCCTTGCCGTCCTGGCGCTGGAGCTCGACGTAGCCCGTCCCGACCTGGGTCGGCGCGAGGATGAGCTTCGAGACGTTCGGCGTCCCGGCCGCGAGCACTGCGGTCAGGGCCAGCAGGATCCGCATGCCCGAAGCTTACCCCCGGT
>Ga0070741_10018756_pt1 | contig 11150 bp, 10 predicted proteins | sample Coa_R1_4_FD_66440 | JGI IMG/M metagenome (GOLD analysis project Ga0070741, IMG submission 66440) | Surface soil microbial communities from Centralia Pennsylvania, which are recovering from an underground coalmine fire - Coalmine... | ecosystem: Environmental > Terrestrial > Soil > Unclassified ...
GGTCGTGATCCTCGACGAGCCGACCGCGGCGCTCGGCGTCGCCCAGACGCGCCAAGTGCTGAACCTCGTGCGGCGGCTCGCCGAGCAGGGCCTCGCCGTCGTGATCATCTCGCACAACCTCCACGACGTCTTCGAGGTCGCCGACCGCATCACCGTGCTGCGGCTCGGCCGGAACGTCGGCGTCTACGAGCGGGCGACGACGACGCAGCAGGAGATCGTGTCCGCGATCACCGCCGGCGTGCCGACGAAGGTCGCCGGGATCGCGTGAGCACGGCGACCGAGCCGGCCCCCGCGGCCGAGGCGTTCGAGGTCGAGGAGACGCTCGGCCTCGGCGCCGTCCTGCGCCAGCGCGTCGAGGCCCTCCGCGCCGGCGACGTCGGGTCGCTGCCGGTGCTCGTGTTCATGGTCGCGATCACGATCTTCTTCACGTCGAAGACGAGCGTCTTCTTCACGGCGGTCAACCTCGACAACCTGATCCCGCAGATGTCGCAGGTCACGGTGATGGCGATCGGCGTCGTCTTCGTGCTGCTGATCGGCGAGATCGACCTCTCGATCGGCTACCTCAGCGGCCTCGCGGCGGTCGTCGTCGCGGAGCTGCAGGCGCCCGGAACCGGGCACGACTTCCCGTGGTTCGTCGCGATCCTCGGGGCGCTGGCGGTCGGCGCGGTGATCGGCGCGGCGCAGGGCGCGATCGTGGCGTTCATCGGAGTCCCCTCGTTCGTCGTCACGCTCGCGGGGCTGCTCGCGTGGAACGGGGTGATCATCCAGGCGCTCGGGACGCAGGGCGTGATCGGGATCCAGGACCGGCAGATCAACGGCATCTCGAACTACTTCTTCCCGAGCTGGTTCGGGTGGGCGGCGGCGGGCGCGATCACGGTCGGCCTCGTCGGGCTGGCCGTCAGCCGCATCGTCTCGCGCCGGCGGGCCGGCCTCGGAGCGGGGAACGCGGCGCTGATCGCCTCGCCGGTGATCATCCGCTCCGGCGCCGCCTGGGCGATCGTCGCCGCCTGCAACCACGACCGCGGCGTCCCGTTTGCCGGTGTCCTGATCGTGACGATGCTCGTCGTCTGGACGTTCGTCGCGCAGCGAACGACGTTCGGGCGCCACGTGTACGCGGTCGGCGGGAACGCGGAGGCCGCCCGGCGCGCGGGCATCAACGTCAAGTTCATCCGCGTCACCGTATTCACCATCTCGGGCGTGATGGCGGCGCTCGGCGGCATCGTCGCGGCGAGCTTCCTCCAGTCCGTCGACCTGACCGCCGGCTCGGGCACGATCCTCCTCGACGCGATCGCGGCTGCGGTGATCGGCGGCACGTCGCTGTTCGGCGGCCGCGGCTGGGTGAGGTCTGCGCTCCTCGGCGCGATGGTCACCCAGACGATCCAGAACGGCATCGACCTCGTCGGCTACAGCGACGCCGTCAAGAACATCGTCACCGCCGCGATCCTGCTCGCGGCCGTGACGCTCGACACGATCGCGCGGCGCCGCCTGGCTGCGTCGGGGCGGTAGGGCAGCGGGAGGCGGCGGAAGGGAGGCGGCCGGCGGCCGCGCGCCTCAGCCGCCGCCGACGAGGGTGACGACGCCGTCGGCGAGCTCGAGCCGCTCCGCGCCCCGCGCCCGGTCGTGCAGCCGGCGCAGGTAGCGCAGCTCGACGTCGTTCACGTCGCGGGCGACGAGGTGGCTGCCGCCCCGCTTGCGCGCGACGTAGCGGGCGCGGCCGAGCCCGCCGCGCAGCTGCTTGCGCCGCGGCACCGGGATCGACGCGAGCTCGATCGCGTAGGCGAGCTCGTCCTCGTGGACCTCGCGCGCGCGGGCGTCGGCCTCGAGGCCGAGCGCGCGCAGCTCCTCCTCGAGCGCGAGCACCGCGGCCCGCACGTAGGGCAGCACGGCGACGTCGAGGGCCGCGTAGCGAAGCGCGCCGTGGCCGAGCACCGGCGCCCCCCACCTGGCCTGCTGGTGGCGCTTGGCGAGCGTGAAGCCGAGCACCGCCTCGACGAGCGTCGTCAGCCCGACGTGGCGCCCGGCCGTCGCCTCGGCGCATGCGAGCAGCGGGTGCTCGTAGGCGAGCCTGCGGCGGAGGAGCTCGTCGCGGAGCAGGAACAGGCGCGCCGAGGGGTCGTAGACGGCGCGAAAGGCTCCCTCCCAGTCCGCGTCGCGACCGAGGTAGCGCAGCCACTGCTCGTAGTCGCCGCTCGGCGTGTGCATCACCTTCGTCAGCGCCGGGTCGCCGAACAGGCGCTGGAGCGAGCGCGCCTCGACCGCCTGCGCGTCGACCAGGTGCTGCTCCTCCGGGAGCTCGGAGCCGGAGCCGCCCACGCCGATCTGGACGAGCCGGAGCCGCCGCTTCTCGGGGTCCGGGTTCATTGTGAACTCGAAGTCGACGGCGATCGCGGAGAGCCGCCCCTCCGCGCGCCACGCTTCGAGCGTCTCGAGCAATGACGCCAGCGTCCGCGCGTCGCTGACGAGCCGCCAGCTCAGGTGCTCGGCCGCGAAGGCCTCGCGCCGCGCGCGGGCGCCCGCGGCGGCATCGTCCCCTCCGGCGCCCCCTCCCCCGCTCACGCCCGTACCCTAGAGACGCGGCAGCCGCCCGCGCGCCGCTCGCTCGGGCGCGGTACGTCTCGGCGACCGTGGAGCGCGCGCGCGCGTCCCGGACGCCTCGCGCTCGCCGGGCGCCCGGTCGCGGGGTACGGTGAGGCGGTGCGCATCTTCGTCGCCGGCGCGACCGGGGTGATCGGCGTCCGCGTCGTGCCGCTCCTCGTCCACGCCGGCCACGCCGTCGCCGCGATGACCCGAGCGCCCGCGAAGGCCGAGCTCCTCCGCGAGCTCGGGGCGGAGCCGGTCGTCTGCGACGTCTACGACGCCCCTGCGCTCCGCGACGCCGTCGCCGGCTTCCGCACGGAGTGCGTCCTGCACGAGCTGACCGATCTGCCCGACGAGGTGTCGCGGATCGCGGACTATACCGGCGCGAACTCCCGCATCCGCCGGGAGGGGACGCGGAACCTGCTGGCGGCCGCCGAGGCGGCCGGCGCGCGGAGGTTCCTCGCGCAGAGCGTCGCGTGGACGCTGCCGGGCGACAGCGGCGCAGCCGTCGAGGAGCTCGAGCGGAGCGTGCTCGAAGCGAACGGCGTCGTCCTCCGCTACGGGCAGCTCTACGGACCCGGTACGTACCACGAGCAGGCGCCCCCTCCCCCGCCGCGGATCCACGTGGACGACGCGGCGCGGCGCACGGTGGACGCGCTCGACGCCCCCTCAGGCGTGATCGAGATCGTCGAGGACGCCGATGGCTGACGGTGGCGCGGCGCGCGGGCCTCGCTCCGGCGCCGCAGCCTCGGTGAGGGTCGACAAGTGGCTCTGGGCGGCGCGCTTCTTCAAGACGAGGAGCGCCGGCGACTGCTGCTGTCGCCGCCGGACACGTCGCGGTGAACGGCGTCCGCGCCAAGCCGGCGCGCGAGGTCGGGATCGGCGACTGGTTGCACGTGACGCGCGGCGAGCAGCGCGTGACCCTGGTCGTCGCCGGCCTCGCGGAGCGGCGCTGGCCGGCGCCCGCGGCTGCGGCGCTCTACGAGGAGACCCCCGAGTCGGCGGCGGCGCGGGAGCGGCTGGCGAGCGAGCGCCGGCTCGTCTCCGAGGTCGTCGGCAACACGGGGGCGCGCCACGCGTCCGGCCCCGCCTGGGTGAACCTCGACTGGAGCCGCGAGCGGCCCGTGCTGACCGTGCACGACCTCGGACCCGGCTTCACGCCGCAGGTCGACCTGCCAGCCGACCCCGACAGCACCGACGGCCGCGGCCTCTACCTCGTCGCGCGCCTCACCGCCGAGCTCGAGATCGCGAGCAAGCGCGCCGGCGGCGCCCGCGTCACGGCGACGCTGGCCGTGCGGCGGGCGCCGGAGGAGAGCTTCGACCCGCCGCGCCGCGCCGTGTCGGCGCTGCCGACGCCGGAGGAGGCGGAAAGCGACGGCACCTTCGGCAAGGAGCCGTTCCTGCGCGCGCTCGTCGTCCAGCTCGCGCAGCACGTCGAGCGCGAGCTCGGCCCCGTTGCGGCCGCGGCCGCCGTCGCCCAGGTCGGGGCTGACGTCGGCGCGCGGATGGAGGAGGAGTACCGGCGCGTGCGCAGCATCGTCGAGCGCCTCACGCCCGAGCAGCTGGCCGACCTCGACGTCCGGCTGAAGCGCGCGATCCAGGGCGACTTCTACGTGATCGAGGGTGCTCGGCGACCGGCGCTGCCGTTCGGCGACGTCGTCCGGCGGGCGCCGACGCTCTGCCGGATGACCTCGAGCGTCTTCGGCGGGATCGGCGCGCGGAACGCCGGCGGGGCGTCCGTCCAGCTCGAGGAGCGGATCGCGGTCGGCGACCTCGCGTGCCGCGTCGTCGTCTGGCTCGGCGAGGAGACGGGCAGCCGGCTCGGCTACCTACGCCGCGCCGCCGGAGAGGTAGCTACCCGAGCGACTCGCGACCGGGCGGCTCGTCGAAGTCCGCCGCCGGCCGCACGGCGATCAGCCGGTTCGGGTTGATCGAGGGGTGCGTCAGGTAGTAGTGGCGCCGGAACTCGTCGAAGCGGACGGTCTCCGCGATGCCCGGCTGCTGGTAGAGGTCGCGGAGGTACGCCCACAGGCTCGGGTAGTCGACGATGCGGCGGCGCGAGCACTTGAAGTGGATGTAGTAGACGGCGTCGAACCGGACGAGCGTCGTGAACAGCCGCCAGTCGCTCTCGAGCGGCCGGTCGCCGAAGAGGAACCGCCGGCGCGCGAGCCGCGCATCGACCTCGTCGAGGAAGCCGAAGATCGCCTCGACCTCCTCTTCGTACACCGCCTGCTCGGTCGTGAAGCCGGCCTTGTAGACCGCGTCGTTCAGCGAGTCGTACATCCGCGCGTCGAGCTCGTCGAGCTCCGGGCGGAGCGGCTCGGGGTAGAGATCGACGTCGGCCGAGCCGAGCGCGCCGAACCCGGTCTCGAGCATCCGCAGGATGTCGCCGGAATCGTTGTTGACGATGCGGCCGGTCTCGCTGTCCCAGAGGACGGGGACGCTGAAGCGCCCGTCGAAGCCGGGGTCCGTCGCGTGGTAGGCCTCGCTGAGGAACGACCAGCCGTTCTGGCGGTCGACGTACTCGCCGCCAGTGAACGCCCATCCGCGCTCGTCGCGGACGGGGTCGACCACCGACATCCCGACGACCTCCTCGAGGCCCTTCAGGCGCCGTCCGATAACCGTCCGGTGGGCCCAGGGACAGGCGTACGAGACGTAGAGGTGGTAGCGGCCGGGCGCGGCGGGAAAGCCCGTGGAGCCGTCGGCCGAGACCCACTCGCGGAAGCGGCTCGGCTGCCGCCTGAACCTCCCGCCGACGCGCTCGCCGTCGAGAGCGAGCTGCCGGTCGATCGCAGGGGTCGGCACCGCCGACAGTTCTAGCGGCCGACCCCGGTCCCGCCGAGCGAGAATCGTCTCGTGACGCACCCCGCGGACCTCGGCGTCGTCGAGTCGGTTGCCGTGCTGCGCGAGCGGCGGCTGTCGTCGCGCGAGCTCGTCGACGCGTGCCTCGAGCGGATCCGCGAGCGCGACGGCGTGCACAGCCACGACGGCGATCCGCAGTCGCTGAACGCGTGGATCCGCGTCTACGAGGAGGACGCCCGAGCGGCGGCCGCGGCGGCCGACGAGCGGCTCGCGAGGCCGGAGCCGCCGCCGCTCTGCGGCGTGCCGATCGGCCTCAAGGACCTCTACGCCGTCGCCGGCAAGCCGCTGACGGCCTCGAGCCGGCTGCTCGACGAGACCCCGGACCGAAGCTGCGACGTCTGGCAGTCGCTCGAGCGGGCCGGAATGGTCCTCCTCGGCCACCTGCACACGCACGAGTTCGCGCTCGGCGGCACGACCGACCAGGTCGGCAACCCCTGGGCACCTGACCGCTCGCCCGGCGGCTCCAGCGGCGGGTCGGCCGCGGCGCTCGCGGCGCGGATGGTCGCCGCCGCGACCGGCACCGACACCGGCGGCTCGCTGCGCATCCCCTCCGCGCTTTCCGGCGTCTCGGCGCTGAAGCCGACCTACGGGTCGCTGTCGCTGCGGGGCATCGTGCCGCTCTCGACGTCGCTCGACCACCCGGGGCCGATGGCGCGAACGCTCGAGGACTGCGGCGCGCTCCTGGCCGCGATGACGCCCGGGCGAGCCGAGCCTCCGGCGACGCTCGCCGGCGTCCGGCTCGCGCTGTCGCCGCGCGCAGGCCTCACCTCCGTGGACGCCGACACGGCAGACGGGCTCGAGCGGGCGCTCGACGTCTGCCGCGGGCTCGGCGCCACGATCGTCGAGCCGCCCGCGCCGCCCGCGCCGCTCGACGTGTTCGACGACTTCCTCGTCGTGCTCCTCGCCGACCTGCTGACCTGGCATCGCCGCTTCGACGGCCGCCGCGAGCTGTACCGGCAATCGATTCGCGAGTTCGTCGAGATGGCGGAGCAGCGCGCGCTGAGCGCCGAGGCGTACGTCGCCGCGGCGACGCGCCGCCGCGAGGCGACCTGGGGCTGGCTCGACTGGTTCGCCTCCGAGCGGCTGAGCGCGCTCCTCGAGCCGACAGTCGCGATCGTCGCCCCCGTCCGCGGAGGAGGCTACGAGCATCCGCTGAGCGACACCGACCTGCTCCCGTTCACGCACTACTGGAACTGGACCGGCTTCCCCGTGGCCGCGCTCCCGAGCGGCGTCGGGCCGCGGAGCGGCCTTCCGGTCGGCGTGCAGCTGATCGGCCCGTCCGGCTCCGACTGGCGGCTCCTGTCGCTCGGCATCACGCTGCAGCGCGAGCTCGGTGTCCCGCAGCCGCCGGATCCGCAATGATGCGCAGACGATGAAGCTCGAGAACGCCTTCGACGTGCCCGCCCCGCCGGAGACCGCCTGGGCGCTGCTGAACGACGTGCCGCGCGTCGTGCCCTGCATGCCGGGCGCGGAGCTGCGGGAGGTCGTCGACGAGAACACGTTCAAGGTGACGATGCACGTGAAGCTCGGCCCGATCGCTCTCCAGTTCGCGACGGACGTGAAGAAGGAGGAGGTCGACGAGGCTGCGATGTCGACGACGATGTCCGCGAAGGCGCGCGAGCAGAAGGGGCGAGGCGGCGCGACGGCGACGATCCAGTCGTCGCTGCAGCCGGCCGGCGAGGGGACGCGCGTCACGATCGTCACCGATCTCCACCTGCAGGGGACGGTCGCGAGCACGGGCCGCGGCATCGTCGGCGACGTCGCGAACCAGCTGGTCGGCCGCTTCGCCGACTGCCTCGCGCAGCAGCTGCAGGCGCCAGGGCCGGACGGCGGCTCCGCTCCCGCCGAGGCGGCGGACGCGGCGGCGCCAGACGCGGCGGCGGCGGACGCGGCGACGAGCTCCGCAGCCTCGGAGGCGGCGCCGGCGACCGCGGCCCCAGCGCCGGCCGCTCCCCTGCCGGCCGCGGCCGCGCCCGCTCCGGCGCCCGCGCCGGTGAAGCCGGTCGGGGCCGGGTCGCTCATCCTCCGCGCCCTTCTCCGCCCGCTCCTTCGCCTCCTCGGCCGCCGGTAGGAGGCGCGGCCGGGCGCACCCGTGCCACCCGGCTGCACGTTCAGCGAACGATGTCCGCTCCGGGCCGGCTGCTTCGCTTCGACTCGTTCCAGCAGCGCCACCCGGTGCTCGGCTTCCCGCTCGCGGTCCGCCAGAAGTACTCGGACGACCAGGGCGGCTACCTGGCGGCGACGATCGCGTACTACGGGTTCTTCTCGATCTTCCCGCTGCTCCTCCTGCTCGTCACGATCCTCGGCTTCCTGCTCCGCGGCAACCCCGGCCTCCAGAAGCAGATCCTCGACTCGGCGCTCGGCGACTTCCCTATCCTCGGCGACCAGCTGCAGCGGAACATCCATTCGCTGCGCGGCAACGGCCTCGGGCTCGCGATCGGAGCGATCGGCTCGCTCTGGGCCGGCACCGGCGTCGCCCTCGCCGTCGAGAACGCGATCAACCACCTCTGGGGCGTCCCGTTCCGGCGTCGCCCGGACGCGCTGCGGGCGCGCCTGCGCGCCGTCGGGCTGCTGCTCCTGCTCGGCGGCGGCACGCTCGTCACGACCGGTCTCGCCGGCCTCGGCACGGCGGGCGTCTCGCTCGGGCCCGGGCTGAAGGTCGTCGTGATCGCCCTCTCGGTCGCGGTCGACTTCGGCCTCTTCTGGCTCGCCTTCCGCCTGCTGGCCGCGCGGGCCGTCGCCTGGGGCGAGCTCTGGGTCGGCGCCGTCGCCGCGGCTGTGCTCTGGGAGGGGCTCCAGCTCCTCGGCGGCTACTACGTTGGCCACGTGGTGCGGCACGCGACGAGCGTCTACGGCCTGTTCGCGATCGTGATCGGGCTGCTCTCGTGGCTCTACCTGGGCGCGCACGCGATGCTGCTCGCCGCGGAGGCGAACGTCGTGCTCAGCCGCGGCCTGTGGCCGAGGTCGTTCTCGGTGATCGTCGAGCTGCCGGCGACGGAGCCCGACGAGAAGGCGCTCAGGCAGCGGGCGCAGGTGGAGGAGCGGCGAAGCGACGAGCGGGTGGAGACGACCTTCGGCCGCGACCGCCGGTGATCGCGGCCGGCGGGAGCACCGCGCTCGTCGTGGTGCTCGTCCTCTCCGTGGTCGTCCCGCTCGTGCTCCTCGCGATCGTCTCCTGGATCTTCTGGCGGGCGCGCAACAACCCGTAGCGGACACCCCGCCGTCGTCGCCGCCCGTCCGTCCGCTTCGCCCCCGTTGACGAACACGTCTCCGCGCACGGACGTGTCCCTCGCAGAACCCGCCCGCGTGCAGGCGAAACGTGCGACGGACATGTCCAGGGGTCTGACCCCTTGACATGGCGGCTGCGGCCACGGCGAGAGGCGAGGGGTCAGGCGCCCGCGCGGGGGCGCCAGCTCGTCAGGTCGAAGACGCGGCTCAGCTGGTGGAGCACCGCCCGGGCGATCGCGTCGCCGGCGGCGGGCTCGTAGTGGACGCCGTCGCCGGCGCGCATCTGCACCAGCCTGCCGTCGCTGTTTCGGAGGTATTGGGCATAGCGGCCGCCGACGGCGAACATGCGCCACGTGTCGAGGTAGTACGCGCCGCGGGGGTGCCGGCCGGCGACGCCGGCGAGGATGCTGTTGACGACGCGGAAGCCCCGGTTCCAGCCCTCGCCGCGCGCGATCGGCAGGCCGAGCCAGACGACGTAGACGCCGGCGTCGTTCAGCTCGCGCGTCACGCCGTCGACGCGGCGCCGGTACTCGGCCACCCAGCTGCGGCTGCCGAGCGGCCCGATCGACCGGCCCGCGGGGACGCCGCTCATGTAGTCGTGGGCGTCGTCCGCGCCGAAGGAGAGGACGGCGACTCGCGGCCGCAGCTCCCGCAGCGCCGAGAGGATCCTGCTGAACCAGTTGAAGACGTCGGGACGGCCGAGGCCGGTCGAGACGCGGCTCTCGACGCCGAGGACGTCGATCGCGCTGCGGCCGGCGGTCGCCCGCTCGAGCGACTGCCCTGGCACCGCGGCGAGGGAGTCGCCGGCCACCCACAGGCGAAGCGGCCGCGCCGGGCTGAACGCCGGCCTCGCCGCGAGCGGCGGCGTGGGTCTCGGCCGCGCCGGCGTCGCCGGCCCCGCATGCGGTCGCGCCGGCGACGCCGGCCCCGCCTGCGGGCGCGATGGCCGCGGCGCCGGCTCCGCGCCCGGCCGCGGCGCCGGCTCTGCGCGGGGAGCCGGCCGTGGGTGCGGCAGGGCCGAGGGCTTCGGCACCGCCGGCGACGCCGAGAGGACGACCTTCGTGTCGATCCGGTCGTCGTCCCCGCGCCCGATCGCCGCCTTCAGCTCCTGCCGCGGGCGATCGAGGTACAGGAAGTGGCTGACCGAGACGAGCCGCTTCGTGACCACGATCGCCACGTCTCGCTGCACCCCCTGCGGCTGGATCTCCGCCGTCTTCCTGAGCCCGTGCGCGTCCAGGAGCGCCGCGAAGAGGAGCGCGCAGGCGACGCCGAGGACGATGCGAGCGGCGGGCGGCAGGCGACGGAGGCGGCGCACGGGCTCTAGAACCGGAAGTAGATGAAGGGGGCGACGCCCTGCGGGCCGAGCGCGTCGATCGCCATCAGCGCGGCCGCGACGCAGGCGGACTGCGCGACGAGCGACAGCCGCCGGCCGCGCTCGAGCAGCGCCGCCACCGCGCCCTCGGGGACGTACTGGCTGCCGATCCCGACGACGATCGCGAGCACGATCGAGGTCGTGACGAGCGGCGACGCCCGGCCCCACGCGTCGAAGAGCCGGACGATGACGTCGCCGGCGCGGCCGAACGAGTCCGCCCGGAAGAAGATCCAGGCGAAGCAGACGACGTGGAAGGTGACGAGCCGCGCCACGAGGCGCCGCAGCGGCGTGTCCGGCGGCGGCGGCAGGCAGCGCGCCTCGCGCCGATCGCGCGCGAGCCGCGTGAGCGCGAGCCCGGATCCGTGGATCGCGCCCCAGGCGACGAACGTCCACGCGGCGCCGTGCCACAGCCCGCCGAGGAGGAAGGTCAGGAACAGGTTCCGGTACGTGAGCAGCCGGCCCCTGCGGTTGCCGCCGAGCGGGATGTACAGGTAGTCGCGGAGCCAGCGGGAGAGCGTCATGTGCCAGCGGTGCCAGAAGTCCTGCAGCGACACGGCCGTGTAGGGCGCCGCGAAGTTCTGCGGGAACTCGAAGCCGAGCAGCAGCGCGACGCCGATCGCGATGTTCGTGTAGCCGTAGAAGTCGGCGAAGATCTGGACGGCGTACCCGTAGACGCCGGCGAGCATCTCGAGCGACGAATGGCGCTCGGGCGCGGCGAAGACCTCGTCGACGAGGTGCGTCGAGAGGTGGTTGGCGATCACGACCTTGAAGAAGAGGCCGGTCAGGATCAGCCAGAAGGCACGGCTCGTGTCGATCCGGCGCGCGTCGCGCGGCCCCTCGAGCTGCGGCAGCAGCTCCTTCGCCCGGACGATCGGGCCGGCGACGAGGTGCGGGAAGAACGAGAGGTAGACGGCGAAGCGCGGGAACGGCGCCGGCGCGATCAGGCCGCGGTACGTGTCGATCACGTACGAGAGCGCCATGAACGTGAAGAACGAGATCCCGACCGGCAGCGTCACCGACACGAACGTGCTCAACCCGTGCACGCCGAGCCGCGAGAGCGCGTCGACCGCGGAGCTGACGAAGAAGCCGGCGTACTTGAAGTAGCCGAGCA
>Ga0070741_10018757_pt1 | contig 11149 bp, 8 predicted proteins | sample Coa_R1_4_FD_66440 | JGI IMG/M metagenome (GOLD analysis project Ga0070741, IMG submission 66440) | Surface soil microbial communities from Centralia Pennsylvania, which are recovering from an underground coalmine fire - Coalmine... | ecosystem: Environmental > Terrestrial > Soil > Unclassified ...
GAGATCATCGCGGACCCGAAGTCGCTCACCGGGCGGTACCTGGCCCGGGACCTGGCGATCCCGGTGCCCGCCGCGCGGCGCCGCGGGACCGGGAAGACCCTGACCATCCACGGCGCGCGGGAGCACAACCTCAAGGGGATGCCGGTGCGGATCCCGCTCGGCACGTTCACCTGCGTGACCGGGGTGTCGGGCTCGGGCAAGTCGACCCTGGTCAACGACATCCTGTACCGCGCGCTGGCCCAGGTCTTCCACCGCGCGCAGGAGAAGCCCGGGGCCCACGACCGGATCGAGGGTCTGCAGCACCTGGACAAGGTCATCAACATCGACCAGTCCCCGATCGGGCGGACGCCGCGCTCCAACCCCGCGACCTACACCGGGGTGTTCGCGTTCATCCGGGCGCTCTTCGCGCGCACCCCCGACGCGCGGGCACGCGGCTACGCGCCGGGGCGATTCTCGTTCAACGTGAAGGGCGGCCGGTGCGAGGCGTGCCAGGGCGACGGGCTGGTCAAGATCGAGATGCACTTCCTCCCCGACATCTACGTGACCTGCGAGGTCTGCAGGGGGAGGCGGTACAACCGGGAGACGCTCGAGATCCGGTACAAGGGCCGGAACATCGCCGAGGTCCTGGAGATGACGGTGCGGGAGGCCCTCGCGTTCTTCGAGCCGGTCCCGGTGATCCGGCAGAAGCTGCAGACGCTGCACGACGTCGGCCTCGACTACATCCGGCTCGGCCAGGCCGCGACCACCCTGTCGGGCGGGGAGGCGCAGCGCGTGAAGCTCTCGACCGAGCTCTCGCGCCGCGCGACCGGGCGGACGCTGTACATCCTGGACGAGCCGACGACCGGCCTCCACTTCGCGGACATCCAGCGGCTGCTGGACGTGCTGAACCAGCTGGTGGACCAGGGGAACACGGTGGTGGTCATCGAGCACAACCTGGACGTCGTGAAGACGGCCGATCACGTCATTGACCTCGGGCCGGAGGGGGGCGACGCGGGCGGCCGGGTGATCGCGACCGGGACGCCGGAAGAGGTGGCGGCCCAGGGCGAGACGTCGGCGACCGGCCGCTTCATGGCCCGCGCCCTCGCGGCGAGCGGCGCGGCGTGACCGCCGCCGGCTGCGCGGCGCGCGCCCTCGCGCGGGCGATCGCGGTCCTCGTCCTGGTCGGCGCCGGCGCGCGGGGCGGCGCCGCCGCGGGCCTGCCGGACGACGACGAGGACGCGCAGCGGGAGGTCTACGTCCCGCTCCCGGAGTTCCGTCCCTACCCGGACCGCGACACGCTGGCGGTCGAGCGCGTCACCCTGATCCGCGTGCGCCGGCCGGACCAGTCCGAGGCCGTGGTGGCCCGCGAGGACACGGGCTGGGAGCAGGTGGTCCTGGACGGCTGGCAGCTGGCCTTCTACAGCCAGGCGAAGCTGCCGCTGCGCCGCGGGCCAGGCCGCGACGTGATCGTGCAGGAGTGGTCGGGGGGCGCGCACTGCTGCTTCGACTACCACGTCCTCCACGTGGAGGGCCCGCGGGTCCGCCGCGAGGGCACGATCCGGGCCGGGGACTGCGCGCTGCGCGTCGCGGACCTGGACCAGGACGGGCGCCTCGAGCTGATCGCCTGCGACGCGCGGTTCGCGTACGCGTTCGACCTGCCGTTCGCGGAGTCGCCCCTGCTCCCGATCGTCTACGCGCTGGGCGAGCGCGGGCTCGTGACGGAGAGCCGGCGCTTCCCCCAGGTGTACCAGTTCCGGATCGGCCAGGAGCGGCGGCGCCTGGCCGAGGCCGAGCGGGCCGGGGACGCGCGAGAGGCCCGCCGGGCGGTGATCAGCATCCTCCTCCATACGCTCTACGCCGGGCGCGTCACCGAGGCGTGGTGCGGCTTCGAGCGCGCCTACCGGTGGGCGGACCGGGCCCGGGTCCGCCAGGAGGTCCTGGAGCGGCTCCGCGCGGGCGCCCGGCCCGACGAGGGCCGGATCCCGACCGTCGATCTCGCGTACGCGCTGACGCCCCCGCGGCCCTGTCGCTGACGCCCGCCGCCCCTGGGCGGCCCGGCGACGGCCGTGCTAGGATTTCGCTGCGACGTCTCGCAGGTCTCGGGAGGCACGATGGCCCACGACATCACGCGGGTCCGCAACATCGGGTTCGTCGGCCACGGCGGCGTCGGCAAGACGTCGCTGGTCGAGGCCCTCCTGTTCCGCGCCGGCATGACGACGCGCCTCGGGCGCGTCGACGACGGCACCGCGACGACCGACTTCGATCCGGAGGAGATCAAGCGGAAGATCTCCATCAACACCGGCGTCGCGTACCTGGACTACCGCGAGCACCGCTTCCACCTGGTCGACATGCCCGGGTACGGCGACTTCATCGCCGAGGCCCGGGCCGGCCTGCGGGTGGTCGAGGGCGCCGTGCTGGTCGTCGACGCGGTGGCCGGCGTCGAGGTGCAGACGGAGAAGGTCTCGAAGTTCGCCCAGGAGTACGGCCTGCCCCGGCTGGTGTTCGTGAACCGCATGGATCGGGAGCGGGCCGACTTCGGCCGGACGCTGGAGTCCCTCCAGCGGCGGCTCAAGGGCCGCTTCGTGCCGCTGCACGTGCCGATCGGGCAGGAGCACGGGTTCCGCGGGCTGGTGGACGTCCTGAAGGGCCGGGGTTTCACCGTCGGCGCGACGCCGGGGAAGATCGACGAGGGCGAGGTGCCGGTCGAGCTCGCCGCCACCGTCCAGGAGTACCGGGACAAGCTGGTCGAGGCGGTGGCCGAGACCGACGACGACCTGCTGGCGCGCTACCTGGAGGAGGGGACGCTCGACGACGCCGAGGTCGTCCGGGCGCTCCGGGCCGCGATCGCGGCCGGCAAGCTGGTGCCGGTGATCTGCGGCTCGGCCACCAAGGCGGTCGGGATGCGCTCGCTCCTCGACGTGGTCATCGACTCGTTCCCGTCGCCGGCCGAGCGCCCGCCCGTCGAGGGCATCGACCCGCGCACGAAGGAGCGGGTGGCGCGCGCCCCGGGGGCGAAGGAGCCGCTCTGCGCGCTGGTGTTCAAGACGCTGACCGATCCTCACGTCGGCAAGCTCACGCTCTTCCGCGTCTTCTCGGGCACGCTGACCGGGAACTCCCAGGTCTACAACGCGACCCGCGAGACGCGCGAGCGGGTGGGCCAGGTCGCCGAGCTCCAGGGGAAGGAGCAGAAGCCGGTCGACGCGCTGGCGGCCGGGGACATCGGGGTCGTCCTGAAGCTCCGCGAGACGCTGACCGGCGACACCCTCTGCGTCGAGACCGCTCCCATCGTCCTCCCGCGGATCGAGTTCCCGGAGCCGGCGATCTCGTTCGCGCTCCAGCCGAAGGCCAAGGGGGACGAGGACAAGATCTCCAATGCCCTCGCCCGGCTGGCCGAGGAGGACCCGACGCTCCGGTACCACTACGACCCGGAGACGAAGCAGCTCCTGATCTCCGGCGTCGGCCAGCTCCACATCGAGGTCACCCTGGAGCGGATGAAGCGGAAGTTCAATGCCGAGGTGCTCCTGCTGCCGCCGCGGATCCCCTACAAGGAGACTGTCAAGGGGCGCGCCCAGGTCCAGGGGCGCCACAAGAAGCAGACCGGCGGCCGGGGGCAGTTCGGGGACTGCTGGGTGGAGATCGAACCGCTTCCGCGCGGCGGCGGGTTCGAGTTCGTCGACAAGATCTTCGGCGGCGCGATCCCGCGGAACTTCATCCCCTCCGTCGAGAAGGGGGTGCGGGCGCGGCTCGAGCGCGGGGTCCTCGCCGGCTACCCGGTGGTCGACGTGCGGGTGACGCTCTACGATGGCTCGTACCACAGCGTCGACTCGTCGGACATCGCGTTCCAGCTCGCCGGCCAGATCGCCGCCGAGAAGGCGGTGCTGGAGGCCCGGCCGTGCCTCCTCGAGCCCGTGATGGACGTCGAGGTCACCGCGCCCTCGAGCATCGCCGGGGACGTGATCGGCGACCTCAACAGCCGGCGGGGGAAGATCGCCGGCATGGAGCCGGGCGACGAGATGACGGTCGTCCGGGCGCAGGTGCCGATGGCCGAGATGCTGAACTACGAGCCGAACCTCCGGTCGATGTCGGGCGGCCGCGGCAGCTACTCGATGGAGTTCTCCCACTACGAGGAGCTGCCGGCGATGCTGGCGGACAAGGTCGTCGGCGAGGCGCGGAAGGAGCGGGAGGCCCGCGCGGCCGAGAAGCACTGACCGGCCGCGGGCGCCGGGCTCAGGCCGGGCGCGCCGGCCCGATCGTCTGCTCGACCTTCGCCAGGAGGTCCCCGACGGCCACCGGCTTCGCCAGCTGGCCGACGATGTTGAGGCCGGAGTCGGCGGCCAGGTCCGGCCCCTCGTCCAGGTGGGCGGACACGATCACCACGGGGATCGTGTGCCACTTCGGGTTGGCCCGGACGTTCTCCAGGAAGTCCCAGCCGGACGCCCGCGGCATCCGGAGGTCCAGCAGGATCAGGTCGGGGAAGAGGTCGCGGATCAGCTCGGCGGCGGTCAGGCCGTCCTCCGAGCCGACCGCGGCGTAGCCGGCCTCCTCCAGGACCTCGATCCACAGGCTCCGCAGCCGGGCGTTGTCGTCGACGACGAGGACCCACTTGCGCGGCGCGAGCTTGCCGGGTGACGGGGGGCCGCCGGTCGTCATGCCGCCCACACGGTACGGAGCCACGTCGGGCTTGTCAAAGGGTTCCTGGGCGCTAGAATCGCCCCGTGGCCCTGGACGACCGGCTGGTCGCCGAGACGGCGCGGACGCTCTATATCCGGGCGCTCAAGGTGCTCCCGCCCGACGTGAAGGCCGCGCTCGGGCAGGCGCACGAGCGGGAGCGCCACCCCAGGGCCCGCGAGCTGCTCGGGACCATGCTTCGCAACATCGAGGTCGCCGAGACGCGCGGGCTCATGGTGTGCCAGGACACCGGCACGCCGGTGTTCCGCGTCCGCGTCGGGGCCGGGTTCCCGCTCGACCGGCTCGGCGGCCACCGGATCGAGCGGGCGCTGGCCGAGGGCGTCCGCCGGGCCACCGCCGAGCACCCCCTGCGCTCCAGCGTCTGTCATCCGATCACCCGGGCGAATCCCCAGACGAACACCGGCTGGCGGATCCCGGTGGTGGACTGGGAGTTCCTGGAGGACGGCGACGCGCTCGAGCTCCGGATGATGCCGAAGGGCTCCGGCTCGGAGAACATGTCGTTCCTGAAGATGCTCCCGCCGGCGGCCGGGCTGGCGGGCGTCAAGCGCTTCGTCCTGGACTGCGTCCTCGAAGCGGGCGGGAAGCCCTGCCCGCCCACCGTGGTGGGGGTCGGGCTCGGCGGCACCGCCGACCTGTGCATGAAGCTCGCGAAGGTGGCGATCTGGCGGCCGCTCGGCCAGCCGAATCCCGACCCCGAGCTGGCGCGGCTCGAGGCCGACCTGCTCGACGGGATCAACATGACCGGGCTCGGTCCCATGGGGCTCGGCGGCGACACCACGGCGCTCGCGGTGATGGTCGAGGCCGCCTACACCCACATCACCCAGAACCCGGTGGCGGTCACCCTCCAGTGCTGGCGGGGCGAGCGCGCGTGGGCCCGCCTCTGGCCGGACGGCCGGGTCGAGCACGGGGTCTGAGGAGCGGCCCGTGGAGCGCCGGCTCCGCCCCCCGCTCGACGAGGCGGGCGCGCGCGCCCTCCGCGCCGGCGACTCGGTCGTCGTCGACGGCCCGGTCTACGGCATCCGGGACGCCACCCTCGTCCGGATCGTCGACGAGGGCCGCGAGCCCCCGGTCGACCTCCGCGGCGCCGTGCTCCTGCACACCGCGCCCAACGTCGCCCGGGAGGCCGGCGGGCGCTACCGCGCGCTGTCGGTCGGGACCACCACCAGCATGCGGATGGACCGCTTCACCCGGCCGCTGCTGGCCCGCTACGGGGTCCGGGCCATCATCGGGAAGGGCGGGCTCTCGCCCGAGAGCCTCGCCGCCCTGGGCGAGCACGGGGCGGTGTACCTGGCGATCACGGGCGGGGCGGCCGCCCTCCAGACGACGCAGATCGCGGCCATCGAGGCCGTCTGGTGGGAGGACCTCATGCCGGAATGCCTCTGGCGCTTCCGGGTCGAGGGGCTCGGGCCGCTGATCGTCGGGATGGACGCCCACGGCGGCGACCTCTACGGCGACGTGCTCGCCGAGGCGCAGCGGCGGCTCGCCGCGATCCACGCGCGCCTCGGCCTCTGACCGGCGCAGGGGTGCGGGCGCGCTGGGGGTGGTGCGCCGCGACCCACGCGCGCCTCCGCGCCTGACCGGCCTCCCCGCGGCGCCGCGCCCGGTCAGACCGGGACCAGCGCCAGGATCAGCCAGCCCAGGACCAGGGTGATCACGGTGAGCGGCACCCCGACCCGGGCGTACTCCCAGAAGCCGATCGTGACCCGGGCCTCGCGGGCCGCCTCGACCACGATCAGGTTCGCCACCGACCCGAGGATGGTCAGGTTGCCGGCGAGCGTCGACGCCATCGCGAGGAGGAGCCAGGCCCGCGTCGGCTCGCCGAACGTGGGGACGACCGTCTTGAAGAGGAGCACCGCCGGGACGTTCGAGACCAGGTTCGAGACGGCCGCCGTCACGGCGGTCAGGACTGCCGGGCGGGCCAGCGCCGGTCCCCCCGCGGCGCGCAACAGGAGCTCGGAGAGCCGGGACTCCTCGACCCCGCCGATCACCACGAACAGCCCGGTGAACAGGACCAGCAGCTCCCAGTTGATCTCGCGGTAGATCTTCTCCGGCTTCACCCGGCGGGTGAGCAGGCAGTAGGCGGCCCCGCCCACCGCGACCAGCGCGATCGGCACCCCGGCGAGGAAGGCGACGAGCATGACGCCGACCGCGAGCACGGTCTTCGCCATGAGCGCGCGGTGGACCGGGAAGTGCGCGTCGAGATCCACGGCCGGCAACGCCGGCGGGAGCGCGCGGCGGTAGACGAGCCACACGACCGCCAGCGCCACGACGAGGCCGACGGCCGCGACCGGCGCCTCCCGGAGGAGGAAGGCCCGGTAGCCGATCCCGGAGAAGCTGCCGATCAGCATGTTCTGGGGGTTGCCGGTCAGCGTGGCGACGCTGCCGACGTTGGCCGCCGTGGCCAGCGCGATCAGGTACGGAACCGGCGGGAGCCGGAGCTGGCGCGCGACCGCCAGCACCACGGGGGCCAGGACCAGGCAGATCACGTCGTTGACGAAGAGCGCGGACAGGACCCCGGAGGCCAGGATCACCACCGCGAGGAGGCCGACCGGCGTCCGGGCGCGGCGGACCGCCCAGTGGGTGACGAGGTGGAAGAATCCGGACAGCCGGAGATAGCCGGCGACGATCATCATCCCGAAGAGGAGGACGAGCGTGTGGGCGTCCACCGCCGCGACGGCACGGTCCCACGGCAGCACGCCCCCGACGACCATCGCGGCCGCGCCGATGATCGCGACTCCCGTGCGGTCGACGCGGAACCCCGGCAGCCGCCCGATGGCCAGCCCCAGGTACGTTCCGGCGAACGCGATCAGGGCGATCATCCGGAGCCAGGAGAGTGCAGGCACGCCGCGCAGTATACGGCGCGCGGGACGCGGGGGCGAGGACGGCGAGCCGGGGTGCGCGGCCGCCGGGCGCGGTCGCCGGGCGCATTGCGCGGACCTCTCGCCGGGGCTATGCTCGGTCGCGGGCCGCCCCGGGCCGGAACCATGTACCTCTCGCACTTCGGTTTCCGCGAGGCGCCGTTCTCGGTCACCCCCGACCCGCGCTTCCTCTACATGAGCGAGCGCCACCGGGAGGCGCTCGCACACCTGCTCTACGGGGTGAGCGAGCACGGCGGCTTCGTCCAGCTCACCGGCGAGGTCGGCACGGGGAAGACGAGCGTCTGCCGGTGCCTCCTCGAGCAGCTCCCGCCCGAGGTCGACGTGGCGCTGGTCTTCAACCCCCGCCTGAGCCCGGTCGAGCTCCTGGCGGCGATCTGCGACGAGCTCCGGATCCCGTACCCGGCGGGGACGGCCAGCGCCAAGGTCCTCGTCGACCTCCTGTCCCGGCGGCTCCTGGAGGCGCACGGCGGCGGGCGCCGCACCGTGCTGATCGTCGACGAGGCCCAGAACCTCGCGCCCGGCGTGCTGGAGCAGGTGCGGCTCCTCACGAACCTCGAGACGGCGCGCGAGAAGCTGCTCCAGGTGATCCTCATCGGGCAGCCGGAGCTCGCGCGCCTGCTCGCGCGGCCCGGGCTGCGCCAGGTCGCGCAGCGGATCACGGCGCGCTACCACCTCGCGCCGCTGACGGCGGGCGAGACCCGCGCGTACGTCCGCCATCGGCTGGCGGTCGCCGGCCGCCCCGACCCTCCGTTCACCGAGGCGGCGATGCGCACGGTGCATCGGCGCTCGCGGGGCGTCCCGCGGCTCATCAACGCGATCTGCGATCGCGCGCTCCTCGGCGCGTACGCCGGGGGCCGGAGCCGCGTCGACGCCCGCACCGTGCGCCGGGCGGCGCGCGAGATCGCCGGCGGGGGCTGGCCCGGGAGGGCGTGGGCATGGCCGCGCGTCGGCGCCGCCGGCCTGGCCGTCGCCGCGTGCGGCGCGGCCGTGGTGCTGGTCACGCCGGGGCAGCTCGGACGCCAGGCCGAGCGGGTGGTGGCGGAGCGCGCGGCCGCGGTCGGCGCGTCGCACCTCGTCCCCGCCGCGATCGACGCCGCGTCCGCGTTCCCGCCGGCCCCGGGCCCGGCGCTCCGTCTCGCGGAGCTGCTGCGCGATCCGGGGCTGCCGGCGAGCCGCCGGGACGCGCTCGCCACCGTGCTCGCGCGCTGGGGCGCGCGGCCGGGGGGCGTCGCCGCCGAGTGCGGGGCGGGGGGCGCCGGAGAGCTCGACTGCCTGTCGGGCGTGGGCACCTGGCGCAAGCTCCGGCGCCTGGACCTCCCGGCGGTCCTCGAGCTGATCGCGCCGGACGGCAGCCGCCGGTATGCCGCGCTGGTCGGGCTCTCGGTCTCGCACGCGAGCCTCCGGTTCGGAGAGCTGGTGGTCACGACGCCGCTCTCCGACGTCGACCAGGTCTGGGAGGGGAGCTTCCTGGTGATGTGGCGTCCGCCGGGCGTGCGCCTGCCGATCCGGCCCGGCGACGCCGGCGCTCCCGTCGCGTGGCTGCGCGCCCGGCTCGCGCCGCTCGATCACGGGCCGGCCGGCGGCGGCCCGACGTACGACGAGGCGCTCCGGACGCGTGTCGCGGCCTTCCAGCGGGCGCGCGGGCTCATCCCCGACGGGATCGTGGGCCGGGAGACCGCGATGGTCCTCCTGGCTGCCGGCCCCGACGCCGGCGCGCCCCGGCTGTCCGCCGGAGTCGCCGAGACCGGTCCGCCGGACGAGGCGCGGCTGTCGTCCCGAGCCGAGTAGGACGCGCGCGATGTCGTTCATCCTGGATGCTCTCCGGCAGGCCGAGCGCGAGCGCGGCGCCGGCCGCGTCCCGACCCTCGCCACCGGCCACGGCGACCTTCCATCCCGAGCGCCGCGCCGGCGGTGGATCCTCGCGGGCGCGATCGGGGCCGCGCTGCTCGGCGCGACGCTGGTGGCGGCGGTCGTGTGGACGCCCCGCTCCCGCTCGCAGCCGCCCGCTCCGCGGCCGGTATCGGCGCCGGAGCGCGGGCCGGCGCCGGCCGAGGTGACGACCCTGGCCACCGTGCCCGCGGAGCGGCCGTCACCCGGCGCGTCCCCGCCCGAGCCGACGCCCGCGCGGCGGGCGCCGGCCCGGGATGGCGGACCCTCGCGCGCGCTCGCGTCCGCCTCGGCCCCGGGCGCGTCCGCGCCGGCCTTCGACCGCCGCACGGCCCAGTCGACGGAGGCCGGGTCGACGGCTCCGGCACCGCAGACGCCGGCCCTCCCACCGACGGCGGCACCGATCCCCCAGACGCCGGGCCCGCCGCCCGCCCCTCCGGTCTCGCCGGCGCCGTCGCCCGTCCCGTCCCAGCTCCCGGCCGCGCCGCCGACGGGGGCCGTGCCGCCGACCCCGGTGGCCCCTCCAGGGCCGGCGCCCGGGTCGCCCGCGCTCGGGACCCCGATCCAGCCGGCGGCGCCCGGGACCGCGCCGGTCGCGCCGCCCGGCTCCGGCGCGCCGGCGCCGGGCACGAGCCCGACAGGTCCCGGCGGCCCCTCCCCCACGATGCCGCCGCCGGGCCCGCCTGCCACGATGCCGCCGCCGGGCCCGCCTCCTGCCGCCCCGCCGAGCGTGGCGCCGGGCGTGGCGGCGCCGGTCGCGCCGGCCCCGGGCGCCCCGGTCCCACCTGGCGGCGCGCCGCCGGGGGGCGGCGAGCCCGCGACGGCGGGCCGGCTCACCCTGGACGTCCTGGTCTACTCCGAGCGGCCCGCCGAGCGGCTCGTCTTCATCAACGGGCAGAAGTACGTGGAGGGTCAGGCGATCGGCAACGGCATGGTGGTGGAGCGCATCACGCCGGAGGGCGCGGTGCTGCGGCAGGGGGAGCAGCGCACCGTGCTGCGGCCGCGCGTGAACCCGTACCAGCGTCCGCGGCCATAGCCGCCCGGCCGGTGGGCGCGGCGCCGTGTGCATCCCGCCGCCCCCGACGCCGACGCGTCGGCGGTCGCCTTGACACGGGAGCGCCACATCTGGGACAACCGGGGCTGATGACCCCGCTCCATCGTCGGGCGGTCCGGATCGTCCACGCCCGGCTCGGGCTCGTGTCGAACAACGCCGAGCTGATCGCGCGCTCCGAGTACTTCGCCGACCGCGTGCCGCAGTCGCTCCTGACCGACTACCACCGGGTCGACGAGGTCCCGTGGGACGGGGCCCCGGCGGGGGTCGACGCGGAGCTGCGGGTCCTCGACGTCGCCGGGCTCGAGCCCGCGCTGACGCTCGAGCCCGACCGGGCGATGGCGGTCGGGGACTGGACCGCCCTGGAGGCGGCGAACTCGGACCGGCGCTACTCGCTCTTCGGCAACCTCGGCTTCCTGTTCCGGTACACGATCCACGTGCTCGAGCGTCACCACCGGACGTGGTCGTTCCACGCCAGCGCCATGGTCGACGACAAGGGGGACCTGTGGCTCATCCCCGGCGGCGCCGGCGCCGGCAAGACCGTGTTCCTCCTGGAGGGGCTCGCCCGGGGGTGGACCATCTTCTCGACCGAGATGACCCACCTCCGGCTGACGGACGCGGGGTACGAGTTCCACAAGGGCTCGCTCTTCGACAACATCCGGCT
>Ga0070741_10018758_pt1 | contig 11148 bp, 10 predicted proteins | sample Coa_R1_4_FD_66440 | JGI IMG/M metagenome (GOLD analysis project Ga0070741, IMG submission 66440) | Surface soil microbial communities from Centralia Pennsylvania, which are recovering from an underground coalmine fire - Coalmine... | ecosystem: Environmental > Terrestrial > Soil > Unclassified ...
CAGAAGATGACCTACGGCAACGACGATCCCGACGCCGACGACGAGTACTCCGACCTCAAGGTCAACCTGCTCAACGTGAGCGACAAGGCGGTGGTCGCGCTCAACACCGCCGGCTTCCAGGCGTTCACGCCCGACCACAAGGCGCTGCTCGGCTCCGACGGCACGAACAAGAACAACCCGGCCGCGTTCAGCCAGTTCAACGGCAACACCGGCGCGGCGGGCGTGCCGGCGCTGGTGCCGTCGGGCGCGCGCGGCACGCAGCCCGACTGGTCGGCCGACGGATCCAAGATCGTGTTCGTGCAGCCGACGAACTTCAGCTTCTCGACCAACACCAAGGGCGACGACAACCACTTCATCGGCGGCAGCCTGTTCACCATGAGCTACAACGCCGGCGCGTTCGGCACGCCCGCGTCGCTGCTCGGCTCGGCGGGCGAGAACAACTTCTATCCCGCGTTCTCGCCCGACGGCGCGTTCGTGATCTTCAACCGCGTGGCGATGCAGCCGGGCGGCAACGCGTGCACCACCATGTCGTGCCCCAACGACGCGTTCTCCAATCCCAACGCGCGCGTGATGCTGATGCCGGCGACGCCGGGCGGGACGCCGATCGATCTGGCCGCGCTCAACGCCACCGGCGCGCTCACCAACTCGTGGCCGCGCTTCGCGCCCAACGCGCAGACGTACAAGGGCGATCAGATCGCGTGGGTGACGTTCTCGTCGACGCGCGACTACGGCGACGTGGTGCGCAACACGGCGCCGATCGCCGGCGCGCAGCAGATCAACTGCTACCCGCCCGAGTCGCCGGAGAACACGTCGACCAACAAGAACGTCACCACCGATCCCAAGTGCCACCAGCCGCAGCTCTGGATGGCGGCGATCGATCTGACCAAGGCGGCGAGCGGCGTCGACTCGAGCTTCCCGGCGTTCTGGCTGCCGTTCCAGGATCCGTCGGCGCACAATCACATCGCGCAGTGGGTGGTGACGCTGGTCGGCCCGCCGGTTCCCGACGGCGGCGTCGAGCCCGACGGCGGCACGCAGTGCGTGCAGGGCTCGGGCACGTGCAGCCCCACCTTGCAAAACTGCTGCAACGGCATCTGCTGCGTGAACGGCACCTGCGGCTGCATCCCGTAGCCGCGTTCTGTTCTATAGTGGAGCTCGTGAAGCGTCATCATTGTCCGCGGTGCAAGCGCCAGGTGGAGACCGTGATCGCGTTCGCCGAGTCGCTGTGCGTCGAGTGCGGCATCGCCGTCGAGGCGGAGCTGGCGATGGCCGAGTTCGAGAACGTGCCGACGGTGAAGCGCAAGCCGCCGAAGACCGGCAAGCACAAGCGGCGCGCGACCTCGACCTCGCCCGGCAAACGCCGCTGAGCGATCAACCAATTCGCTCTTAGTTGATTCGCGATTTGCGACGCGCGGCGAAGAGCGCGCAGCAGACGAGCAGCGCCAGCACGAGGCCGTCGCTCGACGAGGATCCCGCGGCCGAGCAGCCGCCGTGCAGACCGCCGCCGGGCGGATTGCCGCCGTGCCCGTTCGGATCGTTCGAGTAGCCGGCATCGCCGCCGCCCGCCGCTGCGCCGCCGTCATCGCCGCCCTTCGCGCCGCCGTCGTCGGTGCCCTTGGCGCCGCCGTCATCGCCGCCGGTCGTGCCGCCGAGATCCGCCGGCGGCGGCGGATTGCCCGGCACGAGATCGATCACCGCCTCGAGCTGATTGTCGGGCGGCCCGCCTTGACCGTTGTCGCTGAACCACGCCACGCCCTCTTGCACCACGCCGAAGAACTCGTGATAGGTGCCGGGCACGCACGCCGCGCCCGTCGGCCCATCGAACGAAAATGAAAACGTCCCGTCGGCGTTCGGCGCCACGCTGCCGCCGATCGCCGCCGCGCGGTTCGGCGCCAGCCAGCCGCTCCCGGCGAAGATGCTGGCGCGATCGCGCGGCATGGTGGTGCCGAGCTTGGTCGAGCCGTCCCACGCCTTGCTGCCGGTGTTCTTGAGGACGATGTTCGCGGCCACGCTCTCGCCGCACTTGACGGTGAACGCCGGCGCCGAGGCGTACGGCCACGACTGACTGACGAACGACGCCGCGTACGACGGCGTCACGCCGTACGCGCTCAGCACCGACTGCGCGTACGAGACGCGCTGCGACTGCGCGCACGTCCCGCAGATCTCGTACTTGTCCATGAACACCACGGTCGCGTCGGTGACGTTGGTGGTCGCCTTGAGCTGCGAGAAGCCGTAGCCGAACGTGGTGAGCTCGTACCAGATGAACTCGAGCTGCAGGTTGAGCGACGTCGCCGACTCGCCGCGCGTGCCGGCGTACCAGACGACGTTGTCGTTGGCCGACGTGTCCCAGCGCCCGCCGGTCGACCACTGCGCGATGCCGCGTCCCGGTCCGCCGCCGAACTGCGCGATCGTCGGATCGACGCCCGACTCCTGATCGAGATTGCCGACGATGCCGGCGGCCTGGAAGTTGGTGAACCCCTTGCCGACGAAGAAATCGAACGCGGGTTTGTCGTTGGCGAAGGCGGTGCTCGACGCTTGCGTCAGCTCGCCGGCGGGCGGAGGAGGCGCGCCGATGCAGCCGGCGAGCGCGGTGGCGGCGAGCGACGCGAGCACGAGACGGCTTGATGCACTCATGCCGACGGCAGCAGAGCAAGCCGAGGGCCAGCTCGCCGCGCACGCGATTCCCGGCGGTTGGCGCGCGCCACCGCAAACTGGAGGCGTCAAGTCTGAGACCGACTGTGCGCAGCGCGGGCGTGGAGTAGACTGGCGGCGTGGAGCGCCTGAGCCGACGCGCGCCGCCCGGGTGTGCGCTCGCCGCGGCCGCGCTGGTGCTGGGCGCGAGCGGTTGCGCGGGCTCGCTCGAGGCCGGCTTGCGCGACGCGAAGCTGGAGCTCGACGGTGGCCGGCGCGCGTGCGCGTTCGCGCGCGTCGAGCTGCTGCGCCGCGCGCACCTCGACGACGCGTCGCGCGAGCGCGCGTTCCACCGCGCGTTCGACCTGGTTTTCCTCGGCCGGCCGCCGGTCGGTGCCGAGCGCGCCGACGGCAAATTGCCGCAGCGTCCGGCGGCCGCGCTGCTGGCCGCGCTTCCCGAGGCGCACGGCCCCGCGCGCCGGCAGGCGCTGGAAGCGGCGGCGCAGGCGCAGCCGAACGACGGCGAGATCCTGTTCTTGCTCGCGGCCGAGGTTCAGGAGGCGCCCGACCTCGCGCGGGCCGAAGCGCTGTTCGTGCGCGCCGCCGAGCTCGCGCGCGCCAACGCGATGGTACAAGCGTGGACCGCGCGCTTCTTCCTCAAGGCGGTGTCGAAGCCACGCCAGGCGCTCGACTACTACTACCGCGCGTATTTTCTCGATCCCGATTACTACGAGACCGAATTCGTCGAGGCGCGCCTCGCCCGGATGATCCCGCGCTCCGAGCTCGACGCCTGCCGCTAGAGCGGAACGCGGAAGAGATCGTCCATCGTCTGAACCGCGTCTGCCTTGCTGGAGCACGGCAGCGCCGCCATCCCGAGGATCGCCTCGACGGTTTTCAGATACGAGCTCTCGTCGTAGTTCGCCTGCGAGACGTAGCCGCTCTTGGCGTTCGGCGAGATCACGATCATCGGCGGATCGTCGCCCGCGAACGTGCCGCCGCCCTCGTCCCACATGAGAAACAGCACGCCGCCTTTGTTGAACGCATCCGACGCGAGGATCTGCGGCACCTCGCGCGCGAGCCACTGGTCGCCCTGCGCGATGCTGCCGTCGTGCATGTCGTCCTGCAGGTTGGGCGTGATGAACACGTACTTCGGCAGCGCGTTCGCGCTCACGTCGGCGGCGAGCTGCGAATAGTCGACGACGTGGTCTTTACAGCGCTGCGTCGGATTGAGCTTCGCGCCGTCCCAGCCGTTGAGGTCGTCGAAGAACACGAACGGATTGTGCTTGGCTGCGTACTGGCCGTGCGACGCCACGCTGCACGGATCGCCCATGCTCTCCTGGTACGCCTTCCAGCTCAGCCCGGCCATCTCCAACTGATCGGCGACGTGCGACTTGGACGCGATGTGATTGTCGGGGCCGGGATCGTTGTCGTTGAGGATGCCGAAGTTCTCGCCCGAGACCATCCACAGATAATTGGCCTCGCTCGGGTGCACGTACGAGTCGTGATAGCCCTTGGCGATCGCGTTCTGGTTGGCGAGCTGGTTGATGAACGGCGCGTCCGGGCTGCCGAAGATCTGCGACGCGGACTTGTTCTCCATGACGATGGTGAACACCGTGCCGCCCCAATCCTTCGGCGGCGTGGCGGCGCTCGGCGTGAGCGCGGCGCACGTGGACGTGGTGTTGCCCGAGTTGTTGTAGCAGCCGGGCGCGGCGGCGAGTGTGGCGAAGGGGAGCACGATGAGCAGTTTTCGCATGCTCGGATGGTGACCGGCTGCCTGCCGTATGCAACACCGACGGGGCGCTCGCCTGCTCCTCGGGCGGGCGCGCCGTCGACACGCATCGGTTGCGCACCATAACGATCGTCGAGGACCATGAGCCAGCCACCGATCCACGATCACGGGGTCATCGGCAACATGCGCACCGTGGCGCTGATCGACTCGCGCGGCACGATCGATTGGCTGTGCTTTCCCAACTTCGATTCGCCGAGCGTGTTCGCCGCGCTGCTCGACGAGAAAAAGGGCGGCCACTTCACCATCGCGCCGCGCGACGAGGGCGCGAGCTCGAAGCAGTTCTACTGGCCCGACACCAACGTGCTGGTGACGCGCTTCATGTCACCCGACGGCGTGGGCGAGACCGTCGACTTCATGCCCGCCGGCATCTCCACCAACCCCGAGTGGCACCAGCAGGTGGTGCGCCGCGTGAGCGTGATTCGCGGCAAGGTCCGCTACCGCCTCGAGTGCCACCCCGCGTTCGACTACGCGCGCGCGCCGCACGAGACCACGGTGACCGCCGAGGGCGCGGCGTTCCACGGACCGGACGTGACGCTCGGCCTCGCCAGCGACGTGCCGCTGCGGCTCGACGGGCAAGGCGTGTTCGCCGAGTTCGAATTGCAGGAGGGCGAGTCGGCGGTGTTCGTGCTGCGCCAGGTCCCGCGGCGCTCCGCGTGCGGCGTTCCGCTCGAGCCCGAGGGTGCGCAGGCGCTGTTCGAAGCCACCGTCCAGTTCTGGCGCCGCTGGCTCTCGCAGTGCACGTACACCGGCCGCTGGCGCGAGATGGTCTATCGCTCCGCGCTCGCGCTCAAGCTGCTCACCTTCGAGCCGACCGGCGCGATCGTCGCCGCGCCGACGTGCAGCCTGCCCGAGTCGATCGGCGGCGCGCGCAACTGGGACTATCGCTATAGCTGGATCCGCGACGCTGCGTTCACCATCTACGGCCTGTTGCGCATCGGCTTCACCGACGAGGCGCGCGCCTTCATGGGCTGGCTCGAGGCGCGCTGCCGCGAGGCGCGTCCCGGCGGCAGCCCGCTACAGATCGTCTACGGCATCGACGGCCGCCACGACCTGCCCGAGTTCACGCTCGATCACCTCGCCGGTTATCGCGGCTCGTCGCCGGTGCGCGTCGGCAACGACGCCCATCGCCAGCTCCAGCTCGACATCTACGGCGAGATGATGGACGCCGTCTACCTGTTCAACAAACACGGCGCGCCGATCTCGTACGATCTCTGGACCCACCTGCGCCGCCTCGTCGACTGGGTCTGCGAGAACTGGCAGCAGCCCGACGAGGGCATCTGGGAGGTGCGCAGCGGCCGCCGCCAGTTCGTCTACTCCAAGATGATGTGCTGGGTGGCGGTCGATCGCGGGCTGCGGCTCGCCGACAAGCGCTCGTTCCCCGCGTCGCGCGCGCTCTGGTATCGCACGCGCGACGCGATCTACGAGGAGATCATGACCAAGGGCTTTAGCGAGGAGCGGCGCTGCTTCGTGCGCAGCTACGAGCACGACGGCCTCGACGCCTCCAACCTGATCATGCCGCTGGTGTTCTTCGTGTCGCCGACCGACCCGCGCATGATCTCCACCATCGAAGCGATCACGCGGCCGGCGCGCCAGGGCGGGCTGCTCTCCGACAACCTGGTGTTCCGCTACGACGCGCAGCTCGACGAGGACGGGCTCACCGGCGGCGAGGGCACGTTCAACATGTGCACCTTCTGGCTGGTCGAGGCGCTCACGCGCTCGGCGGTGGGCGATCGCGCGCGGCTGGAGAACGCGCGGCTGCTCTTCGAGCGCATGCTCGGTTACGCCAGTCACCTCGGCCTCTACTCCGAGCAGACCGGGCCGAGCGGCGAGGCGCTGGGGAACTTCCCGCAGGGGTTCACCCACCTGGCGCTGATCAGCGCCGCGTTCAACCTCGACCGCGCCCTCGACCGCCGCCGCTGACCGCCGGCTTGCGCGCGCGCGCCAGCGCCAGGATCGCGCGCGTGTAGTCCTCGAGCGTCTCGGGCACGGCGCGGCTGTAGACGAACTTGCCGTCGCGGCTGCACGCGATCAACTGCGCGTCGCTGAGGATCTTGAGGTGGTGCGAGACCGTCGCCGCGCTGATGCCGCGCAGGGCCACGATCTCGCCGCACGTCATGTGCGCCTGCTTGCCGACGATGGCCTCGAAGATGCGCAGGCGCGTGCGGTCGCCGAGGGCCTTGCCGATCTTCTCCAGCCGCGTGCGGTTCATGCGCGCGCCCAGTGTAGCGCATCTCCACGCGCGCGAAAAAGACGCTACCTTTTCATTTCGACATTCATCGAAATGTCGAAACGTGGAAGCGGAGGCGCACATGAAACGATTCGAGGGAAAAGTGGCGGTGGTGACGGGCGGCAACAGCGGCATCGGGCTGGCGGCCGCCCGGCGCCTGAAGGACGAGGGCGCGCGCGTGGCGATCGTCGGCCGCAGCCGCGGCACGCTCGACGAGGCGGCCAAGGCGCTCGGCCGCGACGTGCTGGCGATCCAGGCCGACGTGTCGCGGCTGGCCGACGTCGATCGGCTGTTCCGCGAGGTGTCGGAGCGCTGGGGAAAGATCGACGTGCTGTTCGTCAACGCCGGCGTGGCCAGGCTCGCGCCGCTGGCCGAGACGTCCGAGCGCCTCTACGACGACAACTTCGACACCAACGCCAAGGGCGCGTTCTTCACCATCCAGAAGGCGCTGCCGTATCTCAACGAGGGCGCGTCGATCGTCCTCAACACCAGCGTCGCCGGCACGCAGGGCGTGGCCAACACCAGCGCCTACGCGGCGACCAAAGCGGCGCTGCGATCGTTCGCGCGCACCGCCGCCGCGGAGCTGATCGGCCGCGGCATCCGCGTCAACGCGGTCGCGCCCGGGCCGATCACCACGCCGATCCTCGAGCGCACCGGTTTTTCGCCCGACGCGATCGAGGCGTTCTCGAAGGAGCTGACCGAGCGGGTGCCGATGAAGCGCTTCGGGCGCGCCGAGGAGGTGGCCGCCGCGGTGGCGTTCCTCGCGTCCTCGGACGCGTCGTACATCACCGGCGTCGAGCTGAACGTCGACGGTGGGCTCGGGCAGGTGTAGCTACTTCTTGGTCATCGCCGCGCGGATGCGCAGATTGGCCGGCGCCGGCTCGCCCTCGGCGCGCGCCGCCTTCAGCGTCCCGGCCATCCACGCCAGGTCCTCCAGCATCACGGTGAACCCGACGTCGAGCGCCGGGTTGCTCGGCCTGCCCTCGGCATCGAACGCGTTGCCGACGTACGGGATCAGCGTCTGCGTGCGGATCGGCACCGCCTCCGCCTCGAGCATGATCTGATTGAGGTGCTCGACCGCGCGCACGCCCGCCGCGACGCCGGCGCTGTAGCCGACGAAGGCCACCGCCTTGTGGCGGAACCCGAACGAGAAGAACACGCTGTCGATGGCGTTCTTGAGCACGGCCGGCGCGCTGTGGTTGTACTCGGGCGTGACGACCAGGTACGCGTCGGCCTCCTTGATCTTGTGGTTCCAGCGCTTGACCAGCGGCTCGGAGTAGCTCGGATCCTTGAAGTCGCCGAGCGAGGCGATGGTCTCCTGGAAGATCGGCAGCGGCCAGTCGCGCAGATCGAGCAGCTCCACCTCGAACGCGCCCATCGCGCGGACGGCCGGCGCGAGCCAGCGCATCACGAGGTCCGCGCTTCGCCCGGGGCGGGTGCTGCCGACGATGACCTGGAGCTTGAGCATGGCGTTCCTCGATTCCGTTGATGAGTCTGTATATTTAAATATGTTTATATGTCAAGCGCGCCCGCGAAGCGGCCAGGCGCGTTTCTCGTCGGTGGTTTCGGCGACGTCATCTGGTCGCGTCCGTTGGAGGCCGGTATCGATGCTCAGCTGCCGCCATGGCCGAATCGGGCGGGCAATTGATGCTCTGCGCGAAGATCGTTCTCGGTCAAGGCGCCGCTCGAGATCGTCTGTTCCTCTTCTTGCGTGTCGTAGCCAGGCGTCTTCGCGGGTCCGACCGAGGCGGCGCCAAGCGCGTAGTGCTGCGCGTGGATGAGCTCGTGGCCAATCTCGATGAACGCCGGGTTGCCGATCGGCTTGTGGTTGGCGTCGAACACCATCGACTCGGTTTCGGCCTGGTCGAGGTCGGCGGGGAGCACGATCTGCGAACCTGAGCCGACGCCGGGTTTCTGCCCGTTCGCCGGCGAGTCCGGCAGCGTCTCGGCGTCGTGCCCCTCGAAGTCACTCGGCACGATGCGAACCGGCGCGCCGCCGAGCGCGACCGATCGCACCAGCCCCCGGCCTTTCGGCTGCGACAACAGCAAGCCGAGGCGACCGCCAACGTCGATGCGAAAATTCGGATGCTGTCGGCCGACGCGGTCGGTGTCGTCGACGACGAGCGAGGTCTTGTTCGAGAGCAGCCGCTCCCAGAACTGGTGCAGCTCGTCGAACGCGGATTGCGAGATCGGCTCTCCCTGGTCGGCGCGCTCGGGCGCGCGGCCATCGGGCGTGACCCAGTAGGTGCCGAACTGCGTCGTCTCGGTCGTGCCCGAGGCGGCGCCGGCGGGTAGCGCCGGATCGAGGCGGGTGAGCACGCTTGCGTTCGCCGCATTCTCCTTCGCCGATTCCGCTTGCTTGCGCTTTGCGTACGCGGCGCGCACCTCCTCGACGAGCGGCGCGCCGCCGAGGCGCTCCAGCGCGGCCCAGAACTTCGGCTTGTCGATGACGAAGCCCGTCAGCTGCGTCGGATCACGGTGGGACTGCTCGAGCACGGCCTTGATGAGCGAGTCGTAACTGCCGTCGTCGGCGGCTGGCGCGCCAGCGTTCGCCGTAGCGCCGGCGTTCGCCGTAGCGCCAGCGTTCGCCGTAGCGCCGGCGTTCGCCGTAGCGTCGCCCGTCGGCGCGAAATCGTGCGCGCCCGCGTCCCCGCCCTCGCGGCGCGCCATCGCGCGTTTGAGCATCCCACGCGCGGCGATCGGGTTGCCGCCGGCTTGCTGGAGAAACTGGCGGAATACCGACGCCTCGTCGGGCGCGCTCGGCGAAGCGGTGGCGTTGTCCGGCGCGCCGTCCGTCTGTTTCTTGTCCTGCTTCACTGGATGATGAGCATACCAGACCGACTCTCACGCGCACCGGCGCGCCCGGCGCGTAGTCGAGCCGGCGCGGCTTGACAACTCGTCAGCGGACGGCCGACGATGAGACGATGCGGCTTGGAGTCGCGCTCCTCCTCGCGGGGTGCACCCAGAGCGGCACCGGCGTGCTGCTCACCGTCGACGGCACCGCCGCCGTCGACCAGCTCTCGATCACCGCCGCGTTCGACGGCCGCTCGCTCGACCAGGTGACGCCGGCCGCGCCGTCCGGCCCGCTCACGCTGCCGCTGACGCTCTTGGCCGCGCTGCCCGACGAGGACACCAGCGTCCGCTTCACGCTCGTCGGCCTGTCGTCGGGCGCCAAGGTCTCGTCGGGCGCAGCCGGGCCGTTCGCGGTGAGCGCGCACACCATCCGCAGCGCCGCGGTGTCGCTCGACAGCCTCGCGCTCGACGGCGGCGCGCCCGACGGCGGCGCGCTCGATCTCGCCGCTCCGGCCGACCTGGCGGCGCCGCCTGATCTCGCCGGCAGCGGCTACGCCTGGCGCAAATCGATCACCATCGATCGCGCGATGGTCGGCGCCGCCGCCCCGCCGGCCGCGCTCGCCGACTACCCGCTGCTGTACAGCGTGATCGATCCCGCGCTGCGCGACGTCGCGCACGGCGGCCACGTCACCAGCGCGAGCGGCGACGACGTCATCTTCCGCGCCGACGATCCCGCGCAGTGCGGCGGCGCGCCGAGCTGCCAGCTCGACCACGAGCTCGAGCGCTACGTGCCGGCGACCGGCGAGCTGATCGCGTGGGTGCACGTCCCGTCGCTGGCGACGCGCGCCGCGTCCGCCGACACCGTGCTCTACCTCTATTACGGCGACAGCCACGTCACCAGCCCGACCGCGCGGCCGGCGAACGTCTGGAACAGCGGCTTCTCCGGCGTGTGGCACTTCGACGACGACGTGGCCGCCGCCACCAAGGTCCACGAGAGCACATCGCACGCGCTCGACGGCACGACGGCGGGAACATGGACCTCGGGCCAGCGGCCGGGGCAGATCGGCGGCAGCCTGGCGTTCAACGGCACCGACGCCTACGTCGACGTGGCCAACGCCGCGCCGCTCACCGTCGGCGCCGGCCAGGACTTCACCGTATCGCTGTGGATCAAGTCCACGATGCCGCCGGTGGCGAATCAATATCCGCGCATGGTGTGCAAGGCGTACGACCAGACGCCGCTGCAGAGCATCAGCTTGAACCTGCACAACGCCACCACCGCCGCGACGTCGCCGTGGTACGGCGAGACCTTCTCGAACGGCGTGCACGCGCTCGTCCAGGGCAGCACCGACGTCGCCGACGGCAACTGGCACCTGCTCGTGCTGGCGCGCAGCGGCTCGACGCTGTTCGAGTACCAGGACGGCGTGTCGACCGGGACGAGCGGCGGCGCGGGCGGCGATCTGTCGAACGCGCTGCCGCTGCGCTTCGGCGCGATGAGCGATCCCGCGTCGCAGAAGCAGTTCTACCAGGGCGCCGAGGACGAGGCGCGCCTGTCGCTGGTCGCCCGCTCCGCCGATTGGGCGCAGACCGACTTCGCCAGTCAGTCCAACCCGGCGCTCTTCGCGACCACCGGCGCGGAGACGCCGGCGCCGTAGCCCGCTCGCGCCCGCGCTCAAAGCTGCCGCAGGAACGCCGCCAGGTCCGCCTTCTCCTG
>Ga0070741_10018759_pt1 | contig 11148 bp, 11 predicted proteins | sample Coa_R1_4_FD_66440 | JGI IMG/M metagenome (GOLD analysis project Ga0070741, IMG submission 66440) | Surface soil microbial communities from Centralia Pennsylvania, which are recovering from an underground coalmine fire - Coalmine... | ecosystem: Environmental > Terrestrial > Soil > Unclassified ...
CCCGGAGCCGGACGAGCCCGAGCGCTGACCGCGTCCAACCGCGTCCGTCCCGGAGGCTGACCGCGTCCGTCCCGGAGGCTGACCGCGTCAGACCGGCGTCCCGCCGGCGGAGTCACTCGCCGGCGGGGCTACTCGTACGGCGGGTCAGCCGCCGACAGGCTTGCTAGCCGGCGGCTTACCTGGCGGGGCTTACTTGCCGACGGGCAGGATGCCGGTCACGGCGCCGACCGGCAGCATCTGCAACCCGGGGACGGCCCCGACGAGCCCGCCCGGAGTCGTCAGCGACCCGGGGAGGTTGGTCGAGGTGGCCTGCGCGGTGCCGGTGGCGAGACCGGTGGTGGCGATGAGGCCGGCGGTGGTGCCGATGACCCAACGAACCGTCTTGCGTGTCATGGTCTGTCCTAGCGTTTGGGAAGCTCCACGCGGGAGCTTCGATCCCCCCTGGCCCGGCCGGAATCCATGCCGGGCACCGGGACTCTAGCCCAAACGGCGCAGCGGGTACCGCCGTTCGGGAAGATCGGCCGTCAAGGCAACCCGAATCGGTGATCGTCGGCCGTCCGGAGGCCCTCGTTCAGCGTCCGAGCGGGTTCGCTCAGCGTCCGAGCGGGTTCGGGACCGAGGGCGCCCGATGGTCCCCGTCCTGGCCGGGCAGCGAGGGCAGCCGGTCCTTGGGCAGGTCGCGGGGCAGCGGATCCTGCGGCAGCCTGTCGTCGGGCAACTTGACCGGCGCCGGGTCCTTCGTGCGCTCCGGCGCGGGCCCGCGGTCGGCCGGCGGGCGGTTGCTGAGCTGCTGCGGCGGCGCGTCCGGCGGGCTGTCGGACGCGGTCTCCGGCGTGGCCTCCAGCGGGGGCCCCGGCTCGGTGGCGCCCTGTGGGGCCGGTGCGCCCGGGGGAACGGTCGGGCGGGCGGGCGGCGCCGGCTTGTCACCGACCTGGACGGGGCCCTTCACACTGCCGGTGACCGGGGCGAACCCGCTCTTGTCGGGCAGCTGCGCGGCGAGGTTGCAGGCGACCTTGCGGGTGCCGCCGTTCCACGACTCCGGGGTGAGGTTGTCCCACAGCACCGACAGCTTCTTGTCGCTGATGTTCTGGGCGCCGCCGGCGTAGTCGGCGGCCTGCTTGGTGCACGCGGGCTGCAGGAACGCGTCCTGCTCACCGACGCTGGGGTACTTGGACTTGAACTTGCCGGCGAGGTCGATGAACCCGACCGACTCGACGGCGTGCGGCAGCGAGCAGTCGACCGGGTCGCCGATGAAGCGGCCGTCGATGCCGAGGCAGGTGCCCGGCGGCCGGACGTCGGCCTGGTCCTGCTCGGAGACCTTGCCGACGATCGGGTAGAGCGCCCCGGAGCGGGAGAAGCGTTGCAGGCCGCACCGCAGCGCCCGGTCGTGCTCGGCCCACCGCTTGGCCGACGGCTTGAGCGCGCCGGCCCGGAAGGTGCCGTTCGGGTCGTACTTCCCGCCCAGGTAGCTGATCACCATCGGCGTGCAGCGCTCGTTGACCAGCTTGCGGAACACGTCGTTGTCCGGCAGCACGTCGCCGGTCGGAAGGTCGGTCAGCAACACCGCGCCGGCCTGCTCGAACAGGTGGGACCGGCTGCAGTCCACCTCCTCGGCATCGGCGGCGTCCGGGCGCCGCCAGGTGAGGCAGCTGCCGGGGGTCGACGGGGGCGGCGGCTTCGGCGCGATCAGCTGGGGGTTGTCACCGGCGGGTGCGGAGGCCAGATTGCTCAGCACCGGTACCTGTGTGCCGGTGACCTGGCCGAGCGTGGCGACCACGAGCATGACGGCGGCGCCCACGAGCAAACCGATGACCGCGCCGACATGGTGGCGTCGCAACCCGGACAGGCGCCCGGAGCCACCCCTCGACCGCGGCGCGCGCGGGCCCGGGGAGGTCTGGGGGGGCCGTTGCGGCTGCAGGGTCGAAGTCATGACCGAACCATCATGCACGCGGCCGTCGTGACCGCGCTGTTACCGGTGTCCTCACGCGCCGTCCGGTCCCCGAGCTGAGGCGAACGATCGACTACGCGCGGGCACCGGCCGGGTTCGCGCTGCCAGCGGGGCTGTTGACCTCAACTGGGCGTCCACTGACCGACGCGCTGGGCCGTTCGGGTGGGCACCGGCGGGACCGCCGGGGCCGGTCGGCGCGCGTCCCCGCCGCCGGACGCCCCCAAAGCTCCCGGACGTCCCCGCTGACGTGGCCGTCGGGCCGGGATCCGGGGTATCAATGTGGGTGGGACGCCGGTCGGCCGGTACGGTTCGCGCGAGGGGTGATGGCATGTCCAGCGAAGGCGACCGCGAGTCCGGCGGTGTGACGGGGCCCGAGCCGCTACCCGGAGTGGGCGGCACCGCCGGCGCCACCCCGGACGACGCCAGCCCCGGCCCCAACCCCGACGCCAGCCCCGACCTCACCCCGGCCGAAACCGGGGCCGCTGACCAGCCGTCCGGAGAGCCGGCCGGCCGGCCGCGGCGCAAGGGCCGCATCGGCTACCAGGACGAGAACACCGCGCCCCGCGCGCCCACCCTCGCCGAGCAGCGCGCCCACCAGCAGGCGCAGCGCCGGGCGATCGAGGAAGAGGAGGCCCGCCTGGCCGCCGAGGCCGCCTCGGCCAAGAAGCGCAAGCGGATCCTGATCGGCGGCGGCGCGGTCGCCGGGGTCGCCGCACTGGCCGCGATCGGCTATGCCATGTCGTCCGACGACGAGGTCGAGGCCCGCTGCGTGGACAGCAACAACGTCGTCGTCGACGACAGCAACTGCGTCACGCCGGCGTCGAACAACGGCTACAACCAGGGCGGGTACTACGGCGGCGGGTTCGGCGGCGGCTTCTTCCCGATCTTCATCGGCGGTGGCGGCCGCCAGTACCACTACAACTACGGCGGCAGCGGATCGATCGGCCAGGTGGCCAGCGGCGGTACCACCACGATCCCGAGGGGCGCGACGGTGAAGAGCGGCACCTCGGGACGGGTCATCTCGCGCGGCGGGTTCGGCGTGAGCAAGTCCGGCTCCGGCGGGTCGAGCTTCGGCCACTCCGGCAGCAGCGGCAGCTGAGGCGATGCGCAGGGAGCGAGGAACCCCCCGCCGGGACTGGGAGCGGATCGTCGGCGAGCAGGGTCTGTGCTACGGCTCGCCGGGGCGCGGGATCGGCGGCGTGAGCCGGCCCTACTGGGACGAGTCGGTGCACTACGTCTTCGAGATGGACGAGATCCTCGCGCTCGAAGCCGACGTCGAGCTGCTGCACTCCATGTGCCTGGCCGCGGTCGACCACGTGGTGACCACCGAGCGGTACAAGGACTTCGCCCTGCCGGAGTGGTCCTGGGAGGCCGTCGGGGCGTCCTGGAAGCGGTCGGACCCGCACCTCTACGGCCGGTTCGACCTGCGCTACGACGGCACCGGTCCGGCGCACCTGCTGGAGTACAACGCCGACACCCCGACCACGCTGCTCGAGGCCGCGATCCTGCAGTGGCACTGGCTCAAGGACACCCACCCCGGCGACGACCAGTGGAACTCGCTGCACGAGCAGCTGGTGTCACGCTGGGGGGAGATCGGGTCGAAGCTGCCCGGCTCGGAGGTCCACTTCTCCTGGTCCGCTGCCGACGCCAGCGGTGAGGACCACGTGACCACCGCGTACCTGCAGGAGACCGCCGCCGAGGCCGGCATCGACACCGTCGGGCTGGCCATCGAGGACATCGGGTGGGAGCCGGCGATGGACCGGTTCGTCGACCTCGCCGAGTCCCGGATCGCGGCGCTGGTGAAGCTCTACCCGTGGGAGTGGATCCTCACCGACGACTTCGGCAAGCACGCCGTCCGCAGCCTGCCCGAGACGCTGTGGATCGAGCCGCTGTGGAAGACGCTGCTCTCGAACAAGGCCCTGCTCGCGGTGCTGTGGGAGCTCTACCCCGGGCACCCCAACCTGCTGCCGGCCTACCTCGACGAGCCCGGGATGCTGACCGAGTACGTCCGCAAGCCGCGGCTGGGCCGGGAGGGCGCGAACGTCTCGATCGTGGCGCCGGGCTACGAGGTGGAGACCGGCGGCGTGTACGGCGAAGAGGGCCTGGGAGGCGGGTGGGTCTACCAGCTGTTCGACCCGCTGCCGGTGTTCGACGGCTTCCGCCCGGCGCTGGGGGCGTGGATAGTCGGCGACACCTCGGCCGGGCTGGGCATCCGCGAGACCGCCGGCCTGATCACCGACGACGGCGCGGCGTTCGTCCCCCACCGCATCCCCGAGTCCTGACGCCCGTCCCGCTCCCCCACCCATGATCGTCGGAAGTGGAACCCCGACAGCGCTGAGCGCGGTCAGCGTTCCATTTCCGGTGATCTTCCGGCGGGCCGGCTCCCGGGTACGGGGAGAAGAAGTCGGGTCGGGTGGAACCGCGCGACGGCGGGCGACGTCCAACCCCGGTATGACGCTGGAGGCATAGGTGCGACGCCAGGCGGGGGTCATCAGCCGGGCCCAGGCGCTGGAAGCGGGGCTGTCCCGCGACCAGATCGACCGCCGGCTGGCCCGCGGGGTCTGGCTGCCACTGCACAGGAGCGTGTACCTGGTCACCGGCTTCCGGAGATCGGACGAGGCGCGCTTGCGGGCGGCGTCGCTGTGGGCGGGTCCGAACGCCGTCGTCCATGGAGCGTCCGCCGCCTGGTGGCACGGGATGCTCGACCACCTCCCGGAGACACTCTCGCTCACCGTCGAGCCCCGCCACCGCCGGCGCTCGCCGCCACCCGGCATCGTGGTGCGGCGTAGAACGCTGCCGGCGCCCGACGTGGCGGTCCGGTTGGCTGTGCCCGTCGTGACGAGCCCGCTGGCCGTGCTCGAGGCGGCGGTCGAGCTGGGGGCCGGCGGTGCGGTGTTCCTGGATCGCGCCCTGCAGCGGCACGTGCGGTTTCCGGCGCTGCACCGCGCGTACACCCGCAACCTCGGGGCGCAAGGTTGGAAGATCGCCACGAAGTTGCTGGTGGCCGCGGCGGACCGGGCCGGCTCCGCCGCGGAACGCCTGCTGGTGCGGCTCCTGCGCGCCGCACGGATCCACGGCTGGACGCTCGGGCATCCGTTCGGGCCGTACCTGCTCGACCTCGCCTTCCCCGGGTCCGGTGTCGCCGTGGAGGTGGACGGCTGGGCGTGGCACATCGACGTCGCCCGGTTCCAGGCCGACCGCCGCCAGCAGAACGCGCTGGTGGCCGCCGGTTGGACCGTTCTCCGCTTCACCTGGCACGACCTCACCGGACGCCCGGCCGAAGTCGTCGCCGAGATCGGAGCCGAAGTACGGCGAGCCACGGTGGACCGTCGCCGATCGTGAGCCGCTGGCGGCGCCCGGACGTGAGGCCGCCCGAGCCCACGGACATGATCACCGAATCTGGACTCCGGACAGCGCTGAGCGCTGTTCGGGTTCCACTTCCGGTGATCATCGATGGTGGCTCGGGGTTCGGGCGCTCGACACCGCGCGTTGCGGAGGGTGGGTCCGGGCCCGTGCTCTAGGGTGCTGATCACGCCCGCTGAGGAGGATTCGTGACCACGTTGGCTCTGGAACCCGGATTCGTCGCAGTGGTCGGTCGTGGCCTCGGCGCGATCGTTCTCTACGCGCTGCTCGGGCTCCTGCTGATGCTGATCGGGTTCTACGCGATCGACCTGACGACCCCGGGCAAGCTCAACCGCCTGGTCCGCGAGGGCCGGCCGAACGCCGTCGCGGTCACCGCCGCCGGGCTGCTGAGCATGTCGTTCATCATCGTGGTCGCCATCTACGGCTCCTCGGGCAGGCTCGCGGAAGGCCTGCTCGCCGCGCTGATCTTCGGCCTGTTCGGGATCATCGTGCAGGCGGTGGCCGTGCGCGTGCTGGAGTGGGTCACCGGCATCGACATCGGTGGCTGCCTGGCCGGCGAGTCGTGGCGGCCCGAGTCGCTCGTGGTCTGCTCGGCGCATCTCGCGCTGGGCCTCGTGGTCGCGGTCGCCATCCTGTAGGGCCGGGACGCCGGTCACCCCGCCGGGCCCCGGCCCCCTCGGGCGGGTCCGGGCGGGGGAGACGACGGGACTAGGCTCGTTCGTCGTGATCGACCTGAAGTTGCTGCGTGATCAGCCGGAGCTGGTCCGGGCCTCCCAGCGGGCCCGGGGGGCCGACCCGGGCGTCGTCGACGCGGTCCTGGCCGCCGATGAACGCCGCCGCGCCGCCGTCGGACGGGCCGACTCGATGCGCGCCGAGCAGAAGCTGCTGGGCCGCTCGGTCGGCAAGGCCAAGGGCGAGGAGCGCGAGGCCCTGCTGATCAAGGGCAAGGAGCTGGCCGCCGCCGTCAAGGAGGCCGAGGCCGAGCAGGCCCGTGCCGACGAGGAGCTGCGAGCCGCCCACCGCTCGGTGCCCAACGTCATCGTCGACGGGGTGCCCGCCGGCGGCGAGGAGGACTTCCAGGTCCTCGAGCACGTCGGCACGCCGCGCGAGTTCGCCTTCGAGCCCCGCGACCACCTGCGGCTGGGCGAGGCCCTCGGGGCGATCGACATGGAGCGCGGGGCGAAGGTGTCGGGCTCGCGGTTCTACTTCCTGACCGGGGTCGGCGCCCGGCTGCAGCTGGCGCTGCTCACGCTGGCGATGAACAAGGCGGTGGCGGCCGGGTTCACGATGGTGATCCCGCCGGTGCTGGTCAAACCGGAGGTCATGGACGGCACCGGCTTCCTGGGCGAGCACTCCGCCGAGGTGTACCGCCTGCGCGAGGACGACCTCTACCTGGTGGGTACGAGCGAGGTCCCGCTGGCCGGCTACCACGCCGACGAGATCATCGACCTGAGCGCCGGCGCGAAACGGTACGCCGGCTGGTCGAGCTGTTTCCGGCGTGAGGCCGGCAGCTACGGCAAGGACACCCAGGGCATCATCCGGGTGCACCAGTTCGACAAGGTGGAGATGTTCGTCTACACCCGCCCGGAGGACGCCGAGGACGAGCACCGCCGCCTGCTGGCCTGGGAGCAGGAGATGCTGGCCGCGGTCGAGCTGCCGTACCGGGTGATCGACGTCGCCGCCGGTGACCTGGGCACCAGCGCCGCCCGCAAGTATGACTGCGAGGCGTGGGTGCCGACCCAGAACCGCTACCGCGAGCTCACCTCGACCTCCAACTGCACCACGTTCCAGGCCCGCCGGCTCAACACCCGCTACCGCGACGGCGACGGCCGCAACCAGATCGCCGCCACGCTCAACGGCACCCTGGCCACCACCCGCTGGATCGTGGCGATCCTGGAGAACCACCAGAACGCCGACGGCTCGGTGACCGTGCCGGCGGCCCTGCGGCCGCTGCTGGGGCTGGACGTGCTGACCCCGGTGAGCTGAGCGCGGCGGACGTCCCGAGCGCGGCTCAGCCGAGGCCGCCCGGCCCGAGCAGGTAATCGCCGAACAGCGAGGCGGCGTCCCGGGCGACGCGCTCCGCCGGGCGGGTCCGCAGCACGAGGTGGCTCAGCACGTACCGGGTGCAGGTCTCCAGGACCAGTGCCAGCCGCTCGGGGTCGAGCTCGGGGAATCGCCGCTGGAAGGCCGTCCCGACGGTGCTCACCGCCAGCTCGATCACCGGGGCGCCCTCACTGGTGTAGAGCGGCAGAAAGGTCTCGCCGCCATCCGCCCCGAGCAGGGTCTTCAGCAGCGTGTCGTCGGCGCTGGTCTCCATCGTCCACTGGATGGTGTCGTGGATCGCCGCCCGGACGTCCGCGCTGTTCTCGACGATGTGCACGGTCTCGCGGTGGTAGCGGTCCGCGATGGTGAGAGCCAGGGCTCTGGCCAGACCCTGTTTGTTGGCGTACTCGTTGTAGAGGGTCTGGCGGCTGACGCCGACGGCGTCGGCCACCACCTGCATCCGCAGGCCCCGCCAGCCACGCGCGAGGACCTCCGAGGAGGCGGCGTCCAGGATCTCGCCCCGCAGCCGCTCCCGGGTGCGCTCGATGAACCTCTCAGCCACGCCGGCCATGATCCGCCATCCACGCGCGGAATGGCAAACAACTTGACAGAATTCAGATACGTACATGAATCTGTCAGATGTGAGAGCTTGTCAAGTATGAGCGGCGGTCGGTTGTGAGCGACGGTTGGACGCCGCGACTGCAGGCCAAGGCCTACGAGCAGGTGCTCGACGCCGCCGCGCGGGCCCGTGTCGCCGGTCGGACGCTGGCTGTGCTGGATTCGTCGGCGCGGGACAAGGCCTTGCACGCGCTGGCGGACGCCCTCGAAGCCCGCGCCGGCGAGGTGCTGGCGGCCAATGCGACCGATCTCGCCGCGGCCACCACCCTCGACGAGGGTGCGGTCGACCGCTTACGGGTGACGGGTGGAGATGCTCGCGCACCGGGCGGACGAGCTGCGCCGGCTTGCGGAGCAGCCCGACCCGCTGTGCGAGGAGCCGCTCGCGGGACGGGGTACCCCGGAGGGCGTGGGGCTGGCGCGGATGCGGGTGCCGCTGGGAGTCCTCGGCGTGGTGTACGAGGCACGTCCGATCACCGCGCTGGAGGTGCTCGGGCCGGCGTTGCGCGCGGGCAACGCGGTGCTGCTGCGGGCCGCGCTCGCCGCCGTTCACACCGACGAGGCGCTGGCGGCGGTGATCCGTGACGCCCTGGACGGCGCGGGGCTGCCCGCCGACACCGTCGCCCTGCTCCCCACCCGCGAGCGAGCCAGCATCCGGTACCTGGTCGGCGCGGTCGGCCTGCTGGACCTGGTGATCGTGCGCGGCGGTCCACGCCTGGTGGCCTCGGCGCTGGCCGACGCCAAAGTGCCCGCCCTGCGCCTGAGCAGCGGCAACTGCCACGTGTACGTGGATGCCGCCGCGGACCAGGCGCTGGCGGTCGACGTCGTGATGCGCTCCAAAGGCCGACCCGTCCGCACCGCACGCGGTCGAGGCGGTGCTGGTGCACGCCGATCTCGCGCCCACGTTCGTCCCCCTGCTCGTCGACTCGGCCGCGCGATCGGGAGTGCGGGTGCACGGCGACGACCGGGTCTGCCGGCTGGTGCCCGGCCTGCCCGAGGTAGCGGGTGACAGCCGGGCCAACGGCTACCGTTCCGCGGACATCGCCGTCGCGGTCGTCGACTCGGTCGATGACGCACTGACGATCATCGAGCGGCACGGTCAGGGCCACACCGAGGTCATCGTGACCCGCGACGACACGGCCATCCGGGCCTTCCGCGCCGGAGTGGACGCGGCCCTGGTCGCGGTGAACGTGCCCACCACCGTCGGCGAGGCCACCGTATTCGCCACCCAGAAGCTGCACGTCCGCGGGTCGGTCACGGCGACCGACCTCTCGACAGTGCGATGGCTGGCATGGAACACGCCCCGGAGGGGTGATTCTGGCTGGTCCGGGCGGGTGTTACCGGTAACTTGCGCGCATGAACACTCGTAACCAGGCCCTGTGTGCCTGGGCCGGCCTTATCGGCGTGCCGCTGATCCTCGTGGGCTTCATCGTCTCCGGCTACATCCTGCCGCTGCGCGCCGACGCCACCGCCGAACAGGTCGCTGAGTTCTACACCGGCAACACCTTCGCGATCCGGCTCGGCCTGCTGCTGATGATGCTGGCCACCGCCGGTTACGCGACGATGATCTCGGTGGTCCGGGTGCAGCTGGGCCGGGTCGAGGGGCCGCGCCCGGTGATGGCGACGCTGAGCTTCGTCGGCGGGCTCACCGCGTACGTGATGCTGACGCTGTTCGTGCTGCTGCTCGCGGCGGCCGCGTTCCGCCCGGAGCGCAATCCCGAGATCACCCAGATGCTGCACGACATCGGCTGGTTCATGGCGTTCCTGGCCGCCGTGCCGTTCTGCCTGCAGGGACTGGCCACCGGGCTGGCGATCCTGGGCGACAAGTCGGGACGTCCGCTGTTCCCGCGCTGGGTGGGCTACGGCGGGCTCTGGGTGTTCGTGCTGCTGCTGCCCGGCCAGATCCTGCTGTTCTTCCACACCGGCCTGTTCGCCTACCACGGGCTGATCTCCTACTGGATCCCGCTGTTCACCTTCGGCGGGTGGATGGGGCTGCTGTCCTTCGCGGCGCTGCGCGCGTCCAAGATCGACGCCCAGGAGCCCTCGTCGCTGGAGACCGCCGCCTGAGCTCGAGCTCACCCGGCCCGCGACCGGCCGCCACCCCTCGGGTGGCGGCCGGTTTCTGTTTGCCTGCGGTTCGCCCGGACGTTCACCGCCGGAACCATGATCGAAAGGTCGCGTTCCGGAAGCGTTCACAGGCGAACGCCTGAGGATCATCAGACTCGGTAGGTACATTGGACGGTTAGTTAGTTAGCTGAAGAAACAAGGAGGTTGGGATGCCTGCGGTCGAGGTCTCCGACGTCACCACCCTCGTCCGGGTGCCCGCACCGGGCCCCGACGCGACCGAGCGCACAGTGCGTTCGATCACCGATGCGCCGTCCGGGTTCGAGGGCGAGGGCTTCCCGGTACGCAGGGCGTTCGCGGGCGTCGAGCTCGCCGATCTCGATCCGTTCGTGCACATGGACCAGATGGGGCCCGTCCACTACGGACCGGGGGAGGCCAAGGGCACCGCCTGGCACCCGCACCGGGGTTTCGAGACCGTCACCTACATCATCGACGGCTCGTTCGAGGCCCGCGACAGCGCGGGCGGCGGGGGGACGATCACCAGCGGCGGTACGCAGTGGCTGACGGCGGGCTCGGGGGTGCTGCACGTCGAGCGGCCGCCGGAGAGCCTGGTGGAGGAGGGTGGCCCGTTCCACGGCCTGCAGTTCTGGGTCAACCTGCCCCGGTCGAGCAAGTTCACCCAGCCCCGCTACCAGGACCTGCCCGGTGACGACTCCGTTGTGCTGGCGTCGGCCGACGGTGGAGCGCTGGTACGGCTGATCGCGGGCTCGCTGGGGGAGACCGAGGGGCCGGCGGCCACCGACACCCCGCTGGCCGTGCTGCACGCGATCATCAACCCGGGCTCGCAGCTGAGGCTGCCGTGGCGGGCGGACTTCAACGCGCTGGTCTACGCGCTGTCGGGGGCCGGAACCGTCGGCCCCGACGGGCAGCACCTGGTCTCCGGCCAGCTCGCCGTCCTCGATGCCGGTGACCTGATCACGATCGGGGCCACCGACGGGCTGGACGTGATGGTGCTGGGCGGGGTCCCGATCCGCGAGCCGATCGTGTGGGGCGGGCCGTTCGTGCTCAACAGCCGTGAAGAGGTGCACAAGGCGTTCGACGACTACGAGGCCGGA
>Ga0070741_10018760_pt1 | contig 11148 bp, 12 predicted proteins | sample Coa_R1_4_FD_66440 | JGI IMG/M metagenome (GOLD analysis project Ga0070741, IMG submission 66440) | Surface soil microbial communities from Centralia Pennsylvania, which are recovering from an underground coalmine fire - Coalmine... | ecosystem: Environmental > Terrestrial > Soil > Unclassified ...
GGTCATCGCGACGGCGATCACCGCCAGGGGACCGGAAGCGAGCGAGACCGCCTCGACCGGCAGCGCCCAGGCGAGGGCAGCGGCGAAGTACAGGATGGCGAGGACCCGGCAGAGCCCGGCCAGGCGCCTCTCCTGGGACGTGAGCGGGGGTTGCGGCACGCGCCGCTTCTACCACACCTCAGGCCGCGGGCCGCCGGTGCCGCATCAGGATCCGGCCGAAGTCGCGCGTGTGGGCCCGCGCCACCACCAGCGAGAGTCGCAGGCTCTCGCCGCCACCGTTCAGCTCCACCGAGCGCATCTCTCCGTACGACACGCCCATCCGGCCCGCATGCGGAAAGCCGTCGTCGATGGAGAGGCGGTAACCGAGGCAGAGATTGTCGCCGTCGGGCTGCGGCGTGAGATCGAGCGACATCGCCAGCGGCTCGCTGTGCGGGCCCGTCCCCTGGGCGAGGCTGAGGTGCACCGGCTGGCCTTCCTCGCCGACCACCATGGGGCTGGCGAGCAGATCGCCCTGGCCGTTGCGCACCTCGATGGAGTACAGGATCGCCTCGGAGCGCGCCTCCTCCGGGCGCAGCGGCCCGAAGGTCATCTCGGCGCCGAGCAGGCCGAAGGCGAGGCCCAGGGCCGCGGAGAGAATGCGCGCAATCGCGGGCCTGCGGCGCTTCAATCGTCTCCTCCTCCGAGAAACACCGTACTCTTTCAAGGCGCCGCCGCAAGGTCAAGGCGAGCGGAATGTCCGCATGCTACACACTCGCGATGAACGCGATATTGCTGCGCTTTGCCCTGGCGATCTGGGTCGGCGGCGGACTTGCCGTGCTGCTGGGGACGCGCTCGATCTTCCGGGCCGCGGAGACCCGCAGCCAGGGCGGTCTCTTCTCGGGCGCCGTGCTGCGCAGCTTCTTCGAGCTCCGCTGGGCGGCGGTCGCCCTGACGGCCGCGGCCTGGGCATTCTCGCGGACGCCCGCGCTGTGGTGGGCGAGCGCCGCCGCCGCGCTGACCATCGTCCAGGCGCCTCTCGACGCCCGCATCCGCGCGCTGCGCGAGCAACTCGGCGGGTCCACCGAGGGGCTCGACGCTTCGGATCCGCGCCGCAAGCGCTGGGGAGCGCTCCACGGCGGGAGCGTGCTGCTCCTGCTCGCCCAGATCGCGTGCGCCGCCGCCGGCCTGGTGCTCGCCGCGTAGCCTCCGTTCCGCGTGTCGGCGGGTCGCGCACATCGATCCGTCGGCATCGCCGGAAGCCGCGAATTTTCTTTCGACGCGCCGCCCGAAACGGGCGAAAGTGCGCGTTGCGGAGCCAGCAGTCGGATGCTAGCGTCCGCGCGCGTTTCCCTCCGACGCAAGGCGTTCATGTTCAACGGTTTCTACAAGCTCTTCTCCCGCGACCTGGCCATCGATCTCGGCACCGCGAACACGCTGATCTACATCCGCGGCATGGGCATCGTTTCCAACGAGCCCTCCGTGGTCGCCGTGCAACAGGAAGCGCGCGGCGGCAAGAAGGTCCTCGCGGTGGGAAAGGAAGCGAAGGAGATGCTCGGCCGCACGCCGGGCAACATCGTCGCCATCCGGCCGATGAAGGACGGCGTGATCGCCGACTTCGAGATCACCGCCGCGATGCTCCGCTACTTCATCCGCGCCGCGCACAACCGCTCGACGCTGGTGAAGCCGCGCATCATCATCGGCATTCCCTCCGGCATCACGGAGGTGGAGCGCCGCGCCGTCCGCGAGGCCGCGGAGAGCGCGGGCGCCCGCGAGGTCTACCTGATCGAGCAGCCGATGGCCGCCGCCATCGGGGCGGGGCTCCCCATCACCGAGCCGTCGGGAAACATGATCGTCGACATCGGTGGAGGGACGAGCGACGTGGCGGTGATCTCGCTCGCCGGCATCGTATACGCGAAGAGCGTTCGCGTCGGCGGCGACAAGATGGACGAGGCGATCATCCAGCACATCAAGCGCAAGTACAACCTGCTCATCGGCGAGCGGACGGCCGAGCTGATCAAGATGGGCATCGGGAACGCCTACCCGAGCGACGAAGTGCTCACCATGGACATCAAGGGGCGCGACCTGGTCGCCGGCGTTCCTCGCACCCTGACCGTGAGCTCCGACGAGATCCGCGACGCGCTCGCCGAGCCGGTCAACGCCATCGTCGAGGCGGTGAAGGTGACGCTGGAGCGCACACCGCCGGAGCTGGCGGGCGACATCGCCGACCGCGGCATCGTGCTCGCCGGCGGCGGCGCGCTGCTGAAAAACCTCGACGCCCTCTTGCGCGAGGAGACCGGGCTGCCGGTGTTTCTCGCCGAGGATCCCCTCTCCTCCGTGGTGATCGGGGCGGGAAAAGCCCTGGAAGAGCTGGACATCCTCCGCCAGGTCTGCTCGCCTGCGTGAACGTGGTTAGAATCGAGCCGGTGCTGACCGTCGCCAAAGAGCGCCTCTGGGAAGCGTACGTCGGCGAGATCGGACGCTGCCGCAAGCGGGTCGAGGAGCTGCGGGGCAAGTATCCGAGCGCCACGGCGCAGGAGCTGGCGCAGCGCCTGACCGACACGAAGAAGACCTGGGCGTCCACGGGCGGCGCCATCTCCGGCCTCTTCGGGCTCGCGCTGGTCCCCGCGGATCTCGTCTTCGTCACCGTGCTGCAGCTCACGCTGATCATGGAGATCGCGCTGCTGCACAAGGTGAACCTCAAGTCCGGCCGGGCGCGGGACGAGGTCTTCGAGGTGCTCGGCTACTCGAACGGCGCCGACACCGTGAACCTCGCCGGCCGCGCCGGGCCCAAGGTGGTGGCGCGGGTGGCGGAGAAGGTGTTGACGAAGCGCGGGCTGGCGCAGCTCGGGCGCGTGGTCCCGGTGCTCGCCTCGCCCGTGGTGGCGTATCTGAACAATCGCGACCTGCAGCGCGCCGGGCAGGCCGCGATGCGCTTCTACGGCACCATCCGCCAGCTGCCCAGCCGGCGCCGCGCCGCTTCAGCGGTGTAGCCGCTGACTCCCGTGGCAGCGCGCGGACTGCCGCGGCGCTGCGGGACAGCCGGCGCGACCCCGCGCCGGGCTAGTTCGCCACGTTCGCGGCGAGAAACTTCAGCGTCTTCTCCCAGGCGTCCTTCGCCGCCTCGCCGTTGTACTTGCCACCGGACGGATTCGCGAACGCGTGGTCCGCGTCGTAGGCGTGGAACTCGTGCTTCACGCCGGCCTCGGTGAGCGCCTTGTCGAACTGCGCCACCTTCTCGGGCGTGATCCAGCCGTCCTTGTTCGCCCAGATGCCCAGCACCGGGCCGCGCAGCGTCTTCAGCTTCGCCACGTCCATCACCGGCATGCCGTAATCCATGATCGTCGCGTCGACGTCCTTGGGATCGTTGAGCGACGCTTTCAGCGACTCGCCGCCGCCCATGCACCAGCCGAGCGTCGCCACCTTCGCGCCTCCCGCGTTCTTCTTCAGCCATTCGAGGCCGGCCTCCTCGACGGCGTCGCCCCACTTCTCGTCCTTCGCTCCCATCAGCGCCTGCGCTTCTTTCGGATCCTTCGCCACCTTGCCCTTGTAGAGATCGATGGCGAGCGCCAGATATCCCTTGGCGGCGAGCTGGTCCGCCTGGTGCTTCACCCAGTCGTTGAGCCCCCACCATTCGTGGATCACCAGCACCGCCCCTTGCGGCTTGCCGTGGGGGCGCGCGACGTAGGCCTGCGAGGGTTGCCCCTCCACCTCGAGCTTCGTCATCGTGCCCCGGGGCTTTGGCGCGTTCGCGTCGAGCGGGTGCGGCTGGTGCGCCGGGACGGCGCTGTCCTTGTCGGAAGCCGTGCCCGCGTCGGAGCCGTGCACGTGGGCCTGGGCGATCAGGAGCGCTGCGAGAAGGCTGAGCATGGTCACCTCGGAGAATAGATGGTGGGATCGGGGACGCCGGCGTCGCGGAACCCTTGGGCGCGCAGGCGGCAGGAGTCGCAGCGGCCGCAGGCGCGGCCCAGGGTATCCGGGTCGTAGCAGGAATGGGTCAGCGCGAAGGGAACGCCGAGCCGCACCCCGCGCTGGACGATCTGCGCCTTGGTCAACTGGAGGAGCGGCGCGCGGATGCGATACCGGGCCCGTCCCTCGACGGCCGCGGCGGTGGCGAGGTTGGCCAGCTTCTCGAACGCCTCGATGAACGCCGGGCGGCAGTCCGGGTAGCCGGAGTAATCGATGGCGTTCACGCCGATGTACAGGTCCTGCGCCTGCAGCGTCTCCGCATACCCGAGCGCGAGGGCGAGCAGGACGGTGTTGCGCGCCGGGACATAGGTGATCGGGATCTGCGCGCCGATCGGCGCGTCCTTGGGGACCTCGATCTCCGAGGTGAGCGCCGATCCGCCGATGGCGCGCAGATCGAGCGAGACGATCTTCAGCGGCGCCGAGAGCGCCGCCGCGACGCGCTCGGCCGCCTTCAGCTCGTGCTCGTGCCGCTGCCCGTACCGGACCGCGAGCGCATGGGGGGCGAACCCCTCCTCGCGGGCGATGGCGAGGCAGGTGCTGGAGTCGAGCCCGCCCGAAAAGAGGACGACGGCCGGACGCATCAGAAGGTCGAGCCGGAGAGGGAATAGGTGACCGTGCAGGGCAGCGCGCACAGGCACGGGATCGCCGATCCGGCATCCGTCAGCAGATCCGTCAGGGTCCCGTTGATGCCGGCGATCGGCGGGAGCCCTCCGTCGGGCTGCAGGGTGAAAGGGCCGGAAGTGACGAGGTACCCGTCGATCGTCTCGGTGATGTTGACGTCGCACGAGCAGGCCGTCTGACCCTGCGTGACCGGGGCGCCGCCGAAATGGAAGCCGCCGTCGGCGAGCAGGTCGCTCGTCTTCACCCCCTTGCCCGGCGAGACGAGCTGCAGCTGCGGCCCGCCGTCGCTCGAGGCCGCCACGCAGAGCGTGACGCCCTTCACGAACGAGGCGTCCAGCGTCAGGGGAAGCGGGCCGCCGTCGGGACCGGCGTCTCCGGCGATGCATTGGCCGGCATCGCTGATCCCGTTGAAGGTGAGCGCGTACTGGCCGACCACGCTGGTGTTCGGCGGGCACTGCAGCCCCGTGTCTTCCGGGCAGGCGGCGAGCAGCAAGGAGAGGAGCAGGAGGAGGGGGAGTCGCATCAATTGGGGGCCGACGATGCGTTCGATGCCGTGCGCGCCAGGGCGGCTGCGGCGGCCTGGAGGGCCAGCTCGAGCCGGGGCTCGATCTGCACGGCCTCGAGCACCGCCTGGCGATCGCGCGGCGTGGAGAGGAGCGCGCCGGCGACGACGTCGGCGAGGTCGCCGGGATCCGCTGCCCGCGCCGCGAGCTGGGCCAGGGTCCGCGTCTCCTCGTTGCGCAGCGCCGCCGCGAATGCGAGCACCAGCTGCTTGAGATCCGCCGCCATCCGCGCCGCTTCCGGCGAAGCCTTCGCCGGGTCGAGCGGCGTCGCCCGGACCAGGCGGTAGGGCTCCGCGGTCGCGAGCTCCTGCTCGATGGACGCGCGCCGTACGCCGCGCACGACGATGTTGAAGCGGCCGTCGGGCAACGGCTCCACCTTGGCGAGGACGCCGACGCCGATCACCTGCGCCACCCGGGGCGGGCGCTCGCCGGCGGCGCGGTCGTCGGGGATGTTCGCCAGCGCCAGCACGCGAAGACCGCCTTCGCAGTCCTTGGTCATCTTCCGGTAGCGCGGCTCGAAGATGTGCAGCGGCACCAGCGCGTGCGGCAACAGCACCGCGCCGGGCAGCGGGAAGATGGGAAGCGTGGGCAGCGCGCGACGGATCCGCTCCGCGTCGTCCATGGAGCTGGAGCCTACACCTTTTTTCAGGCCGCGCGCGCCGCCGTGCGCTCGGACTCTTCCGCCTGCACCCCGGTCTGGATGCGCATCGCGTAGAAGCTGCGCCAGACGAAGATCACCGAAACGGCGAAGAAGATGGCGGCGAGCACGAGGCGCGTGCTGGTCTGCATCTCCGTCGCCAGCTCGACGGCGAGGAGGCCGAAGAGGGTGGTGAACTTGATGATCGGGTTCATCGCCACGCTGGAGGTATCCTTGAACGGGTCGCCAACCGTGTCCCCGACCACCGAGGCGGCGTGCAGCGGGCTGCCCTTCATCTTCAGCTCGACCTCGACCACCTTCTTGGCGTTGTCCCAGGCGCCGCCGGCGTTGGCCATGAAGATGGCCTGGTAGAGGCCGAAGGCGGCGATGGAGATCAGGTACCCGATGAAGAAGTAGCTCTCCAGGCAGGCGAAGGCGAGGGTGGAGAAGAACACCACCAGGAAGATGTTCCACATCCCGCGCTGCGCGTACTGCGTGCAGATCTCCACCACCTTCTTCGAGTCGCTGATCGAGGCCTTGGTGGCGCCCTCGAGCTTGATGTTCGCCTTGATGAACTCCACCGCGCGGTACGCTCCGGTGGAGACCGCCTGGATGGAGGCGCCGGTGAACCAGTAGATCACCGCCCCGCCGCTGATCAGCCCGAGCAGGAACGGCGCGTGCAGCATGGTCAGGTACTGCATGTTCGCGGGGCGCAGCCCGTCGGTGAGGATCATGATGATGGAGAAGATCATCGTGGTGGCACCCACCACCGCGGTGCCGATCAGCACCGGCTTGGCGGTAGCCTTGAAGGTGTTGCCGGCGCCGTCGTTCTCTTCCAGGAAGTGCTTGGCTTTCTCGAAGGAGAGGTCGAAGCCAAAGTCGCGCTTCACCTCGGCCTCGATCCCCGGAAGGGTCTCGATCACCGAGAGCTCGTAGACGGACTGCGCGTTGTCGGTCACCGGGCCATAGCTGTCGACGGCGATGGTCACCGGGCCCATGCCGAGAAAGCCGAAGGCGACCAGGCCGAAGGCGAAGACGGCCGGCGCCAGCATCATCTGCCCCAGCCCCTGGGTGGAGACGAGGAAGCCGATCCCCATCAGGGAGACGATGACGATGCCCATCCAGTAAGCGCTGAAGTTGCCGGCCACCAGTCCGGAGAGGACATTGAGCGAGGCGCCGCCCTCGCGGCTGGCGGTGACCACTTCCTTGACGTGCGCCGAGCTGGTGGAGGTGAAGACCTTGACCACCTCGGGGATGATGGCGCCCGCCAGCGTGCCGGCGGTGATGATCAGCGAGAGCTTCCACCACATGCTGCCGTCGCCGCCGAGATTGGGGATCAGGAAGTAGCTGACGATGAAGGTGAGGACGACGGAGACCAGCGAGGTGAGCCACACCAGGAAGGTGAGCGGCGCCTCGAAGTTCATCCGGTCGGCGTCGGCGTAGCGGTTGCGGGCGATCACCTCGTTGATCAGGTAGGACCCGACCGAGGCGATGATCATCATGATCCGCATGGCGAAGATCCAGACCAGCAGCTGGACCTGGACTTTCGGGTCGTGGATCGCGAGGACGATGAAGGTGATCAGCGCCACGCCGGTGACGCCGTAGGTCTCGAAGCCGTCCGCAGAGGGGCCCACCGAGTCGCCGGCGTTGTCGCCCGTGCAGTCGGCGATCACGCCGGGGTTGCGCGCGTCGTCCTCCTTGATGTTGAAGACGATCTTCATCAGATCGCTGCCGATGTCGGCGATCTTGGTGAAGATGCCGCCGGCGATGCGCAGCGCGCTGGCGCCGAGCGACTCGCCGATGGCGAATCCGATGAAGCAGGGGCCGGCGTAGTCGCGGGGAACGAAGAGGAGGATGCAGAGCATCATCAGGAGCTCGATGCTGATCAGCATCGTCCCGATGGACATCCCGGCCTTGAGCGGGATGGCGTAGGTCGGGAACGGCTTGCCCTTGAGCGAGGCAAAAGCGGTGCGGGAGTTCGCGAAGGTGTTCACCCGGATCCCGAACCAGGCCACGCCGTAGCTGCCGGCGATGCCGAGCAGGCTGAAGATGATGATGGTGACGACCTTGCTCGCCCCGAGCGCGCGCAGCCACCCGAAGTAGATCACCATGATCGTCCCGATGAACGCCTCGAGGATGAGGATGAACTTGCCCTGGGTGATCAGGTACGTCTTGCAGGTCTCGTAGATCAGCTCGGAGACCTCGAGCATCGACTTGTGCACCGGCAGCTTCTTCAGCTGGGTGTAGATGGACATTCCGAAGACCAGGCCCAGGGCGCAGATCAAGAGGCCGACGAGCAGCAGACGCTCGCCGGAGACCCCGAGGAAGCTGACGCTGCCCAGGTCGGGCAGGATCAGCTTCGCCTCGTCCGCGCGGGCGGCGAACGGGAGCGCGAGTACGGCGAGGGCGGGCAGGGCACGGCGAATGAGATTCTGCATTGGGCGCGGGACTCCACCGGGGTTTTTCGGGGCGGCGCAAAATAAAGTGATCCGCCGTGCAAGTAAAGCCCCAACGGCCTCCGCGCGGGAGGGGGTGCGCCAAAACGCCTCGGTGGCGATAGCGGGCGCCCGGCTACCTGCTTGCCGTCACCGTCCGGGCGGGGCCGCTCTCGCGCGCGAGCGCGGCGAAGCTGATGTTGCCGAACCCGCTCTGGTTGCACGCGAACATCACCCGCTTGATCACCTTGAAGGGGATCCGCTTGTCGGCCTGGACGTTGACGAGCCCCCGGAACGGCTGGTCCGGGTCGTTCTGGTGGATCGCCTCGTACCGGCGCTTCTCGTCGCGCAGGGCTTCCTCGATCTCGGGGACGTTCAGGCCGTCCTTCGTCAACTCGCCGGTGTTGAGCAGCATCCGCCCGTCGAAGGTCACCGCCTCGGCGGAGATGGAGATCACCGGGGCGCGCTCCAGCTCGGCGCCGTGGTACGCGTCCGGCAGCTTGATGTCCTTGCTCATGTAGAGCACTTCGCCGTTGGCGCTGAAGTTCATCAGGAGGAAGATGACGATGATCGTCATCACGTCGACCAGCGAGGTGAGGGTCAGGGCGGCGTAGACCCCGCGCTTCGCCCGGAGGAACTTCTTCCCGAATGCCTTGCTCTGTGCGATGCGATCGCAGGGCCGCTTGCCCGGAGTGACGATGGCCATCTCTCCCCCTAGTTTGCCGGCGCAACGGTGACGTTGCGCAGCTGCTCGCCGATGGCGGTGTCCACCGTCTCGACCAGGTCGGCGTAGGCCACCGAGTCCTCCGGCTGGACGGTGATCGCCGTCTGGTCCGGCAGGCTGGTCTTCAAGGTCTTCAGCTTCTCCCCCAGCGTCTTGCGATCGAAGACCCCGTTCTGCTTGGGGATGTCGATGTTCGCCCCCGCCACCGTCAGCTGGTAGCCCTTGTCGCCGAGCAACAGGCGCACGTCGATGGTGCTCTCCTTCGCCTGTGGATCCGGCGGTCCGCCGCTGCTCGCCACCTGGAGCCCCGCGATCTGGGTCCAGACCGCGGTGATCAGGAGGAAGCTGATGCAGCAGGAGAGGAGGTCGATGAACGGCACGAGGTTGAGCTCGGCGTCGAGCGGCTTCTTCCCGCCTTTCCCGGTGTGTTCCTGTGGCGATGCGCCTGCCATTGTCTTGTCCCTCGATGGTTGGGGAGTGGCAGTTATTGCTGCGGCAGGTTCGCCGGAATCCGCATCTTGTCCTTGTTCGCCACGATCAGGTTCAGCACGCCGACGGAGGTTTCGTTGATGTCGTCGATCATGTGCTGGGTCCGGCCCTGGAGGAGCGAGAAGGCCACCAGCGCCGGGATGGCCACGATCAGGCCGAACGCCGTGCAGTTCATCGCTTCGGCGATGCCGTCGGAGAGGACGCGCGCCTTCTCCGAGGCGTCCACGCCCGCCACGCCCGCGAAGCACTGGATGAGGCCGATGATCGTGCCGAGCAGGCCGACCAGGGTGGCGACGTTGCCGATCATCGCCAGGTAGCCGGTGCGCTTCTCGATCCGCGGCATCTCGCGAAGCGATGCCTCGTCCATCGCGGCCTGCACCTCATCCTCGCCCTTGGGGACGTTGATCAGCCCCGCCTTGACGATGTTGGTGAGCGGCGTGGTCTTCTGGCCCGCGGTGTAGCTGATCGCCTTGTCGAGATCGCCGTTGAAGATGTGGGTCTTCAGGCCGCGGAGGAACTGTTCCTTGTCCACGCTGGCGGCGAAGAAGAGGACCTGGATGCGGTCGATGATCACCGCGACCGCGAAGACGAGGCAGATGGCGATCGGGTACATCCCGGGGCCGCCGCCCTTCCAGTGGTGCGCGATCGTCTCGAGAATGGAGCTCATTTTGTTTCTGTCCTCTGCTGGAAAGAGTTCACTACCGGCCTGGGCTCTCGCCTCCGGCCGCCGGACCTGCCGGGGTCCGCTGGAGCAATCTGGGTGCCGCTCTCCGAATCGGCAATCGGGCGCCTGCTTCCGCTCTCCGGCACCTCGGCTGGCGGCGCTGCGCAGAGCAGGGACCGGGCCATCGCAGCCGGCGGCGCTGTGCTAGGTTCCGCGCTCCGATGGCGCGCGAAGTCACGTTCCCGAGGTCGCGGCACGTCGCTCTGTCCGCGCTCGAACATCCCGGGGAGGCGAAAGCGGAGGGAAGCGAAGCGATTGTCGTTCCCATCCGGGTTGCTGCGCAGGCCACACCTCCTCCCGGGATTGCGTTGCCGCAGCCCGTCGAACCCGGCGCGCCGGGCGTTCCGGAGAAGGGCGCTCTCCCCGCGGCGTCCGGAGTGCCGGGGCTTGCGGCCGGCGCGGAGGAACCCCTGGCGCCGGCGCGCGAGCTCGCGTGGATGGTGGCGGCCGACGTCGGCGAGCCTTCCGGAGACGGCGATCGGTGCCGCGCGCTGGACGGCGCGCCCGCGCCGGTCCGCTGCGCGTCGTCGCTGGAAGGCCGCGATGCCGCCGGCGCGCTGGCGGCGAAGGCGGCGCTCGCGGGCGAGGCCGTGCTCCTCGAAGGGCTCGACCGCTGGTACCGGATGGGCCCCGAAGACGCGGGCTACTGCCGGAGCTGCGAGCTCGCGCTGGTCGAGTCGCTCCGCGAAGGCTATGGCGACCACTTCGAGCCCTTCGACGCGCTCGAGCCCTTGCGCTCTTCGGCGCTTCCGCTGCGCGAGCGTCCGTTCTCGCGCCAGAAGGAGGCGCTGCGCCTGGCGGAGGCGCTGGAGGCGGGGAAGCGCGCCGTCCTCCGGGCCCGCGACGAGGCGCGGCGGAAGCGGAGCGTCGAGATCGCCGTGCTCGGGCGCGTCGGCGCGCTGACGCCCGTGGCGGTCGAGCTCTGCTCGCACCTGGACGGTCTTCTGTTCGAGCTCCCCTCGCTCGACCCGTTCTCCGCGCTCCTCCCGCTGCTGGCCGCGCGCGCCGCG
>Ga0070741_10018761_pt1 | contig 11147 bp, 8 predicted proteins | sample Coa_R1_4_FD_66440 | JGI IMG/M metagenome (GOLD analysis project Ga0070741, IMG submission 66440) | Surface soil microbial communities from Centralia Pennsylvania, which are recovering from an underground coalmine fire - Coalmine... | ecosystem: Environmental > Terrestrial > Soil > Unclassified ...
CTCCCAAGACTATCGAGGCCAAAAAGAGCCAGGCTGCGTAATTTTTCACAGCCAAAATATCTGAATGGGAGGTGGGCAGCTCAAGATGGGCTCCTATCTCCCGTTTGTTTTTAGAGTACGATTTAAGAAGCACGTGGAAGTACGATTTAAGAAGTACGATTGATGAATTTCAACCCTCTGCCATATTTCGTACATCTGAACCTATGATTAACGAATCCGATTCGGATCACGAGCAGTAAAGCAGCTGATGCAGAGCGGCTAGTGTGGTAATGGGAATAAATGTAAGGAGAACATTATGGCCATACGCTGGGACAAACTGACATTGAAGGCGCAGGAAGCGGTGCAGCGCGCCAACGACATTGCCGCCGAGCATGGCAATCCGGAATTGCAGCCGGTGCATTTGTTGCTGGCGCTGGTTGATGACCGCGAGGGCATCGTTCCGCCGGTGCTGGAAAAAATTGGCGTGAGTGTTGAGGCGATCGCCGCAGATGCGCGGGCGCTTGTTGAACGCTTGCCCAAAGTGTCTGGCGGAGGCGCCACCCAGGCGCAGCTTTCCGCTAAGGCCTCAAAGGTGCTGGAGAGCGCCTTCAAAGAGGCCGAGCGCTTCAAAGATGAGTTTGTCTCTACCGAGCACCTGCTGCTGGCCATTGCAGATGCAAAAGACGAAGCCGCCAAGCTGCTGTCGGCACAGGGGGCGACCCGTGACGCCATTCTCAAAGCGTTGACCACGATACGTGGCACGCAAAAGGTTACCGACCAGAATCCCGAGGCGAAATACCAAGCTTTAGAGCGCTATGCGCGCAATCTCACCGACCTGGCCCGCCGTGGCAAGCTCGACCCGGTGATTGGCCGCGACGACGAGATTCGGCGCGTCATGCAGGTGCTCTCGCGGCGCACCAAGAATAATCCCGTGCTGATTGGCGAGCCCGGTGTAGGCAAGACTGCAATCGTCGAAGGATTGGCTCAGCGTATTGTCTCCGGCGATGTGCCTGAGGTTCTGCGTTCCAAGCGCATTGTGGCGCTCGACCTGGGCTCGATGCTGGCTGGGGCGAAATACCGCGGTGAATTTGAAGACCGGCTCAAGGCCGTGCTGAAAGAAATTGAAGAATCGCAAGGCCAGATCATCCTGTTCATTGACGAGCTGCACACCCTGGTTGGGGCGGGCGCTGCTGAAGGCGCAATTGACGCCAGCAACATGCTCAAGCCGCCGTTGGCTCGTGGCGAACTGCGGGCCATTGGCGCAACCACGCTTGCTGAATACCGCAAGTACATCGAAAAAGATGCGGCCCTGGAGCGCCGCTTCCAGATTGTCTATGTGGGCGAGCCCACGGTCGAAGATACGATTGCAATCCTGCGCGGGTTGAAAGAGCGCTACGAAGTCCATCATGGCGTCCGCATCAAGGATTCAGCCATCGTGGCTGCGGCTACACTCTCGCATCGTTACATCACCGACCGCTTTCTGCCCGATAAAGCGATTGATCTGGTGGACGAGGCCGCCGCCTCGTTGCGCATCCAGATTGATTCTATGCCGACCGAAATCGACCAGCTCGAGCGCCGCGCTACCCAGCTTGAAATCGAAAAACAGGCGCTCAAGAAAGAAGACGATCCCAACTCGAAGGAGCGGCTGGCTTTGGTGGAAAGAGAGCTGGCCCTGCTGCGCGAAAAATCCAATGCTTTGAAGGCCCGCTGGCTGGAAGAGAAAGAAGCCATTGCGAAAGTGCGCCAGCTCAAAGAGCGCATCGAGCAGCTCAAGCAGGAAGAGCAGGCAGAAGAGCGCAAGGGCAATCTGCAGCGGGTGGCTGAGATCCGCTATGGCCTGCTCCGCCAGGCCGAAGCCGAGCTGGCACGGTTGAACGCCGAAACGGACGGCAGCAACCGCCGCTCGCGCATGTTGAAGGAAGAAGTGGATGAAGAAGATATTGCCCGCATCGTCTCCAAATGGACCGGCATTCCGGTCTCCAAGATGCTGGAAGGCGAGGTAAAAAAGCTGGTGCAGATGGAAGAGCGTTTGCGTCAGCGCGTCCTCGGGCAGGATGCTGCGCTGGAACGCGTGGCCAATGCCATCCGCCGTTCGCGCGCCGGGCTGAGCGATCCCAATCGTCCTATCGGCTCGTTTATTTTCCTGGGGCCCACCGGGGTGGGCAAAACCGAACTGGCGCGCGCGCTGGCGGAATTTCTCTTTGACGACGAGCACTCACTCATTCGCATCGACATGTCCGAATACATGGAGAAGCACGCAGTTTCACGGCTTATCGGCGCGCCCCCTGGCTATGTCGGTTACGAAGAGGGCGGGCAGCTCACCGAGCAGGTGCGCCGTCGGCCATATTCCGTGGTCCTGTTTGATGAAATCGAAAAAGCGCATCCTGATGTCTTTAACGTGCTGCTGCAGATCATGGATGATGGCCGCCTGACCGATGGCCAGGGCCGCACCGTGGACTTCAAGAACACAGTTATCATTATGACCTCGAACATCGGTGCAGCCTATCTCCAGGCCGCGCGCCTCGACAACCGCGAGGAGTTCTATGAAGCTACAGAGAAAGTGATGGACGCGCTGCGCGCCCACTTCAAGCCCGAGTTCCTGAACCGGGTGGATGACATTATCGTCTTCCAGCCGCTGGGCAAAGAGCAACTCACGCACATCGTGGAGCTGCGCCTGAACGATCTGCGGCGCCTGCTGGCCGACCGTAAGATCAGCATCGAGCTCACCGAGCGCGCCCGCGAACTGCTGTTCAGTGAAGGTTATGATCCGGCGTATGGAGCGCGCCCCCTGAAGCGCGCCATCCAGCGGATGATTCAGGATCCGCTGGCGCTCAAGATTCTCGACGGCGAGGTGCTCTACGGAGACCACGTGCTGGTTGACGCTGATCTGAAAGAGCGCAAGATGATCTTTCAGGTCAGCCGCGACACCAGCACGGCACAAACACGGGCGCGGCAGGAGAAGACTCCGGTGGGGTGAAGCGGCTGCGGAAAAAACCTTTCATGTGTGAAAACATGTATTAGGGCACGAGCTTACAAGCTGCAGAAACCCCCATGGTTTGTCAGGGGAACGTGAGTTTCATGATCATGCTTGCATTGTCATTCCGAGGAGCAACGCGTTCTTAGCCTGCCCCGAGCGAAGCCGAGGGGAGGAATCCCTATGAGCTTTCAGGGTTATGGGTGACCACCCATAAGACCTCGACACAAATAGGGATTCCTCCACTTCGTGTCGGAATGACAAGAAATTGAGTTTTTTCCCGCAGTCTGTTTGTTCGTGCCGTAAGTGTTCGCAAGGGACGACGCTCTGAATTCAATTCACACACAGGCTCTCTACTGGCAGCACATGTAAGCAAAAGGGCGAGAGCCAACCAACAGCTCCCGCCCTTTTTTCACTCTCGGAGGAGAGAGAGATTAATTCTTCTGCTGGTTTTGCTCCTGCATCCACTTGTTCATGCGCTCCTGATGGTGGGCGCGAAGTGTTTGCAGTTTGGTCCGCTGCTCCGGGGTCAGGACCTTGTAAACCTCATTCTGTGTGCGAGCTGCCTCCACAGCCAGATTGACGAGATTGTCTTTGTTCTGCTCCAGGATGCTCTTCACCTGGTTAGGATCAAAATTATCGGAGAGCGCGGCCGCCTCTACCTGCTGATGCACCTGGCGGGCATCGCTCAGCAAGGGCTGCATCTGCGTGCGCTCCTGCGCCAGGATGGATTTAATCTGAGTTTGCTGCTGGTCGGTCAGGTTCAGGGTATCGGTCAGGAACTCAACGGCATGGTTTCCAAAGGGCAACATCATCGCCGCATACCGCGCCCGCTGGTGTTTCACAATGCTTTCTGCCACCGCGGCGGTCAAAAGCACACCCATTAAGATGACGCAAATAACAATTAAACGTTTTTTCATAACTTCTTTGTAGACTCCTTGTGCTGCAGATACTTTTCTTCTGCTTTACTTACATAAGACGATTGACTGCGCAGTTCTGCGGTTAAAAATGAGCGAGGCTGTGTAAAGAAGTGTAAAGTTCTTTTTGCAAATATTTACGCTGGCCATGATACGGCTACAGTAGAAATAAACTATAAGTATTGAGCAGGGAATTAGCTGTCTATCAAGTCATGGAACGAGTGCTTATCATCGATGACGACGTGGAGTTATGCAGCATGATTGCTGAATATCTCCGTCCGGAAGGCTTCGAGGTCGAAGCCGTGCATAACGGGGAGCGTGGCTTGCAGCGTGCTCTTTCCGGCGATCATGATCTGCTTCTCCTGGACGTGATGCTGCCGGGCATGAACGGATTCGATCTGCTGCGGCAACTGCGTACTTCCTCTGACCTGCGCGTGCTTCTGTTGACCGCCCGCGGAGACGACGTGGACCGCATCGTGGGCCTGGAAATCGGCGCCGATGATTATCTGCCTAAGCCCTTCAATCCGCGCGAGCTGCTCGCCCGAGTGCGGGCAATCTTGCGCCGTCCGCAGAATGGCAAAGGTGGGCCGGAAAGCGGCGAGCGCCTGACAGTCGGGGATGTAGAGCTCGACCTGGGGTCGCGCACCACCACTCGCAGCGGCGAAGCGGTTGACCTAACGTCGGTGGAATTCAGCCTGCTGGAAGCCCTGCTGCGCTCGGCCGGAAAAATTGTATCGCGCGAAGAATTGGCGCAGAAGGTATTGGGCCGGAATTTAAACCTGTTTGACCGCAGCATCGACGTTCATATCAGCAAATTACGGAAGAAGCTGGGAGAAATGGTGAGCGGAGCCGAACGCATCAAAACCGTTCGTGGCGCCGGCTATCTCTACGCTTTGCCGGCCTCGGAGCAGAAGGCCGGTGAGCGGTAGACCATGCGCAGCCTGTTCTTCAAAATCTTCTTTTCGTTTTGGATCAGCACAATCCTGGCGGCCATTATTGTGGGGCTCACCGCCGAAATGCGCCGCTCAGCCGATTTGCACGAATCCTGGCGCAACATGTTTTCCGGAGTTATCTCCGTCAACGCTTACACGTTCGCCCAGGCTTATGAAAATCAAGGCTGCCAGGGTCTGCACGAGCAGCAGCAAAGCCTGGAGCAGACGATCAACCTGCGAAGTTTTTTTCTGGACGACGAAGGCAATTCTCTTTGTGGCCAGCCCCCGAATTCTGTCGCCAAAGATGCTGCTAATCGAGCTTCTCAGAGCGGAAGCGTTGATTTCACGGGCGCCGACCGGCAACGGGTCATTGCCAAGCGTATCGTGACGGCTGCGGGGCATCCCTATCGTTTTGTGGTTATCCTGTCCGGACCGGACATCCACTTTTTCTCCTGGTTCGCATTGCAGCGCCTCATGATCGCCGTTCCCGTTTCAGGCCTTGTCTGTTTTGTATTGGCGCGTTATCTTTCAGCGCCTATCACACGTTTGCGAGCCGCGGCACAGCAGATCGCGCAGGGAGACCTGAGCGCCCGTGCCGGCAACAAAACAGGAAGATCAGGAGATGAGGTTGGGCAACTGGTGGGCGACTTTAATCACATGGCCGAGCGCCTTGAAATCCTGATTGGGGCGCAGCAGCGCCTGATTCGCGATATTTCCCACGAGTTGCGTTCCCCCCTGACCCGCTTGGTGCTGGCGTTGGGGTTGGCCCGGCAGAATGAGGCCCCCAACCAGACCGCATTAGATCGCATCGAGAAAGAAACTGAGCGCCTGAATGAGATGATTGAACGCCTGCTGACGCTTTCGCGGCTGGAATCGGCTACCGAACCGCCGCCCAAGGCGCCGGTCAGCCTGACGGAGTTGATCGAAACCATCATCGCCGACATTGAGATTGAAGCCAAAATGCGCAACTGCTCTATTCAATACGTTGCTCCGCGCGACTACACTGTCGCCGCCAACTTCGAGCTGTTGCGCAGCGCCCTGGAAAATGTTATGCGCAACGCGATTCGCTATACCAGGGAAGGCACCACAGTGGAAGTGAACGCCGAGCGCACCCACTCCACCTCACCTATGGAAGTAGTGATTCGCGTTCGCGACCACGGCCCGGGAGTTCCGGAAAGCGAGCTGCAAAATCTTTTTCGTCCCTTTTACCGGTTGGACGCGGCGCGCGCCCAGCATACTGGAGGAGTTGGCCTCGGCCTCACCATCGCCGAGCGCGCCGTCAAGCTGCATGGCGGCAGCATACAAGCCAGCAATGCCAACACCGGCGGATTGATCTTGGAAATACACCTGCCGCTTTCTTCAGGGTAAACAAGTTGCGGAAAAATTCACTTAAAGTGGTGTCTCAAGTGGTGTCGCCGCTAACATCCGGTCGTGGAGTTCTCATCCATAGGCTTTGATTCTTCCGCTCTGCCAAAACACACAACCCACAATCATTGCGACCGCGTCATATCTGTAAGGAGGATCCTTTATGCCGGCAAAAAAATCGAGCAGCAGGCGCAAATATGGCCCCAAGGCGCAAAGCAAAGTAAAAAAAGCCATGCACGAACGCAAACACGGCCAGCTCAAATCAGGCAGTGGAAAGAAAGTTAAGAGCCGCAAGCAGGCCATCGCCATTGGATTGTCGGAGGCCCGCCGCTCTGGCGCTAAAGTTCCCAAGAAAAAAGCTGCCTAGTACATTCCTGCTTTGCAACAAGAAACAGCCTGGGCGGCGAGAAACGGTATCAAACCGTTGCATTCTATAAGCTTGTCGCCCATCATCTTTGTTGAGATATCTCTGGAAATTGCAGTTCCTTGAAAACCCACCTTCCATAGCTTCGGGGATATCCGCATTCGGATTTCCCTCACTACTTTCCTCGCTACTCCTACAGTCCCGATAGATCATTGAAATGCAATGTCTTAGCCCGGTTTCGATTACTTTAAGTAATGGGGGAGGGGGGCACACTACTCGGCGGGAACGGAACAAGGGAAATCAATTGCAAGGCCGGTTTCGAGACCGCCTATTTCTTCTGGAAAAAGGTTTCCACATCTGCGAGAGCGCTCGTTTTGCGGTAATTCGGGAGGCTTTCCAGGAAGACTTTGCCATAAGCTTTCTTGCTGATGCGGTTATCCAGCAGCGCAAGCGCGCCGCGATCTTGCAGGGAGCGAATCAACCGTCCAAAGCCCTGCTTCAGTGCAATGACGGCGGCGGGAACCTGGTAGTCGAAGAAAGCGTTGCCGCCGTCAGAATCAATGGCGCGAATGCGCGCTGCTACGACCGGATCATTGGGCACGGCAAATGGCAGCCGGTCGATGATCACACAGCTCAATTGCTCGCCCTGCACGTCAACCCCTTGCCAGAACGACGAAGTTGCGAACAGGACAGCATTCGGCGTCATACGGAATTCTTCCAGCAACGCATTGCGTGGCGCTCTACCCTGAATCAGCATGGGGAATTCCAGCTCTCCCAGCAGGCGATCGTGAATCTGGTGCATCTGGGCGTAGCTGGTGAACAGGCAAAACGCGCGTCCACGCGAAATTTCCAGCAAGCGCCGGATGCAATCGGCGGCGCGTGGAACAAATTGCGCGCTGCGCGGATCGGGCAAATCAGGCGGCGTGTACAAGATGGCCTGCGAGGAATAGTCAAAATGCGATGGCACAACCAGCTCGCGCGTATTTTCCAGTCCCAGGCGCTTGCGGATGTAATCGAAGCCGTTGCTGACCGCCAGGGTGGCAGAAGTCAGTACAGCGGTTTCTAGCTTGGAAAAAAGGCACTCGCGCAGAATTTGCGATACATCAATAGGCGTGGCCTGAAGAAAAACGTTCTTGTTTCCCCCGCCGGCTCGCCTGCCCGCTGCTTCGCCTCCGCGGCGCTCAACCCAGAAGACCGTATTACGGTCGTTGGATTCGAGCAGAAACGCAAGCTGCATGCGCAGCTCCTCGGTGCGGCGGGAGAAGTTGAAGACCTCTTCGGGCTTCTGCGGAATAAGCTCCAGCTCAGCGTGCAGGCGTTCCAGGGCTTTTAACAAGCCCTGGTATTCATCACCATGTTCTTCCAAAAAACCGGGGCGATTGGTAAAAGCAAAGCGCCCTTCGCCGGGAGGCAAGAGCGAAAAGAAAAACTGTGCGCGCTCAAACAGGCTGCGCGTAGCCGACTGCACGCCGGGCACGAAAGCGCTCTTCAACTTCAGGGTGGTTTCCACATCGCGGACCAGGTCATTGAAACGCAAATTGCTGACCGTGATTCCGAAGTAGCTGCCGGCCACGTCTTCCAGCTCATGGGCCTCGTCAAAGATAACCGAGCCGTATTCGGGCAGAATGCCGGCTTCACCTACGTCTTCGGTCATCAGTTTGATGGCGAGATCGGCAAAGAAGAGATGGTGATTCACAATGATGATGTCGCTCTCAACGGCGCGGCGGTGCATCTCAGTGATAAAGCAGCGGTCGAACTGGCGGCACTTGGAGCCGGTGCAGGCATCGGCGCGGGCATCGAGTTTGTGCCACAGCATGCTGTTTTCCGGCAGACCGGCGATTTCGGCGCGGTCGCCGTTGAGCGTGGTCTTTTCCCACTCAGCGATGGAACGGAACTGGTTGATCTCTTCCAAGCCGTTCAGCACCGGCTGCTGGCTCAGGTCATAGAGTTTCTGGCGGCAAAGGTAATTGTTGCGTCCCTTCATGTAGCAGACGCGCAAGCCGGGGAAATGCTTTTCCAGAAAAGGAACATCCTTAAAAAACAATTGCTCCTGCAGGTTCTTGGTTCCAGTGGAGACAATCACGCGCTTTCCAGACCGGATCACCGGCACCAGATAAGCCAGCGTTTTGCCCGTACCGGTACCCGCTTCCACCAGCAGATGGCGTTTCTCACGCAGGGCTTCTTCCACTGCCTGCGCCATTTGCAGTTGCCCGCGGCGGAATTCGTAGGCTGGGTGGGTCTGGGCCAGCAGGCCACCAGGGGCAAAGAACTGGTGTAACGAGACCTGGTACGCGGCTTTTGCGGAAGGCTGGCTTGCGGAGGAAAGCTGGGCGGATTGGGAGGTAGCGGACACAGCGAGTCTGCGACTCTTATAATAGAGCTTCTTTGATAAACGCGGTCATGCAATCGCAATCCTGAGGCAATTTTTCTGAAGAAAACCCACTACGATTTATCGCAGCACGGCATTTCCACCCTCGCCATCGTTGGCCGCCCTAACGTGGGCAAGTCCACACTATTCAATCGCCTTATCGGTTCGCGGCGCTCCATCGTGGGCGATGAGCCTGGCATTACCCGGGACCGCATCTATGGCGAGGCCGAGTGGCGCGGCCGCAGCCTGCGAGTGATCGATACCGGCGGTATTATCCCTGATGATCATGAGCTGATTCCCTCCGAGATCCTTCGCCAAGCCAAGGCTGCTTTGGGAGAAGCCCAGGCGGTTGTTCTGGTTGTGGATGGCCGCAGTGAACTGGCCGCGCCTGATATCGACCTGGCGCGCATGTTGCAGCGCTCAGGGGCAAACCTTTTCCTGGCAGTAAACAAAATTGACACTCCTAAGATGGAAGCGGCAGCAGAAAACTTTCGCCGGCTGGGGATCAAAAACTTGTATCCCGTTTCTGCCGAGCACGGGCTTGGGCTCGACGAGCTGCTGGATGCAGTCGTGGAGTCTCTGCCACCATCAGCCTCGCCAGAAACTCGTGTGCCACAGGCGTCTTCGCCTGTGCTCAATGAAATTCAGCCTGAGAGCGCACAGCCAGGGATGGTTGTGCCACACGAACAAAGCGAAGAACCTGCGCCACACGAGCCAGGTGAGACTAAAGTGGCCATTATCGGGCGGCCGAATGTGGGGAAGTCAACCTTGCTTAACCAGCTTACAGGCAGCTCACGCGCGATCGTCTCACCCATTCCGGGCACCACGCGCGATGCGGTGGACGAACTGGTAGAACGCGATGGCAAGAGCTTCCGTTTTATTGATACTGCCGGCATCCGCCGCAAGGGCAAGACCAAGCTCATGGCTGAAAAACTTTCGGTGGTGATGGCGCGCAAACATCTGGAAGCGGCCGATGTTGCTCTCATGGTAGTGGACGCCTCCGAAGGCGTCACCGCAACCGACGCTACTATTGCCGGCTACGCCCACGAGAGCGGCAGGTCCCTGATTGTAGTTGTCAACAAATGGGACCTGCTGACCACCAAGCGCAGCGATGGACGCCCCCCGGCCGACCGCAACGTGTTCGAGCAGCAGGCGCGAGACGTACTGAAATTTCTCAGCTATGCGCCCATCTTGTTTGTCTCCGCCAGTGAAGGCATGGGCGTTGATAAGATTTTTTCGACCCTGGAAAAAGTTGCTGCCGAACGGCGCAAGCGTATCACCACCGGAGAGATGAACCGCTTCCTGAAGCATGTGGATTTTGAGCGCGCCTCGGTGCCCAGCTCGCGCCGCGTGCGCATTCTATATCTGACGCAGGCGGCGGTGGCGCCGCCCACGTTCATCCTGTTCACCGACCGCGATGTAAAGCTGCATTTTTCGTATCAGCGTTTTCTGGAAAACCAGATCCGTAAGAGCTTTGGTTTTCTGGGAACGCCTATATGGATCAAGAACCGGGCCAGAGAGTAATTGGGTCAATTTTTCCCCGATTTCTGCCATAATTCAGGCATTCAGGAGGACCTAATGGGACGCGTATTCGGACTGATCGGAATGCTGATTGTGCTGGTCGTGGGGGCGTATCTTTACACTCAGCAGGCGAAGAGCTCTTCCATGGGCGCGGGCAATCCGCGGGCTGCCATCGATGTTACCGGAGTGAAGATGGACCTGCTGCATATGGCCCAGGCAGAGCGCTCTTTTTTCGCCCGCGAGAATCACTATGCCTCACTCGATGATCTGCACTCTTCCGGCGATCTGGTAGTTTTCAACGACCATCGCGGCTTTTACACCTATTCTGTCAGTTACAACGACAGCGGCTTTCGCATCACCGCAACCTACGGCGGCCCAGCTAATCCTGAAGCGCCAGGCAGCCTGAGCATCGACGACACGATGCAAGTCAGTAATTGAGAATTAATGACCCCAATGACTCAATTGTGTATGTGCGGACTCTGCGGAGGATTGTGAACGCGGGGCTTGTCTGATGGAACGTGCGAGCGCAATACTTTGACGTCAAAGCTGACGGGCAAATGTTTTGGGGGGTAGCAAGCATGATCGCTGCACGCCTGGTAATCAAGCACTCCATGTACACGATAGTTTCCCGGTGTAGCGGTGCGCACTGCGCTCACACTGGCCAGTACGGTAAATTCGCCGGAATATACGTTGAGCTTCACGCCCGGCGCAAAGCTGAGGCTAAGCT
>Ga0070741_10018762_pt1 | contig 11146 bp, 9 predicted proteins | sample Coa_R1_4_FD_66440 | JGI IMG/M metagenome (GOLD analysis project Ga0070741, IMG submission 66440) | Surface soil microbial communities from Centralia Pennsylvania, which are recovering from an underground coalmine fire - Coalmine... | ecosystem: Environmental > Terrestrial > Soil > Unclassified ...
CTGGCGCTTTATGCCGTGCTGATTACGGCGTACTATCTTTGCGTACTCCACTTCCTCGGTGATAGTCTCGCGCGCCTCTACTTGCACCACCGCCGTACTTATGCCGGAGTCGCTTTGACTTTAATCGTTACGCAGGGTCTGCTCCTGGAGGTATTAACACGCCTTCTCCTGGAGTGGCTGGTGCGACGAAGGAGGCCTGAATGACCTTCCCAATTGCTGGCGTTCACATTTCAGCGACTTACCTCGTGGTGGTTGGATTTGTCGTTGGATTGCTCGGTGGTTTTTTTGGCGTTGGCGGCAGTTTCCTTGCAGGTCCGGCCTTATTTGCGGTGGGCGTGCCGATGAATTTCGTGGTCGGCACCGACCTGGCGCATATCGTCGGCAAATCGATCGTGGCCGCGCGCAAACATCGCACGCTGGGTAACATCGATGTCAAGCTTGGGGCGATCATGGTTATCGGCACAATTAGCGGTGTCGAGGCCGGAGCCCAGGCCATACAATGGCTGAAGCACACCACCCGGATGGATTGGGTTGTGGGACCGACCTTCATTGTTGTCCTCCTGGGCATCGCGGGCTTTATGACCTGGGAAAGTATCAGCACCCTGCGTAGCCAAAGGCGTGAAAAAAGGGCTCGGCCCGGGGCGCCGACCCACCCCTCCCGTCGGGACCATTCCGCGGTGGCCTTCATTGCTAAAGCCGTGCACCGGATTAGTCTGCCGCCGCACGTAAGTCTGCCAGTGTCAGGAATCGCCAGCATTTCCGTCTGGGCCATTCTGTTCGTGGCCTTTGTGGGAGGTTTCTTCAGCGGCTTTCTCGGGGGAGGCGCCGGTTACATCCGCATGCCTTGTTTCATTTATCTGCTGGGCATTCCCACACACATTGCCGTGGGGACCGATCTGTTTGAAATCGTCATTTCCGCCAGTTATGGGACCGTAACTCATGCGCTCAAGGGCAATGTCGACATCCTGATCGCCCTGGTCATGCATACCGGCGCGGCCATTGGGGCCCAGCTAGGCGCCACGCTTACTCAGTACTTCGTGGGCCTGCGCATTCGCATGGCTTTCATTCCTTTGCCCCTCATCGGCGCAGGAATGATGCTGCACAGCCTGCTGACCGGGCACCCGGCCAAATAGCCAGTCGTCATGAAACTCCTCATTTGCAGCGACGCCTCGGACCAAGCGGACCGTGCCGTGCGCCTGGGCGCCACGCTCGCCGCCGCGTGCAAGGCCGAGGTCGTTTTGCTGGGGATTATCGAAGCGAAGGGCCATTCTGACGCCCTCCTCGATTCACTCCGTCGTGGCCAGGCGTTGCTGCAAGATAAAGGTGTTTCCGCCGAGCTCGTTACCAAAATGGGCAATCCCATCGAGGAAATCGTGCGCCGCACCACTGAGGCCGCTTTCGATTTGGTGGTCATCGGCGCCGTGCGCAAGGAACCGCGCGGCCTCTTCTGGTTGTCCTCCAAGGCCTATAAAATCGTCAAAGAAGTTCAGCCCCCGGTTCTCATTGTCTCCGGCAAAGCCACCGCTCTGAAAAAGATCCTGATTTGCAGCGGCGGCAAAAGCTATATCGAACCCGCCCTTCGTTTGACCGGCAAGATCGCGCAAGGTGCCGGGGCGCAGATTACTTTGTTGCATGTCTTGCCCGAGCCGCCTGCGATTTATGCCCGCCTGCCCAGGATGCAGGAGACAGTCGATTGGCTCCTGAACTCGAATACCGAACTGGGCTTGAACTTGCGGCGCGCCAAGGAATCTCTGGAACAACTCGGAGTCAGCACAGACCTGAAGTTGCGTCGCGGAGCTGTGCTGGAAGAGATTCTCAGCGAAATTCGCGAGAGCGGTTACGATCTAGTAGTGACTGGATCCGCCTTGAGCCGAGGCTTGCGCACTTACGTATTGGGGGATGTCAGTCGTGAAGTCGTCAACCGCGCCAGTTGTCCAGTCATGGTCGTGCGGAGCCGTGAGGCTCCTTCAGACGCACCGTCGGGTATTCGGGGACTTTTTGAGCGATTGGCTCCTCCGCGAGGCTCGACCGAGCGCCGTCGCCAGCGCGGACCTGGTGCCGCAGAAAAGCGACTGGGTTGCGGAGCGCTCCAGCCGATGCCCAGGTTCCGGGGCAGTGCCTAATCAATACGTGCACGGTGCCTGCGACTCGAATTGATTAAGAGCCTCTTTTAGAAATCGGTTAGGAGTCCCGCCTTTAGGCGGCCCCGCGCCGAAACCGCCTAAAGGCGGGACTCCTAACCCAGGCGCCCAAGGCCGAAGCCGGCATTTTAAAACACGTTCTAAGGCTCGATCTTGGATTCTGCTCCCGTGACCTGAGAGCTAAGGCTCGTAACAACCGGGCGCATTCGTAACGGTTCCCGTGTGGCCCGGTGCCAGGCGCATAGTAACAGCACTGCGACCGTAACCAGGCCGCAGGCTAATCCTGTCCACATTCCAACAACTCCATATCCGAGTCCAAAGCACAATACCAGGCCAATGACCAACCCGATCGGATAGTGCCCGATCAGATTTGCCCACATGGCCGTGCGCGTGTCACCGAGTCCGCGCAATGCCCCGGTGGTGCTCACCTGAGTCCCGTCCGCGATTTGGAACAAGGCAACCCACAGCAGGATCTTCACTCCGAGTTGCACTACTGCCGGGTCGCTGCTAAAGCAACTCAGCAACAATCGCGGAATGGTCAGGTAGCCCAACGCAAAGCAGCTCATGCAGGTCACCGACACACCAATGGCCAACCATCCCGCCACTCGCGCTCGCAGCGGGTCGCCACTACCGATAAATCCCCCCACCCGAACGGCAGCTGCCGAAGAAAAGCCCAAAGGGAACATGAAGGTAAAAGCGGCCATCATGAGGCACACGTGGTGGGCCGCCAGGGCGGCGTTGCCCAGGGTGCCGACGACAAAGGTGGCAATCGTAAATGCGCCGATCTCCAAGGCCGTGTGGCTGGCGGCGGGCAAGCCCAATCGAAAGAATTGGCGTTGAACGGACAGTTCAAAGGAAGGCCATTGCAGCCGCCGCGGGCGAAGTTGATACCAGGTGAAAAGCACGGCTGCCAGCACCATGGCGTAACGGCTGATATTGGTCGCCCAGGCGATGCCGCGAATTCCCAGAGCCGGGAAACCCCATTTGCCCAGCCCCAATGCCACGCAAGCCAAAAGGTTCAACAGATTTGCCGCTAGAATGATAATCGTAAACGGAGCGACCCGATGCCGCGCCTGCCAATAACGCTGCAGCACGAAAAAAATAAACAGGCTGGGCAAGCACCAGAAAATATTTCCAAGGTACAACCCGAATGCAGCCCGCATCCCGCTCGGCGGCGCCAACCATAAGTACAGAACCGCCGCCACGGCGATAAGCGCGCCCGACAGGAGCGTGACCATTCCGCACGCCCAAAACGACTGTTCGAGGTAGCGTCCCAATCTTGGTTTGTCGCCCGCGCCCACTGCTTGCGCAAAGAAAGTGTCCAGCGCCAGCAAGCTGCCTTGGCAAACCGCGGTCAGCGTCCAGAAACAGTTCACGGCCAGCCCCAGCCCGGCCAGCACCACTGTGCTGATACCCCCGGCAACCATGGTATCGACCATGCCCATCGACATGTGTCCAACCTGGTTCAGCACAATCGGCCCGGCGAGCATGAGCGTGTTCCTCAGTTCGGTCCGCAGCCGGATCGGTCCCTGGTGGCTCACGCAACGCGGCGGTTACGCTTTCAGGTCCGCCAGAAATGGCAGACCCGCGCGGTACTTGCGCAATGGCTCGAAGTCCAGGTGCGCCCGGACGACTCCTTCACTGCTGCCGGCGTCCGCCAGGATCTCCCCGTCATAATCCACGATTAATGACCTCCCCGGGTAGGTGTAGAATGGATCCGTACCCACGCGGTTGATCCCGACCGCGAACGCTTGGTTTTCGATTGCCCGCGCCTGCAGCAAGCGAACCCAGTGGCTCACGCGCTTCTCCGGCCAGCTCGCGATCACCACAAAAAGCTCCGGCCTCTGCTTGGCCGCTACTTGCCGGAAAAGCTCCGGAAACCTCAAATCATAACAAATAAACGGAGCCACTTTGATTCGATTACACTCAATGGCAACCGGAGCCGTTCCGGCAACGTAATGTTGATCTTCGCCCCCAGGCGTAAACGGCCGCATCTTGGCGTAAAACCCAAGTAATTGCCCGGTCGGTCCGAAAACCAAAGCTTTATTGCGCGCCGATCCATCCTTGGACCGCATCGCTGCTCCGGCAATCAAGTACACCCGATGCTCGGAGGCCATTTGCTTGAGGAACTGTTCGGTCTGGCCTTCGTACGGTTCGGCCATCGACGCCGCGTTCATCGTGAAGCCGGTTGCGAACATCTCCGGGAGCACAACCAACGAGTCTGGTTCCGGCGACGCTTTCGAGAGCAATTGCCGCGCTTTTTCAAAGTTAATGGACTTTTCTTCCCAAGCGATGTCCAGCTGGAGGCCGATAATCTGCACACGTTCACCATAGTGGCTGGCGCCTTCCTTGGCCAGTCGCTCGTAGCACAGGGGCTTTCCTGCCTGCCGTATCGCCAACTTTTAGTCGGCACGGCGCTGCCCGCGGAAAGGCACTCCAATTTTGGACGCGCGCAAGGCGCCCAAGCCCAGCGAGTCAGGAGACCTGCGATACAACAGGCTGAAAGTCTGCCCTGCGTCTCCGGTTCAGCGCTGAATTCCAGGGAAAGACCACAGGCCACTGATGCGCAGGACGTCCCGGTAAATGCCAAGTCGTTCCTGTTCCTTGTCCAGCTCCACGTCGCCTTTGGTCCGCGCGGCCAAATCTGACCAGTGGATCTTTAACCCTCGCTGCAAACAGGCTTCGTCAAGATCGGCCAACCCACGCCGCATGTGGCTGACACTTGTCACCAGGGTGACCTGGCTCACCTGAAGCTTCTGCAGGATGACCGAGGTGTACAGCGCATTCTCGACTGTGTCTCTTGCCTTATCCTCGAGCCACAGCCGTTTCTTTGAAATCCCCTTTTTGAGGCACCATCGCCGCATCGCATAGGCCTCAGTAATGCCATCCTTTGGATTTCCCCCGGTGAGAATGATCGGAGTATCAGGATGCATTCTGGCAAGCTTCAGACATTGCTTCAGGCGCCGGATGAGCTTGGTCTTCATCAGGCCGTTTGTTTCCAGTCCCGCTCCCAGGACCACAATGGCATCTATTCTGTCCTCGGAGGGTATCGACCTGGGGCTTACCACCGGGGTGGTCTGAAGCAGGCGATCAATTCGTTCAAATTTTTGCAAGTAATCTCTGGTCCGATCCGGCTCCCGCACTAGCAGACCCTGGAGGACGGACTCCGACGCATTCGTATCACCCAATGCCCGAGCATACGCCCCAAACAGAAGCGGCGCCTCGAAGCCGTTGGTATCCAGATTTTCAATCTCCTGGTAAATGACCAGCGCTTCCCGGACTTTAGTTTCCAACCGTTGCCCATTGGTGCCGAGGGCCTGGCCTATCAACGCGGATGCCACACCAAACTTCAAGTCCAGCCGCTCGGGCATTAACTTCGAGGCCGCCCGAAAAGCTCCCTCGACATTGGTCTCACTACCACTCGTATTGGTTGAGGAGGTTGTTTTTGATTCACCGCCATTCCAGTGCTCCGCGATGACCTTCTGCAGCAGTGCCCAAACGTTCTCCTGCGTTTGCGCATCGGCAATTCGAGCCTGCCTTTCCTGGGCGTTACTGTTCGCTATCGTGACCAGGCAAAGGAGCGACAGCCAGACACTCAAAGTCCCCGGCCAGGTTCTTAGAGCATTTTTTAGAATTCGGTTTGGCATCGCGCCTTTAGGCGGCCCGGCGCCGAAACCGCCTGAAGGCCGGACCCCAAACCCAGGCGCCCAACTCCAAGCTGGTATTGTAGAACACGCTCTTAATAAGCCCATGCGTCGAGTACCTCGCTCAAAGCTCCGCGCGTTCGGGTTCTTTCACCACCGGCAACTCTTTGCGCGCGGTGGCGACAAACTCAGCCACTACCGGCGAGGTTGCCGGCTGCCGCCAGACCAGGGCGAAGTCTGTCCAGAGCTTCGGTTTGGACAAAGTTCGCCAAACGAGTCCCTGGATGCGTTCGACCCCCTCGAAGTGCGGCAACACGCTGATACCGACGCCTACCGAGATCAGGCCCAGCATGTTGGTCGGATACCCGCCAACTTCCTTCACGACCCGCGGCCGGAAGCCTGCGTTGGAGCATTGCCGATAAAATTCATCGTAGAATTCAGGCCGCGATTCGCGCGTGCAAAACACGAAGTCCTCCGCCCGTAGGTCTCCCAGGTCGAAAGCCCTTCGCTTGGCCAGGGGATGTTTGCTGGGAAGCACGACCTTGAATGGCGTGCGCCAAATTACCTGCTGCGCGTAGCCGTCCAGCGTCGCGGGCAGCGTGATGAACGCGATATCCAATCGCCCGTCGCGCAGGGCTTTCAATTGTTGACCGTTTAGACCGTGGAAATAATCCAGACTGACACGGGGATGTGCTTTGTGATACGCGTGAATTGCCGGCGCAAGAAAGCTCAGGTGCAGCCCGCTCAAAAAGCCCACCACCAGGCTGCCGGTTATCGTGCCGGCCGCCGATCGAGCCTCGTTTGCCGCCTCCGCGGCTTGCCTTAGAATGCTCCGGGCGCGCGGGTAGAAAGCTTTGCCAGCTCGGGTCAGTTGCACGCCGGTCCGTCCGCGCTCGAACAGGACGGCTTGGAGTTCCTGTTCCAGGTCTTTGATCTGGCTGCTAAGCGCTGGTTGGGCCACGCGCAGGCGCGCCGCCGCATGAGTGAAATTGAGCTCCTCCGCTATTGCCACAAAATAACGCAGGTGCCTGAGTTCCATCCGCTCACCATAGTTCAAACTTATGGCTCGACCAAGAAACAAAGTATTGGGCGAATGTTCGCGGCGGGCCTAAAACCCTAATAGCAATGAATGCGACTCAACTCAGTTCCGCCACCGCTCAGGAATTGACCGCCACCCTGACCGGCACCACGATCGCGCCCGCTACCCCGGCGGTAACCCGCCGCATCAACTCGGACTCTTCCGACCGGACAATTGCGTCGGCTGCGACCACCCAACCCACTCCCGGTCACGGCGATTCGGTGCCTCTTCCGAAACGCGGCCATTGGCGTCGGTCTTCGACGCTTCGGTCGGTCCTGCTTTTCACACTCTTTGCTGCGATCATCGGTTATTTCGGAGTTCGGTATTGGTGCTACGCAAATTCCTGGGTCGGCACTGACAATGCCTACCTCATCGGCCACATTCACTCGGTTAGTTCCCGCGTTGCCGGTACCGTAAAGGAGGTCCTGGTTGATGAGAACCAGGAGGTCGCCTCCGGCACTGTATTAGCCCAGCTCGATGCTTCTGATTTTGAAGTTCGACGCCGGCAGGCAGCAGCGCAGTTAGCTCAAGCCACGGCCCAGGTACAGGAGTCGCAAGCCCGCATTGCCCAGGCGGTTGCTCAAATCGACCGCGAACAAGCTCGTGCGACCAAGGCCAATCAGGATCTCCAGCGAGCCACTTCTCTATTTGGAACCGGCTCCGGCGCTATTTCCAGGCAGGAATTAGATCTTGCCCGCGCTGAATCCGACGCTGCCGAAGCTGCCTTGAAGGCGGCCCGCTCAGCTTTGGACTCCACCACGGCTTCTGCCTCGGCGGCCCACGCGCAAGAGAAACTCGCCCAGGCCGGTCTTGAGGATGCGGACCTTCAGCTTTCCTACACTCAAATCATGGCTCCCGCCACCGGTCGGATCGGGAAGAAGAATCTCGAGACCGGCAACCGTGTGCAGCCCGGCCAGGCGTTGCTCGCTCTGGTTCAGCCCGAGTTATGGGTGACGGCCAATTTCAAAGAAACTCAGTTGGCTCACTTGCGACCTGGTCAAGCCGTTCGCATCAAAGCGGATGCCTTTCCTGGCCGCTCGTTCCGCGGCACAGTCGAGGGTGTCTCCCCGGCCAGCGGAGCTCAGTTCGCTTTGTTGCCGCCGGACAATGCCACCGGCAACTTTACCAAAATCGTCCAGCGTGTTCCGGTCAAAATTCTGCTCGATTCCGCAAGTCTTGGCGACCTGCGCGCTTCTCTGGTCGCCGGAATGTCTGTCGTCGTGGAGGTAAAGGTCCATGACTGATTGCTGCCTTCGTCGCGGCACCTCGGCACAGTGCCGCCATTCTCGTGTGTGAAGACTCTGAGGGCGTGTTTTAGAATTCGGTTTGGAGTCCCGTCTTTAGACGGCGCACCGCCGAAACTTCCTGAAGGCGGCTCTCTAATGTCAGGCCCCCACGCCCAAGCCGGTCTTTCAAAACACGCTCTAAGCCTTGATTTAAGAGCGCGGCGCTCTACCGAGTCGCCGCCACGTCAAAAGAGTTTTAGGCCTTCTGCGGCTGAACGTTCAGCGCATGAAATCGCGCTCCTACCTGGTCCTGCCGGCCCATTGAGCCCCGCCCGTCATTGGGTTGCCTTGCTCGGCTCGATGCTCGGCGCCTTCATGGCCGTGCTCGATATCCAGATCACCAACGCATCGCTCCCGAACATCCTGGGCTCACTTGGTTCGACCCTTGATGAAGGCTCGTGGGTCTCCACCAGTTATCTGGTGGCCGAGATCATCGTTATCCCATTGACCGGCTGGTTTTGTGACGTTTTCTCGACCAGGCGTTATCTACTGATTAATGCAGCTCTGTTTTTGGCCTTTTCAGTCGCGTGCGCGTGGTCTTGGAACCTCTCGAGCTTGATCCTCTTCCGCGCGCTGCAAGGTCTCACGGGCGGCGTGCTCATTCCGATCGCCTTCAACTTGGTGTTGCAGTTGCTCCCGCCCGCCAAACGAGGCCTGGGTTTTGCCCTCTTCGGCATGACTGCCACCTTCGCGCCGGCAATTGGACCGACCCTCGGCGGCTGGCTTACGGACAATTACGGCTGGGGAGCAATTTTCTATCTCAACCTGCTGCCCGGGATTTTGCTGCTCGCAGCGGTGGCTTGGGGGCTCGAGGCTCGGCACTCCCGCTTGGGGCTCCTGCGCCAGGGCGATTGGTGCGGGATCGCCTCGATGGCTCTCGGCCTTGGCTCGCTCATCGTTTTCCTCGAAGAAGGCAATCGCAATGACTGGCTGAATTCTCCGTTCATCGTGGCAATGGGAACCATGGCGGTCCTGTCACTTGGCCTCTGGGTCTTGGTGGAATTGAAGGGCAACGCACCTTTCGTGAACCTCCGTCTGCTGGCACGCCGCAATTTTGGTCTGGGCGCCATCATCGGTATGGCTTTTGGCGCGGGAATGTACGGCGCGACCTACCTGCTGCCGATGTACCTGGCCCAGGTCCAGGGTTACAACGCGCAGCAGATTGGCCAGACTATCATGTGGAGCGGACTGCCCCAGTTGTTGATGATGCCGCTGGCGGTGCTTTTATTGCGGCGCATTGACGCCCGGTTGCTGTTGACCATTGGCCTCGTCCTGTTCAGCTCCAGCAGCTTCTTAAATGCCTCTTTAACTAACCTCTCGGCTTACGATCAGTTGCGCTGGACTCAAATCGTAAGAGCTTTGGGGATGCCCTTGGTCATTGTGCCCATCACCACCCTGGCCACGGGTTTGATTGAGCCTGAACAATCCGGTTCGGCTTCCGCCCTGTTCAACATGTTCCGCAACCTGGGCGGAAGCATTGGGATCGCCCTCCTGGCGACCCAGCTCGACCTTCGCGAGAAGCTCCACTCATTCCGTCTTGGCGAAGCGATTAACCCATTCAGCCCGGTAAGTTCCAACCAGGTACTGCAATTAACGGCGCACCTTGTCTTTCGAGGCATCGATTCGGCGGCCGCCGCCCAGCAGGCGCTAGGTCTCCTGGCCGAGCGCGTCCGGCGCGAATCCTTCGTCATGGCCTATGGCGACTGCTTTTTTCTGCTCGGCGCGCTGTTGTTTGCCATGGTGGGCTTTGTCTGGTTCTGCCGGCCGGCCAAGGGAGTGACGAGTGACGAGTGACGAGTGCCTGACGTGACCTATAACAAATTCTCCGTTGCTCGTGTAACGCGCGGCGCGCCGCGCTTCGCACTGGAGCATGATAGCGCGAGCAATGGCTTCAATCGTTTGGTGCGTGGCGGATTCGCTCCCGATTCAAACCCTGAGCCAGCCGCGGAAACCCCGGCCGCTATAATACGACTCCGCGCCGTTGTGATAAAAGAAAACGCGGCCGAAACGGCGATCGCCGAACAGCGCGCCCCCGAGCTTTCGCATTTCCACAGGCGTTTTCACCCAACTCGACGATTTCGTGTCGAAATTCCCCAGTTTTTGCAGCTGCTGATATTGTTCTTCAGTCAAGAGCTCAATGCCCATGGCCGCCGCCAGGTCCTGCGCGCAATTTTTCGGTTTATGCTCTTTTCTGGAATCCAGCGCCTCACGGTCGTAGCAAAGACTTGTGCGGCCTTTGGGACTTTCGGGTGAACAATCGAAAAAGATGTATTCGCCCGTCTTTGTATCGTGGCCAACCACATCGGGTTCACCGCCGGTTTTTTCCATTTCACTGAGCGATCGCAGTTTTTCAGGCTTCGCCTCCAGTCTGGCTTGAACTTTAGTCCACTCAAGTCCTTGGTGGCGGTTCATGTTTTTCTCAAAACGGACTTTCAATGTTTCGAGCAGTTCCTGCCGTTGTTCTGGGGGTGACTCGTTTTTCATTTTGCCGGTTTTCATATCAAGAATTAAACGCGTTTAGTGTCGCTCTTCATCTCTCCAATTGACCTGGCCTTAATCTACTAGCGGTTCAGGCGGGGCGGAGGTCAGCTGCTCCACATCTCGGCCCGCAGCTATCCAATGCGTTTTTCGCCGCCCCGATGGCTCCGGACCACGCACCCAGCGAGGCCGGAACGATCTTAATTCGCTGGCCCTTTGATCCCCATTCGACCCGCTCCAGCTCCTGGGCCAGCGGTTCGAATAGATCCGGCCCGGCCAGCGCGATCCCGCCGCCAATTACCACGGCTTCAGTGTCTAAAATCAGCGCACACGAGGCAATGGCGACCGCCAGCGCCCGAACGGATTTTCGCCAGGCGGCTTGCGCGATTGGGTCCGCGGCCCTGCTGGCGGCAATCAGCTCCTCAGTCGAGCGGAATCGCCCGCCCGTGCGTGCGGCAACGGTGTGGTCGCCGATCCAATCTTCCAAAGGACTTGGCGTGCCAAACGGACCAGGAGCGC
>Ga0070741_10018763_pt1 | contig 11146 bp, 12 predicted proteins | sample Coa_R1_4_FD_66440 | JGI IMG/M metagenome (GOLD analysis project Ga0070741, IMG submission 66440) | Surface soil microbial communities from Centralia Pennsylvania, which are recovering from an underground coalmine fire - Coalmine... | ecosystem: Environmental > Terrestrial > Soil > Unclassified ...
CGCAGGAAATCATGAATCGCTTTTATAGCATCCTGCGATTTGGTTGAGATTACCACGCGACCGCCGTTGTCGGTTTCTTCGTAGGTATACGAGATCTGATCTTTCAGCCGTTTCATTTCAGGCACGCCGGGCGGTGTTTGGTCGTGAACGAACATCGGTATTTCAAAATTCCCATCAGCAAACATGTGCGATATGTGATGAAGATGCATTTGGATTTGATCGCGGCTGGTTTTATCGTCGCGACTGTTTGCCGCGACCTGGATGATGCCGCCGCTGGTCGTCAAAAAGAAATGATGAGTCGTCTTATCCTGATCGAAACCCATTCCCTGATTCCCGCGTTTGTTCATTTCCGACATACCGCTGTGGTGGTTTTGCTCTTGACTGGATGATTGTTGTGACCAGACCGACCCAGCGATCAGCAACAATCCTAAAAAAGCAGAAATGATGAGAGAAGATTTAATTTGTTTCATTCGATTCCTTTCTATGCTTCGTCCGAAGGGGCAGCTTCCCGGATTTCGGCGACCCAATCGGATCAGTTTGGGCAAGGCTCTCAAGCAACCTGGCCTGCTTGCCGCTTGGTGTTGCAGCCAGGCGTTTATCCCAGTCTCGCAGAATCGCTCGCAGGTCGTCACGCAATGCCAGCAATTCTTTCAGATACTCTTCAAGATCATTCAGTTTTGCGGATACCAGGTTTCTTACCTGGCGGCATGGAGCATCGCCTCTGACGCGGACCTTCAAAATTGCCGCCAGCTCATCCAGCGTAATGCCTACGGCGAGCGCCCTGCGGATCAGCAGCACTCGCTCCAGCGCTTGCGCCGGATAAACGCGATAGCCATTTGACGAACGCGGAGGCTTTTGCAGAACACCTTTGCGTTCATAGTGCCGCAATGTGTCGGTGCTCACACCGGACAGTTGTGCAAGCGAACCTGCGGACAGGGAATTAGTTGAGGCCTTGTTAACCATAAGCAATTCTAAAGTCAGGAATCGATTCCAGGGTCAAGAGTTTTCATTGGAATTACGCGAAATCTTTGTTGAAGTTCCATTAAACCGGCCGTAAGATCATCGAGTTCATTTCTGCGCCTTACGTCATTTTATATTTCATTATCAACCAAGTACCCGATCCAGGATGGGTTAGTCTTTTTCGTTACCAGAATCAGAGGGCAAAAATGGAAAACGCTGAATCAGTCGAGTCGGGATTTTGCTCGGGCTGCCGATCGCGGTCGACCGAGAAAACCCCGGGAAATATATCCACAACCAACGGTATCGGACGGAAATTCTACGGAAACGCAGATCGCTGTTCAAGCTGCGGTTCGGTTGTGCGTACCTTGTGGTTTACCTTCATTGAGATGCCGGTAATCCCACTGGGCTCTTATCGGTACAGGGCCGTAAGAATTAACGGTCGTAAGATGCCAAAATTTTGGGCCAGAAAAACCAATACCAGGTGGGATCAGATTTTAATGACCTGGGCGGTTGGGATTATCGTCGCGGCCGTGGTAATTACGGCCATGTATCTTTACGAACAATCGAAAGGTAAGTGAGATTAGACGGGGTTAGCTTTCCCGTTTCTTCGCAACCATTATTCTTGTGATTGCGCCGACCAGGCGGTCCCACTTCGTCGCTTCCGCGTTCAACTGTTTACGGCCTAGATTCGTCAGGCGGTAATATTTTGCCCGTCGGTTGTTTTCTGACGTTCCCCAGTTTGACGCGATCCAGCCGCGCCGCTCCAGTCTTTGGAGCGCCGGATACAGAGATCCGTGGTCAACCTGCAGCACGTCCTCTGACGTATTCTTTATTGAATGCGCAATGCGGTGGCCGTGCGCCGGACCAAATAGGAGGGTTCGCAGGATCAACATATCAAGCGTGCCCTGCAACAAATCTACTTGCGAGTCTTTGTCTATCGATTTTGCCATAGTCTCTTTACCGGTCGAAATTCTACCCAAGCATTATACAACATTCGCAAGCTGTATATAAAGCCCGAGCGGGAGATTTCGGATTCAGCAACGCATTTGAAACGTCAATACACGAAAAGGAATAAAGCAGCATCTTCCGACGCGAGTATTCGCTAATATTTTCAGCAATTTAGGCGGACAGGAACTGGTACATTTATTGCAAATTACAAGACAAGGAGATGCTACCAAAGAACACGGAGGTCAAGATGAATAAGCTATTTACACTCAAGCGAGTCTTAACTACGGCGGTTATCGGTGGCGCGATTCTATTCGGCTCGACCGCTACTTTTGCCCAAGGGCGTTGGGATCGTGATTGGCGGAGAGATGAAAGACGCGAAGAACGTTTCGAGCGCCAGAGAGATCGATGGCTTTACGAGCAGCGGTTGCGCGAATGGCGCGAACACGAACGCTGGGAGCGTCACCATCACTATCGATACTACCCGTACTAGTCCATCCACGGCCAGGAGGCCTCTTAAATGTCAGCGCCCATTGACGTCATACAATTCGACAATGGGCGCGTATTTACTCGAATGGATTTCAATCCTTCATTTAGATTTGGCCAAGCAGGAACAAGATCAAAACGATGGCCAGAATCACTCCCAGAGTTCCGCTCGGATAATAGCCCCAGCTACGGCTATACGGCCACGCGGGCATGGCTCCCAGGAACATTAATACCAAAAGAATGATAAGAATCGTTATCATGTTCGACCTCCTTGCAAAACCTCGGGCTGCCGGCCGTTTTTGATTCACTTGCGAGGCATCCAGCAAACCCTGCGGTGTCTAAATGCAACCGAGGGGCCAAAGATCGCTCGATCAGGCATGGTAAATCGTGTTTGATTGGTTGAATTATTGTTTAGGCAAAGTACTGAACATAATAATAGCGTATTTCTGGTCAGGCCTCAGTTCGTCCTGCTGGGACAGATCGACGTCGAAGGGACCTCTTAAATTGTTTCCCGCCAGATCTTCTAACGCCGTATCAATCCGAATGGTATATTTGCCACCCTTCCAACTATCGGTCGGAGTAAATCTAAACTCAGTTTCGCCAGGACAGAGTTCTCTTCGACCACTAACCGGCTTTCCTTCCGGGTCAAAAATCGAGATTGCAGATTCCAAAAGCGCGTGATCCAGTGGCCTTGGAAAAATCAATCGCAAGGGAACTCGTGTCGATTCGGGCGGCGCCTCCACATCCCATTTTTCTGGATCAACTTTGTTTCGATCCGGCTGTTCAGCCACGAACGTTTTTTCAAAACTTGACCCGAGCGGCTGCCCTGCGCCATCGCGCCACTCTTTGTCAATTACAAGGCGGTATTTCCTGCCGGGAATTAAAGCCAAACCTAAATCACCGTTTGACCGCAAACCTCTCTTTATTCGTCCCGGATCGAATAATAAAGTAAATCGCTCGCGAGTAGCGTCCCATAGCTCCTGGTCGAAGATCAGAAATGCTCGTTCTATCTGCTTGCCGGATTCATCAAACAGATGAATGTGCTGGTACGCTTCTCCGAAACTCATTGGACCGGAGAAATGAATATAGAGTCTCAATTGATTTGCAGGGAGTCTATCACCGCTGGGATAGACGTTCGTGATCGTCGTCGCGACGCTATCAGCAGATTTTGGCAGTGAAAAAACGAGTCTGATTAGATCGTCACGCCCTTCATATAGTTCTTCACCGCATAATTGGGCAAAGGTCTTCAGGTCGAATGTTGCAGAATACTGTTGACTTGGGTCGAACGGAAACCGTGGTTTAAAGCGAATCGAATCATTCGTAATTGTGTAATCGCCCAGCATCGGCGTGACTTCGCCCGACCCGGGCAAAGCGCCTACCGTAACAGGAAAGATTTTTGTCAAAGCAGACTGAGGTAGATTTGAATCGCGAAGTTTCCTTAAGGCGGATTCATCTATACCGCTCGCTTCGACAACAGTTTCAACGTTTCGGATCAATTTGATTTCAATTTTCGATTGTGAGTGCTGCTGAGCGGTGATAATCACGCAACCCAGTGTAAAGAATACGATGACAGAGGCTAAATATTTTCCGTTACTGCGAATCATGAGTTTGACGTCCACACAACGCGCCGAAAGCGCGCTGTGTGGATGGTTCGGGCTTTAGAGACGGTCTTTTTGGATCGATCGTAAGTTTAACGCTCCGGTTTCCATGTCTCGATTTATGACTACCACATATTTATCGTTGAGGTTGTCAAGCTGCAGAATTCCAGTAATCGCGACCGAAACATATTTTACGCCCGCCGTTTGATAGTCCTCTTTTACTCCGGTGGTCAGCGGCTGAGCTTTATCGATATCAGCAGGATCTATTCTCATTAGAGTCCTGTTGCTGTTTGAGATCAGAACGTATTCTTTGCCATTCTGCCAGAACGAAATCATGTCCAGAGGTCGATTGCCGCCACCGAGCTCGGCAATCGTTGTTCCCCTCAGCATCTTTTTCTGTTTCAAATCCGCAATCGGAAAGATCGCCAGCGGAGAACAAGTATAGGCCGCCAGCAGCACAGGCTGTCCGTTTGCGTGAAAAGTCATGAAGGTCTCAATCGGAGCTTTTGTCTCATATCTGTCGTGCGAAGCATGAAAAATTTCGAGACTGGTTGATTCAGGATCATCTTTAAACGGGAACTTGAATCTCCTCAGGCTGGACGAGAACTCTTCGCTGGAAAGCCCGGCGACAAACAGTTCGCCTCCGGAATAGACCATGTGGGTTATCGTCATCGGACGTTCAGGTTCTCCCCATTCTGTCTTTGCGTCCGGTTTTGGAGGATTTGACAGAACGGTCTTTGAGAACATAACTTTTGAAAGCGGCACCTCCTCTATCGCACCTTTTTTCGTTACTCGCATCAGTACTGGCATTGAGTCAGGACCGCGTCCCCGCGAAACGGAGACGTAGATGTTGTGAGATATTGGGTTGACGGCCATGTCATTGATAAAAACATTGTCCGGTGTGGTGCCCAGCATCGCCGCCAGTTTTTTGTCCAGCCCTATCACGTCGACTTTATCGCTGCTGGAATCTTTCGTAGTGTCGTCAAGGTCTACGGCGAATACTGCTGCTCCCTGCGAGTCTCCGATGAACAGTATTCCGTCGGGGCCAAACGTCATAGATCCCGCAGATTTAATATCGGGTGCGCCTACTGACATTCCGGCAGTCATCGGCGAGCCCGGATGCCCATACGATATTACAGCAGTCATGGCGACAGAGCTCGCCGCTAGAAAGCAATATAACCAGGTTCTGAGTTTCATTCGGTCCTCCTGCCAAGGCAGAGTTGAGTGTCGAGAGTTGTCGACATCGTACAGAATTGGCGATAAGCAGTCCTCACCCCCTTTGCAAAAACTTGCAAAAAGATGTATTGGCTGGTTGTTTACAAGTTATTACATCTCCATCTTGCTTTTATGTGAGCAAGTCAAACATCGCCGCATATAATGTTGTTTTGCGGAATCTGCAGAACTGAATGAAAGAATTGAAGAACAAACGCCCGTTTATTCGACTGTCAGCGCGGACAAAGCTCATCGCATTCGCAGCAGTTGCTGTGCTGGCGCCTACGACCATACTATCTGTTATCCAATACCGATCATTGGTCGATCTTAAAGATAAGACCAAAGTCGCTGTTGAGGACAATCTGCGCGAAACGCTGATGCAGATATCGCGAAAACTGGACATGCGATTCAAGAAATTGGCGACCGACAATCTGGACATTGTTAATCCTTTAAAGGATGATTCAGACGCTCTTGAGAACATCGATTCGAAGCATCTGTTCAAGAAACGGCCTTCAGGTGCTGAGGAAATCTTTCTGGTCTCTAACTGTTCAATGTCGCGAAAGACCAGAGCGGTTGTTTTCGCTAACAACTGCGCCATGCGCTACGACGATCAGGAAGCGAATGATAACCCCGAAGTTGAGAAGCTGACCAAGTTCTACAAAACAGCAATTCTGTTGCATGATCCTGCGGTAGTACCAAAAGATGTCCTCTTTTATCAGGATCTTGTTTCTGAATGGGGAGATCAGGATAGCAAGAGCCAGGTATACAGCTTCCTGCCGATCTATGGTTCGAAAGAGCAATACCCATGTGGGTTCATCGGCATGACGTATAGCCGCGCTTACGTCAAACGAACTTTTTTGCCATCAGCAATTGAACAGACAATCAAAATCCCGGAGATTTCCTTTAATAGCACAGACCTCTATCTGCAGGTTTTCGATGAAAACCATTCCCTGATTTATTCGACGGATCCGGAGAGGAAAGAGTACGAAGTCGCCATACCATTCGGTCCGGTTTTTCCTAGATGGAAAATGGCGATCGGATACAAGAATGCGACTATCGATTCTCTGGCCAAGAGCAATTTCCAGAAGAGTTTGACCCTAACGTTAATGCTGCTGGCGCTGCTGGTGATTGGAATAACCCTGACGCTTCGCGCAACCGCCAGAGAGATGAGACTGGCGCAGGCAAAGTCGACGTTTGTCTCGAACGTGTCTCACGAATTGAAGACTCCGCTCGCACTTATTCGCCTGTTTGCAGAAACCTTGGAGTTAGGCAGACTTAAGAGCGAAGACAAGGCTCACGAGTACTACCGAATCATCAACAACGAAAGTCGACGACTGACACAACTCATCAACAACATTCTGGACTTTTCAAAAATAGAAGCTGGGCGAAAAGAATATAATTTCGAACCGACCAATATCGGCGAAGTGGTTCAGGACGTAGTCAAGAGCTATGAATTTCAGATTACCAATGCCGGGTTCGATTTAGAGCTCGAAATTCAAGCTAATCTTCCGGTTATTACGATAGATCGCGATGCAATGGCGCAGGCTGTTCTGAATCTACTTAACAACGCAGTAAAATATTCCGCGGAAACCAAGAAGATAAATATTCTGGTGCAATCGCGCAATCGCGAGCTGGCAATAACAATCGCCGATAAAGGAATAGGGATTCCCAGATCGGAACATAAGAAAATATTCGAGAAGTTCTATCGGGTCAGCACCGGTCTTGTTCACGACACGCGGGGAAGCGGTCTAGGCCTGGCGCTGGTGAAGCACATTGTCGAAGCGCACGGCGGTCACATACTGGTCGAAAGCGCGCCAGGAAAAGGAAGTCAGTTTACGATTCTTCTGCCTGTGCCGGAATCGGAATCGACACAAAGTGAAACAGGTCAAAGCGGAATCGGCACCGGAGGGTATAGTGTTGCAGAAAATATTAATAGTTGAAGACGAACCGGACATGGTTTTAGGTCTTCGCGACAACTTTGAATACGAAGGTTACGATGTGCTGGTTGCTCGCGACGGCAGAGAGGGATTGGGCCGCGCGCTCAACGATAAACCTGATCTGATTTTGCTGGACATAATGCTTCCAAGGCTGAGCGGTCTGGACGTATGCCGCGAATTGCGCAGCAAAGGATTCGAGACTCCCGTTATAATGCTAACCGCTCGCGGCCAGGAGATCGACAAAGTCATTGGTCTGGAAATCGGCGCGGATGATTACGTTACAAAGCCATTCAGTATCAAAGAACTGCTCGCTCGCGTAAGAGCGCAGTTGCGCCGGGCATCAAAGCAGGTTGCAGATATCGAGGCCTATCGATTCGGAAACATTGATCTGAATTTCAAAAAGTATCTGGCGTTAAAGAACGGGGAAGAGCTGGAATTGTCTCCGCGAGAGTTCGAGCTGCTGAAGTATTTTATTAAGCATCGGGGCGAAACGATATCTCGGGACCAATTACTGGATGATGTTTGGGGCTACGACAATTATCCGATCACACGAACAGTCGACAATCACATCGCCAAACTGCGTCAGAAGGTCGAAGAAGTGCCAGCAGATCCGAAATTCATAATTACTGTCCACAGGTTCGGATATAAGTTCCTTGATTAAGAACTGCCGCTGCGGAACGCAGACATTGTACGAATGACCAGAGTTCCCGCTGAAGTAGAAGACCTTATTAACGACTTGAAGTCTAGTCTGCCCGAACTGTTAAGCAGTGCGCTTGTTGGTCTTTATCTATATGGCTCGCTGCCTCAGAATGCATTCAATCCGAAAACTAGCGACGTCGATTGTATCGCTGTAACTCGTCGCAGTTTGAGCGATGCTCAGTTTAAAAAGCTGGGTAAATGGCTGAACGCAAGAGCCAGGGTGAATCCATGGTTTGCGCGTCTTCAAATGACAATTCTGGCAAAAGACACGCTCCTTCGCGAAAATCCAGGCGATAGCCTCTATCAGTTTGGCGTCCTTACTCGCAGCGGATCAGATGGCAATCCCATAATTTGGATTAATATTCTAAAGAGCGGCGTGGTGCTGTATGGTCCTGACCCCAAGTCGTTCGTACCTCCAATAACAAAAGACATACTGTTCAAGGCGCTTGAACGCGAAGTCGGCTATTTAAGAGAAGAGATCATTGATAATCCAAATAGTGAATGGAGAGACGTGCCATATTATCGAGTCTATGCAGTTTTGACGCTGTGCAGAATTCTCTATTCCTTTCGCAAAGGTTCAATTGTCTCAAAGAAACGAGCAGCCACGTGGGCGATCAGGAATCTTCCTGAAAAATGGCACAAGTTAGTTCTTCAGGCGCTGGCGGGAGACCAGCAGGCTTTGTCGACGAACACTTCTCTATCGCGTATTGGAAAGTTTATTGATTTTGTTGATAAACAGTTACACTACAGCGGCGACTGACCGCACATTTTCGTCAGTTGGTTCACCATCAGCGATTGGTTGTTCGACCAGGCGTGGTTGTAATCCGTTGTGAGCCGATTTCCATCGTTGCAGATCTTCCTGCCACGCAGCCGCAATATCTTTAGGCAACAAAGCTGCGATCGATAGCCCAAGCTGAACATCGCGCAACTCAGATCGGGTTGACCACTCCATCGCTGGCCCGAATCGCACGTGCCATATGTTTTTATGCCACCAAACACCCACAGGAATTGTCGGAGCAGGAAAACTGGAAAGCCATCGTCCCGCGCCCTGGCGAACAGGTTTGAATTGGAGACTGCCCTCGCCTTCGGGAAAGATGATAACCGGTTGTCTCTGGCATCGAATACGCCATTCACGCAGAAAACTTATGCTGGGGCGTTCATTGCCAATCGGGATGTGCAGGATGCTGTTGGCCCATCGCGATCTCAGCCATTTCAGTATTCGGCGAGTCAGCTTTACCGAAATTCTATCTGGGTTGAGGTTGCTGTTTACCCTGTTTCCGACCACCAGCAAAAAATCATCCTTCAGATCGGGACGCTGTTTGAGAGTTGCGGTTATCAGCGCAGAAATTACGGCTATCGACAAGCCTGCGCGAAAGTGATTTGTGGCCAGGGTGAACGAACCACTATTCGGAAGATTTTCGATGCCTGAGACGTGAACGTTTGGCCGACCGATTCGGCATTGCATCAGGCGCGATATGCGGCGACGACCCAAAGTTTCGGTAACGAACAATACGCTAAATGACAGCAGCTGCCGGAAGGTAAACTTTGTGTTGTAATTTTCAAGCTGTTTTCCCGGATTATTCATTTGGGAATAGGAATATCGCGCAAATCCTCAATTGAAAGTTTTTTCGCATATCCGCTGATGTTTCCGTCGGCTGAGACTCGATGCCGTCTGCCGCGCCGCCGCCGCTCGCTGCTTGAAACACTGCTTTCCATGCTGCTGAGCTCGCAACTCGACTCGCAACTTGACTCACACAGCCCCTCGCTGCTCGATTCACACAGCGAGCTTGCTATCTCGTCTAAACCATCCATTTATTAGCTCCTCCCGTTCGTTCGGATGCCGCCAGTGTAAGCCATTCACGGCAGCAGAGCCAGCAAATCGAAGCACCCCTTGACATGCTAAGGGAGTTGCTTTATTGTCCATTAGGCCGTCTAATGGTGACGGAGATTGCCGCACACAAATTTGACTGCAATTCACGGAGACGCAAATGACAAAAAGGTTATTGCTTTTAACGATTGCGGTATTCATCGCTTTTACTTCGGCGGTAATGGCTCAAACCAAACCGGCGAATGACGGTCGTGATAACGATCGGGCCGCAATACGCGCCAGCATCGAGAGCATCTTTCAAGGGTTTATAGATAAAGACGCTAACAAACTGCGCGCCACACATGCTGAGGATTGGAAAGGATTTCTTGAGGGCTCGCCTTCAGTTATGAAGGGCAGAGACAGCTATATGGACGCGGTGAACTATGTAGTTACACACAAAGACAGCGGAATGATCGCTTACAAAATCATAGAATTCGACGTAACGTTCGAGGGCGATGCCGCCATTGTTTGCTTTGTCTCCGACGTAACTGCCAGGTCCGGTGATTCTGTTTCTACTCATAAACTGCGCATAATGGATATATACGGAAAGCGTAATGGCGCTTGGGTTCAAATCGCAACAGATACAAACATACATCCTCAGTCAATCGCTGAGCAGCAGCAGAAACCTGCAAATATTTCACGACAAATGCGCGCGTGGATTCTGAGTGAGCGTGAAAAGGTATGGCGGGCCTGGTTCGCCGATGACACTGCTTCGCTGGACAAATTGATTCCTGAAGATTTCGTGGCAATAGACGAAGGGGGAGAAAGCTTTCAAAATCGCGCCGCTGTTTTTTCCGGAGCTAAGCAGTTTGCGGAAAGCGGTGGCAAATTGGTATCGATTGAATTCCCGCGAACGGATATTCAGGTTTACGGCAACACCGTGTTAATCTACACAACATACAAGCTGGAGACTGAGTTCGGCGGAAAACGGAATTCCAGTTCGGGAAGAGCAACGGAAAACTTCGTAATCCGCAATGGGACTCTGGTAAATGTCGGATGGCACTTGGAGCCTTTAAAAAAAGAGTAGAACGGGATTACGGAAATGCAAATCAACAAGACCGATGTTTTGGCGCACGAGATCAGCACTGCGATTCACAAAGGCAACGTTGAAACTCTCAAACAACTTCTCCAAGACAATCCTGGTCTAGCTACGGCCAGGATTGTTGACAATAAAGGTTGCGAGCGAACGCTTCTGCACGTTGCCGCAGATTGGCCAGGCCATTTCCCCAATATCAGGGAGACCATACGGGCGATTATTGAAGCGGGTGCTGAACCGAGTCCGTCCTTTATTGGTGGAAACGGACATGCTGAAACGCCATTACATGGCGCCGCCAGCAGTGATGACGTTGACGCCATCGACGCGTTATTAGATGGAGGAGCGGACATCGAAGCGCCTGGCGCTATTTTCACCGGCGGTACTGCAATGTCAGACGCAGTCGTAT
>Ga0070741_10018764_pt1 | contig 11146 bp, 12 predicted proteins | sample Coa_R1_4_FD_66440 | JGI IMG/M metagenome (GOLD analysis project Ga0070741, IMG submission 66440) | Surface soil microbial communities from Centralia Pennsylvania, which are recovering from an underground coalmine fire - Coalmine... | ecosystem: Environmental > Terrestrial > Soil > Unclassified ...
TTCCGGGCCGCGCCGTCCCAGGCGTTGCAGCGTGAACTTGCCGGGCACCTGGATGGAGACATTTCCTGCCAGATCCAGAAAATCAATGCCGTTCTCGACGCAGTACGCTTGCGCCTGCGGCGAGATTGCTGGGGCGACGACTGCGAACGCCGCATCTGCTTTCAAGGATTTCATGCGCTGCATCCACGGACCAATCTCCGCCAGCAGTTTAGGGGAAGGGGCCTGTTTGATTTCCCCAAACACCAGAATCCGGTTCTTGCCAGAGGTCAATTCGAAACTGACGTCGAACGGGCGTTCCGGCTCCTGCCGAACTTGCGTGATGCGCACACCGGGGAGGTCCTTGACCGGCAGTTGCTTGCGCAGCGCATCAAGAACAGTTTTCTCGAATTGTGCCTCTTGGCTCGGCATGTCTTACCTATTTTCACAAATGGGAAAGTCGTTGTAAAGGAAAAATTTCCTATATGACATAGTTTCGCGTTTGTGAAAAGCATTTCCAGCATAATCGAATCAATAATATACGTAGTTATCTTGATTCTGACCTTTCTTCTAACCCGCCACCGCGCCCTCTTCCGGGTGGACGCAGCTCAGCCGCGGCTCGCACGGGCGTTTCGGACTGCGCCGGTCGCGCGCCAAACTAAACCCCACCACGTTTGGCACGAACCGCGCTTTCTCTCACGCGCCTGCCATCCTCCCTCCGGGCACCGCTTGTCCCTTTCTCCGTCCCGCCTTTGTTTTGTCCCGCTGCCGCTCTGGTGAAGGACAAACCAAAGCCGGAAACGGCGGAAAGGGAAAAACCATGAAGTTAGAAGAAATCAAGAGCAAGACCAAAGAAGCAACCGACTATCTCGTGCAATCGCTGGAGGCTGGCCACAGCGAAGTGTTGACCCAATACCTCGGAGCCATGGCCAAGTTCCATACCTACAGCTTCGGCAACATCATGCTCATCGCCAGACAGAAACCGTCTGCGTCGAACGTCGCCGGAGTCCGTGCCTGGAACTCGCTCGGCCGCTTCGTTCGCCGTGGCGAGAAAGGCATTCTCATTCTCGCTCCTCTGGTCGGCAGGAAAGGCAAAACCTTAGAAGGGATCACAGGGGAGAACGGAGAGGAGAAAAACCCGCAAGCGCAGTTGTACGGCTTTCGCGCCGTGTACGTCTTCGACATCTCGCAGACCGAAGGCAAAGACCTTCCCCAATTGACCGAGGTGAAGGGCGATGTCGGCGGATACCGCGAACGGCTGGTGAAGTTCGTGGAAGCCCAGAGCATCGAACTGAGTTATTCCGACAAGATCGGCCCCGCCAAGGGCTTGTCGCATGGCGGCAAAATCACTCTGCTTTCCGGGATGCAGCCTGCCGAGGAATTCTCGACGCTGGTACATGAGATCGGCCATGAGATGCTGCACCGGGGAGAACGCCGCACCCTCACCACCAAGACCATCCGCGAGACCGAGGCCGAAGCCGTGGCTTTCGTCGTCTGCCAGGCCATCGGACTCGAAAACGGAACCTCCGCCGCTGACTACATTCAAGTCTGGCATGGAGACGCCAGTCTCCTGCGCGAGAGCTTGGAAGCCGTTCAGCACACCGCTGCCGTGATCCTCGGGGGCATTGCCCCCGAGCCTCCGGCGGTGGCCGCAGCCGCATGACCAAAACCGGCACAACCCTTTCGGCACTCATGTTCCCAGTGGGTGCCGATCACACTCACCGAATTTCTTAGATACGAAGGTCCGTTCTGCAGACTCTTCCTGAGCGGACAATAGCTGGAAGCCGGGACTCACGAACGCAAGCTCAAAACCAATTTGCTAGGCTTTCGTACAATCTCCCAGACAGAAAGAAATACACCGAGGGTTGAAAAACCACGTCTTCAGCTCGGTTCACGATGAGCGCCGCGTGCCGCACGGAATTCGCAAACTCTGCCTGTAAAGCGCTGTTGGTTGACACCCCTGCCAACTGAAGGCGAAATTCTTGCATTGCCTTGACGTATTTCGTCGGCTTGTCTGGCACAAACAAGCACAATATTCGCCCGCCGACGTTTTCGGAAACTTTCTGATCCTCCTGGTATGGTCGGCGTAACAGCATCAGAGTATCGAACAGGTAGGCAAAATCGTCGAACTTCTCTCCAGATGCTAGAGACTCTCTAATTTGGCTTGCAATGTGCGGCGACGGCATCGACATCGACCTCCTCGGTCTCGATGATCGTGTGAACGAGGCTGCCACGATCAAGACAGAAAACGATCAGGCCATTCCTGGTCCGATAGAGTAGCTCGTGGTCCTTGGCGAAGGCTGGAGACCCCCAAACCGCTTCAATCTGCTGTCGTTGGCTACGCAGCTCAGGCAGATCGCGCACGACCGTGAACCGAATCTGAGAAGTCGCCTGCGTTGTAGGAGAGGACTCGGGTCGAGATGATGGCAGGAACCGAACCATGACCGTGCCAAGTGCCAATGCCCCGAGAGCAATCCAGCTTGCATTTGTCCACCCTGGAACAGCAGGCTTGGTCTTGAGGACAAACTTCTCCGCGTCTTGCAAGCCGATCATGCAATAGATTGTTCCAAACACGCACGCAACGCCCACAAACAAACCGCCGACGAGCAACCACTCTGGCCAACCAAAGGCCTTGGAATCGGGCAGTAGTGCCGCCCCCAGCGGTATCAAGATCGCAAGGGCCGTGAGCATTCCTGTGAGAACAGCAAGGCTTGATGCCGACAATCGTTCGGTCGTGGCGTTTTTGTTGACAATATGCGAAAAGCCGAAAGCAGCGCCACAAGCGACGAGCGGAATTGCCGCGACCGCCGGTCCAATTCACATGGTCGATCAGGGCCATAGCGAGAAATCACTTGAAAATGAGTATCTTAGCAGCATTAGCTTTGAATCATTAGTGGCTGTGAGCTGAGAGGGCCGTGCCGTTGGTTGCGACCGTTGCCATCGTGCTGAAGAAGGCTGTGGGGTGGTTTCCCTCCAGGAATCTTCGCTTCTCAGAGGATTTTGGGGTGGAAGTCCAATGCCAGCCCAAACTCACACTCCGATAAGGTCTCCGAGCTGTCTCGAAGAACAGCTTCAATTGATTTTGCTGGCCGCTCTTGCGCAACGGTTGGATCGCTAATCTGCGGGACGAGTACGATCACATGAAAAACCGGAATTGGTAGGGTGCGCTCCCCAATACGTCCATTCGCTTGACGACGCGGGCCAGTACCTTCGCGTATTCAAGTGTCACGGGCAGGGGGTCGTACAGTGCATCGTTGTTCCAGTCCATTTTCGAAAGAGCAAGAATCGCAGACGAGGACTCATCCCACGGCCCATGGCCTGCATGTCGGATCAACCGCAATGGGCGAGGCGTACTCCGTGAACCCTGGAAGTATTCACGCGTGCCAATGCCCTGTACGCTCCCATGTGTCCACAAGAGGGCCTCGGCCGGCCCAATACCGATCAGAGTCCCACGCGTGAGTGGGAATGCCGTTGGCTCACCCTTCTTGGGGTCGCGACCTCTTCGAATCTGGATGCCTTTCCATCCGACACTTTCGACGATCTGAACAAGATCGACGGCCTCGCACAAGTGCAGCGCCTCCATACATCCGTCAGTCTCTTCCCGTTTGAATTCAGTGGTCTTGTGAACCATTACACGCCGAGGCGACCGACCGGCATGTCGCCGACGGTACAAGTCCATTGATCGGGTCATCACGCGGAACATTTCAGCCCGAGAAAGAAACGGATTGTCCCGTTGCACTTCAACCTCGTTGGCATCATAGGCGACAAACTCCAAACCCGCTCCTTCCGCATCAAATACCTGACTGCAACAGGTCACAAAGCGCGGGCGGTTCGACTGCATGGAGCGAACTGCATAGGAAATCCCGATATAGGCTGTTTCCGGATCAGTGTCGGCAAGCTTCCACGGCACACCCCCGGCCTTCGCATAGAGTGCAAGCCCAATGCGCCACATGACGCTCGCCCGATCAGGGTAGGCTAGAGCTTTGTCCTCGCGTACGAGCTGAACGGGTACGCGGCGCGCAGCGGTGGTAGCCTTGAGGTGGTCGTGTAGATCAAAGTCTTCGTCCGGTCCTCCTACATAGCCTGGCTCCCAGCGCAGCGGTATATAGATAAAGAGGACATCGAACTCGGCCCGCCGCGCATCCAGACTTTGAATTGCGCGTACCAGCCGGTCAGCAAGAACGATATGTGGAGACGATGACGACTGAAATTCTTGTTCAAGCGCAGCGTCGAGCTCCATGTGGCAGCTCCGGGCGGCACCCTTCATGTGAAGGCCAAAAACACGGGGGAACCCAGGCCAGTCAGGCAGATAGTCGGCGCGTTCGGTGGCCTTGGCCGTCGAATTGAGTTCTTTCATGAAGTTAAATAACCGTGAACCCTCACCCGAAGGCGTGATCGTAGCGACTCGGATCGGATCTGGAACCAGACCGCTCGAATAGGGGCCAAACCGCAAAAGACCAAGCAATGGGTGAATGTCACGATCCGACGCGCGATCTGGATGGAACGCTAGTTTGGGTTCTGGCAACCAGACATGAGGACCGATTTCGCTGCTCATGCTCCAACCCTCCTTGAAAAGGCAGTGTCACCGGAAATTTTGAACACCGCATCGACGCCATCGCCGATACCAAAAGCGCGGAGATCCTCGCCGTCTCCTGCGAGCTCCTTTGCCCAAAAAGCAACAAGATCATTGAGCTGGCGATTGTAGCGTCTTACAGTTCTCTCTCGTGCGAAGTCGGCAGCGGCAGCACGGTTTCCGTCGTCGATCCCTTCGAATACCGTGCGCGGCTCGAACAGAAGCCACAGCCGATCATCGGCCCATTCAAGCTGAATTCCAATGCCCTCGTGCCAGAGCAGTGCTGGGTGCGATTTCACCGATCCGTTGAGCACTCCAACCTGCTTGCGCAATTCGGTCCAGACGACATTCTTCGGGTCGCACGGGGCCAAAAGATCCATCCTGCCTCGCCGCACAACACTCAACGCGCGGTTACGCGATATCGCACGTGTAAGAGCCTCGCGCAACAAACCTCGTTCTCCCGAGTCATATCTCAACCGTTTGGTTTCGATTGTGTGCAGGTCGAAATCGGTGATGCCGTAGCTCCCGAATGCCGAACGCATGTTCGCATCGGTGCCGAAACCAAGCACCCCGGCTTTCGTGCGCGTCACCAGTACATCCACTTTGGCCGACTCAACTGCTTTTTGGGCATCGGAGTGTCCACCGATGGAGCAAACGATACGACGGCAAACCGTCGGTGTGTGAATGACCGGCAACGCATTGAGGCGAACCACGGGCCAGCCACGGCTTCCTGCAGGCTGCTGAGCCGCACTCCAGCGGCGGCGCTCCACGGCGAAACCGTCGAGTACAGTTGTGTCGATGCCCGTTTTCAAACGAACCAAGTCGCGCATCGTTTCATCGAAATTCTCGATTCTTACCACAGCTGCTTCAACGCCAGCTGCAGAAGCTTGTACCAGGAGTTGGTTTACGCGCGGCATTGGCGAGTCTTCTCCACGATGTAGCCAAAATAAACCTGCTGGGAACGCTCCTACTTGCCGCAAGACCTCTTCAAGCGCGTCCATAATGGATGAATCGCGCCCGCTGTAGCCGACGACAACGAGACCGAAACGATGACAGGAATCCACGAATATCTGGCGCAGCTGTTCGTCCTGGAGGCGGAGCTCATCGGTTGTGTTCTTGAGTCGTCGCGAGCGAAAGTCTCCGTGCAGCTTGACTTCAATTGGCCAGCGGCCTTCGTTGATGCATTGGCGGGCAACGTCCGGGGCATCGAGAGCCACAGTCGTTAAGAAGCCAGTTCCGTCGTAGACTTTGGCGCAAGCATCTGCCACCAAGGGATCGAAGTTCGTCGTCCAGGCCAAGCGAGTGCAGTTGGCCCGCATCAAGGTCGCCAGTGCGATGTGACCGTAGGAAGGTTTCGCCCCTGACATCTTCGCGTCTAGATAGGTGCGTCGATCCACTTCAGACGGGTAGACGGCCTCGAACAGCGCGGCGTATTCGTCCGGTGCTCCAGCTATCGGCAATCTTCCTGACGAGTCAATGTGAGCTTGTAGCTGGGAGCGAATGGTTGAGCTCGATAGATCGGCAACGGTTTGCGGTGAAATCCGCCGTTGGCTGACAAACAGGTTTTGTTTGAACTCCCAGACCATATCCCATGCTGTCGGAATACCTGCGGAGGCGGACGCGCCAGCACCGAGGAACCACATCAGGTTCGCCGAACGCAAAGCGAAACGGCGAGCGAAGTCATCGGCCCCGATCTCGAGCGTATTTCGCGCAACTTCCATTCGACGGCCTATCAAATCCTGTTACTTGCTGACTTAGGTTACACTCGCAGCATAATTAAAAACAAAAGTGCCGTCTAAAACGGTCGTCACAAGTCGGATCTCAGTTCTCCAGTAGACAAGGGCGGCCTCTATTTCGTCGCGAGGATAGAAATTACCTGCATGTTCAATATCTCGGGGAATTGCAGCCAAACGCTTTGGCGCGCAGGTGGGAATCATTGGGGACAAGGGACTGTTCTTTCGGGACGTTCGCGAGGGTTTAGCCAAATCGTGAGCGGAATCGGGGGTCTAGTATGGTCAAGGTGGAAATGGGAGGGCACTTAAAGTTTTTCGACTTCTTAGTTGACGTGGCGTCTGTCGTCATGACGCTCGCCGCCATGGCGCCTTGTGTGTGAATATGACACTCATCACCAATGAAATCCACATGCTCAATGGTTTCAAGAAAACTGTCCTCATATTCGCAGCAGACCGCAGGTTGACGTACCCAGATGGCTCCTATGGCAGCACTCGACCGAAGCTGTTTCCAATCCCCTATCTGGAGGGCGGTGTCAGTTATTTCGGACTCGCGCTGGTGCTTCGTAAAGGTAAGAGACAATATCTCTCGGACCGGTTGCAGGACTTCATCAATCGGCACTCCACCACGAGAACGCTCGGAGACTTCGGATACGAACTCCGCGAAGAACTCCACGCGGTGATTCCTACCGACATTCTCGAAAACAATGCGTCGGGGTTCCACATCTGCGGATACAACTCGGACGGCCTCCCGGAGTTCTGGTATTTGTCCAATATTGGCGGCCGAGATGGGGTCCGGTATACGAACCTGCAGCCGCGGTATGGGGAGCCCTCGCCCGACTTTCTTGGCCGTGATGCTAGATCGCTCGGATGGGATGGGACAAATCCACTCTCGATAGAAAACAAGTCATACGCTTACCGGAACGGAGACACTCGATCTCATGCTGTCGCATTCGAGCGCCTGGATCGGGTCTTGGGTGACATGTTGTCGTTCCCTGATTTCAAGAGGCCAGAACAACCCGAGGACTGGGTCCGGTTCAAATTCCAGTTCGTCGCATATTCTTATAGGAAATTTGCGAAACAGAAGATTATCGGAACACCAATCGACGCCTTCTCCTTACAAAAGGCACTCCCATAATGGGTAATTATGCCTACCAACGTACTCAACTCCACAGATCAGAGCAAGGCCATTCAGAAAAAAGCGTCGCTTTCTGACCGCTACTGCCGCGAAAATCTCTACCTTCCTCAGTTCAGCAAAGTGGCCCTCGAGAAAGATTGGTGGAGTGGACTCCGACTCTTCCTAAATCACTCTTTCTTCCAAGGCCGTCGCGACGAGGTATCGGAAAAGGTTGAACGCGTGGCCATGCCGGTCTTGAGCAAGTATTTTGAGCAACGAGACGCGAGCCAAATCGGAAGCACTGACTTCGAGAAACTTGAACGGGATCTGCAAACGGCGATGAAGCTGGGGAGGGCAGGCAAGAGTGGCGACGCGAAAATGCTCGTCAGCATTTTTCAGTTTGCCGCCAAGCTTTCTGAGAAAAACCTCACCCTGTACAGCGTGTCACAAATTCGCGCAGGCAAGCTGCCCGATCACTATCGTGAATTGGATGAAATTTTTCAAGTCGGCGAGAAGATCGCCTCGTTTTACCTGCGTGACTTGGTATGCATTTATGGGCTCGACGAACTCACCAAAGACGAACTCCAGTTCTTGCAACCCATTGACGTATGGCTCCGCAGGGTCGCACACAGGTTGAAGATCATTTCTTCCGAGGACAGTCCCGAGGGAGAGGTGCGCTCGAAAATCATAGAGGCTTGCTCTCAAGCCGGTGTATCCACTTTCAAGTTCAATCAGGGTGCTTGGTATCTGGGCAAGTTCGCCTTCAACATAGTCATTGAGCATCTGGACACGATAATCTTCGCGTAAATCTATATGAAAATCGCCTGCCTAGGATGGGGTTCGTTGATCTGGAATAGCGGCTCGCTACCTATTCAGCGAGAATGGTTCCAGGATGGTCCTTTTGCGCCCATCGAGTTTACTCGCCAATCGTCCGATGGTCGCATGACGCTCGTCATAGACCCGACGGCTTCGCCCGTGCGGCTTCTTTGGGCGCACATGCTTTCGCCTGACCTGGCCAGTGCGAAACAGGCTCTGCGGGATCGTGAAGGAATCACGGCCATGGAATGGGAGCCGATGATTGGAGCATGGCAGCACGGCGAGGCTGCCCCTGCAACTATTCCGGACCTAGGGCGGTGGGCCGATGCGCGCGGATTGGATGCGGCCATTTGGACAGCCCTGGGCCCAAAGTTTGATAACCGGGAGGCCTCTGCGTCTGCCGACCAAGTCATTCAGTACCTCCGGGGACTCGCAGGCACTAAGCGAGACAATGCGAAGGAATACATTGAGCGAGCACCACGCCAGATCGACACAGAGTATCGGCGTCGGATCGAAGCTGCTCTTGGCTGGACAATTCACGAACTCTGAACATCCCCTCGCCATACCTCACGTTCATCAGTCAACGTACATCGTCTTATAGTCCTTGAAGGTGTCCTGCACGGAATTCCTGAATCTTTCGACCACCCCTGGGGCGGCCGGCTCCACAGGGCTTTGCCACTTCCGGCGCTGGTGCGTCAGCAGTTTTTCGACAGAAATGGAACTAGCATTCGTCACGAAATAGCATTCTCTGCTGCTAAGGTCCGAACAGAGACCAACGAAAGCTCTCGCGAGCCCGATCTTCAAGTTGGACGCATAGAATTTGCATTCAACCGCGATAATGCTTCGGTGGGAGCGGGGCGGCACGAAGTTCTGGCGGCATAACTGCGCTTCATCGGAGGTCAGCACCAGGATATCCGCTTCATGGATCAGTCCAGATCTTCCTGAAACGTAGACTCCCATATGGGTCTCAAGCAGTGGCACTCCCGGAAACTGCAGCTCGGCATGTGTATATGGCTGGGCCGTGGACCATAGGTGTCCTGGACTTGTTCTGAAAGTAAAAACAGTGGGAGCGCTTCCGTCGACATTGCGGAAGGTGATGGTGGCTCCCTCTGCCTCCGCTGCATCGATAATGATGCTGAGGATATAAGCCTCGAATACATCCGATCCTGCTGATGCGGCTGTTAGGCTCGGCGATAGCGCAGGCCCAATCGCAGCCTCAATCTGAGCGAGCAGGTCTGGTAATGGCGGCATGTTGCCATTCAGATCCTCTCCCGAAGCGCTTTAAGGAGTTTATCCAACTCCGTAACCTTCTCCGATCGTCCAATCGTTGCAGTTGAATGAATCACTACTGCTTCTCTATCCGGCTCATCGGATCTCACAAGCTGAATCGAGCGCCACTCCTGAGTCTCGGTCACTCGATTGATCCGATTTCTGATGACTCCTTCCATGCGGTCAATCGCGACGGTGGTCTGTTCCAGTGCGCGCACCAACATTCTTAATTTTTCTTCTGACGAGTAAGGCTCTGTTGCGGAGACCGTGACATTTGAGCGCCGCGATACTCCGAGTAATTCCGTCGCAAACCTGTCGGACTTCTCTTCCCGTACGGAAAGTCTCTTGGTGCGGGTCTTCCCGAAGCGGAGATCCTCCGCAACTTGGGTTGTAACCCACGCCAAGCCCGCCTCATTCATCGCACGTTCCAGCTGATCGAAAGCTAGGTCGCATTCTTCGGAAGTCACGGATTTCTGCTCCTCATTGCCGTAACGTGTTGCATCGCTTCCAGGCGCGACGACTTACTAAGCGCATTTGACGTTGATCGCAACTGCATCTTATCAGACACACAACTGGCACACTTCCTATTGATACAAGATGAGGATTGATGCGGATGTTCCCTGCTATACGACTGATCGGCCGTAAGCCGTCCAGGCTTCGCAATTGCAGCACAAAAACGAGAGGCAAGAAGATGGTGTGTTCATCCAGCGACTAATTGCTCGCTGTACGCAACGCTTCAAGAAATCGCAGAACAGCATATGCCGCAAGCGCAATCGCGCAACATACCAAAACCCACCTGAATGTCGTCACCACGACTCTTAGGGGTCCGAGCAGTAGTCTATAAAAGATAATCAACAAGAGAATCATTGTGCCCAGAGGCCAATACCAGGGCACGGCCAAAGTTTGCATCTCCAGATAGCCGGCCGAGGCGCTCAGCACGACCGAAAGAACGATCCTGATCCAAAGCTCCGAATCCGTAGAGAGACGGGCTTTCGTCCGCCGAGTAGCACGCCCTTCTTCTAACCATTCCTGCTGCTGATGCCAATGTTGAGCGAGTCCCAACTGATTCGCAGCGCTTCCGGTTGTATACGTGCCCTGGCTTCCTTGGTTGTAGTCATTTGAATCGGACATGGCGAGCTACTCCCAGGATAGAGATCTCCAAACTATGCTAGCACCAAACAGTCAACAGAATTCGGAACAAAACTGGCTTCCAGGAAATCCGCGCAAGAAGGCACGAAGGTTGCACGCGACCTTGCCGTTTCAACTACATGGATACGGAAGGCAGAACACCGGTAGCCGCTTGACGGCCCAGGCAATGAGCGGATACTATCGGGCCGGAATCGCAGCGGTATTGACTGTCAGACGAGTCGTGCCTTCGGATAACGAATCCCTTCCTGTGAGCCGTGCCGAGGTTTTCGCTGCGGCCGTTGCATGGAGCGAGTTGACCGACTCCGACGTAACTTTCTACCCAGCCATACCTCTAAGTCTGGTTGGAGGATCAGTGCGACTCTATTCTGTCTTGCGTTCATCATCTGTGTCGTAGCCCTCCTGGCGGCAAGGCTTCACAACTTTGACCTTTCATCCTTGCTGTTAGGGGTTGCCCTGGCCACTCTTTGCGTCGTCGTGTTCTTCCTATCCAGATTCTTGTCAGAAGCACGTGAACGG
>Ga0070741_10018765_pt1 | contig 11146 bp, 9 predicted proteins | sample Coa_R1_4_FD_66440 | JGI IMG/M metagenome (GOLD analysis project Ga0070741, IMG submission 66440) | Surface soil microbial communities from Centralia Pennsylvania, which are recovering from an underground coalmine fire - Coalmine... | ecosystem: Environmental > Terrestrial > Soil > Unclassified ...
GGCTCGTCGGCGAAGACGACCGTCGGCTTCGAGATCAGCGCCCGCGCGATCGCGACGCGCTGCTGCTGGCCACCGGAGAGCTCGGACGGGCGGTGCGTCCGGCGATCCTTCAGGCCGACCGACTCGACGAGCTGGTCGAGCCACTCGCGGTCGATCTTCTCGCCCGCGATCGCCAGCGGCAGGGTGATGTTCTCCTCGGCCGTGAGCATCGGGAGCAGGTTGAAGAACTGGAAGATGAAGCCGATGTGCTCGCGCCGGAGCTTGGTCAGGTCGGTGTCGTCGAGGTTCGTGATCTCGGTGCCGTCGATCTCGACGCTGCCGCCGGTCGGCTTGTCGAGCCCCGCGAGGATGTGCATCAGCGTCGACTTCCCGGAGCCGGACGGCCCCATCACTGTCGTCAGCTGGCCGCGCTGGACGTCGAGGGAGACGCCGCGAAGCGCGTCGACTGCCGTGTCGCCCTCGCCGTACCGGCGCGCGACCTCGCGCGCGACGACAACCGTGCCGTTTGCGTTCACGACGCCCACCCTAACGCTTCCCCGCCGGCCGGCAATAGGGGCAGCCCGAGAGCGAAGGTACGGCAAACCGAACCCTGGAGGGAGCCGCAGCCGGCGCTAGGCTGAGGGCGCGTGGCCGAGAAGCGGTACCTCTTCACCCCGGGGCCGACGCCGGTGCCGCCGGAGGTGCTGGCCGCGCTCGCCGAGCCCGTCGTCCACCACCGCGGGCCTGACTACCGCGCGATCTTCGGCGAGTGCCTGGAACGGCTGCGCGCGGTCTGCCGCACCGATAACGACGTCCTCCTGTTCACGTGCTCGGGGACGGGCGCGATGGAGTCGGCGGTCGCGAACCTCTGCTCGCCGGGCGACCGGGTGGTCGTCGTCTCCGCTGGCGCGTTCGGCGAGCGCTGGCAGAAGCTGGCCGCGGCGTACGGCTGCGACGTCCAGCCGGTCGCATACGAGTGGGGGGAGACGCCGCGTGCCGAGGACCTCGCTGCGCGCCTCGACGAGCTCGGCGGCGCGAAGGCGGTCTTCCTGACGCACTCGGAGACCTCGACCGGCGTCGTCTGCGACCTGCAGGCGCTCGCGGCGGCGGCGCGGCCCTCCGGCGCGCTCGTCGTCGCGGACGCCGTCTCCAGCCTCGGCGCCGTCCCGCTCGAGCCCGACGCATGGGGGATCGACGTCGTCGCGTCGGGGTCGCAGAAGGCGCTGATGACGCCGCCCGGGCTCGGGCTCGTCGCGGTCGCGCCCGACGCCTGGGAGCGCCTCGGGACGAGCCCGCGCTTCTACTACGACTGGGAGCGCACCCGCGCCGGGCAGGCGAAGCTCGACAGCGCGTTCACGCCTGCAGTTTCGCTCGTCCGCGCGCTGGACGTCGCGCTCGGGCTGCTGCTCGACGAAGGATTGGAGGCGGTGTTCGACCGCCATGTGCGCCTCGGTCGGGCGTGCCGCGAGGGTGCGAAGGCGATGGGGCTCGAGCTGTTCTCCCCGGACGAGGACCGCTCCGCCGTCGTCACCGGCATCCTCACCCCGGAGGGGGTCGACGCCCAGGAGCTGCGCCTGACGCTGCGGGACCGCTACGGGGTGACGATCGCCGGCGGCCACGGCGACCTCAAGAACCGCCTCTTCCGCATCGGCCACATCGGCTACTACGACGTCTTCGACATCACCGCCGCGCTGGCGGCCGTCGAGCTCGCGCTCGGCGAGGCCGGAGCGGAGATCGAGCGCGGCGCCGCCGTGTCGGCCGCCCTCGAGGCGTACGCCTCGCCCGCTCGCGTGTGAATCAGCGGCCGCGAGTTCTCGTCGCGGAGCCGATCGCGGAGGCGGGCCTCGAGCTGCTCCGCGCGCGGTTCGAGGTCGACACGGACGCGGACGACCTGCCGCGGACGATCGGCGACTACGACGCGATCGTCGTGCGGTCGGCGACGAAGCTGACCGCCGACCTGATCGACCGGGCGAGCCGGCTGAAGGTGATCGGGCGGGCGGGGGTCGGCGTCGACAACGTCGACGTCGGCGCGGCGACACGGCGAGGGATCGTCGTCGCGAACACGCCCGACTCGACCGTCGTCTCTGCGGCCGAGCACGCGATCGGGCTCCTCGTCGCGCTCGCGCGCAACATCCCGCAGGCGCACGCGGCCTTGAAGCAGGGCGACTGGCAGCGCTCGCGCTGGAGCGGCGTCGAGCTGGCCGGCAAGACGCTCGCGGTGCTCGGCTTCGGGCGCATCGGGCAGCAGGTCGCGCGCCGCGCCCTCGGCCTGCTGATGCGAGTCGTCGCCTACGACCCGTTCGTCGGCGAGGATCGCTTCCGCGAGGCGGGCGTCGAGCGGGTGACGGACCTGCGGGAGGCGCTCGGCGCGGGGGACTTCGTCACGCTCCACCTGCCGCTGACCGACGAGACGCACCGGCTCGTCGGGCGGGACGCGATCGCGGCGATGCGCGACGGCGCCCGCCTGGTCAACGCGGCGCGGGGCGCGCTCGTCGACGAGGACGCTCTCCTCGACGCGATCCGGTCGGGAAAGCTCGCCGGCGCCGCCCTCGACGTCTTCTCCGCGGAGCCGTACCGGGGCCCGCTGCTCGAGCTGGACGAGGTCGTCGTCACGCCGCACCTCGCCGCGTCGACGGACGAGGCGCAGGACCGTGCGGGCGTGATCGTCGCCGAGCAGGTCGTCGCCGCGCTCGAAGGCGAGCTCGTCACGAACGCCGTCAACATCCCCGTCGTCGACGCGGCCGATCTCGAGGTGCTCGGCCCGTTCATCCCGCTCGCTGCCAAGCTCGGCCGCCTCGCCGCGGAGCTCGCGGGCGACTGGCCGAGCCGCGTCGCCGTCGCCGCGCACGGGCCGCTCTCCGAGAAGGACACCCGGCTGCTGACGGTCGCCGCCCTGAACGGCCTTTTCCAGGGCCGCGTCGATCAGGCCGTCAACTACGTGAACGCCCCCGTGATCGCCGCTGAGCGAGGGATCGAGGTCGTCGAGGAGCGCTTCCGCGCCTCTCGCGACTACATCAACACGGTCGAGGTGCGGGCCGACGACCTCGCGGTCTCCGGGACGACGATCGGCCCGGAGCCCCGCCTCTTCCTGGCGGGCGCGTTCGGGTTCGCGATCGACATCGAGCTCGCTCCGAACCTCGTCTTCCTGCGCTACACGGACATGCCGGGGGTGATCGGACGCGTCGGGACGATGTTCGGGGAGGCGGGCGTCAACATCGCGAACATGGCGGTCTCGCGGACGCACGAGGCCGGCAAGGCGCTGATGGCGTTCGCGATCGACGCACCCGCGCCGCCGGAGGTGGTCGAGCGCATCCACGCCGAGGGTTTCGACGACGCGCAGTTCGTCTCGCTCCTTTAGTGCAGAACGGTCCGGCGACCGCAGAAGCGACGCGGCTACGCTTGGTCGGTGGAGCCGCCCGCACCGCCGGCCGCGTGGCCCGAGCCTGTCGAGCGCGTCAGCGCCGAGCTGCGAAGAGCGGGGGCGGAGGCGCGGGTCGAGGAGTTCGCAACCGGAACGCCGACGGCCGAGGACGCCGCCCGCGCGGTCGGCTGCGAGCTGCGGCAGATCGTCAAGTCGCTCGTCTTCGACTGCGACGGGCGCTCCGTGCTCGTGCTCGTTCCGGGCGACCGCCGCGCCGATCCGCCCAAGGTCGCCCGCGCGGCGGCGGCGGCTCGCGCGAAGGTCGCCGGTGCGGCGCAGGTCGAGGAGGCAACCGGCTACGCGCCCGGCGGGGTTGCGCCGTTCGGTCTGCGGAAGGTCGAGCGCGTGCTGATCGACCGGCGTCTGCTCGCCGAGTCGCTCGTCTGGGTCGGAGCAGGCTCGGAGCGCCACATGGCCGGGTTGCCGGCGACCGAGCTCGTCAGGGTCTCGCGCGGCGAGGCCGCCGACGTCGCCGGCGACTAACATCGGAGACAAGGGGACGGCATGCAGGAGACCGAGAAGATCTGGATGAACGGCGAGCTCGTCGACTGGGCCGAGGCTCGGGTCCACGTCGGCGCGCACGGCCTCCACTACGGCACCGGCGTCTTCGAGGGGGTCCGCTGCTACGACACCGAGCGCGGGCCGGCCGTCTTCCGTCTCGGCGACCACCTGAAGCGCCTCGAGAACTCGGCGAACTTCCTCTACATGGAGCTCCCTTATTCGGTCGACGAGCTCCGCCAAGCGTGCTTCGACACGATCGCCGCGAACGGCCTCTCCGAGTGCTACCTGCGCCCGATCGCGTTCTACGGCTACGGCGAGCTCGGGGTGCACACCGGCGACAACCCCGTCGACGTCGTCGTGATGAGCTGGCCCTGGGGCGCCTACCTCGGCGAGGGCAGCCAGGAGCAGGGTGTGCGCGTGATGGTCTCGTCCTGGCGCCGCGTCGGCCCGAACACGATCCCGCATGCCGCGAAGGCGACGGGCGTCTACCTGAACTCGATGCTCGCGACCCACGAGGCGCGCCGCGCCGGCTACGACGAGGCGATCATGCTCACGGAAGAAGGGCGGATCGCGGACGGCCCGGGGGAGACGATCTTCGTCGTCAAGGGCGGGACGATCTACACGCCGGATCTCTCCGCCTCGATCCTCCCCGGGGTGACGCGTGACAGCGTCGTCCAGATCGCGCAGGACCTCGGGCATCCCGTCGTCGAGAAGGAGCTGATCCGCAGCGAGCTGTACCTCGCCGACGAGCTCTTCATGACCGGGACCGCCGTCGAGATCACGCCCGTGCAGTCGGTGGACGACCACGAGATCGGCGTCGGCCCGATCACGCTCGAGCTCCAGCGCGCATACGCGGACACGGTCCGCGGGCGCACCGAACGCTGGGGCCACTGGCTCGACTACGCGACCGCGCCCGCTCCGAGCTAGAGCGCGGCCAGGACGAGCTCGGCGATCCGGCGCTGGTCGTCCTCGGTCAGCGCGGACCCGCTCGGTAGGCAGAGGCCGCGCTCGAAGAGGCGCGCGGCGACCTCGCCGCCGTAGATAGGCGCGCCGCGGTAGACGGGCTGGAGGTGCATCGGCTTCCAGAGCGGCCGCGCCTCGACGTCCTCGGCCTCGAGCGCCAGCCGGACACGCGTCGGGTCGTCGACGAGGATGCACGTCAACCAGCAGTTCCCCTCGCCGTAGCCCGCCTCGGGCATGAACTCGACGTCCGGCAGGAGCTCGCGGTAGCGCCGATTGACGCGGCGCCGCGCGGCCACCCGCTCCGGCAGCGCCTCGAGCTGCGCCCGTCCGACCGCCGCGAGCAGGTTGCTGAGCCGGTAGTTGAAGCCGATCTCCGTGTGCTCGTAGTGCGGCGCCGGCTCGCGCGCCTGGGTCGAGAGCTTGCGCGCGTGCTCGATCCAGGCGGCGTTCCGCGAGACGAGCATCCCGCCGCCGCTCGTCGTGATCACCTTGTTGCCGTTGAAGGAGAAGGCGGCGAGGTCGCCCTGCTCGCCCGCCGGCGCGCCGCCGTACGTCGCGCCGAGCGACTCGGCGGCGTCCTGGAGGAGCGGGATCTCCCGCTCGTCGCAGAGCGCGCGGATCGCGTCGTAGTCGCAGCACTGCCCGTAGAGGTCGACGGCGACGACGGCCTTGATCCCCGGGCGCTCGTCGAGCGCGCGCGCGAGCAGCTCCGGGTCGATCGTCCACGTGTCCGCGCTCGCGTCGACGAAGACCGGCGTCGCGCCGACGAAGCGGATCGGGTTCGCGCTCGCGGAGAAGGTGAGCGTGGAGCACGCGACCTCGTCGCCGGGCCCGACGCCGAGCACGACGAGCGCCAGGTGGAGCGCCGCCGTTCCGCTCGACAGGGCGAGCGCGTGCGGGACGCCGGTCAGCGCGGCGAGCTCGGCCTCGAACGCGTCGACGTGCGGCCCGAGCGGCGCGACCCAGTTCGAGTCGATCGCGTCGCGCAGGTAGTCGAGCTCGCGGCCGGAGAGGTGTGGGGGCGAGAGGTATATCCGCGGCAAGGCGGTTCGAGCCTACAGAGCCTCCATAATCACCTCGTGGCGGACGGCGCGACCAAGATGATCTTCCTCGGCTTCGGCAAGTACGCGCGCTCGGACAAGATCTACGCGCTCGAGCCGATCGAGAGCGGCGACCGCGGCAGCGGCCGGCGCACGCGCGTCTGGGTCGAGGGCGTCGCCGAGCCGATCGTCGCCTCGCGCACCGAGCGGACGATCCTCGCCGAGATGGGGCACGACACCGGCGCGACCTCGGCGATCCTCGACGACGCGCTCGCGCTCGCAGAGCGGCTCGCGGAGGCGGCGGAGCAGGGCAGGGTCGACCTCGGCGATCTCGGGCGACGGGCGCGACGCCTGCTCGAGAAGACGGCGAGACCCGCCGAGACGCAGCAGCTCTTCTGAGCGAGCCCGGAGAACCGCCGCCGCTCGAGGAGGCGCCGCCGACTACCGACCGACCGGGTCGGTTCAGGCTGCTGCGGCTGCTCGCGGTCGACGTCCGGCCGCTGCGGGAGTCGCGTGACTTCCGGCTGCTCTGGGTCGGTCAGGCGATCTCCGCGTTCGGGAACATGGCGACGTTCGTCGCGGTCCCGTTCCAGCTCTACCACCTGACGGGCTCGACGCTGCAGGTCGGGCTGCTGTCGATCTGCGACGCGGTGCCGCTGCTCCTCTTCGCCGCGATCGGCGGGACGATCGCCGACCGGCTCGACCGGCGCAAGGTCGCGCTGCTCACCGACGTGGGGCTGATGGCGGTAGCGGTACTGCTCGCCCTCAACGCCTTCGTCGCGGAGCCGCAGGTCTGGGCGCTGTACGTGCTCGCGTTCGTCGCCACCTCGCTCTGGTCGCTTGGCGCGCCGGCGCTCCGCGCGCTGATGCCCGGGCTCGTGCCGGCGGACCAGCTCGCCGCATCCCAGGCGCTGCAGTCGATCTACTCGCAGACGGCTGCGATCGCCGGGCCCGCGTTCGGCGGCGTGCTGATCGAGGCGGCGGGGATCGGCTGGGCGTATGTGATCGACGGCGCGACGTTCGCGGCGTCGCTCGCGGCAGTGCTGCGGGTCGCGCCGGCGCCGGCGGTCGGCGACGTCGCCCGCCAGACGCTCGAGTCGCTGCGCGATGGGTGGCGCTTCCTGCGCGGGCAACCCGTCATCCTGGGAACGTTCGTGCTCGACACGAACGCGATGATCTTCGGGATGCCGCAGGCGCTCTTCCCGGCCATCGCGGCGCACCACTTCAACTCCGGCGCTCGTGTCGTCGGGCTGCTCTACGCCGCGCCGTCCGCCGGTGCGCTCCTCGCGGCGCTCACCTCCGGGTGGATCGCGCACGTCCGCCGCCAGGGTGTCGCCGTGGCGGCGGCGATCGTCGTCTGGGGCGGTGCGATCGCGGGCTTCGGCTTCGCGACCGCGCTGTGGCTCGGGCTTGCGATGCTGGCCCTCGCCGGCCTCGCGGACGAGATCAGCGCCATCCTCCGCTCGACGATCCTGTTCGCGTGCACCCCCGGTCACTACCGCGGGCGGATGCAGGGGTTCGAGCTCGCGCAGGTGGCGAGCACGCCGGCGCTCGGCAACGTCGAGGCCGGCCTCGTCGCCTCGCTGACCAGCCTCCGCTTCTCGGTCGTCTCGGGCGGAGTCGCGTGCGCGCTCGGCGTCCTCGCCGTTCTCGCCGCGCTGCCGTCCCTCGTTCGCTACGACGCTTCGGGACGTGTCGGAGGGACAGTCCCTGAGACGAATGCGTGACGTTCTCTCCACAGGGTTCTTCGCGCGCAGCGTGCACGAGGTCGCACCAGACCTCGTCGGCGTCACGCTGCTCGTCGACGGCGTCGGCGGCCCGATCGTCGAGGTCGAGGCGTACGACCAGGAGGATCCGGCGAGCCACGGCTACCGCGGGCGCACGGCGCGCAACGCGTCGATGTTCGGCCCGCCCGGCCGCGCGTACGTCTACCGCTCGTACGGGATCCACTGGTGCCTGAACTTCGTGTGCGAGGCGGAGGGTGTCGCCTCCGCCGTCCTGATCCGCGCGCTCGAGCCGCAGTCGGGAGTCGAGCAAATGGAGGAACGGCGCCGGACGCAGAACGCGCGTGTGCTCTGTGCAGGGCCCGGAAGGCTCTGCGAGGCGCTCGGGCTGACCGGTGAGCACGACGGGCTGCGCCTCGACCGGCCGCCGTTCGAGCTGCGGCCCCGAGCGCAGGAGGTCGAGGTCGCTGCAGCCCCGCGCGTCGGGATCAGCCGGGCGACCGAGAGGCCGTGGCGATACGTGCTCCGCGGCTCTCCGTTCCTGAGCCGCGGCCTACCCAGAGCGTGACCTTCAGACCCGGCGCGGCCGCGACGCCTGCGTGCGGACGCTGCCGGTAGACGCGCAGGCCGGAGCCGCGCAGCGCTGGCGCGAGCTTGAGCCGCTCGAGCTGCTGCCGCGCCTTCGGCACCGGCAAACCGACGACTCGCGGCACGACGCCGTGCAGCGGCTTCGCGAAGACGATCGTCACCCGGTTGTGGGACGACAGCCGCCCGCCTGCGGGGATCTGCTTGACGACGACGTGGAGCGCCTGGCCCGGCGACGCTGGCTTGTAGACGACGACCGGCGTGAGCGGCTGGGCCTCGAGCCTCGCCTTCGCGACGTCGTAGCTCGTTCCGACCACGTTCGGCACCTCGACCTCGTTCGGCTTGCAGTCGGCGGTCTTGTGCGGCGCGTGGCCGACGAAGTACGCCACCTGGATCGTGTTCCGGCACAGTCCGTTGTCGAGCTGGAACGTCCCGTCGCGGAGGACGAGCCGCCGCGGCTCCGCCGAGGGGACGCTCGGCGGCGGGAAGCTCTCCGGCGGCAGCTGCAGATACAGATCCGCGGACTCCATGAAGCGCTTCCAGATCTCGGCCGGATACGTCCCGCCGGCGACGGGGTCGCCGTGGTACTCGGTCAGCATCGGCCGGAGGGTGTTCGGGTACCCGACCCAGACCGCGGCGACGAGCTGCGGCGTGTACCCGACGAACCAGGCGTCGCCGTAGTTCTCGGTCGTCCCGGTCTTGCCGGCGACGGGCCGGTCCGGCAGCGCCGCCCGTTTCCCCGTCCCGTACTGGACGACCTGCTGGAGGATGTGGGTGACGATCTCGGCGTTCGTCTCGCTCATCACGCCGCGTGGCTTGGGCGCGTTCTTGCGCCCGTTGACCGTGAGCACGACCCGCGGCCGGTTGCCGAGCAGCGAGCCGTCGACGCGCTTGCCGCCGTTCGCGAACGTGGCGAACGCGCGCGCCATCTCGAGCGGGCTCACCGGGTCGGCGCCGAGCCCGATCGCGAAGTACGGGTTCAGGCGCCTCGTCACGCCGAGCTTGCGCGCCGTGAGCGCGACGTTCTTCGGCCCGACGATGTGCGTCAGCTGTGCGTAGACCGTGTTGTCCGAGTACGCCGTCGCCGACGCGAGGTCGATTGCTCCCAGGTTCGAGTTCTCGTAGTTGTGGACGTACCAGTCCCGGTCGCCGAGCGAGATGGTTACGGGCTTGGACTCGAAGACGCTCGAGGGGGCGATCCCCTGCTCGAGCGCGGTCGCGAGCACGAACGGCTTGAACGACGAGCCCGGCTGGCGCTCGCCCTGCACGGCGAGGTTGAACTGGCTCTGGCGGTAGTTCTGGCCGCCGACCATCGCCAGCACCCGCCCGTTCCGCGGATCGAGCGCGACGAGCGCGGCGGTCGGCATGTACGGCCCTTTCAGCGTGTCCGAGATCGCCTTCCGCGCGAGCTCCTGAAGGCGGAGGTCGATCGTCGTCTTGACGATCAGCCCGCCGCCGAAGACCTTGCGCGTGCCGTAGCGGTCGACGAGCTGCTGCTTGACGTAGTCGACGAAGTACTGGGCGGGGCCGCGGATGCCGGGCTGGTGGATGTCCTCCGGCCGCGGCAGCGGCTTCCGATTCGCCTGCCGGTACTCGTTGTAGGTGATGTCCTTCTGGTCGACCATCGCCTGCAGCACCTCGCGCCGGCGCTGGCGCGCGGCCTTCGGGTCGGTGACAGGGTTGTAGCGGCTCGGGTCGGCGGGGATCCCGGCGAGCAGCGCCGCCTCAGCCGTCGTCAGCTTGGCCGCGCCGTGCCCGAAGTAGACCTGCGCCGCGCGCTCGATCCCGTAGGCGCCGTTCCCGAAGTAGATCGTGTTCAGGTAGGCGGTGAGGATCCGGTCCTTCGTCCACACCTGGTCGAGCTGCCACGCGAGCGCCGCCTCCTTGAGCTTGCGCGAGATCGAGCGCTTGCTCGTCAGGTAGGCGTTCTTGACGAACTGCTGCGTGATCGTCGAGCCGCCCTGGACGACCTTCTTGTTCCGGAGGTCCTGCCAGACGGCGCGGACGATCCCGCGCACGTCGACGCCGCGGTGCTCGAAGAAGCGCTTGTCCTCGATCGCGACGATCGCCTGCTTCATCACCGGCGCGATCTCGCTCGAGGGGACGAGCTTGCGGCTCTCCGACCCGACGAGCCGCGCGAGCACCCGGTGCCCGGTCGAGTCGTAGATGACGCCGTCCTCCTGCTGGTGACGCGCCTGTCGGACCGGGTCGAGCTGCGGGATGTCGCCGCGAATCCCGATCACGAAGCCGTACGCGAACGAGACGAAGCAGAACAGCCCCACCAGGATCAGCAGGGTGAAGAGGCGAAGCTTGCGGATCCGGCGACGGCGCTTCCCGTTCGCCTGAGACTTCTTGCGACGCAGCAGAACCCGCCGATTCTAGCCCCGCGGTGAGGCCACTAGACTCGCTTCGTGGGCATCGTCGAGCTGACTCGAAACGCCGTCGACGTCCTGCCGGAGGGCGGCCTGGAGCGCAAGCTCGCGCTCGGGCGGCCGCTGCGCGTAAAGCTCGGAATCGACGTCACGTCGCCCGACATCCACGTCGGGCGCGCAATTCCGCTGCAGCGCATGCGGGCCTTCCAGGACGAGGGTCACACGGGCGTGCTGATCGTCGGCGACTACACGACGCGCATCGGCGACCCGTCCGGCCGCTCGACGGAGCGGCCCGTGCTCTCCGAGGAGGAGATCGACCGGAACGCGAAGACCTACGTCGAGCAGGCGATGATCATCCTCGACCGGGAGCGAACCGAGGTGCGCTTCAACGGCGAGTGGCTGTCCAGGCTCTCGTACGCCGAGGTCGTTCGCCTCGCGCGGACGATCACGGTCGCGCGGATCCTCGAGCGCGACGACTTCGCGAAGCGGTACTCCGCAGGCGAGCCGATCTCGGTCTCGGAGCTCCTCTACCCGCTGATGCAGGCATACGACTCGGTCGCG
>Ga0070741_10018766_pt1 | contig 11145 bp, 12 predicted proteins | sample Coa_R1_4_FD_66440 | JGI IMG/M metagenome (GOLD analysis project Ga0070741, IMG submission 66440) | Surface soil microbial communities from Centralia Pennsylvania, which are recovering from an underground coalmine fire - Coalmine... | ecosystem: Environmental > Terrestrial > Soil > Unclassified ...
CAAAATGGTCATAAGCGGCCCCTGACAAAGGTGAATGCTGATCCGCCAGCGTCTCCAGACCAGTTGCTCACATCATGCAGTTGCTCAGCTTCCGCCAGAAACCTTTTCAAAGGCCATGGGCGGCACCGTATCGTCTTTCCTCCCCGGGATTGGCTAAGCGCGTCTCCATTAAAACGCGCTCAACAATCTCTTCCGCGGAAACGCCGTACAAAGTGTGTACCGTGCTGCGCCAACCTGCGAAGTCGCCACGGAGGAACTCGGCATGAAAGCTTGCCGGATTATCGTCATACTCGGCTTGGTAGGCCTTCAGGAGAAGCCCACCCTGCGCTACCAGCCGGTCGATGGTTTCTGCGTTTTGGCGTAAATGCATGTTGTCATCCTTCCACGCCCGATTGGTGCAGTACCTAATATCGATTGCTTGCAAGCTGCAGCCAGCGGGAATGCAGTGGCGGTGGATTCATCAGATACGATGTGCGGTGCGGGAAGACACGGGAAGGCATGATGCGCCGCCTTCCCGTTCGACGGGTTTGCCCTTATTACACAGCTACGGGGATGCTATGGAACGTCGTCAACACCGTCTCAAACGTCTGCACCCTTGGCGTTCCATCAATTACATTCGCTAGGGTTTTCAGCAATTGCGGGTAAGTATTGGTGTTGTAGTCATCCGCATTGTTCTTGTTCTCCCACAGAGTGATTGCAATCGCATCCTGGCTGCCGGGGTTGGACAACGTAATTTCGTCCTTGAAGCCCTTCTGTTTGCGTAGCAAAGGAAGAATCTGATTCTCAAATGTGCGCGTGTAATCGGACTGCATGTTGGATTTCAGGCGAAACGACACATTGCGTGCATACATATTCAACCTCCTACAGGTTGCGACGTATATAAGGGAGAGAAAGCTTCAGATGGGCTGACTTATATTCAGGGAACCTGAAAGAGGAGAAGATAGAAACCGCCTCACTTTCAACAATATCTACCTATAGGAACGGTGTCAAGCTAAATCGGGGATGATCATAGGTGGCGGCTACTCGCAACGAACCCCCTAATTATTGCAAAGCATAGCTAGAACGCAATAGCTGAACGGTAAAGCTTGGACAATACCGATCAGCAAGTTTACTATTGGAGGTGAGAGGTGTCGTGCCTCTCATTCAGATCCCTGAACTAGGTCAGCCGCTCTGGAGTGTTTTACCCTTAGTCGTGGCAAGCATAGGAGCTAAAGTGTTAAATCCCAAAGTTAAGCTTACTGAGGTTTCCGGACAGCAGGAAACCCGCAAGGAAGATCGGGCAGGCACCGTCCCGCAAGAGGAGATACGAACTCGCGCCTATCAGATCTATGAGTTTCGCAACAGGAACGGCAACCAAGCTGACCAGGACTGGGGCCAGGCGGAGACCGAACTGATGGAACTTCTTCACGCCAAGGAGAGGTAATCCACGATGCGTCCTTTCGTCCCAAAGCGCTGCCTGCTCGCCGGACCGCCTGCGGACTCCGCGAGCGGCCACGACTGCCTTGACCAGGGATTCGGTGTTCCGTTCAGTGGTGTACCAGTTCGACATTCCAGTTGAGTTCGGCATCGGGGTTGCCGCACGCAGTAGGTTGTGGGGCGATACCGCCAAAAGCTATTAAGGGATGTTTCTAAATGACAATAAAATAAAACCCTTACGGGCACCAGACTTAGTTCGCCTGTCAACTCGGGGAAGCCTGCAGGACAGAGTTCGGAATGAACAAAGCCCTTTGGTGTCATTGCAGTCGAGCCTCTGGCGAGCCTCTATTGGCACATCGCTGTACCGAAGGGCCGACTCCCGGGGTTCGCACGTGACTGCCCACTTGAGTTCGCATTTCTCGACACTCGAACCCCACGGCTAAGTTCGGCACAGCCGTAACTTATTGCTGGAGAATGACATATATCTGCGATTCGAATCAACTACCCTCCGCCAGTTACTCTTGGTTGTCAGAGAAGTAACTGCCAGCACGCTGTTTTCCTCGATTTTAATGGGGCCTTTTTGCGAAGTCTGCGATTAGACCTGTAGTAGAGAAACCATCTTGTTGTGTACCGTCAGGTAAACATACCGGATTTTCTCTGAGCGCCAAATCCCGAGTACAGGTCCGCGCGTCAACCTGTACCGGAGAGTTCGCAGTGCGACTCGGCGCCTGGGTAGGAAGTCAGTGAACCCTCGATGTTTCATCTTTACGGGACTGAAGGGTTAGCAAAAGCCGGCAGCTATCGCGCGTTTCGAGTCGACTTCCAGATGGCCGAGGGCCTAGGGGGAATGGCGGCAATCGCGTTTTACAGTCCAGATACCGCTGCGCCGGATGTCCGAAATGCCCGTATCTCGTCAACTTGGGCGCGCTCTGCTCTATTTCCGGTTGGCCCGTCATCCGGAACAGATCTACTGCAACGCCGAAACTCCAGTGTGGTAAGGGTCGACAGCGACCTCGTAGTATTCGCTTTGCGCTTCGCGTCGCCATGCATGACGTTCCACAGAGCGTCCTTGATGGCTGCAATGTCGCGCCTCATCGGCGCGCGCGTGTTCGCCTCGACAAATACTCTAACGTCTTTTCGGACCGCCAAGTAGTCCGGCGTTGGCGTATCCTCTTCAGGTATGAAATCGATCTTAAATCCCGCCTGGGCCAATTTCTCCTGTCCACCAAGAACTCCGTAAGCTCCGATCTTCGTGTAACAATGGTGAAGAACTCGGTCATGCATTCCTTCCTAGGACGAAATTGTTTTTGCGAGTCACAGTCAAATCAAGTTCTTGCGGAGCAGTGCGTCCACCAAAGGTCGGCAACGTGAGGAGGGGAGCAGGTTGAAGGCCCAGCCTCCACCTGAGGGACTGAGTTCGAAGACCGTGCCTGCGGTGCCGGCTCCGCAGCAGGTTGTGCCGTAGAGATTGCCCGCCGCGTCCATGATGACTCCACCCTGGCTCTTAGTAGCAGAAGAGCAATCGCGGTGATCCGGAGGAAGCGAGAGACTCTCACCGGACCGGCCGCGACGGATGAAGCTAGTGTGTGGCGACGAACTTCACCACGTTGTTACCCACCAGGTCATAGCTCGGATCGACGGTGTGGGTGCCGGACACGCGTGGCGCATTCAGCAAGCCCTGCAGGTCGAGCAGCGCCACGTATTGCGGTGTGCCACCCGAGTAGCAGGTAGTCGGGCCGTAGTCGGTCAGCACAGCCGTCGCCTTTCCGGTGACTGGACTCACGTAGGCGGCGACGGTGTGCGGATCGCAACCCAGCGAGAACGGGTTTCCAGCCGGATCGTTGGGCATTTGAGCTACCGCATAATCCTGCAGCGCCGGCGTGCCGCTGCCGGAAGTAGACGGCAGCTGGATAGCCATCACTGCATTGGCCTGGCTCGGCGGGAAAGGATACTCGCCGATGACGATGCCCAGATGCGATCCGGTCGCAATCGCGATCCCGTCGGTGCCGGCCTCCGAGCCGTCGTAGGGATTCCACTCAGGAATGTTCTGCACGTTCAGAGGCGCCGTCCAGCTCCCCGGCGATCCGGGCGTGAAGGTGGCCTGTGTCAAATCGCTGAGTACGATGTTGCTGGTGTACTCATCGGTCGAAAGCGCGATTCCCGTCGTGCAATCTTCGCCGGCAGAGTCCAGCGTCCCGCCCATCGTATATCCGAACTCGGGCATCGAACCCGATTGCACCTTGAAGACGTCGTAGACGCCATCTTCATTCGGCGAGAGGATGAGATTGCGAATCGGGTCCCACAGTACATCTTCCGAGATCTCATTGCTGGTCGCTAGCGGCGCGGTGAAGCTGTTGCTGTTCAGGTTCAGCAACTGCAGCCCGCTGCCGCTGGGCGAATTCGCCAGCCCCATCGCAATGACCGCGGTATTGGAATTCGACTCGATAGCCACTCCGCAGTTGTAGCAGTTGCCTCCGGAGAAGTCCGTTGCCGCGGTGCTGCCGCTGGTCAGAACGCCATTCAGGTTCGATCCGCTGATCAGGTAGACATCGGTGTTGTTGGCGGTGCAGACCGTCTGGCCGGTGGTGGAGTTGGAGGCGCAGGAGTTGACCACGGCCGGAGTAGCGATCGCCACCGGCGTGCCCGTAGGCTCGATTGGAACGACCAGTACTCCCGTCGTTTGCGAGCTGACATCCCAGCTGCCGTTTGGAATGTATGCCGTCACACCCGAATTCCCGAGCAGCACACTCAGAGAGCTGGTGGGATTGCACGCGGTCGGGCCCATCGTCGGATTCGTCGGCGGCGTGAACGGCACGTAATTAACGGTAGAGTTGGAAAGCAGGGTGATGTTCTTGGCGCTGATCACCTGGCCGTTGAAGACACCTTCAACCGTAATCGTGTCATTGATGGCAAGAATCGTTCCGTTAATCACGTTGGTCACGTGCGTCATGACGTTCTTGCCGGAGCTGGTGAGGTTGTAGAGGACCTGCCCGGCAGTGACATTGTCGCCCAGTCCCAGGCTGGTGGCGCCGCTAAGGTTCACTGTGCCCGTCACGTTGACGACGAAGACGTCGCTCGGGCCGCCGCTGAGTACGAATGAATTAAGGATGTCGCCGTTGACCTGGATGACATTGAGTCCGCCGTTGCCGTGGACGGTGGTGGCGCTGTTGACGGTGCCGAAACTCTGGGTGGGCGTCAGCGCGGAAGCCTGGCTCGAGGCCGAGACTGCGTCAACATAGTTCTGGTTCAGCAAGGCCCCATTGACGATTGTCGAACCCATGACATGGCCCGCACCGCTGATTTGTCCGGCCTGGTACTCATAGACATTGCCGTGCACCGTCGAGGGCGCCATGTTATTGACGGTGCCGCCAAACCCGATTCCTTCGTTGCCGAAGATCTGAATGTTGCTGTTGAGCAGGGTGGCGGCTTTCGCATCTAAAGTCGAGTTGCCGATGCCCAGTACCGCGTAGTTACTGGCGGTACCCAGCGTGGGAGGTGTATTGCCCGCGTAGGCTGGCATCGCCAGTAAGCAACTGACGCACAGCATCGCAGCGCCCAGGATTGGAAACCGCGTGGACTGCTTGTGAAGTGGTGTGAGCTTCGATCCGACAGACGAGCCAGCAACAACAGAAGAGCCGGCATTCGACGGCGAAGGCTTAGGATTTGAGCGAGTCATTCGAACCCTCCAGAGGAGTGAATTTGCTTGGGAGGGTCTTCGCTGCGAGTTAAAACTAGAATGCCAGAGCCGCACTATAATGCGCGCACGATACTTAATACTTTGGTGGTACTTGTTTGTATAGATGCTGCTGAGCCCGCTGTCAAGTCAGTTCTTTGGCCCTGGCTCAGCGTTCCAGTAGAAGCCGCGTGCCGCCCCTCGGATAGTGCGGCCGGTACGAACCTTTAACGATCCCAAACGGTGAGATCGCCCCTTCACTTGGCTGACGCTGTGCGCTTGCGTCGCGCGATGAGCACGTACAGAAGGATCGAAACCAAAATTCGCTAATTCGGGTCCACTTCGATCTTCGCCATCATCCCCCCATCCTCATGGTCGAGAATGTGGCAGTGGTACACAAAGGTTCCCGCGATCTCGGGATCACGGAAATCCATGCGAACGGTCACACTCGTATAGGGGCCGCTTCCCAGCCACGGGGGTACGATGATCGTGTCCTGCAGGTCCGGATTCGGCACCGGAGCGCCATTGATAGCGAGCACCAAGAAATGGATTTGATGAATGTGGAATGCGTGTACTTCGCCGGAGTGGTTCTCGATGGTCCAATCCTCAACCGCCCCCACATGGGTCACAATCGCGGGAGGATCATCCATGTGAAATAGCCGCGGCTGGCGCCCAGCGACAGTAAGGTAGAACTGTGTACCGCCCGTGGTGCCAATATTCTGTTCTGAGAAGTAAAGCGAGCGCGTAGTGTTGGGCGCCATCGAAGCCAGGCCGGAGAAGCGCCCAGGCTTGGGCTGCGTCTTTGCCTTAAGTTCCAGATGCTTCTGAGCGTGCAGATCGGCGCTGGTGCTGAGTTTGGCCAGGAGAGCAGGATTATTAGCGTCTCCCACCGGACCCGTGTTGTAGCCGACAGTCAGGAACTGGCCGGTCTGACCCGAGCGCAGGCCTGGAATGATGAACTCCATTCGGCCCGCAGGCGGAATGTTCAGCGTGTTCGTGAAGATCGGGGTTTGCAGTTGCACGCCGTCAATCGAGAGCACCTCGAAATTTTGTAAGGTCTGCGCGTAAGTCAATTGCAGCGACAAAAACTGTTTCGAGCTCGCATTCAAAAGGCGCCAGAACTCCTGCACACCTGATTGTAGGGTGATGGTTGGCGCTGGCCGATCTGGGTAAATCGCCGGTTCAAAGTTAATCGTTAGCTGGACGTTGGCATCGGGATCGTTTGGAGGTCCCGGTTTGTCCTGCTCACGGATGACGATCACGCGCTCGTTTAGGCCCTGAGTAATGGGATTGCTTCCTTCAACAATCAGCGCCGCAGAAGCGCCGCCATTGACTTGGTCGGTGGTGTTGCCATGAACGTGAGGATGGATCCAGTACAGCCCCGGCGGCTCGTTGGCGGGGATTTGTATCGAGTAATGAAACGCCGGATCGCCCGATTCGATTACAGTATTGATAACATCGTCCTGATGACAGACAGGCGGTATATTCAAGCCGTGAAAATGAATGTTGGTCGAGCTCGGCAGCACCTCGTTCCCGCTGCAGTCGTCCGCCGGCCCGGGGCCCTGATGCGGCAAGTGCATGTGCACGACTTTTTTCTTGCTGCTCTTTAGGTCCATGGACTGCAAGGCGTTAGTCAAGTTGATGTTCAGCGTGTCGCCGGGGTTCACGCGCAGGGTAGGCGCTTCAATCGGCTGCCCCTGATATGTGTAGATGTAGCAGACATGCGGAAAACCCTCGACGTCAACGGAGTTTTGTATGAGCAGGTCTACGGTCAGGACACCATTCTGGCTATACAGGTCAAGAGGGTTATTGACGGGCGTCCCCGGTAGCGGTCGACTTGGACAACCGGGCGGTGTACCGGCCCAGGCATTGATCAGCGGGGGTATACAAAAGGCGATCGTTATAACAACGGCTCGTAGCGTTACACGCATTCCTCACTCCCAGATTCGCTGCAAATTCGGATGGCGTATTCAAATCGGACAAGAATCAAAAAGACCGCGGAGGATACACCGCGATGGACAACAAACCATTGCTCAGCATGTCGGGAACTTCGGAAGCCGGAGACTCGGTCAACGTGCAATTGGATCCGTTGCTGGCAATGCTGAGGATCCCAATATAAGAGTTGACGAAGCCATACTCCGCAACATACAGCACTCCGCCATTGCCGGTCGTATCGCGGGTGATGATAGCGCCCGCGAAGGCCCACGGGTTGTAGAAGCCGTGCAGCACGGGTGAGGTGCAACCGCCGCTTACCTTGCCGGTGTGATTGTCAAAGAAGGCCGCCGACACGCTTCCGCCATCGCTGTTGCCCAGGAAAACCATGGTTTGGTCAGGGCTCAGACGGATCGATGCCGAATTGACCCCCGGCGCAACCGCACGTTGGACGCCGGAAACGGTGTACAGCACGGTCGTTGCTAGCCGGCCTGAGGAGATGTCGGACACCTCTACCTTGGTCGCAATGGAAGAATCGCCGAACACAGCGTAGTGGCCATCTTGAGTGATGTCCACGCCCTCAGGAAAGTCAATTCCGAGACTGGCGACAAAGCCGCTTGAGTTCTGCGCGTCGCCATTGGAAATCGGCACGCCATTGGCCACATTGAAGGATTCGATCGACCCATCGCCGTAAGCCACAACCAGTATATTTCCGTGCAATGCGATGCCTGCGATCGAGCCTCCGTTCAGGCCGGCCGCGGGAACATCATCCACAAATGAGAGCTGGCATCCCGGCATTACGGAGAAGGTCGCTATCGTGTTCGAGCTGGAATACGCTGCATAAACATAGGAGGGACTGACCAAAATGCCGACCCCGGAAGCGTCACCCACGTCTGTCGGCGACGGGTTGAATTGGCCGGCAAGCTGTCCCGAGGCGATGATCACGCCCGCGATGTCGCTGGTTCCCGCATTGGAGGCGTAAACGCATTCCGCCGACGGACTGGCCAGCATGTTGATCCGCGGTAGGCCGAAGAAGCCTCCCCCTATTCCTCGTCCAATCAGAGAAACGTCGGCAGAAAAGCTCAGGGCGGGAGCGCCCACTGTACCTCCCGCCGCGAAAAAACTCATAGAGTTAGTGAATAAGCCGTCGTCATTGGCGATAACATACGTCGTCTGTGAAGACCTGTCGCGCGCGACACAAGTGATTGCACACAGCAGCAGCAGAACCGTCACAAGCCATCTTGAAATGGATTTCATGCAGCTTGGTTCCCCAAAGAGATGAAGCGGATCTGTGCAATCCTACATTGCGCACTATAGTAAGCACAAGCCTTAAGCTGCCGCATTTATGAAATTCCAATTTTATAAACTTCCAGCTCTTTTTCGTACGGTAGTACTACTGCAATAGTTCCTCAATGCAGAAACTTTATATAAAATCCATCTACTATCGACCGGTAGTAGCAGAGAAAATCTAATTCCGAAGCTCGCCAAGCAGGATGTAACCGTAGACGCGAGGGCAGTGGAATCGTGCATTACAGATCACATCTGGACGCTGCGGGAGCTACTCTCGTAGCACTTCCGGCATCATAGGTGACGTGGCGCGCACCTCCGAGCTCATCCATATCCTTCGCCGAACCCTGATTGAAATCGAGCGGTTGGAGCATCTAAGCAGCCCAGCCATGCAGGAATTGAAACGTTCAATTTTGGGATCAATTGCAGAATTGAAACATGGCGGGATTCCGAATCAGAAAAACCATCAGCGCAGGTTTAGGACACTACCCACCTCTAGGATAGAAGGCACCGGCGCTGGCAGTGTTTGGACGTGGGTTGGACTTGACGCCGACACGAAGCTGAAACAGCAAGAGCGTGCCCATCGTTACGAAACGAACAGCTATCAGTGCCCGTCTGTGCCAGTTGCGTATAAGTCGAGGTTCCGTGAGGTTATGACGGCTATTGGTTGCTGTTGTAATCAGGCGTGTCTGTTGAAAAAGTACCCGAGTTGATGCTTGTTCCGGAACGCCGATCACATTATAAGCAGGCTAAAGTACGTGATGCTGTGGTTCTTTGCCACGCTGGGAGGCTTGCTGCTCATGATGGGGTCTCAGTCCCGCTCGGAGTCGCTGTTTTACTACTTTCGGATCGAAGATCAGGTTCCTGAGAATCACCTTTTACGTCTGATTGATCGTCACGTCAGCTTCGACTTCGTTCGCAAGAAGTTGAAGGCGTTTTATAGTGACACGGGCAGACCGTCGCTTGATCCGGAACTGCTGCTGCGGATTCTGTTGGTTGGCTATCTGTACGGGGTGACCATGAGCGCAGGCTGGTAGAAGAACTTCGCATGCATCTGGCGTGGCGCTGGTTCACGGGCCTAGGATTCGATCAGGAGATTCCACACCACTCGACCTTCTCGAAGAATCGCCATGGACGCTTCCAAGAATCCCGTCTGTTTCAGGAGCTGTTTGAAGAGATCGTGACCCGATGCGTGCAATCCGGACTGGTAAAGGGCGAGCACATGTCGGTGGATGGTAGTTTCATCCAGGCCAATGCCGATCATCACAGCCGTGTTCCCCGCGAGCAGCTAGCCGAGGTCGCCCAGGTAAATCGCACGGTGCGCCAGTACCTGGCTGAGTTGCAGCAGGAAAACCCCGTCGAAGAACCCATCCCACAGCAAGAGCAAGTGTCGACGACCGACCCTGATTCAACGTATGCGACCAAGGGTGGTCCGGCTCGGCTGGGGTACTACAACAACTATCTGGTGGACAACAGCAGTTGCATCATCGTGGGCGTGCAGGCTACGCCAGCGCGTCTAAGCCATGAGAGCTTGGCCGCTCGCCAGATGATCGAGCGTCATCAGCGACGTTACGGGGCAGGGCCGCGTACGCTTGCGGCGGATAACACCTACGGCAACGGTGAACTGCTGCAATGGCTGGATGATCGCGGTATTACGCCCTACATCCGGGTCAAAGAGAACCCTCTGGGGAAAAGCGATCTCTATGGAATCGACCGGTTCACCTACGTTGCTGAGCACAACAGTTATCTCTGTCCAGCAGGTAAGCAACTGAAGTACGTCGGCATCAACCAGCGGAACCGGACTCACCTCTACCACTCGACAGCAAAGCGTTGTCGAGACTGTTCTCAGAAAGAGCAGTGCACACGGGGAAAATATCGAGTCGTACAGATACACACCTGTAATGCAGCACGACAGCGAGCCTATGCACTGGCAAAAACGCCGACTTTCGCCATCGCACAACGTGCACGTCGGAAGGTGGAGGCCCAGCCCCTCAGAACGAAAACAGGCGTCGAAGCGCCGCAGTTCTGCGCCGAATTAGTACCGGCAGCCCTGCGCTTTACGAGCCTTCCGATTTTGCCCCAAGAGCGCTGGTTGCATCGGACAACTGATGCCGCTTTTGCCCTCGTCAGACCTGTGATATAAGAGGAGCCCAATCGTACCTGCATTACTTACCAGGTGAGCATCCTGTGCGAGGAGACTAGCCGTGGCCGCTGACATGCCAGCAGCGTTCGTCAGCTATAGCCGCAAGGATTCCGATTTTGCCCTCCGCCTGGCCGAGGACCTGAAAGCTGCCGGCGCCAACGTATGGATGGACCAACTGGACATCGTCGGTGGCCAACATTGGGACCGGGCGGTCGAGGCCGCTCTCGACATCTGCCCACGCGTGCTGGTACTGCTGTCTCCCGCGTCGGTCAGCTCAAATAGCTCGCACAGATAAATTCGGCGCGCGCGAGTCGGAAGCGGTCACCATTGTAAGATTCCGAGTTATGGATGGGATTGTTGCAGCGCAACAGCCAGAACTTCCGGAGGTTGCTGCACGAAGAAAAAGATAGGGGGCATTAGACGTGGCTCCACGTTTTCATGATGCGAATTGAAGGTCAGAAAGAGACTTGTTTCGACCGTTCCGCCTAAACCTAGTTTGAGGGATTCACCTGGATCGTCATGCCTCCATCTTCATGGTCCAGGATGTGACAGTGATACACGAACGTCCCCGCGATTCAGGATCGCGAAAATCCATACGTGACGTGACGCTGGGGTAAGGTCCGGACCATGGCCAGTAGGGAACGATAATCGTGTCCGCCAGATATGGATTTGGAACAGGTACTCCGTTGATGGC
>Ga0070741_10018767_pt1 | contig 11145 bp, 14 predicted proteins | sample Coa_R1_4_FD_66440 | JGI IMG/M metagenome (GOLD analysis project Ga0070741, IMG submission 66440) | Surface soil microbial communities from Centralia Pennsylvania, which are recovering from an underground coalmine fire - Coalmine... | ecosystem: Environmental > Terrestrial > Soil > Unclassified ...
GTTCAGCGCCACGACCCCCGCCAGCAGCGCCGCGAAGGCCGAGATCCAGGCGATCCCGCCGGTCAGCCGGCGACCCTGCTGGCGGCGGCGGGGAGCCGCCGTGCGCTCGCGGCGGCGCGGAGGTGCGGGCGCCGCGACGTCGGCCGTGAACCAGTCGACCGCGGCCATCAGCCCTTGATCGCCGCCCTCAGCCGCGCGGAGGCGGCGCGCGGATTCGCGTCGATCTCGGCCGCGCTCGGCTTCACCGGCCTGCGCTCGATCGCGCGCAGCTCGGGCTCGTGACCGCAGACGCAGACGGGAAAGTCGGGCGGGCACGTGCAGCCGCGCTCGCGGTCGCGCAGGAACTGCTTGACGATGCGGTCTTCGAGCGAATGGAACGAGATCACGGCGAGCCGGCCGCCGGGACGGAGCATCTCGAGCGCCGCCGGCAGCGCGGACTCGAGCGAGCCGAGCTCGTCGTTCACCGCGATGCGAAGCGCCTGGAACACGCGCTTCGCCGGATGCCCCTCGCCGAAGCGCGCGGGCGCCGGCAGGGCCGACTTGATCGCGTCGACGAGCTCGCCCGTGCGCACGATCGGCGATTGCTTGCGCCGGCGGATGATCGCGCGTGCGATCTGCTTCGCGTAGCGCTCTTCGCCGTAGCGCCGGAAGATCGTCACGAGGTCGCGCTCGTCCCATTCGTTCACGACGTCGACCGCGCTCAGGTCCTGCGAGGTGTCCATTCGCATGTCGAGCGGCGCGTCGACCGAGTACGAGAAGCCGCGCTCGGGCCGGTCGAGCTGCATGGACGAGACGCCGAGGTCGAGCAGGATCGCATCGGCCTGAACGCCGTTTTCGGCGAGCTGCGGCAGCACGACGCCGAAGTCGCCGCGCAGGAGCCGCGCCTGGACGCCGGCCCGCTTCTCGAAGCGCTCGAAGTACGTCCGCGCCGTCGGGTCGCGGTCGATCGCGATCAGCTTGCCCCGTCCGCCGAGCTCCCCTGCGAGCAGCGCTGCGTGGCCGCCGGCACCGAACGTCGCGTCGACGACGGTGTCTCCGGGCTTCACGTCGAGCGCCTCGCGCACCTCGTTCGCGAGGACGGGAACGTGGTCAGTCGCGTTGGGTTGCAAGACGTTCGGCAACATCCTCTGCACTCCCTTCGACCTCGGCGAGCTCGCGGCGCCAGGCGTCGCGGTCCCAGATTTCCAGGTGGTCGTGCACGCCGGCGACGACGATGTCGCGCCCGAGCTTCGCGTGCTCGAGCAGGTGCGCGGGCAGCCCGACACGGCCCTGCTTGTCGAGCTCCGTCTCCGCCGCACCGGCGTAGAAGAAGCGCTGCATCCGGCGGCTCTCCTTGCTCAGCGGGTCGAGGCCGGCGAGCCTCGTGTGCACGAGGGTCTCCCAGTCGCGCGGCGTATACGCGAAGAGGCAGCCGTCCATCCCGCGGGTCACGACGATCCCCTCGCCGAAGGCCGGCCGGAAGCGGGCCGGCAGCGTGAGCCGGTTCTTGTCGTCGAGGGTGTGTTCGTGTTCGCCGAGCAGCATCGTGGGGCACTACCACTCTCTACCACTTTGCCCCACGATAAACCACTGCCCCCCACTTGTCCACCCCGGAAGGGGGATCTACGGCGGGGCTCGGCGGGCGGCGCGCGCCAGCGGGATCAGGGCCGAGAGCGCCGCGTCCGCCTCGGAGCGGTCTCGGTCGCGGAGGGTCGCGTGGAGCGCCCGCCCCGCGGTGTCGAGATGGACGCTCGCGAGCCGGAGCCGCCGCTGGAGCGGCCCCTCGACGCGGCGGAGCGACTGCACCTTCTCGAGCGGGAGCCAGACCGTGACCCGGCGGATCCGGCCCGACTGTGCGACGACGGCGCGGTCCGACCGGCCCCAGGCGAGGAACCGGTAGCGGAGCGGCGACTTCCAGAGCACGCGCCGGGGCGCCCGCTCGGTGGGCTGCGGCGCGTCGGGCACGACGAGCTCGAGCAGCTCGAGCGCGAGCGCACGGCTGCCGACGGGCAGCAGCGCGCGGAGCTGGCGGCCGGTCGTCTCGTCCTCGCCCTTGCGCCGCTGCCGGCCGGCGAGATCGAGCTCGAGCCGGCACCAGCCGAGCCGGCGCCAGATGAACGGCTCGACCATCCGCACCGCCTGGACGCGGCCCGGCCGAACGGTCTCTGCGCTCAGCGCGACGAGCCCGCCGCGCAGGCGGAGCCCGTCGGTGCCGCGCGCAAGGCTGAAGTGGTACTCCTGGTTGAAGCGCCGCCAGAGGAGCGTCGCGACGCCGACGATCTCCGCGGTGCCGCCGCCGACGATCCCGCCCGCGGCCGACGGCGCGAAGACGGCGCCGAGCACGAGCCCGAGCAGCACGGCCTCGGCGACGATGCCGACGTCGCTCACGAAGATCGAGGCGACGAGGCGGCCGGTCGGGAGCGTCGCGAGCACCTCCTCCCGATCGTCCTCCTCCGGTGTCGGCGCCTCCGCGTCCTCGCCGCCGTGCGCGAGCGCGAGCAGGCGGGCTCGCAGCGGCTCGACCTCGCGCTCGTTCAGGTACGCAAGCCGCGCGGTGCCGCCGGTTGCACCGCCCATGCGCAACCGCAGCTCGGCGACGCGGAACATGCGCGCGAGCCCAGGGCGCACGATGTCGATCGCCTGCACCTGCTTCAGCGGGTAGCGCAGCGACTGGCGGCGAAGCACGCCGGTCTCGATGCGCAGGTCGTCGCCGTCGATGCGCCAGCGCGTGACGAGCCAGTTGACGAATCCGATCAGGCCGAGCAGCGCGACGACGCCGAGCTGCGGATAGTCGCGGGCGATGTTGCCGCCGAACACCGCGGGCAGCAGCAGGACGAAGATCGCGATCGCGGCGCGGCCGAGCCGCACGACCGGCGACAGCGGATGCAGCCGAGTCCAGCCCTCGCTCACAGCCCCGCGGCCTGCGCCTCGCCGAGCTCGGCGAGCCGGTCGCGGACGCGGGCGGCCTCGTCCGCGGCGAGCCCGGGGATGCGTGCGTCGCTCGCGGCGGCCGCGGTGTGCATGCGCACGGTTGCGAGACCGAACAGCCGCTCGAGAGGCCCCGCGGTGACGTCGATGAACTGCATGCGCCCGTACGGGATCACCGACAGCCGCGAGAACATGACCCCGCGACGCACGAACAGGTCGTCCTCGCGCTCGGCGTAGCCCCACGCGTGCACGCGTCGCTCGACGAAGAGCTCGAGCAGGCCGCCGAGCGCAAGCGCCACGACGAGCGCGATCACGGCGCCGACGACGCTCACGAAGACGAGCGCGACGAAGAGCGCGATCGCGACGACGAGGGTGATGGCCGCGACCTCGAGTCGCCGCATCGTCAGGAGGCGCGGCGACGGCGCGCGCCAGTCTGGGCCGCTGTCGAGCATCGACTGAAGTATTAGCCGGTCAGCTGCGCGCTGTAGGGACCTCGGCCCGTGAGCACGGCGGCGCCGCAGCGTGCACCGAGCGCCACGGCCTCCTCGATCGCGAGCCCCTCGCCGAGACCGAACGTGACGCCTGCTGCGAAGCAGTCGCCGCAGCCGTAGGCGTCCTCGATCGGCCCGGGCAGCGGCGCCGCGCGGAACGGTCCGCCGGGGCGGATCCAGCCGCCGAGGGAGCCCGACGTCGTCACGACGATGCGTGGCTCGGGGTCGAGCTCGCCGGGCTCGAAACGCTCGCCCGGGTCCTCCCCGCTCCCGACGAGCGCGTCGAGCTGCTCGTGCGCGCGGCGCAGCGTCTCGAGCTCGCGTGCGGTCGCGACGAGCGTGCGCGCCCGGCGCGCGGCGCCGACGGCCGCGATGTCGCCGCTGACGAAGAAGACCGCGTCGCAGCGGGCGAGCTCCTCCCACGGCAGCGAGCCGTCCTCGCCCGACGGCACGTGCTTGCGTCCGAGCACGGTGATCGTGCGCTCGCCGCCGTCGTCGACGTACGTGAACGCCCGGCGCTGCGGCTCGCCGGCGGACGCGGCGTGCACCGTGACGCCGCGCTCGGTCAGCTCCTCGCGGGAGCGGCGGCCGAGCTCGTCGTCGCCGAGCGTCGTGAAGAGATGCGCGGAGCCGTTGAGATTCGCGAGCTGCACCGCCGCGACGGCACCGCCGCCGGCCGGCTCCTCCCACGTCTCGAGCGCGTGGACGATCTCGCCCGCGCGCGGCACCCGCTCGACGCGCACGAACTCCACCCACTCGACATGGCCGACGACCGCGAGGTTCACGCCTCACATCATCGCGCCCGGCTACGTTTCACCGGGTAGATGATCCCGCCCTTCGAATCGTTCTACGAGGCGCATCGCGACGAGATCTACCGCTTCCTCGACCGGCGCCTCGGGCGGAACCGAGTCGACGACGCGTTCCAGGAGACGTTCCTGCGCGCGTTGCGCGCCTATCCGCGGCTCGAGCACGGCGATCATCTGCGCGCCTGGGTCTTCACGATCGCAAGCCGCATCGTCGTCGACGACCTGCGCCGCCGCCGGCCCGACGCCGAGCTCCCGGAGCTCCTGACCGAGGACGGCCGGCCCGCGTACGAGGAGCTCGCGCCGCTCACGGACGACCTGCCGCCGAAGCAGCGTGCGGCGATCGTCCTCCGCTACGGCTACGACCTCGACTACGCGGAGATCGGCGCGGCGATCGGCTCGAGCGAGCAGGCCGCGCGCCAGGCGACCTCGGCCGGCATCCGCCGGCTGCGAAAGGAGGAACGGTGAGCGTCACGATCTCGCTCGACGAGCGCTTCCGCGCCGCGGCCGCGGCGGCCGGCCTGCTCGACGTCGCCTACGACGTCGTCGAGGACACGCCGATCGGCCCGTTGCTCGTCGGCGTCACCGACCACGGCGTCTGCCGGATCAGCTTCGACCCGGAGGCCGAGCACCAGCTCGAGCAGCTCGCACGGCGGTTCGGTCCGCGTGTGCTCCGCTCGACGCGGCCGGTCGACCATGTCCGGCGCGAGCTCGACGAGTACTTCGCGGGCCGCCGCCGCCACTTCGACGTCGACGTCGACACGCGCGGGCTGCCCGACTGGCATCGGCGTGTGCTCGCCGAGCTCGCGCACGTCGAGTACGGGCATACGACGACATACGGGACGCTCGCCGCGCTCTCCGGCAACGCGCGCGCGGCGCGCGCCGTCGGGACGGTGATGAACCGGAACCCGATCCCGATCGTCCTCCCCTGCCATCGCGTCGTCGGCGCGACCGGCAGCCTCGTCGGGTACGCAGGCGGGCTCGAGCGCAAGGAGCTGCTGCTCCGGCTGGAAGGCGTGACTATCTAGGCCGGACGCCGTAGCGGACGGCGAGCACGAAGAGGACGCCGGCGACGGCGAGGCTGAGCCCGCCGAGGATCTGTCCGAAGCGGCGGGCGAACGGCGTCGCGCCGCCGAGAAAGAGGAGCGCGCCGGCGATCGCCGCCAGCGCACCGGCGACCTCCTCCACGCGGAGCGTCGACTTCGCCTTGATCACGAGGGCCACGATGTGCATGCAGGGATGGTGCGGGACGCGGCGGACGGAGCCCTACCCCGGCCGGGCGAACGCGGGCCGGAGCTTGTACCCCACGCCCCAGTCGTTCACCACCCAGCCGTCGAGCCCGGCCCGGGTGAGCTTCACGCGGAGCCGCGACGCGTGCGACTCCACCGTGCGCGTCGCGGAATGCGGCGGATAGCCCCAGACGTCGCGAAGCAAGAGCTCGCGCGCGAAGACGCGGTCGGGCTCGGACGCGAGCTTCACGAGCAGCACGAACTCCTTCTGGCAGAGGCCGACCTCACGGCCGCGCACGTAGGCGCGGCGCGCGGCGAGGTCGACGACGAGCGGCCCGAGATCGACCTGCTCGCTGCGGGGCGGGCAGCGCCGCAGGATCGCTCGGATGCGCGCGACGAGCTCCTCGTAGACGAACGGGCGGACGAGGTAGTCGTCGGCGCGCTCGAGCGCGCGCACCTTGGCATCCGGATCGGGACGGCCGATCACGATCACCGGACAGTCCGGCACGCGGCAGCGGTGCAGCTCCTCGGCGTTGCCGAGCACGAGCACGTCGGGACTGAGCGCCCGCGGCAGGTCGTGCGCACTCGGGAACGCGAGCACGTCGAAGCCGTCGCTGCGCAGCTGGCGCTCGAGGAAGCCGCGCATCGACGCCTCCGGCTCTGCAAGGAGCAATGCGGTCATGGGGCGACGGTACGCGTGCGTGCCCGGCGCCGCCAGATGTCCTTTCACGCGGATGTGTGACGAGTTGCCCACATGGGGCATCGTGCGACTACGCGGGCATGGACTCGTCGACCCAGCGCACGTAGACGACGTGCTCCGGCCGGACGAGGTAGTCGCCGCGCGTCGACTGGAACCTGATCGCAGCGTCGAGCGGCACCGGATGGCGGTGCTTCTGGAGCGCGTCGAGCACGTCGTCGGGACGCTTGTTCGTGTCGGCGAGAACGAGCTTCGTGCCGTCGCTCAGACCGATTTCGACCGGCATGAGCCGAGCTTACTCGTGCGAACGCCTCACAGACGGCCGGAGCGGACGACGCCGACCAGCAGCCACACGCCGAGCAGCGTCGAGAGCACGAAGCCGATCACCGAGATGACGTTCACGCCGAGCACGTGCGGGCCGCCCTTCGCGAAGACGCCGATCAGGCTCGACCCGATCAGGCCGCCGGTGACGACGAGCGCGATCACGAGTCGGTTGAACACCCGCTGCGTCTGCTCGAGGAAGTCGTCCAGCCCCTTGTGCACGAAGCCGACCTCGATCTGCCCGTCGCGCACCTGCTCCATCAGGTCGTGCCACTGGTACGGCGCCTCGCGGACGATGTGCGCCAGCGTGAACGCCTCCCGGCGCGCGCGGCGCGCCATCCGCTGCGGCGTGAAGCGCTCGATCAGGAGGCTACGCGCATACGGCCGGGCGACCTCGAATACGTTGAAGTCCGGATAGAGCTCGACGCCGACCGAGCCGAGCGTCGCGATCGCGCGGTCGAGCAGCAGATAGCGCGTCGGCAGGTGCAGGTTCATCGCGTAGATCAGCTGGAACGCCTCGCGGATCACCTGGATGGGGTCGATCTCGCTGAGGCTCGCGCCGTAGTAGCGGTAGTAGATCTCGCGCAGCTCCGCGAGGAACTCCTCTTCGCGCTCCTTCGGGAAGCGCACGCCGAGATCGGCGAGCCGCCTCGGCAGCACGTCGACGTTCTCCGCGGCCGCGTCGATGAACAGCCGCGTCAGCTTCGACATGTCGTCGTCCGTGAGCTTTGCGACGGCGCCGAAGTCGACGAGGCCGATCGTCCCGGCCTCCTCGAGCACGAGGATGTTCGCGGGATGCGGGTCGCCGTGCACGAAGCCGTGGCGGAAGATCATCGCCATCCACGTCTCGGCGACGCGGTACGCGAGGTCGCGGCGCTCCTCGACCGTCAGCGGCAGCAGGTCGACGTCGGCGAGCTGCGTGCCGGTGAGCCACTCGAGCGTCAGCACACGGGCGCGCGTGTACGACCAGTAGACGCGCGGCACGTGCACGTGCGGATCGCCGGCGAAGTTGCGGTGGAACGTCTGTGCGTGCCGCGCCTCGAGCCGGTAGTCGAGCTCCTGCCGGATCTGCCGTGCGAACTCGTCGACGAGGCCGCGGGCGTCGATGAAGTCGAGCGCGCGGACGCGCTCCTTCACGAGCCGCGCCGCCTGGTACAGCAGATTCAGGTCGGCTTCGATCTGGCGCGGCGCACCCGGACGCTGCACCTTCACCGCGACGACCTTCCCGTTCGGCAGCACCGCACGGTGCACCTGGCCGATCGAGGCCGCCGCCACCGGCTCCCGGTCGAACTCGAGGAACAGCCGCTCGAGCGTGTTGCCGAGGTCCTCCTCGATCACGCGCTCCGCCTGCTCGAACGGGAAGGGCCGGACGTCGTCCTGGAGCCCGCGCAGCTCGGCGATGATGTCCGGCGGCACGACGTCCGGACGGGTCGAGAGCAGCTGCCCGAACTTCACGAAGGTCGGCCCGAGCTCGTCGAGCAGCTCCCGCAGGTGCTGCCCGCGCGCGGTCGTCCCTTCGTAGGCGGCGGCGAGCCGCGCCTCGGCCGAGCGGCCGGGCAGCAGATCGGTGAGCTTGTGCGCCTCGAGGAAGTAGCCGAAGCCGTGGCGCACCATCACCTGCGCGATCTCCGAGAGGCGGCCGAGCGTGCGGGTGGCCGGCGGCTGGCTCATCGCCTTCAGTGTGACACGCGCTCCCGTCGGGTCCAGGGGCCCGGCGGGACGAGGAGCTGCTCGACGTGGAGATACGCGAGGCCGACGAGCGGCAGGTCGGTGAGCCGCTCGACGCAGAGGTAGCGCGGCCGCCAGTGCGGGTGGAACTTGCGGCTGAAGCTGTGCAGCCGCTCGAGCTGGAAGACGCCGTCCGCTGCGAGGAGCAGACGGCGGACGAGCCGGCGCGGCACCGTCAACGCGCGGTCCGGAGCGACGAAGTCGGTGAGCGCGCAGAAGTTGAGCGACACCTCCGGCGCGCCCTGCTCCTTCGCCCAGTCGAGCATGCGCACGACGAGGAACTCGGTCAGCCCGTTGGGCGTGTCCGGCCGGCGGCGCATCGTGCTGAGCGACCAGCCGGCGTCCGCCGGCGACGGCGCGAGATGGAGAAAGCCGCCGATCTCCCCCGCTGGCGACTCGGCGAGCGCGAACACGGTCCCCGGCGAATAGAGGTCGTCCATCGCCATCGAGAAGCCCCGCTCGGCCTGGCGGCCGCGCCAGACGTTCGAGACGGCGTCCAGCTGCGTCCGCTCGTCCGGCCCCAGGTCGTCCGCGGCCACGATGCCGAACCGGTAGCCCGCCTTCTCGAGCCGCGACACCGACTGCCGCACCTTGCGGATCGCACGGCCCTCGAGCGAGAACTCCGCCGGCACGATCACGGCCTCGTCGCCGATCGAGATCGCGCGCATGCCGAGCCGCTCGTAGCGGCGCAGGTTCTCGTGCGCCGCGCCGACGACCGCGAGTCGCCAGCCGTGCGCGTGCGCGAAGCCTGCGAAGTCGTCGAGCAGCGTATCGAGCTCCGTCTCGTCGCCGACGGGATCGCCGCTGATGAGCGCCGCACCCGCGACGACGCGATAGGCGAGGAACGCCCTGCGCGTCGGCGAGAAGTGGTAGCTCTTGTCGCGTCGCAGCGCGAAGAAGGAGAGGCTGTCGCTTCCGTACGCGTTCACGAGCTCGCGGACGGCGCGCCGCTCCACGACGGTCTGCTCGACCGCATGCGAGAGCGGGCGCAGCCAGAGCACGAGCGCCGAGAAGCCGAGCAGCAGGCCGACCGCCTCGAAGATGTCGGACAGCCGGTCGCCGACGGACAGCTCGACGCCGGCCACGATCGCGGCTGCGGCGCCGCCGACCAGGCCGAGCACGAGCAGCACCGGGGCGGTCTCGGCGTTGCCCGGCACGTCGAAGCGCGAGCGCCAGCGGATGAGCGCGACGAGCAGGAGGAGCGAGATCGTTGCCTCTTCGAAGTCGAGCCCCTTCGCGAGATGCGCGATCGCCGAGCCGATCACGAGAAGGACAGCGAGCCACCACGCCCGCCGCCGGCGACGCGCGATCGAGCGGGAGAGCCAGATCAGGCCGATCCCGAATGCAAGCGCGACGATCCGCGCCGCGTGCGGAACGCCTGGAGGCAGCACGCCCTTGACGATGTCGTAGCGGTCGGCGAACTCGGGGGTGAGCGCCGAGGCGATCCCGATGCAGCCGACGACCGTCGCGGCGGCGGCGAGGAGCGACTCCGCCCTGAAGCCGGGACGGCCCACGGCGGCCAGGTTAACGCGGACCGGTACAACGTCGGCATGCAGGAGACCGCCCGCGTCCCCCTGCCCCGCTGGATCGCCCCGGTGCTCGGGCTGATCGCTGCCGCCCTCGTCCCCTGGACGCTCTATCTCACCTTCACGCTGCCGGGGCGCCACACGGCGCACCACTACGACGTCGCGTGGGTCGGATTCGACTGCGCGCTCCTCTGCTCGTTCGCCGTCTCGGCCTGGTGCGCCGTCCGGGCGCCGGGCTGGCTGGTGCCGGCGGCCGCGGTGACGGGGACGATGCTCCTCTGCGACGCCTGGTTCGACGTCATATCGACGATCGGGACGCGGGACGCCGACGGCGCGATCCTCGAGGCCGCGTTCGCGGAGCTCCCGCTCGCGGCGCTCTGCGCGTTCATCGTGGTCGACGCCGAGCGGTTCCGCCGGGCGGCGGGGCTCGACTAGAGATCCGGTCCGGCCTGCTCGAGCAGGCGCAGCCGGTGCTCGAGCTGGGCGACGCGCAGCTCGAGCTCGTCGAGGTCGCTCCGCGTGACGAGGTCGAGCTGCTCGACGAGCGACCGGAGGGCGCCCACCGCCTGCTCGGAGAACCGCGCCTGACCGCTTCGCACACGGGCGGGGAGCTCGAGGAGGAGCTCCTCGAGGACGTCCGCGATGCGATCGCTACCGCGCGCGGCCATGCGGCCTCGAGCGCCGGCGCTGGCGGCGCTTCTCGCGGCGGGCCTGCGCGGCCGGATCGGACGGCGTCGCCTGCACGACGTCGACGAGCTCCGGCGTCGGCTCGCTCGCGAGCGCCTGCTCCGACTGCTTGAGCGCGATCGTGCCGACATCCGGCCTGCCGTCGACGACGACCGGCATGCCGCCGTCGGCTCCCGCCGCTGCGGCGGCTGCTTTCCGCTTCGCGAACTCCGGCTCGCGCTCCTTCCAGATCGTGAGCAGCGGCGCCGCGATGAAGATCGACGAGTACGCCCCCGAGGTGACGCCGACGATGAGCGCGAATGCGAAGTCCTTGAGCGTCGTGCCGCCGAGGATGTACAGGCAGACGATCGGGAGCAGCGTGATGAAGGTCGTCGCCAGCGAACGGCGGATCGTCTCCCACAGCGAGACGTTCGCGATCGTCGCGAACGGCTGCTTCCGCATCAGCGGGATGTTCTCGCGCATGCGGTCGAAGATGATGATCGTGTCGTAGATCGAGTAGCCGAGCACGGTCAGCACCGCGGCGACGGTGTCGACCGAGACCTCCTTGTACGCGAGCGAATACACGCCGACGGTGATCGCGATGTCGTGCAGCATCGCGAGGATCACCGGCATCGCGAACTTCAGGTCGAAGCGCAGCGTGATGTAGACGACGATCAGGAAGAGCGAGACGATGATCCCCCAGATCGCGTCGTACGCGATCTGGTGCCCGAAGCTCGACGAGACGTTCGTCGTTCCGAGCTTGTAGGCCCCGACCTC
>Ga0070741_10018768_pt1 | contig 11145 bp, 12 predicted proteins | sample Coa_R1_4_FD_66440 | JGI IMG/M metagenome (GOLD analysis project Ga0070741, IMG submission 66440) | Surface soil microbial communities from Centralia Pennsylvania, which are recovering from an underground coalmine fire - Coalmine... | ecosystem: Environmental > Terrestrial > Soil > Unclassified ...
TAGAAACCAAATCGAAGAAGGAAGAAGAGATTTTGTTGCTAAGTGCTGCAAGAAGATCTCACGGAAGAATGGAAAGTTTCAACCCGGCGGTTTCCGTAAGGTTCCGTTCCGCCGCTCACACCCAATATTCTCGGATATTTCGCATGGGCCTATCCAGCCAGCCGTGGTCGTTGGTGAACGGGCAAAAAAACCAGGCGTGAACCTGGCGCATCCCGTCGGATTAGAGGGGGAAATAAACGAACAGGTATAGATAAAATGAAACCTCTCCCGCTCTGGCTCCTTACGGCTTTCATCGGCCTTCAATTCACACAGCCTGTAGCCGCCCTAAACCCGGTTGGCCTTGCCGCTGGCAGCGATTACAGTCTTTTTATACTCTCAGACGGCAGTCTCTGGGGCCAGGGAGACAACGGTAGCGGCGAGTTGGGCCTGGGTGGTGCAACCTCAATCCCATATCCCACCGAGGTCGTCGAAACTAATGTGGCGGCTGTCTTTACTCGAAGCGACCATACTCTTTTCATAAAGCTTGACGGCAGCTTATGGGCGATGGGTGCCAATGAGGCCGGAGAATGTGGCACAGGCGTAAAAGGTGACGTTCACCGTCCGACAAGGATCGTGTCGAGCAAGGTCGTGACCTGCGCCACTGGCGTGTTTCACAGCCTCTTCGTAGAAACCGACGGAAGTCTCTGGGGCATGGGCAACAACAGTCTGGGCGAGGTCGGAACCGCTCTCTCTAACATTTACAGTCCGGTCATCATCGTTTCCAACGGTGTCACTGCCGCTGCGGCGGGATACGAATTCAGCCTCTTTCTTAAATCGAACGGAAGCTTGTGGGCTATGGGGGACGATTTCTACGGCCAGCTGGGCGATGGAACCAATACCGAGAGCTACCTGCCCGAGCAAATCATATCCAGTAACGTCGTGGCGATTGCCTGTGGCCAAGACTTCAGCCTGTTCCTTAAATCCGACGGAAGCTTGTGGGGCATGGGAGACAACACTTACGGCCAATTGGGCACCGGCCAGAATCCCGGCAGCTACGTGCCGGTTCGCCTTGTGCCCGCGAATGTCAAGGCCATTGCTGCTGGCACCACTCATTCCTTATTTATAAAAACAGACGGCAGTCTCTGGGGCATGGGCAATAACTTCCACGGGGAACTTGGCATCCCGAATGATCCGTCGAGCGATGGCAATATCTATTACCCCACACAAATTGTTGCCACCGCCGTAACGGCGATCTCAGGAGGAGACATTCACAGCCTATTTACCACCTCGGACTCCAGCCTGTGGGTGATGGGCAACTACAGCACGTTTTTCGACACTTATTACTTGCCCTGGCGAATTGCGATGGGTTCATTAGTGCCATATCTCACGGGGATCGTCTTCAACGGAACAAATATACAGCTCGACGGGAATACCGGCTGGTTAGCTGCGGCCGGCCAAGCCAGTTACGTCCTGACTAGCACGAACGTGGCGCTGCCTCCCGCTCAATGGACAAGGCTGGCCACCAACTTTCCCGCGACCAGCGGTAGCTTCACGACCCTGGTAACTAACGGGGTTAGCCTCGGGGGAGCCCATCGATTTTACCGGCTTGAGTTCCCCTGACTGAAACGGGTCCAGGTCAAGGCTTGGGCGCGTTCTTTGGCAGGTCAGTTCCGGTCGCGAAGTGTTTTATTGAGGTTGCAGGAAGCTTCTGCCAAGGGAAGATCAGCCCCAAGACAACATGCTTGTATTCGGCTGCGTCGAGATTGCCGCGCAGCTTGTCGGCAGTTGCCCACAGCGTGGCCTCAAAGCCGAGAGCCGAGCCGTTTCCCTTTTTCCCGTTCGTGTCAGTGGTTCCCCGTGCCATGGGTGGCATGCTCCAGGCATAGTATTTCAAGTGCCTGCCGCTTCAACACAAAACCGGAGTAGCCATTCTGGTAACCATCACTGAGGCAAGCCCGCAGCTAAATGTCTTGGCCGGCCCAAACCTTGGCCCGATTGCCGCAGTCGCACCTCACATAAAGGATTGGGACTTCACCAGCATGTTCCATTACCACGTGAACCTCAGCGGCGCACACAGGGCAGACTCCTGCTTCTCACGCAAAATAGTCCCTGTAGAGTTTCTGCTTCTCTGGTTCCGTCCAGGACCGAGGGGGCTTCTTTGTGTTTTTCCTCGGTGGCCAAAAGAAGGCCGCTCAAAATTCCGTTACAACCTCAACAACTTCCAGTGGCCGTTGATGGGCGTCACGCCAGATCCCATCGCTACCCATAACTCCCAAGCACCTGAAGTTGTTACACCGCACAATGCCCATCCTCTTGGCAGTGTGCTCGCGTATCGCTTGCTCGCGAACGGTCGCTTGCTTAACTACCTCCACGGCCTTTCCTTCGGTGCTCATTGCCTTAACCATAGCTCCAAGCATGGACACACTCCCAACGTTTTTTGTCCGGGTTTTATCAGGAATTGGTGTCTACTCATTAAGACACCGGCGTCGCTGCGAGCAGATCAAAGCGTAGAACAATCTCCACCACCTCAAGCACACTATCGTCGGCGGCGCTGTGCCATTGCCCCTCGCGGCCTTTGTAGGCGCGGCACTGGAACTCTTTGCACCGCACGACCGCCTCTTCGCGGGATTTAGGAACTCTCGGCATTGGCCGCTGCCGTGCAGTGCCACCTGACTCTTGATCGTTCATAGGCGGGGCTTACGGCGAAGCGAACGCTTTGTCCGCTGTTTGCATCAGTTCAACCGGCGCTTTGGCGGCGCTGCGAAAACCAACTCCGGTGTGGCCCAGGGGCTGGCCTGCGGTTTGGGCGGGGCGCATAGTGCCGATGATCAATTCGCGTGGGGCTTGCCGTCATCGAGCAAGCGCGCGAAGTCCTCCACGGTTTTTGCCGACAAAAATTGGTCGGGAGTTATCAGCCCCAACCCAAGGGTGAGCATCACCTTTCGGATTTCAGCGTCCTTCGTGCCGGAAGCCCGCAATTCGCTCAGCCGGTGTTGGGCTATCCTCAGCGTCTTAATCCCGTTCTCCAACCGGCTATTTCTTCGGGCCACAACACAGCATGACCCCGGAGGCGAGGGCCCGGCAACACAAAACCAATCCATTGTAGTTCAAAGCCCACTTGCCTGCTGGCCAATGTTACGCAGGCTCGAACACCCGCCGCAAAGCGTTGTATAGCTCGATCACGGAACACGGCTTTCCAAGTAGAACGTCGACGTTTGAAACCCTCCCACCAGTTCGCTGTATCATCTCCAGATAAGCGGTGATCAGAATGACGGGCGTTGCCGGTGAACGGGTCTTGATGGCTTCGGCCAGCTCCATTCCGTCCATGTTTGGCATTCTAAAATCGGTAATCACGAGATCGTATTTGCCAAGGTTGAACATATCAAGTGCCTGTCCCCCGTCTTCGGCGATCTCGACGGAATGCCCATCAACAGCCAGCGCCATGCGTAAGGTATGGGCGACAACCGGGTCGTCTTCTGCAAGCAGTATGTGTTTTGCTGGAACCCGCTGTCGGAGTCCAATTGGCGTCATGAGAAATCCATTAGGCCCACAGCGAAGAAAATGCGCGAGGAAGGAAGAAATGTCGAGTCAGGGAAACCAACGGGGGTCCACATGCCTTTCACCGCGACACTCAAGTCCTCCTTGTGGACAGCTCTGGCCAGCCGCAGCCTAGCGGCACCGCGCCTGCTCCAGGCGCACCTGGGAACGGTGTTGCGCGAGCCGGGCCCCCGGTCTCGGAGCACGCACAGTTCTTCGGGGCCGGTCATTTTTCTTACCCTGCCGAACCGGATTTGCCGAGCGGGCCAATTAGACCTCCCACCTTTGGCCCATTGACCAACTAGTCGGGAACAGTGCAGGTTCTGAATCATGGACAAGCGCCTTCGCTTCGGGGATCTCGTTCGCCAGTCTGGCAGACCCCAGGCCATCACGCTCTGGACGAAACCGCAGGAGAACAAAGTCCTTACCCGTGCTATCAAAGAGCACCGAGTCCTAACGGTCATCCAGGAGCCAGGGAAAAGGGATTACGGCGCAATCGGGTTTCAAGCGACACCCGGTGCTTCCTTTTTTATTTTCCCAAAGCGGTTGCCGTCAGAGTCGAAGGCGCGGGTGGTCGGCATAAATTACCAGCTCATTGAAGAGGCGGTCGTTCCGAAGGCTCGGCACAATAAATGACACCCGCCGACCGGCGAAGCGCGGGTTGCGCCGCCAAGTCATTCAGAGCGGGACTCAGGCCCAGCCCGACCGTATTGCCACGTCCCGGATCTTGGACCAAATTCCGCCCATGCAATTCTACCAACTCGCTTGCGTCCAACTGCCCATTGACTGGCGAGAAACGTGTGACCGACATTCCGGCGTGGACAAGTTATCCAAAAAGCGAAGATCAGTCTGGTTTTCTTCCTGGCTATGCGTCGTTGCAGGCAGCTGCTACCTTGTGTTTATCCTGGCCTTGTATTTTCACTTTCGAAGCAAGCTGGACCTGATCGCATCGCATGATCAAAGACAGGCTACTGTTTTCCAGCTAGTGGGCGCACTAAAGGCCGGAGCCTTCCTGGTCAGTGGAGCGCTTAGTTTCACGCTGATCGTGACAAGCTGGACAACGTTGTCGTATTTAAGAATGTCCAGGCCTGCAGTGACGCCGAAGGCCTCCGACGTTATTAAGCGTCAAAGCAGCCGAGCGACGGCGGGGAATACGTGAGCGGAGCGACTCGGGCCATGCAGAAAGGCCTGGGAGCCGGCGAAGCGCGTGACCTCCCGACCGGCTTGAGGAGTCGACCCTCCGCATTGTAACTTCGCTTTATGGCCTTGCGTCCGAAGAAGCAGGAAAAGTCCTCGAAGAACAGGAAAGCTACAAGCAGCCTGAGCTACGACACGATCCCGAGGGACAAGCCGGCCTTCCTGGACAACCCGCCCGCCTGCCTGCTCTGGCCGGACGACGTGAGCGAGCCCAGGCGATTGAAGCGGTGAAGGCCGCAGCTCTGGCGCAGGGCGCTCCAGAAACCACCTCGGCTGCGCCTCCATGCCCGAGAGAGCTTTCGGATTGATTGCGCTATCAGCCCAGAGTAGACCCAGCCATGGCCAAACCTCGGATTTTGGTCGCGGCTGCTTTGCTGCTGGTGGCGGTGTGTGTTGCCGTTGCCGTGGCCACGGCGAAGCGCGAGCCGCCGCTTACGGCAAGGGTTGTGGAGGTCACCAACATTCCGGGGGGATTTTCAGTGACCCTGCAAATGAGCAACGCAACGGAGCACGCTTATATTCCACAGGGCATACAACTGCAGATTACGAACGGCGCTGCCTGGAAAGAGCGTCCGCATACGTTTGTGTTCCTGGAACGCGATAAAATTGACGGGCACAGTTTAAAAACATTTTCTGTTGATCTGTTCAGTGAAACTAACCGGTTTGAGCCGGGTGAACGCTTTCGGCTCGCTGTTCGGGCTGGAATGCTTCGGCGTGGTCTGAATGGTTTCCCCTTCCGGTTAAAGTGTTGGATCTTTAATGATCAGCGACACCTCTCGTTAAATCCGTTTGACAGGTCCCCCGTGTCGTATCCAGACACGTCATTTACGACCGATGCATTCACCGCTCCGTAGCTGCCCGCCAGCGCCTCTTCAGACCTGAGCCGCAGTTCTCCTCGCCGGCTCTGCGCTTTGCCTGTGAATGGGCTTGCCTGGACCGGGCGAAGTGCGGGTTGGCCGCCGAGTCATTCAGAACGGGGCTCGGGGACAGCCTTGTCTTTCAGGAGGGACTTGAAAAGAAGGCCCTGCGGAGTGGCTATGCCGCGTGTTTCAGCGCAGGCTCCGCACAGATCAAGGTGCTGCAAGGTGTTGCCTTGAACTTGAGTCAAATGCAGGGTTGCTTCGTTCTTGTGGCAGAGTTGGCATTTCATAGTGTGGCGGGCACGAGCCGTCCTCTGACATTAACCCGGGGCGCTCCGTTTGGCCACGGTTGGTGCAGCGGGAGCCGGCGAAGCGCGTGGACTGCCAGGAATTATGTTTGCAATACTATCCCGGTGCCTGCCGATGTAGTGCCAAAGGCTGCACTTGTACCAATTCAACAATAATCCTCTCAGGTCCTCATCAATGGTACTCCGAGGCGAGGACCAAGGGAAAATGGGATCGGAAGCGCGCGGTTGATGCGGTCGGTATATCGATAATCCATGCCATAGGCCTGCTGGTCTTAACCAGGCGCCCGTGCATTTTAATTTCGTGAAACTCTATTGGATGAAGCCGCCAAAGCGCTTCAAAGCAGACCGCGTTCGGAATCAATGGTTCCCGCAATCGTCCTTCCCAAAGAAAGTAGCCGTCCGGGAGCTCTTTTCGTTCAAATCCAGGAAGCTTGGCAGCAGTATTACCAACCCCAGCAACTGATTCGCCGTTTTTCACGCACAGAAATTATATCTTCACGAAACAGCCTTAAAGAGTGAAGTGGCAGTGACGTTACGCGATAGTGAATCATAACGTCCTTTGGACTTCGCATTCACCAGGGCACATCTTGCTCCTTTGACAACGAGTCTGCGATTTGTATAGAGAGACCATTCGAAATTTCCAGAAGGTCAGCAACCTGCTCTCTTCTCCAGTTGACAAAACCAGGTCTTCGGAGAGCACGCGGCGACATCCATCTCTCAACTGCGAGCGCACCCACATCCTCAACGGAGAGCAGTCCCTCGTAATTTGGGCGTTGATGCTCTCCACGCAGTATTTGAAACGCATTGCGAGCCAGTTGACTAACAAATACCTCGCGATGGATTCCATGCTGAAGGAACGTCCTACTAATGCCAAGTGACTCCAACGCTGCGCGAATAGCTCTAAACTTCCAGTTTGGACCATTTCCAAAGCGATTCCCATTTGAGTAAGGGTGTTTTATTAATGTAAGAAACGTCCGCATTTTATCGAAAAGAGGACTGGGGACATGAAAATGGCCAAATCCGGCCGTGAACCCGATGGACTGAAAATACAGCGTACCATTCAGCTTCAAACGATTGTAAACGGATGACCGGCCAAGCGCCGAGGAGGTTGTGACCATGACTAGCCGCGAACGCTTATCAAGACCAGAAATGATCCCCGAGGTCTTTGAATATCTATCAAAAAAGGCCTGCTTGAGCTCTTTTGTGCGCACCAAAGATGCCACGAGCTTTCCCCCGAGGAGGAGGTTGTATGGCGGCACGGCGCCCAGCACGTAAGCATCCATTACGTGGACCAAACGTAGTTTTCTATCATTCGCGCTCCAGCCAATTAATTGATCTCGAACACGTAAATTAAAAACTGGATCCCCAACCGCGATTAAACCGATAAGCTTATCGTTCTGAGAATCCCACACTAAAAAGCGCATTCGCCTCCCATATCCTTCAGAGACCGGAACACTCCACGTCAGACTAGCGAGCCGAAAAAGCCGAGCTTCCTCTGTCCCTGACGAAACCAATTGTAGCTTCGGTGCAATCCTTTCGACTTCAATCTCGCGCCCGGACGCGAAATGCTTGATTAATGATGAATAATTCTTGCAAATAAAGCCGCTCGAAAACTCCAGGCACTCCCGCCTATGTGCCCCATGTCGATTTCGAACAGTATCCTTGTCAGGGTGAACTTGTGGAGCACCTCGCTTAACGTCGACGATGTGAGCATGCAATCCATCCTTTATGCTTTTTGCCAGCCGCGATAGCAGTCTGGAACTGACCCCTTTTTGTGACTTTTTCACACTGGTTTATTCGCAATAGGGGCAACCAAACGCACAACCCATCTTTCACCAATGCCTTCGCTGAATGCTTCGGGGAAGTATTTCAACGGCACGCTCGTAACCACCGTCACAGATCGAATGATTGAGCTCAAAGCCCAGCAGGCGACAACTTGCAGCTTTGAACCTAAGGGGGCTAAATGGACATCGAAGTTATTCAAAAGAGCTGGTTCAACAAAGAGGATATCCGTAAGTTGTTTAAATGCCTTTCGATAGCCGAAGGTGTCCATGGTAAGCACTCGCTGTCCCCTTGTTAAATCTGCGTTGATTTCTATAAGGGCTTTCAAGCGCCATTCGTTCTCAGGCAGCCGTGGCCGGCCGGCAACGTATACAAATGCGGAGTATTCCTCCTCACCAATCACAGAAGCAAGACGCGCCGGCTTGAAGGGAAGGAACGCAACTAGAGATCGTGCGCTACCCGCCGAATCATATCCTTCATGTCCCTTTACCAATTCGCAACGGTGCTGATATCCAAATAGCCATGGCTTTTCGTCAACAACACGGGCCAGGTCGTCGGGAGCGACCAGCTCACGACGTAATGTTCTCCAATCATTTTGAGTGGGCCAGTATTCGCCGGCCTCACTATAAGCGATCAACACTTCTCGCCCTGAAGAAACTGCGGCGTCTAAGAGACCAAACAAAGAGCGATTTGAAGCTCCAGTGATATCGAACAGGATACGGGTGCTCTTGATATTTGAAAGTTCTTGCAAAAACCAAGATCCGTCGTTGGTGTTGTGCACAGTTCTCCAATGTGAAGGCGCCAGCTTGCGAGCCGCGCGGTCAAACCTTTTTCGAAATTTCGTGTTCGGACCTCGGTGTTCGTCGTATCTAGCAATTACCAACTCACTTACACAGGCCTTGTTTGCCAGCATCTCTAAAACTCCGACCGACCGTTCCTCGAATCCTTCCACAGCAAACAATGCAGTTTCAGCAAGAGATTCGGCTGAAATGAGGTCCAAAGAAGCCTCGTCTTCAGTTCGAGTTAAAAAATCCTGGCACAAGCGCGCCTCTAAGCTCGATTCTAAGGGGGTCATGCCATCAAAGTGCAAGATTTCCCTGGTTGGTTTGATTTGCTGCCTTTCGGGTCTTTGGAATTTCATTCCCCTTAGCGGCGCTTGTTCCTTTACGTTTTTGCGCTTGTTTTGCTCCTCTACCCAGCATTCGTTGAGGCTTCAAAAGCCACGTCTCGTATTCCGTGAAGGTCACCGCGATGCAGCCCTTTCTTGTCGGACTAAATGGGAAACAGGGGGCAAAAAGTCGCCGAAAAAACAGTTTCCGTGTAGGAAGGCCCGCTTGGCTTTTTCCGGCCCCTCCCGAAATTAAAACGCTGTGTCGCATCAAGGCGTCCTGCATTCTCTGGGCCTCTGAAGTTAGCTCTCCAGAACCTTCCACCTCTATGCGTAAGCGCTCGTCCGCTTGCTTACCCTTTGATTTCAGAAGATAGCGCTTAATTAATTCTCCCATGCAGCAGGCGAAGGAATACAGACTGTCGCCATACTCCGATGTGGCACGGAGTTCGGCAAGTTGTCTCTGCGCGAAGCGCTTGATCATTTCGTCTTGATGAATGGGCTTGAGACTCGCATCGCCCCATCGACCGCTCACAAGGGAATGTAGTAATTCGATGATAAAGCTCACATCACCGGAACACAATCGGCACAAAAGCCCGAAGCCATAAAAACGCGCATCACCAGGTCTTTTGAGACTACAGATGTATTCGCCAAAGCTTTTGTCCTTCTCATGCTCTCCCAGTAAGCGTTTTAATGTCTTCAAGTCACCTCTGCCTGTGGCTTCAAACCGTGCTTTCAAGATTTCCTCGAAGAAACGAAGAGTTTCCTCCTCTTCGCAGCGAAAATAAACCTCCCCCAAATTGACCTTCGTTACCTCTCTCCCTTCTCTGTATTTTCTGCCTAGTGTATCGACTAAAATAGGACCTTCGCCTTCGCTGCTAACTTTTATTCTTAGGGTCTCGGAAAGCCTAAATAAGACAGGATTATATGCGCGCTGCGCTAATTCTGGGAGAACTGTCACACTATAATCATCAAGCAAGAACCATGCTTCTTTATTTCGCCCCCAAGCGGTCTCCCTAATCGCCCCGGCCAGCCGGACGAGAACGTCGTCCCGTGAAAGTTTCGTTGGGTGATAGGACGTGGGCACGTTTAGGTTCGACAACTCAACCACCTTGCGGTCCACAACCTCTGCAAGCGTTTCGAACGGCAAATCAATCGCGGTCTGATTAGAGAGTTCCAGAAGTGAAGCGATGGTCGATTTTAACACGGAGAGATCGTCTTCCCGAAGATGAACAAATTTCTCGGAAGATAACCAAATCATTGTTCGGACGACCTCGAACACAAATTGTGAATTCAAATACTCCCGACAAAAATCCTCTGCCCGTCCGACGTCGAGTCTCTCTAGTTCCTTGTAGCCTGAGCGTAAGAAGGGGGTGCGCAACTGCCCGACGTTCACTAGAAATCCGATGTGAAGCATCTCGTCGAGGCGCTTGGCTACAGATTCTACCGAATTCTCGTCGGAACGTGGCCGGGCATGACTTGCAACAGACAAATATCGCAGCAACATTGTCTTGCCGCATCCACGCGGCCCGACCACTAATACTGTCTCAGACTTTTTAATGCGTTCCTTCCATCCCAACGCATCGATGAATAAAAGTGGGATATCTTGGGGGGCAAGGCTCAGCGCGTTCGTGTTGGCCAGTGGCTCATCGAAAGAGACTCGCGTTTGATCCTTCATCTCCTTGAAGGAAGGATAACTTTCGCCAGTTGTGCACTCTTCAAGAGCACTGCGAATCTCCTTCGCCACATCTGCGGGCGTCAAGCTCCTTCGGGACACATTAGAGTCCGACAAACGATGGGCTAAACGTCGAAGTCTTGCCCCAAAAGCTCGATCTGATGGAGCCATCTGTCCGAGATTTGCAACCTCAAAACAGGTTAGTACATTGAAAATGTGCTTCCCCAAATAGGCATAGTCCGACTCTCGTGGTTCGGGTGTCCCCGGGACGAGGGGCTTTGTTGACCCGAAGTCGATCAGCTTCGCTTCTAGTCGGTCTGTCAGATTTTCATCCGGACCAACGTCTCGCACCAAAATATTGTCATCGTGCAAATCGTCGTGCCACAAGTTAACAGTGTGCAACCGAGCAAGGCCGCTTGCGATCCCAATCAAAAGTGCGGCCACGTCTCTTTTTTCGAAAGTAGCTCGCGATTCAGAGCAAAATCTACTCAGCGGTCTGGCGTTGCGGACATATTCGAAAACAAGACAAAAGACATCGACTTGATTTGAAAGCAGTTCGATCGAACTACTAAATGGTCGGATAAAGCGAGCAATATTCCGGTGGGGCGCGCACGCTGCCAGCGATCGAGCCTCCTTATCTTCCATCGTTGCTTTGAGGCGGTGCCTCGGGATCACCTTCATCGCGAACTCTTGATACCC
>Ga0070741_10018769_pt1 | contig 11145 bp, 11 predicted proteins | sample Coa_R1_4_FD_66440 | JGI IMG/M metagenome (GOLD analysis project Ga0070741, IMG submission 66440) | Surface soil microbial communities from Centralia Pennsylvania, which are recovering from an underground coalmine fire - Coalmine... | ecosystem: Environmental > Terrestrial > Soil > Unclassified ...
GCCTGCCGCTGAAAGTCACCGCCAACACCGGCAACGTCGCGCTGCGCGTTCCTAACGCGAAAATTCCGTTGGCTGTCGTGCAAGCGGCGGCGATCCCGATCACGGCAACTTCGGCAAATTTGAGCGGCGCCACCGAGTGCACCAGTGCCGCCGCGGTCCGCGACCAGCTTCAGGACCGCATTCCAATTATTGTGGATGGCGGAACATCGCCGCGCGAAATAGCGTCTACCATCGTTGACCTCACCGATGAGGAAGCACGCTGGCGCGTGATGCGCGAGGGCGCTATCCCCGCGCAGGAGATTTCCGAGTTTTTCGCCCAGGGATGACGCAAATAGCAGCCCGGCAGCACGCGCGTAGGTTTTGGTGGCGCGTTTTGCTGTCAATCGCGGCCCTCATTGCCGCATTCCTGATACTCACTTGCATACGGATTGTGCACGCCGCGTCGCAGCAGGAACTCCACGCCGCAGATGCCGTCGTCGTCTTTGGCGCTGCTGAGTATGCGGGACGTCCTTCGCCGGTCTATCGCGCCCGCCTCGATCACGCTTATGACTTGTTCAAACGCGGGCTCGCGCCGGTCATTATCACCACCGGTGGAGCGGGCGCCGATCCCACGTTCACCGAAGGCGGCGTGGGTCACGATTACCTGATGCACCGCGGTGTCCCGGATCCCAGTCTTATTGCCGAGACACAGGGTTCCGACACCGCCGAGTCCGCCAGAAGAGTGGGCGTGATTATGCGGGCGAATGGAATGCGCTCTGTGGTCGCGGTCAGCGACGCCTATCATGTGTTTCGTATCCGAGAGTTACTGGAGCGTGAAGGAGTGCGGGTGTATATAGCGCCGCGTCCGGACTCACGGCCGAAATCCGCGCTCCAGAAGATCTTTGCCGTCATGCGGGAGGCAGTCAGCTACGCGCTGTGGCGGGTCGGAGTGCCAGCATAAAGTTTCACCGTTTCAGACCGTTAGAGAAGCAGGTTTCAAAGTATCAAGGTTTCAACGTTTCTAAGATAACTGCATTAGTACTTCCGTCGATCTGCTTCGAAACTTTGAAACTCTGAAACTTTGAAGCCTGCTTTACCACCCCATCCTTTTCCTCAGCTCAGTGATATGGGCGACGTGGTGTCGTCCGTGCCAGGCATATAGGGCTAGGTTCTTCTCCAGCGATACCGTTCCCAACTCCGGATGGCGAAAGGTTCGCTTCCACTCGTCTGGCTTGATGGAGCGCAAAACGCGCACCCAGCGATTGTGCAGGTTGTCGAGCAGAGCGAGCGAGACTTCGAGTGGTGTGGATCGAACGTCGCCCAGCTTGGCCCAGCGATCTTCCATGTAGGGCTTGATCGTAGGTTCGTCTTCGGTGAGCGCCAGCTTGAAACGGATGTAGGCGTTCATGTGGCTCTCCGGAACATGGTGCACGACCTGCCGCACCGTCCAGCCCCCATCGCGATAGGGAGTTTCAATCTGTCCGGCAGACAGGCCTTTAACCGCATTGCGCAATGCAGCGGGCGCGTTTTCAATTTCCTGGATAAGTTGAGTTCTCTCAGCTTCGCTCGGCGGAGCGGCATAGAAGAACTTTCCGATCGGATAGCGTGGGTCGGCGAGTGTTGTCTGCGTGTGACTCATGCGATCTCAGATGAGCGGGAACTCTGGCGGGGTGCAGAAACTTGGAGGGTCGATGAACGACTCCCCTAAGCATTACTTGTCAGTTCATGGTTCTCGGTGATTAGTGCAGCAGGGCGAAGAGCCGAGCCGGACCACTGGTACCGTCTTTTACTTTTTGCGGCGCCACAACTATCACCGCGCCCGTAGGTGGTAGGCGTTCGAGATTAGCCACGTTCTCCAGCGGGTAGACGCTGTGCGCGAGCGCATAAGCGTGAACCGGAGATTTTGTTGAGGACCGGCCGTCTACGCTAGTCGTATCAATTCCCAGCCCTAGTACATTGCGGCCATCGACCAGGAATTTGGCGGCGTCCTCGGAATATGCCGGCAAATGCGAACCGGAGGTCGCCCCGGTACGCACCATCACCACCGACCCAAGCGGAATGTCGCCGTGAGCTTGTTCCCAGCTCGCAATGTCTTCAACGGAGACGCGGTAGTCCGGGTCTTTCTGCACATTGGCCCTGACATCAAGCACAACCAATGGAGCGATCAGGCGCTCGGGCGGGATTTGATCGACGGTCCACATGCCGCGAGCAAACTGGGCAGGCGCATCAATGTGCGTCCCGGAGGCCTGCTTCACAAATTTGTGCTGGGTTAAAGGCGTGGAGGAGTTCGTCAAATCCACAACGCCGCGAAATGATGCTGCAGGCGCGGCTTCGGTACGGTGCTTGGCGAACACCAATAGCGCCAGCGCTAGAACATATCCGATAACAAACGTCTGAATCCGCATGCTCTTCAATTCCGCACCTCTGCTGCCTACTGAGATGCGCTGTTCTGACCAGAGTTTTCAAATTCTTCACTGTATTGAACATACGTGCAATGCCCGGTTGGACATGTACGGGTGGGTTCATACCAGCAGGAACGAGACTGCCGCCGCGATGAGAGTGCCGAGGAGATTTACTCCGTCGTTATTAAGCAAGTGGCGTCGCTCCAATGCGGCGCCGAGAACGCTGTCGGCCAACATTCCGATTACGGCCGAGCCGATCGAAATAACAATCGCGATTGGCGGCACAGCGGCTGCGAATGCAACCGAACTCACCACAGCGGCGGCCATCATCCCGGCGAGCGTGCCGTGCAGGGTTACGCCACCATCTGTACCTGCAGGAACTTCTTCTCCGGTGGTAATCAGGCGCGCACGGGCGCTGCCGGCCTGTCCAATTTCACTGGAGACAGTATCCGCTGCGGCTTCGGAAAGCGTCGCAAACACCATCACCAGGAAAACAGGCTGGTGGCGCCATGCGTATAACAGCGCGCAGGTCGCCGCGACACTGAGATTCGCGAATACCTGGGACGCAGTCCTGCCGTCGTGCTTCTCGGCTGTCCCAAGGCTCTTCTTTCGCGAATACCCGAAGCGCGTGCTCATCCAGGTAAGCGCGAACACGGCCACCAACGCCAGAAACGAAATCGGCCCGGCTGCGGCAAACAGAATGAACGAAACAATCGCACCGGCCACAGCGCCCGATGCGCTCACACCGCGCACTAATCTAGCCAGAATTGCGAACGCAGCAGTTACGGTGGCGGCTAACGCAATGCGGCCGGCGGAAGGATCTCCGGCCCCGTAAACCACCTCAGCGATGGCGTGTAAGTGGCTCATTTTCAACAGAATGCTGGGTTGCCCCCATTGTCCCGCCGGGTATCCAGGCAGATACTACTACCGGTCAGGGTAGCCCGGCAGCAGCCCCAATCGGTCGTGCTTTGACTTTGGATTACCCGCGAGACCTTTGTGCATCAAAGACTTGGATGTAAGTTAAACTCGCAACGCTGGAAGGGCCCTGCTCTGGCGCCATCCAGTATGGAGTGACACTATGGCAGCTTCGGTTTGGTCAGGATATCTGACCTTCGGATTAATCTCCATGCCGGTACGTCTGTTCTCCGGCGCGCGCAGTTCCTCGATCTCCTTCCACATGCTGCACCGCGATGATCTGCACCGAGTAAAGCAGCAGCTCATTTGTCCGGTGGAGGACCGCGTGGTTGGCCGCGATGAAATCGTGAAGGGCTACGAGTATCGCAAAGACGAATACGTGGTCATAGAGCCGGACGAGATCAAAAAGATCGAACCGAGGACCGCGAAGGCGATGGAGATTCTCGAGTTCGTGAAAGAGAGTGATGTCGACCCGGTGTTTTTCGAGTCGTCATATTACATGGTGCCGGAAGAAGCCGGGCGGCGTCCTTACGCGCTGTTGACCAAAGCCCTGGAAGAAAGCGAGTACGTGGGCATCGCGAAGCTGACCATGCACAACCGCGAGTACACGGTGTTCCTGCGCCCGCATAAAGGCGGCATCATGCTGCACACCATGTATTACTCGGAAGAGGTGCGGGAACTGGAGAGCTTTGGCGCGCCCGATGTCGAGTTAAAAGAGGCCGAGGTGAAGGTTGCCAACCAGCTGATCCAGGCACTCGCCGGCCCATGGGATCCGGATAAGTATCACGATACCTTTCAAGAGAATCTGAAGAAGCTGATACAGGCCAAACTCGAGGGCGGCAAAGTCGCCGAAGTAGAAAAGCCGAAAAAGATGGCCCCAGTGGTCGATCTGATGGCGGCATTGAAAGAAAGCCTGGCGCAGATGGAAGGCCGTAAGAAGCCCGCCGCCGCGGCTGCTGGGGATGGGGGTGCGCGCGCCAGCGAAGCCCATGCCGAGCATCACGGCCCCAGAAAGCGGGCCCGCAGAAGGGCATAGCTTTACGGGCGGGCTGCCGCTTGCGCGGTGAGGTGCTCCGCGAGTTGCTGTTCTTTTTTGGCCTCTGCGGAACGTTTCGTCGCAACGTAGATCTCTGCCATTTCGCGGTGCGGCGCGGGTTCAACGGGCTTCAGCTCCGCGGCCTCTTTCAGATATTTCAGCGACTCGGGATACTGCTTGGCTGTCTTACGCTCTCGCGCCAGACTGAGCATAGTCAAATACAGCAAGTCCTCGGTTGGGTGGTCCTGCGGATTCAGTTGATGTGCCCGAACGAGTGCGTCATACGCTCCCGCCTGATCCCCCAGCTTGGCCAGGGTCGCACCATAGAGCGCGATTAAGGGAAAAAGATCCGGCCAGCGTTTCGCTGCAGCGCCAAGTCGCGCCCGGGCTTCTTCGAACTGATTCAATTGAAAATAGGTGAGCGCCAGATTGTATTGCGTCTGCGGCGATTGCGGCGAAAGCTCCGCGGCACGCTGCAACGGCTTCAACGCATCTTCCAGATCGCCATGCTGGCCGTACAAGGTTCCGAGTTCGGTGAGCTTATCGGCGTCCTCGGGATCGTAGAGCTGATCGCATACAACGTGCGCGTCCTCTTTATTGCCCTCCTCGAGTTTCTGAGCGCAGTGCAGCCTCAGCTTGCTTTCAGTATCGTCCCGCTGGTGCAATTCCTGCGACAGTGCGAGGGCTTTCTGCGCATCCGCCTCACGTCCTTGCTTGCGGTATACGAAACCGAGCTGATAGGGAACTCGTGCGTCGCGCGGAGTTACCTGTGCGGCTTGCTTCAGCCATTTTTCGGCGGACTGTAAATCGCCCTGCTTGAAATAAGCGAAGCCCAGATAGTACGCCGTGTCGGGGAAAGGGGGATCTTCTGCTGCTTTACTCAGGTTGGCCACAGCGCTGTCGAAGTTGCGATCCTCGATATCCAGCCTGCCGAGATAATAAAGAACGTTGGGATGATCTCCGGTCGCGCGCCGCACGGCTTCGAATTCGCGCCTCGCTTCGTGGGGCTGATGCGATTCGAAGAGCGCCACCGCCAGGGGAAATTGCGCGCGCAAAACCAGCTTGGGATCGATCTTGAGGGCAGCGCGAAACTCCGTAATGGCGACATCGTACCGGTCTTGCTTTAGCGCTTCGTAACCTTTGCCGAGATGCGTTTCGGCAGTGTCGGAACTCTGAGCCAGCGCGGCCGACGCCAGCACGAGGGCGAATGTCAGTGCTACAAACCATTGTGGAATAGGTCGCGTCATTGGACGGGAGGAGAGTGTCAATCATTATAAGACTCAGACCCGGAGCTCACGCTGCGAGTGCTACGCTCCTCGGATGAGAACAGGAACCCGTATTTGCCGATCCCGTTCTCATCAGCTACAAATGAAATACCGTCACCTTCATACTGCTGAGTGACGGCCCGTTGAATGGCCGATACCACCACAACTCTCGCCGCGCAAACCTCTACCCAAAGCTCATTTCGCCGCTGGTGGAGGAAAGCCCGAACGTCCTTTTTCTGGATTGTGCTGATTGCGCTGGGGCTGCGGCTGGGGTTCGTTGTCATCGGACACACTTATAAGTTCCGGACCAGTGGCGAGAATTTCGGTTTCGGCTGGGAAATGGGACGGATCGGACGCGCCATTGCTGAAGGCAAAGGCTTCAGCAACCCTTTCGATCTGCAGACTGGGCCGACTGCGTGGGAACCGCCACTCTATCCATTTCTGATCGGCGGCGTGTTTAAGGTGTTCGGCATCTATTCGCATGCTTCAGCGCTGGTGCTGCTGACCATCAACAGCATTTTTTCCGCGCTCACCTGCATTCCGATTTTCTTAATTGCGAAGCGATGTTTCGGAGAAAAGGTTGCAGTCTGGTCAGCGTGGACCTGGGCCTTGCTTCCGTACGTGATCTATTGGTGTACGCGCTGGGTGTGGGAGACCAGTCTCTCCGCGCTGCTGCTGGCAACCATCTTCTGGCTCGCGCTCACTATGGAGGAGCATGACGGCCTGAAGCCCTGGCTGATCTTCGGAGTGCTGTGGGGGGTCGCCGCGCTGAATAGTCCGGTGCTGCTGGGGTTTCTGCCCGCGTCGGGACTGTGGGCGTGGTACCACCGCGCCAAACGTGGCAAGCCGTCGTTCGGCGGAGTGGTACTAGCGTCCGCAATATTTTTTGCGTTGATCACGCCGTGGCTGGTTCGCAATTACCGCGTGTTTGGGCAACCCGTGTTTCTCCGATCAAATTTCGGGGCTGAGTTCCGCATGGGAAATGGTCCTAACGCCGACGGCACATGGATGTGGTACTTGCATCCGACGCAAAATGTCCTGGCCCTGCACCAGTACGAGAGCATGGGCGAATTGCCGTACATCGCCATGCGCAAGCAGCAGGCCATGGCCTGGATTAAAGAGAATCCTCCCCGTTTCATGTGGGTGAGCTTCAAGAAGTTTGTCTACTACTGGGCAGGCGTGCCCAAGACGTCCAACTTTCCTCCTCCCGAGGTGAAAAACGCCCTATTCCTGGCGTCCTCGGTGCTGTGTTTCTGGGGACTCGCTCGGGCGCTGCGCCGGCGCAAGCCCGGGGCGTGGTTGTTCTTCTGGCTGATCTTCTGTTTCCCACTGATCTACTACGTTGTCTTCCCGCACGCCAGGTATAGGCACCCGATTGATCCGGAGATTGGGATCTTGGCGGTTTTCCTGGTTTCTGAGGCGAAGAAGAAAGAAAATGCTTAATCGCAACCGTCGCTAGGAAAAGTCACAAAGACCGCAAATAAAGAAACCTCTCACGAATTGCTAAGTCGGCCGTCTAAGCCTGGTCGAGGAGACACTTATGAATCGTTATCGTGCTACCTGGCTTGGGGCGGTTTTGGGCATTGTTGCTGCTTTCGCTTTTACGAGCGTAGCCCACGGAGAAAGCGGCCGCTTCACTGAGGAATTCCATCATATCTACCCCCTGACCGCCGGCGGCCGAGTCGCGCTGGAGAATGTGAATGGTGCGGTGCACATCGCGGCTTGGGACCGAAATGAAGTAAAGGTCGATGCGGTGAAGTATGCCGGCACGAGGGAACGCATGGACGAGGCACAGATCCACGTCGATGCCGGCGCCGATTCCGTATCCATCCGTACCGAATACCGGGACCGCAATCTAACCTTCTCGGATGATGATCCCGTTCATAACCCCGCAAGTGTTGAGTACACGCTGACGGTTCCGCGCTCAGCACGGCTGGACGAAATCAAGCTCATCAACGGATCGTTGGACGTGAGCGGCACTACGGGCGAAGTCAGGGCACAGTGCGTCAACGGGGAAGTGAGAGCTCGTAGCCTGGGCGGAAGGTCCGAACTCTCCACGGTGAACGGCCGGCTGGACGCGGATTTCACGCAGCTTACTGCGCCGCTTGAGTTGAAGTCGGTGAACGGCAATGTTGAACTTACTATTCCCTCGAACGCGAACGCCGAAATCGAAGCGTCGACCGTGAATGGCGGGATCGAGGACAACTTTGGCATGCACGTCCGCAAGCACCGCTACGTTGGGCAAGATGTCCACGCCCAACTGGGTAATGGCGGAACGCGCATCAGGGTGACCGATGTGAACGGCCGAATCGAAGTCCGCCATGCCGATGACAACCAGGCGGTCGCGCCGGTGCGAGACTTGAATTCAAGCCGGGACGACGACAACGATGATGATGCCGAGTTGTAGGCGGTTTGCGCTTCGCCAACTCTGCGGTCAGCTTCTCAATACACTGTGTATCCCGGCGCGGGAGTGCGGATATCAGGCTTGGTGGCCGTGATCAGCAGAGCTCCGGCCCGCTTGAATGCGCGCAGGTCTTCCAGGCTGTTGAACGACTTGGTTTTGTAATCGTCGGGTGTGGGCGTGTCGTCGGGAATTTGCCGCGTCTCCACATTCTCGAAAGCGTGTTTCTTCAGCAAATCGACGTATTCGGCTGCGGACCGCACGTGCACCGGCACTTTCAACTTGTCCACCCACTGCAGCGAATAAGGATTGTCTTTGTAGAGGTTGATGAGGATGAACAAGCGCCCGTGCGGCGCCATGACGCGAAACAGCTCTTTCAGCGCGCGATCCTGGTCGGCGTAATAATAGAACGACTCGACCGAAAGCACCTTGTCGAAGAAGTTCTCCTCCCAGGGAATCTGTTCAGCCGAACCCCAGACGTAAAGGATGTTGTCGAAGTCTTTGGATTGTGCACGCGCCTGGCGCACCATTTCATCGGATACGTCGAGCCCGACAACCTGCCCAAAGCCCTCAGGCCCATCGGACACCATGCGCGCAAGCAGGCGCGTCGCCCATCCCGATCCACAACCTAGGTCCAGGACGCGCTCGCCCGCGCGGAGATCCATCAGGCGAATGGTCTTCTCGGTGATATCGAGATGATGCTGCTGCATCTTCTCGCCTTCGCCGGCTTGCGCCCAGCGATTGAACTCTTCTTGCAATTGCTTGTCCGCATTGTCGGGCATGGAACTCCTCCACAGTAGCGAGTAGTGAGTAGTCAGTCAAAACCGGTGCGCAGAGTCTTTGTCATCCCGAGCGTAGCGAGGGATCTGCATTTCTAGCAACTGCAGGTCCCTCGTCGCTTCGCTCCTCGGGATGACAACAACTCTGACTCACTACTCGCTACTCACTACCGCTTTTATGCTACCCTTACCCTCTTCATGGCTCAACCGCCGAGCCCGGCCCCGGAAAGCAAGTCTGACCTGCTCTACTGTCCGCGCTGCGCGCAGGAAGTCAGCGACCCGCTGACCTGCGGCGATTGTGCATCGATCATCTGTCGCCGTTGCGGCACTCCGCTGGAATCACCTGACGAGTTGGGGATCGGATAAATGGACTCGTCAGCGGCCGCCGAGCACGCCAAAACCACCGAGCCCGGTGCGCAGCCGTCCCTGATCCGCGGCCTGACGCTGCTCGATTCGGTATTGCTGCTGGTCAGCGGCATCATTGGGTCTTCGATTTTCCTGACCGCAAAAGATATCGCGGGACCACTGCCGCAACCCATGTTGTTCCTGCTGGTGTGGGTGCTGGGCGCGGTGATCTCAATGTTTGCCTGTTTCGCATTCGCGGAACTCGGGTCGATGTTCCCCGATTCCGGCGGGCAATACGTTTATCTGCGCGAAAGCTACGGAGATCTGATTGCGTTTCTCTACGGCTGGATGCTGTTCAGTGTCGCGAATGGCGGGTCGATTGCCGCACTCTCGGTGGCGGCAGCGGCTTATGCGGGACAAGTGTTTCCAGTGGTGGGACAGCAGCACGTGCTCGTCTCGGTGCTGGGCATCACACTGACCCGTGCGCACCTGCTCGGATTATTCCTGATTGCAGTACTGACCTACGTCAATGTGGTCGGACTGCGCTGGGGTGCGCTGCTGCAGAACGTCTCGACGTGGACGAAGTTTACCGCGATGTCTGCCTTCGTAGTTTTGGGCATTGTGATCGGCAAGGGTGACTGGTCGCATTTCCATTCGGCAGGAAGCTTGACCATTGGGCTTGGTCCGGGTGCGCTGATCTCTGCCATGGGTGTTGGACTCATCGCGGTGTTCTGGGCATACGACGGATGGGTTTACATCACCTGGGTCGCCGGCGAAGTCAAGAATCCGCGCCGCAATGTGCCGCTCGCCATGGTGCTGGGAGTGCTCGCGGTGGGCGTGATCTACGTCGCGATGAACGTTACCTATATGTATGCCCTGCCGCTGACCGAAGTTGCCAAGCACGAGACCATCGCTCATGCGGCGGCGGCTGCGTTGTTCTCGCCAGCCGCGGCAGTGTGGCTGTCGCTGATGATCGCAATTTCCTGCTTCAGCGCCGCCGCGACCTGCACGTTGTCAGGCGCGCGTGTATATCTCGCAATGGCGCAGGATGGAGTGTTCTTCAAGCGGATGGCGCTGGTTCACCCTAAATGGCGAACGCCGGCGTTCAGTTTGATTGGGCAGGGAATCTGGGCGGCATTGCTGACCGTGAGCGGACGCTATGACCAGCTCTATACCTATGTGATCTATGGCATGGTGCTGTCGTATACGTTGACGGTAATCGGGCTATTTGTGTTGCGATGGAAACGGCCGGATATTCCGCGGCCGTATCGCTGCACGGGCTATCCGTGGCTGCCCGCAATTTACGTGCTGATCGGTACAGCGTGGACCTTGAATACGATCGTGACCCGTCCTACGGAAGCATTTTGGGGGACCGCCATCGTCCTGCTCGGCGTGCCGGGATATTTGTATTGGAAGAGGAGCAGCAGGGACCAGACCTAACGGCTTCCGTGTGCTGCCGAGCTGCGCTCGGCCTGTCCGGTCGGATACCCGGAGCCGCACAGCCAACTTCACTGCGGAGGCTGGGAGTTCGGCCCTTGCGGTTGCTGAAGTGGTTGGATGGGCTGTCCTGGTTGTGTCGGCTGTCCGGGTTGGCCCTGGACGCCGGGAGCAGCACCGCCAACGCCCGGAGCGACGCCAGGGGCTCCCTGGAGTGGTGGTTGGTTGGGTGTGCTCAGCAGTCCGCCGCGATCGCTGGTCGGGTCATAGATGAACTGCCACTCGTTGTAGTGGCTTTTCTTGTTGAACTCCCGGATCGTCTTGTCTTTGCTCGTGCTGGCCACGCCTACAATAGGGCCGCCGCCGAATACCTGCTGTCCTAAAGTGTCGCCGCGGGAAGATTGTCCTTGCTGTCCAGCCTGCCCCTGGTCGCCGTCACCGGCATCTTCGCCGGATTGATCTGGATTTCCCCGTGTTGCCGACGCCGCGCCCGCCGCGTTTTGGGGCTGCGAAAACGTACGCGTCGAAAGAACTGGCTGCGGGGGCTGTTGGCCGTTTGCGTTAAGCTGCCCCGCGAAGGCGGCGG
>Ga0070741_10018770_pt1 | contig 11144 bp, 5 predicted proteins | sample Coa_R1_4_FD_66440 | JGI IMG/M metagenome (GOLD analysis project Ga0070741, IMG submission 66440) | Surface soil microbial communities from Centralia Pennsylvania, which are recovering from an underground coalmine fire - Coalmine... | ecosystem: Environmental > Terrestrial > Soil > Unclassified ...
GATTCAGGTTTGAATTCGACAGGATTGGATTCGAACAGCACCGTGACCTTGCCCGAGCGAATGCTTTCTTCAATGCGCTTGGAGTTGCGGTCCTTGATTCGGCTGAACTGCGGCTGGCGGTAAGAAACGGTGACTTGGTTGCCACTCTGACTGGCAAGGCCCATCGCGGCTTCCACGGCACTATCGCCGCCGCCGACCACGAGGATTTTCTTGTTGACGTAGTGGTCCGCTTCGATCAGGCGGTACATGACCTTGGACAGCTCCTCACCTTTCACTCCCAATTTACGAGGAGTACCGGTTCGGCCCAACGCCAAAATGACCACAGCCGCTTGATATTCGTTGTTAGCGGTCTTGATAGTGAAAATGCCGTTGGGCGCGCGACCGATGCTTTCGACCTTTTCGCCGGTGCGGACATTGAAATCCGCGCGGTTCAACACCATGTCCCAGAAGGCAAGCAGGTTTTCTTTGGAGAGCTCCGTCTTATTAAACTTGCCGTACATGGGAAATTCGACCGGACTGGTCATCACTAATTTTTGGCGGGGATATTTTGCGACCGTGCCGCCGATTTCGTCTTGTTCGAGCGTCACGTAGTTCAACTTCTGCTCGATGGCGCGAAGCGACGCGCTGATTCCGGCCGGACCGGCGCCTACGATCAGGACATCGTAAATGGTGGCGTACTTCGTCGCCGTGCCCAGCCGCGCTGTAATGGTGTCAATGCATGCCCGCCCCTGATTCACCGCGTTCTTGATTAAGGCCAGGCCGCCGAGTTCGCCGATGATGAAGAGATTGGGGATGGTGGTCTCATATTCCGGCGTGATGCGAGGCATGTCCGCACCCATGCTGGGAGACGCCATGACCATGGTGATCGCACCCACCGGGCAGGCGTCCGCGCACAGGCTGTGGCCAATGCATTTGTAGCCGTTGACGATTGCCGCTTTACCGCCGATCATCCCCAGCACATCCCCTTCGGGACAGACCGTGGTACAAGTTCCGCAGCCAATGCACTGCGCGTTGTCAATATGCGGATGCTGTGAGCGCGGACCTTCGGAGAACAGCTTTCCCTTTTCGGCAGCCGCCCGGGCGCGCTCTTCCCTCTTACGCAGGCCCTTCAGATAGCCGCGTAAGAAGAACATTCCAACCAACGTGGCGACAACCAGAGCGAAAAGCGTGTCCATAAGCGGCTACATGTACCCCATCATCATCACGACTCCGACATGGATGATCGCCAAGACCGCAAAGGTGTAGCTGAACGGCTTGTGGACCACGTGCCAGAGGTGGAAGACTTTTTCGGACCGGGAAAGAAAAAGAATTCGCTTGGCCAGCTTGGCTTCCTCTGCAGCAATGGAAATTGCATGCTCCAGGTCACGATGGCGAGTCTTCAAGAAACCGCCAAGAGTCGCAATGGTTTCGGAACCCGAAAGCGCGTGCCGGCGCAATTTCGCAATGCGGAAAACTCTGCCCACATCCAGCAGCGCCATGTATATGAGCGCCAGCAGAATGGGTACACGCTCGATGGTAGCGGCGCTTGGCAGGCGAAGCATGTCGTGGAGGTCGGCTTGCGGGATCAGTTTCTGCTCGATGAGTCGCTCAGATAACTGTACCTGCAGTTCCTGCGCCTCTTTATGCGACAGGGCGGCTGCGTTGAGACTGCGGGGAATCTGAGAATACAAATATCGGCCCACGACACCGCTGGCGGAAACCGCGGCCATGATCCAGAATGCGACGCCGGCAAATCCCTGAAACTTGAACGAGGAATGGAAGGCGATGATGAACGGCGCAGCCAGTCCGAGCAGGACGTGAATGTCCAGCCAATGGCGCGTGTTCCCCTGCTTCATCAGCCAAGGCCAGCGCTTGCGCAGCGGGTAGAGGAAAATGGCGAAGAACACGAACATGCCGAGGAACCCAAGCTTCAGACCAATGGTTCCGCTGGGTTTCAGCAAGACATGTTTGGGCGAGAACGGGCGCTGCGAGGCGTCGAGGGTGTAGTAGTCGAAGCCGTAAATGGACAGCGCAAGCAGCAGCACGATGGCAATTACATATCCGCCGGTCAGCCGGAAGCGATGCCAGTTGCGGCCGCTCGACGTCGCGCTCACCGCGCGAATGGGATTGACTACCGTAGCGTTGGCACTCATTGTTGTTTTGCGACCTGTTCTTCCGTGCTCACGGAAAATTTCTTGTAATCGGTAAAACGGTGCGAATTCCGCCAGTGCTGGCGGGGAGTTTCGACTTCCACCATAGCTTCCGAGGGAAGCCAGTAAAGTTGTTTGTCGTCGCGGAATGACACCGGCGCATAGCTCACGTCAGAGTGAAGCGTCTTCATCCCGAGATCTTCCATGGTGTTGCCGATATCCGCTTCGATCCTGGTGATTACGGCTGATTGCGGATCGATCCACGCGGTGCCGGAAAGCTCGAGCGGATATTCCCGCCCGCGCAGCGACAGCGCAGCGGGAGAGCGGGTGTCGTGAATGTGCTGAAAAGCAACTTTCTTCAGGACGCGACCGCCGGAGACTTCATCATCCAAGGCGCTAAACCGGAAGCTGCCGGCATAATAAGGATGAAAGACCAAGAACAATGTGGCGAAGCCGTTGGTCACCAGCAACGGCGTATTTTTTTTGTCCGCCTTGGCCGGATGTACGGCGAGACGCGATTCGTCGAGGCTGAGCTCGCCTCCCGCACTGGTGAGTATCACGAGGTAATCGTAGGTGGACTCTTCCTTCAGGTCGACTTGTCCGTTGTTGCCGAGCTTTTGCTGTTGAACATGCTCGGTGCACTTGACCTCGGAGAAGACTTCGAGGAACGCCGCAACCTGCTCGCCAGCACGATCCACTAGCGCCGACAATTCGTTCGGTGCGGCGAACCCGGATGGCGCCACGACACAGAAGAACGCCAGCCCGAGGGCGACTTTCCAGCAGATGCCGATTTTGACGTTTGCTCTCATTTTCGTTTCGACTTTGAATCGAACCGGTAACCGAGCGTTACGGACCACTGGTCGTAACTGAGCGATCCGCGGTTTGCAGTGAATCCACCCTGGACGAAGAGGTTTCTGCCCAAGGTGGACTCGATGTTGGCGTTCAAGAAACGTGAGCGGGAGGCGGTGGAGAGCAGGCTGGTGAAGTCCTGCTGTCCTGCCAGGACTTCCAGCCGCAACGTGTCATTCAGACTGCGCGACAAGGAGAATGATTTGTACGTTCCGTCGCCGAATGCACTGTTGAAGCGCGAGTAATGGGCGTCCGCGCGCAGCCCAAGCCAGGGAATGCGATCGAAGGTCAGGCCATACAGCTGATTGAGCGAAGTCTTGCTGTCGCCAGTGGCACTGCTGCGTCCCAAATCGGCGTACGCGAAGACGTGCTTGATGACCTCCACGCGGGCTCCAGCACTGAATCCCTGGAAAAGATATTTGTCGAGCAGCCCGGTGCCGATCAGGGTTGGATCGAACGTCGGGAGATCGCGAAAGTAATTGTGATTGAAGTGCAGTTCGATTCGCGGCGTCACCTGCATCCGCACCGTGAGGAAGTTGCGGCTCAAGCCTGGGCCGGGTGACGCGACCGCCTGATTCCCGCGCGGACTGTCGGCCTGGAGCGAGTCATAGATCGAAAATGCACTCTTATACGAGATCGTGTTCTCAAAAAATACGAACGGGCGATTGATTTGAGAACCGAGTAATTGAACTCCTACTCCGGACGTGCTGGTGTAGTGGGTCGAGTCGAAACTTCCACCTTCGAAGTTGATGAACCCGCCACCAATTTTCTGGTCAGGGTTGTAGCTGTAGGAGCTGGGGTCAGGTGTTGTCCCACCAAAGATGCCGAGTGTTCCGTTGTGTCCGAAGCGGCGGCCCAAATAACCGCCATCAATGGTCTCGAGGCTCGGCGCCCAGGGGAGATAAAGCCGCCCAAAGCCCGCGACCCAGGCGGAGTTCGGATTATCGTAGGTCAGGCTGATGTGATAGGTGCGGTTGATCAGGTCCTGCAACGTGGGTTGGCTGGATGACGAGCGCGAGTTGATGCGTCCGCGCCAGTAGCCGCTCAGGTTCCAGAATGTGCCATTGATTCGAGTGATATCTGTGCGGAGCACGAGGCCGGCGTCGGAACTGTTCAGGCCGGTCAAGCCGTGGCTTACCGTGCCCATATAGTCGACGCCGATGCGGCCGCGGGCGCGATTCACCGACGGCAGGGGAGGCCGTGGTACTTCCGCACGCGCCTCTTCCTCCAGCGGATCACCTTCGGTAAAGGTGACTACCGCGGGGTACTTTCGCGTGGCGCTCAAGGTGCGCTGCTGCACGAGCGCTTGCGCATCGCCAGAAGACAGATACGCCAGATCGCCCGGTTTGACCGGGCGCTTCGGCGAGTGAATCTCAGTCACGGCAGAAGTCTCGGCAACGGCGCTGATCTGTAATTCGGCGGTGACGCGTGGATCGGCTGGATCTACAGTCGTCCCCTGCTCGGCGGGAAGATCGGTGTCTTTGATCTCGAGCTTCATGCCTTCCTGCAAGCCGGAACTTTTTCCGCCGTCGAGATAAGCAACGCCTTCCGCCACATACTTGACCTTGAACACCGTGCGGAGGTTCGGATCAAGAGACCGAAGAGTGAGTTCGGGACCTGTATCGGCCGTCGACGGAGCCGGCGAACCAGTGTCTATGACGGGAGCTGCCGAAGCTGCGTCGATGGCCGGAGTGACCGGTTGTATGGCGTCCGGGGCGGGAGCAAGTTGCGCACTCTGCGATGCTGAAGTGTTACTGGCGGCCGCTGCCTGCCCCGCAGAGGCTTGGGAGGAGTGGGGAGAGGACTGGCTCTGCGAAGCAGGTGCGGCCATGGGAGAAGTGGTAGAAGAAGGCTGCGCAGAGCCGTTGGGCGTAGCCTCAGTGGCAACCAATGCTCCAGACTTCCGCGAAGCGTTCTCTGAAGTCGTGGATGACTTTTCAAATACACTGGCGGACGGCTGAGCTTTCACATCTGCGTTTTGTAACTTTGCAGCCGTTGCGGTACCGAACGACGCCGCACCTCCGGCCGCCGGCGGCACAGATCCCGATCCCGGCGAACCGTCAGCGGGGAAAACAGTTCCCTCTTGCAGGCTGCCGCGATTGGGATTCTTTGCAGTCGGGTGTAAGGTAGCGGCGCCAGTCGAAGCCTCAGCTGCCGACCCTGCGCTGGCTGAAGGTGCAGAAATTGGCGGGAGAGATGGCGGCGGTATCACTACGGGGTCGTCATTCCGTTGAGCCACGGAAGGCACCTGATCATGCCGGCGGCGAAAAAGTCCGCCAATCCCGCCCGAAACTGCCGCGGCCGGAGCGCCGCGCGACTTTTCTACCGCTGGACTGATCGTCACGATGACGCGATTTGCTTCTGGCGTGACCACGTACGGCTGCGCTTGCTTCAGATCCACGACAACACGCGTGATCGGCGGCGTCGCGTTATGCAGCGCCACCCGCACGCCGCGTACACTGCCGCTGTTCACTGCGACAGTCGATTGCTTCAGACCCGGAGTGCTGTTCGGCAGATCAATGATCAAGCGGTCGGGGTTCTTTGCTGTGCTGACGGAAGGCGTGACGATCCCGCTCAGCGCGATTTCAATCCGAACATCTTCTCCCTGCCTGGCGGCACTTACAGCTGTGACACTCGCAAGGTTCGAGTTCGCCTGCGCTCGACAGCAGGAGACCAGCAGCAAAACGATCGCGAGTTGTTTCTGTACCGCCGTCATCTTCCGTATTCACTTGCTGGTCCTCCACTCGCTTGCGGAGTCCATGATTTCGCATTGAGCACGTCTGGTGCCGATCTTCGACTTTCTAACCGCCGCCTTGTCCATTGCGATGGCACTGATAGCAGTTCGCGCTGTTGTACACATATCCGCCGACTCCCTGATGTTGCGCATCGGTGGTTGGCTTGTCATGCGTGTGGCAGTTGATGCATGAGAACACCAGATAATTCGATGGATTTGTATGGCAGTTACTACACGTATTGATCCCGTTATGCGGAATGGGGAAGTAGGTGTGGTTAAACACCGCCCCGAGCCACGAACTGGTGTTGTGGCAAGTCTGGCAGGTGGTCGGGAATCCGGCCGCAATGTGGTTCGGATTGGTGGTGCCGTTGTAATCGGCCTGATGGCAGCCGACGCAGGCGGTCGGAAGCGTCAGATAGTTGTTATTCACGTGGCACTGCGCGCACGGCACCGTCGTGTGGAATCCGGTCAGCGGGAAAGTAGTGTTGTTGTGATTAAACGAGGACGGAATCCAGGCAGTCGTGTTATGGCAAACCTGGCACTGTTGCGGGAATCCAACCTGCGTGTGGTTCGGAGCCGTGGTCGCGTTGAAATCATTTAAGTGACAAGTCACGCAGGCAGTGCTCGTCAGGTTGTAATTGTTATTGACGTGGCACTGCGCACACGGCACGGTCGCGTGAAACCCGGTCAACGGAAATCCAGTTGAACTGTGATTGAACGTGGCGCCTAGCCAATTAATCGTGCTGTGACAACTGTCGCAGGTGGTCGGGAAGCCGCCCGACACGTGGTTGGGGTTGGTCGTGCCCTGGTAGTCCTTTAAGTGGCAATTCACGCACGCGCCGCTGGTCAGCTTGTAATTGCCATTCACGTGGCACTGTGAGCATTGCAACGTTTTGTGCGTCCCGGTCAGGGCAAATCCCGTGCTGGCATGATCGAAAGTCGCGCCTAACCAATTCACCGTGCTGTGGCAGTTCTGGCAAGTTGTGGGGAAATTGGCCTGCACGTGATTGGGGTCGGTGGTTCCCTGGTAATCCTTGAGGTGGCAGGAAACGCATTGCGTACTGGTCAGGTTGTAGTTGTTGTTGATGTGACACTGAGAGCATTGCAGCGTCGCATGAGCGCCAGTCAGGGGAAATCCGATTAAAGAATGGTCGAAGTTCGCCGGTTGCCAGGCCGAGGTGTTATGGCAACCCTGGCAGGTCTGGGGGAAGTTCGCCTGCACGTGATTGGGATTCTTTGTGCCTTGAAAATCTTTCAGGTGACAACCCACGCAGTTCGCCGGGGTGCCTTTGTATTTTCCGCCGACATGGCATGCGTTGCAGTCCAGCGTGGTGTGCGCGCCGGTAAGCGCAAACCCGGTGAACTTCAGGTGATCGAAGGCAGCGCCGAACCAGGTATCGGCGCTATGGCACTGCTCGCAGGCGACCGGAAATCCAGTCTGAACGTGACTGGGGCCGGTGGTCGCCTTGTAATCATTGGCGTGGCAGGAATAGCACTGGGTTGACAAGCCCTGGAACTGGCCAACTGCCGCGCCCTTGTGGCACGAATCGCACTCGAGGGTTCGGTGCGCGCCGACGAGCGGAAAACGGTTGTCATGATTCTTGATTTGCGCCAGCGAAACTTGCCAACCCTTCACGCTGTGACATTGTTCGCAACTCGCGCCGAATTGCCGCTTATGGATGTCGGCATGGCAGTCCGCGCACTTTGTGCCTACGTTCGTGAATACCGGCTTCGTGTGACACTGCGTGCAGGTCACGCCCTGGTGTAGTCCGCGAAGCGGGTAGCGCGTCTGATTGTGGTCGAATTCCGGAACTGCGCGGATCGGTTTCCATCCCTCGACCGTATGGCAATTTTGACAGGCGATGTTCAGATTTCCGTGCGGGCTGCGTGTGTTGACGTAGCTTTGGGATCCACCCGTCGGCATTGCATTCGCGGGCAGCATCAGCATCGTGACTACCGCGATGATGGTCGAGACCAATGCACTAACCTCACTTGGCTTCGAACGAAAAATTGCGGACGGAAAAAAGATAAGAAAATTACGACGGCGAACACGAATGCTAAGGTGTGACACACCTTGCAAGACAACGCCCATTCAGAGTAGTTCGGAATCGGCGCAAATAATAATTACGCAAGTGCACTGTTCGATTGACCAATGTGCCGATCGTTCAAAAAACTTGCGTTGTGATTTCCAGACGGCAACGAATGTAAGTTCTGCGAAAAGGTTTGAAAATTTTCCAGCGTGTCAACAATTTTGACGAGAGTGGAGCAGCGGCAAGATTACCTTTCGCTCTTCGGTAACGGTGAAATTCGGTTACTGGCGCCGAGTTTCTAAGACTGCCGCGCCGTGGCACGCGGCGCACTCTTTCGGAGTTGGTTTGTAGAAAAGCACGACGTTGCTTTGCACCAATTGGGTGGCCTTGTGGCACTGTTCGCAGCGCACGTTACGATGAACGCCGGTAAGCGGAAACGCAGTTCGCTTATCGTGGTCGAACAGCGACGGTTTCCACTTGAAGCTGTTATGACATTCAACGCATGAGGTCACACCGGCCTGTTCAAACTGCTTGCCATGTACATCTGAGTGGCAGTCCTCGCAGCGGGTCGGGGCGGATCGAAAATCAGCGTTGATTAACTTCGTCTCCATATTGCCCGGCTTGTGACAATCAATGCAGGCGGTAGCACGATGCGCGCCCAGCAGAGGGAACTTGGTCTGGGAGTGATCGAAGCCGGTGAGCTCTTTCCACGACTTGGTCGAGTGACAGGTCTCGCAACCTTGTTTTCCTCCAGCCTTGACCTGCAACATGCGTTCGCGGAATTGCCCCTTGTGGGGATCGGCGTGGCAGCTTTCGCATGACAGATCCTGCCAGTGATATAGCGCGGCGGACCTGGGCTGAAGCTCGGACGCGGTCTTGTGACAGTCCCCGCATGGAGTCGCGACATGTCCTCCAGTCAAGATGAAGCGCGTCTCTTTGTGCCGCGCCAGGGTGAAGGTTGATGGCCGGTATCCCTGCAGATTGTGACAGCGCTCGCAATTGTTGAGATAGGGTGCGGCAGCGAACTGACCCTGATGCTCATCTTTGTGGCAATCCATGCAGCGCTGGAACTTGATTTTGAACAGCGTGTCTTTGCCGCGCGGCAGGTGACACTGGTCGCACTTCACCTCCGCATGCTTGCCCTGCAGTGGATACAGCGTGGCTGCATGCTCGGTCAGGCCGAACTTTGCCGGCTTAAATCCCTCGACCGTGTGGCAGGACGCACATTCCCCACCGTCTGCGCGCTTGGCAAACTGGCCGCTATGCGGATCGGGACGGTGGCAATCCATGCATTTTGCGAACACCAGCGGCTTTTTGAAATCGCCTCCCGCATGACACTGAGCGCACTCTACACTGGCGTGCTTGCCGATAAGCGGATACTTGGTCCTCGAATGATCGAATTTTTCGCTGACTGCAGCCAGCGACACTCGCTTCCACCCATTGGTGTTATGGCAGGACTGGCAAGTTTGCGCAAAGCTGCCGCGATGCGGGTCGCTGTGACAATCGGCGCACTTGCTGAAAGCGATTCCTACATATCGCGGTTTGCTATCTGCGCCCGGCGTGTGGCACTTCTGGCAGGTCACATCGGCGTGCAATCCGGTCAGCGGATAGCGGGTTTTCGAGTGATCGAACGCGGCGACGTTGACGCTCTTCCAGTCGTTAAAGCTGTGGCAGCGCTCGCAGGTTTGACCTAGGCGGCCGTTGTGCTGGTCCTGATGGCAGCTCACGCATGCGGTCGAGGTGCCAAGGAACGTCTTGTTCAGGTCTTTGACTTTGATCAGCGCGCGAGCAGAGCCGGCGACGTGCTCAGCAGTGTGGCAGCGATTGCAAATCAGCCCACTATGTTTGCCTTCGAGCGCGTACCCAGTTTGGCGATGGTCAAACGCATTGCGGTCCCACTTGACGATCGGGAAGTCTTCCCCGTTATGCTCGGAGTGGCAGCGGACGCAGTCCTTACTCGAGCCCGGCGCGATGTGATAGCTGGCGTGCAATCCCTTTCCCACGGACAAACGCGAGGCGATCTCGTTGTGGCAATCGAGACATTTGAAGTTCGCTTCGCCGGCTCCCAAGCGGTGGCATGCGGTGCAATTTGTCGCGCCGTTCAACGCCTGGTGCGCGCGGGAAAGTGGACCGGGAGATATCTGCGCGGCTAAGCTGGCCGGCAACAACAAAACCACAGCAACCACCAGCGTAACCAGTACGCATCCCAGGTTGCTGGCCGTGGACCTGTCATCCCGAAGCCGGTCGAGCAAAAGAAAATCCTCTAAAGGAGTTGTGGGCGAGTGACACTGCACGAGAACAGCCACTGTTGAAATTAGCAGTCGCGATTCGCAAACGGCACGTATCGAAAGTTCAATGGACATCGTCTGGTGCCGATTTGGGAAGTTTTCGGATCACAAAATCAACGTACAGAAGTCTTGACTGTCAAGAATTCTGACGCTTGATTTCACCCGAAGCGACCGTGCACGTGTGATTTAGCTCTCAAGGCGCAGGGCAAACGGCCTACTCAGATGTGCGGCAGATAGGGTGTTGCGAATAGACTATCTATAGCCCTCGCTGTCACAGGAGGATTCCCCAGGCGTGCGAAACCGACTATTTGCGGATTCTTCATTGCAGTTCTATGACCTGCGTTCTTTCCAGCGTCAGGAATCGATCTTTATCCTCCTGAATGTGGTGCTCCTGGCAGCGCTGGTCACGCTGCACGCCTCCTTCACAAACTACTGGGCAAGGCCATCTCTCGCCCTACTGATTGCTGCGGGAGTGGGGCTGCTGCTGAAGACCGTTGAACTGATCTGGCTGCAGCGCCTGACGCGTTTACCGGGCCCGAACACGTTGGTTTTATTGACCTGGGGCTCGATCCTGCTGAATCTCTCACTGGCGATTTTGCTGTCCTATCTAACGAACCACGAGGACAGTCCGTACTTCGCGCTGGCGCTGATTGCGATTCTGGAAGCCGCGTTTCGCTTCCACCTGGTCACGGTTATCGCAATCGTGGCGATCGCGGATTTCCTGACCTTTGCCTGGGTCTGGTACTTCTTCCGCCACAATCCTCCGCTTGAGCTAGGAGAATACTTCGAGGCGGGGATCACGTCGATGATGTTTGTGGTGGTAGGTGTGCTGGTCTGGTGGCTGGTCAGAGATCTTCAGCAAAAAGAGGCGAGGCTGGCACACAACTTGCAAGAGCTTGAAGGTACGCGAAAAAAGCTGCTGGATGAAGAGAAGCTGGCAGCGGTTGGGCGGCTGTCGAGTGCGATCGCTCACGAGATACGTAACCCGGTCGCCATGATTTCGAGTTCGTTGGCAACCGCGAAGCAGCTCTCGGGAGCCGAGCGAGAAGATATGTTGTCGATCGCCTTAGAAGAGTCGGCGCGGTTGGTCACGTTAACTACGGACTTCCTGGCC